>Ga0307510_10009730_pt1 | contig 11441 bp, 9 predicted proteins | sample 12_EM_MG_FD_207224 | JGI IMG/M metagenome (GOLD analysis project Ga0307510, IMG submission 207224) | Populus trichocarpa ectomycorrhiza microbial communities from riparian zone in the Pacific Northwest, United States - 12_EM | ecosystem: Host-associated > Plants > Roots > Unclassified | place... | reverse complement strand
ATGCTATCCCCTCTTTATAATCTGGACGCCTGGACAGCGCATCTGCCTTGTTAATTTTGCCAGGCTTGGGGATGATAACGTAGTCAAAAGTGCCGAGGAATAGGGACCACCGCGCTTGGCGACATGTGAGTGTTTGTTTCATGGTGAAGTACTTGAGGTTTGCATGGTCCGAAAAAATCTTCATTTGGTGGGCACTGCCTTGGAGGTAATGACGGAAATGCTTGAGAGCATGAATGATAGCCAGGAGTTCTTTGTTGTGGATTTCGTAGTTGCATTCGGCTGGCTGGAGGGACTTGGAGTAAAAAGCGACTGGGTGCGACCGTCCTAACGCGTCGTCTTGTTCCAGAATTGAGCCCGTGGCATAGTCGCTGGCATCAGTTATCAGAGTGAATGGCTTGTCATAGTCCGGTAGGATTAAGACCGGCGTGGAGGTGAGTGCGTGCTGTAACGCAGTAAACGCGGTTTCCTGTAAATGGGTCCATGCCCATGGTGTATCCTTCTTTGTAAGGTCGAAGAGAGGTTGTGCCAATGTGGAGTAGTCTTGCATGAAACGACGGTAAAAGTTGCAAAATCCTAGAAATTGCTGTATGTCCTTGACTTTCTTGGGTTTAGGCCAGTCTTGCACTGCCTTGAGTTTCACGGGGTCCATGCGTAGTTCACCTTCCGAGATGATAAGTCCTAGGTATTCAACCAATGTCTGGTTGAAGGAGCATTTGGCGGGTCCAAGGTAGAGGTCCAACTTGAGTAAAAGTTGGAAAACTTTGTGTGTCCAGTAGACAAGTTCCGTGATCGTGGTTGCGTAGATAAGGATATCGTCAAGATAGACGACTACGTGTCCTCCTTTGATTAATGGACCAAATTCTATGTCCATAAATGTTTGAAATGTTGCGGGTGCATTGCATAGTCTGAAGGTCATGACTGTGGATTCATATAATCCCATGGGTGTCTTGAAGGCCGTTTTCCATTCGTCGCCTTCACGTACTCGGATATTGTTATATCCCCATCGTACGTCTAACTTGGTGAAGAATCGCGCTCCCAATAGTTTGTCGACGAGTTTGGGGATAAGTGGGATTGGAGCCGCATTCTTAACAGTAATCGCATTCAGTGGGCGATAGTCTTGGACTGGTCATAGTTTGCCATCTTTCTTGTCAATGAAGAAGAAGAAGCATGCATGGGGTGCTTCGGATCGACGGAGTGTGCCTCTTTTTAGGCCATCTTCAATGTATTCTTTGAGGGCGACTTTCTCGATAGGTGTAAGGCGATATACTGTGGTTTTCTTCATTTCCATGCCTGGGATGAGGTCTATCTTGTGATCCCACAGCTGGTGCTTGGGTAGTCGCTGTGCTTCTTCATCTGAGAAGACTTTGCCGTATTGATGGAATTCAGGGGGTATTTCAACATTCTTTGGTTGTTCTGCTTTGGCTAGAGTAGTGGACACCGTTGTTCGAGCGACTACTGGTTTGGGGTAATTAAGTGCATGCCAATGTGCACTCATGTAAGACACCGTAGGCGTAACCACCGGTCCTGTTCTTTGTGTAATCAACATCATGGGCGAAACCACCAATTCGTTTGTAGCCATATTGCACTGCGATGCAACTATGCTTTTCTTGGATGGTGACATTGTGGGCGAAACCACCGATTCACATATCATGTCATTGAATTCTCCATGAAGATGGGCCATAATGCATTGTGTTGGATCTATGCCCTGGTAGTTGGATTCGAGGAGGTCATCATAGTGGGCTTTCAATTCTTCTGTTGGGAGGAGCTGTGCAAGTTCTGATGTTTCGTCTGGATAATTCGGGTAACAAGAGGTGGGGCAGCGGTTGAGGCGTAAGTTGTTCTTCGCCCAGTCTATCTGGGGGTTGTGTGCCCTGAACCAATCGGTTCCTAGGAGTATGTCATGCCATCCAATATTGGTTACGGCCATTTCTGTGGTTTCCTTGTGTTCTTCGCCCATCTCCATTCGCAGGATGGCAGTATGGCGGATTGGTCCTTGCTTATTTAAGGTACCGTTGACGTTTCTTGGGTAAATAGGCTTTGCCAGAGTATTTGTGGGGATCTTGTGTGTGTTGATAAATGAGATATTACAGTAGACACCCTTGGCTCCACTGTCAAGTATTGCATGAGCATCGATTTTTCTCCCATGGCATATGATTCGAACTTTAACCTGAATTGACGGGGAATGTATATTTCGAATTGTATCTACTGGTACATGGGGAGTCTTGGGGACTTGGAGATTGCTAGAATTACAATGGGATGGTGATACAACTCTCACTGACGATGCAACAGGAGAGTGCGCTAAAAAGACGAGTGGTTGATGTGGGCCACATCAATGTCCAGGAGGTCCGTATTGAAGACAGATAGTGTCTTGAGAGTGGCGTCCATGACGTCCATGTCGGCAATAGGCGCAAAACGATTGGTGGATAGCTTGTTTGCTTCCATGTTATCATGGATACTCATTTTATCCATGCTGTCATCCAGGATAGAGTCCATTTGGCATAACGAGGTCCTGGGGTGTTTGCCTAGATTGCAATTGGTGGCGACGTGTCCTGGTTTGCCGCAGTACATGCAGAGCTTCTCTCTGAAGCGGCGTTCCCTTTCTTCAGGGAAGAGCTTTCCTTGACGAAACGAGGTTCCACGACCACATCCTCGAAATTGACCACGTCCACGTGTTGCATTTATTTCCGTGGTAGGTTCTTCTTCTTCCATTGCTTGAATTCGAGGGGTAAAATGACCTCTTCCACATCCTCCTCCCATAGAGGGTGTATAGGACCTGGGTGTGAACATGTGGAAGGAACGATCCAGGTCTCGAGCTTTGTCAACGAGATCTGGGAGTGTGGCTGGCTGGGGTGACAGGGCAACTAGTTTCTGTTGGAGGGCCAAGTTAATGCATCGTCTAAATGCATACATCTTGGTATTGTCATCGACGCCTGATCGTCGAGCATGTTGGGTCCAATCTTGGTACCAGTCATTAAATTCTCAGTTGCCCATATATGTATCATGCATCCCTTTAATAGCTTCTTGTTGGACTTGGGGAGGGATGAATTGCTTCTGGAAAGCAGTCTGGAATTGGATCCATGTCCCATAATTGGTTGGATTGACTGCTAAAGCGTCAGCGATGCGGTCGCTGGCCCAATCTCCTCTACGAGTACCAGCTTTGAAGTTGGTTAATGCTGCTGGTACTTTCTTGTTGTCAGTATTGTAGACTGCGTCGTTCATTGTATAATAATTGGCCAGGGTGTTCCAAAAGGCTTGGGCCTTTGTTGGGTTCCCATCATAGGGATCAGGGGTACTTCCCAAGAGTTTGGGAGTCACAACATTTCCTGCCATGATAGCTGGGGGTGGGGGTAGGGGTGGTGCTGGGGGACTAGGTGGTCTCTGTGGTGGGCCTGTTCTTCCTGAGCATGGCTGGTGAGGAGGGATCTGCGGTGGTATTCCCTTGGGGTTTCCCTTTGGTACAGGTGGTGTCTCTGACTGGGTTGCGGTGGGTACTGGAGTGGCTTGCGAGGATCTCGAAGAGCTGGCAAGGGTCTGGGGTAACGGTTCTTCCTTTGCTTTGCCTTTGGACACAGGTGGAGTAGGAAGTGAACTTTCTTCTGGTATTGAAAGTTTGGAGCTTCCAGGAAGCGTACTTGCTGGATGGGACGGGGTTCCTTGGGGACTTGGGGTGCTAGGGCGACTGGTGAGTTTCTGGAGGGTAGCAATGATCCTTGTTTCAGCTTCTTGTAGTAAGTTGCTAACGTTGAGTGTGTCTTCGTCAGTGGAGGATTTACTGTGCGTAGATTCCTTGTCTGAGTTATCAGATTCTGTGGAGTTATCACTTTCTTCTTTCTCGAATTCTCCGGGGATAGAGGGCTTGGTTTCTTCTGCTTCAGAAGTACTAGGACTTTGGAAATGTACTTTCCGGTTGTTGAGATACTTCCACTCGGGGTATAGTGTATCCCACTTGATTTGTTTGCCGTTGTAGGTAGCGGTTCGTTGTATAAAGTCGAAATCTTTAACTTCGTCAAGGTGTGAAACGAGGAATCGAAATTTCCTTGTGACAAGCTCTGCGTTATCTGATGTAAACCTCCAGGTAGTTCCTATTCCTTTACACCAAATAGCTGGTTCTTGAAAAAGGGCAAAAAGGCACCTAGTGTCTTTATAGTCTGCGGCAAAGGCGTTAGTGGTGTAGACTGGTATATACGCCTGTTCTTCTTCTGTAAGTTCTAGTTGGTCTTCAGTTGGAAAGTTATCAAGGATAGTTTGCCAAGAGGTCATGCAAGGGTGACTGTGTAACTGGGGTTATCCCAACTGTAAAAGATTGTACACACTTTAACCAGACAAGGAGTTCTAGTATCACTATGATGGGTAATGCCTCTATAATCTTCTAAAATACCGTTGATTGTGATCGAAGTACAGTATTTCCAAAAGAACTTATTAAAGGCCCCAATATGTGGAGTGATAGTCTGTAACTCTGTCAAAGGGTGGCTAATATGTTTCTCAGTACAATTCTGTAGGAGGAACAAACAATGTTGTTTGAAGATGTGGAGCTCTGTGCGGTTTCTTGTAGGGGCAGTAACACCAAGGTAGATAACTTCCGGCAGATAGATCTGTGATGTAGCTCCGACTAGGTCTGAATTTCCTGAGATGTTGGTGTGATGACTGCGGGGAGTAGGGGGTAGTGGTTGTTCGATTCTTGGTAACGCGTTATATGGTCCGTGTAGGACTTCTTGGATATAATGTGTTACTGGTACTGTGAAAGGATTCGGGGGTGGGGTTGGTTCTCTATAAACTTGGGGAGAGGGAGTGGGCTGGGGTTGTTGGTCAACGAAGTTCTGGGTGTGGCAGAGTCTATGTCTTCCTCTTTCGTTAGAGGGTATAAAGTGTACTTGTTCCTGGGCTGGGGCTGAGTGATTTCTCCGGCTATGTGGACTGGCCAGGTTGTTGGTTGTAATGGAGACCTTCTATAGGTCCTGCTCTGAAGAATCGGGGGTCCCAGAGGTGGATTCCAAGTGGGGTGGGGGGAGTTCCAGGGTAATGGCTATCGCAACGACAAAGGTTGATTCCGCAGAAACAAAGATCCGGGTTGTCATTCGAAAAGGTGATCTCTCGGGCATGCCGATATACCGACTCAGGTGTGCTTGGGGGACTGGATTGAGGGGTACCAACCAAAGTGGGGGGTAATGTACTGTCCACGCTGTTGTGATACGATGAATTGAGTGAGAGAAGATCTGGTTCCAAGAGGATACGCTGGAAACGTTCCAGGTATTCGGTGTCTCTTCCCTGGGTATTTGGCTGGGTGATGGGGAGGGTAAAACCGGAAGGGGGATCAATGAGACTAATGTGGGGGGTAAGGAGATCTGTTGTCCAGGCGCGGTTGTTCCACTGATATGTAAGGATTTGTTCGTTGCTGTAGATGAACTGGTACAGGTTAGTTGAAGTGAATTCTCTGCTTGGGTTTGTCTGGAGTCGAATTTCGTTAAATTCCACTTCAACTTTGGTTTCCGACACGTAAAATCTAGATAGAAATCTGATTCTATGTCCGGCTTGGATCTGCGTGATAATTTCCGGCCTGTGTGACGGGACGAAGTAGTGCCAGAGGAAGGTTTCGTCATAGAACAAGGAGATCTGGGTGGCTGGGGATTGGTCGAAGTTATGGGTGCCAGAGAGTTGCCAATATGCAGTGCAACGTCTTGCTGCATTAAGGATGTTGACAAGTTGGTAATCAATGTAATGATAGAAGCTTTGAGCGCTGAAGAGTCGACCAAAGGGAAGGATGTCTAAGAGGTCTTGAGGAACCAAGTGATGTTCGCTCCAATATGTAAGTTGGACTTGTTCCTGAAGATTGGCGATTCTTGAGTAAGTTTGTCTTAAGATTTCTTCACGAAAATTGGCCACTTAAGACAAACGAGGAAGGGGACAAGTTAAAAACCTTTGATTATTTTACACCGATAAGTCCTTTGTAACTTACTAAAAAGTATTACAAAGGGTTTTCTGAGGGGGGTGTAATAAAATCAAAGGGTCGGGTGGGAACTTGTGGGGTAGGTATGAAACAGGAAAGCTGGGGGTCTGTACAAAGCAAGTCCGTAATTCGCATGCTACAGTTAATAAAAAGAATCCCCTGCTCGGTGAAATGTAAATGTCCACAGAGGATAGCTGTATGACCATCTAGGAAATTGTACGCAACAAGGGGGACAAGGGCTCCTTCAAAGTGAGCGAGCCAAAGGGGAGGGAAGCAAGAGAAAACAAACTTAATTGAGTCCAAAAAGGTGGTCTCAATATAGCCGAATGGGAATTTGGGGGACCACAGGTGCTTGCCTACTTTGGCACAGATGTGGACCGGGGGGAGAGCGCCGTCAGAGTGGACGTGGATGGAGTGATGGGCGTCGGCACAGAAGGGAGTGACGAAGTATGGGGGTGCATTGGTGTCGAGGTCTTGGGCCTGGGGGATGTGGTTGAGGAATTGGCTGTTGATGAGTTCCTTGGACAAGAACCAAATGTGACAACCCTGCTCGTAGTGTACTGTGTACTGATGAGGGTGTCCATTGGCAGGGAGGCAAGGCGGGGCGGCGAAGAGGTACTCGAAGGGGCCAACGTTGACTGTCGGGTAAAATACCGGGACAGGGAGAGGAGCGGGTGACGGCGGGGCGGGGGAGGCGACGGTGGTGACAGGTGCAGCGGCGGTGGGTGGGGGAATGTTCTCAAGGGGAATGTCCTCGAGTGAGACGTGGTCGACCAAGTCACCTGTGAGCTGAAAGTGGCTCCAACTGTCTTGGTTGAGCGGGGGAAGGAGGGAGTCGAGTTCTTCCTGGGTGAGGCGGACGATGTGGGCGGCAGTTTCTTCTCCAAATTGCTCAAGGTCGAACTTGGCAGCGGCGCGAAGTGCCTCCTCAGTGGGCTTGGGAGTAGGTGGTGATGGTGAGCGGACCATGTAGGGGTCGAGATCAATGGGGGTGGGTTCGAGGGTGTCCGGGTTGACAAGGGTGATGCCGGTGTCGGCAAACGAGGTGGAGTACCGTGGGGACTGTGGGTTGTACTCAACGTAGGGGCCAGGGCCAGTGGGTGCAAGGAAGGGGAAGCCGGGGACAATGAACTCGGGGCTGGAGGCAACGGTGGGTGACCAGGGAATGACGGGGGATGATGTGGAATGGGGGGGGTACTGGAGACGGGGGCTTCCGGGACTTGGGTAATTCCAAGTGTTGTGGGGACTGTTGAGGACGTTGTTGATGACCTCAAGGGCGGCGGCGGAGTTCTCCTGGTAGACGGCATTCAAGTCAGACCAAGAGGCGACGGAGAGGGAAGGTGAGGACACTTCCAAACAGTCAGCTTCAACTTTAAGAGACTGTTCTAATGTCGGGAACTCACTACTTTTATGGGTAGCGAGACTCGACGACAGTGCGGAGTTGAAGGTGACTGATCCAAAGGAGCAGCAAAGAGACGTTGAGGAGGAAGAGACAAAAAGCTAAGAGAGGAGGGACGGAGTAAACTGTGGAAGATGATGGACAGAGTGCTGCTGACGATGAGGGAGCTTTGAAAGGCTCCAGTATGGGGATTGACAAGAGAACAGTCTAAGGACTGTTCACCTAAATTTGTAGGTCTTATATACTAATACAGGGTGGTCTGTGCACAGTTTAGGGTAGGTACAATTACAGGTAACGGGGGACTGCGCAGTCGATGCGCAGTAACTGCGGATTACATTATACATCTTGATTAGGGTCTAGCCCTAATGAGTCGCGTCTTCGTTGATTGAATTGTGTTGCGTGTTCGTTGATTGTTTAGCAGATGCGTCTTGTTGATCGTTCCCACAATCTGCCATATGTTGATCAATGGGTTAGACGCGCGTCCAAAGCGCATCTTGTCAGGTGACATTGTTGATGACCAATTCCTTGATAGGTCATGTGTTATCTTCCCAGGGTCACGGGGTCGTAGGTTCCCAGGGTCACGTGCTGATAAGTCATGTGATGTACAAGTGGCGAAGGGATCACATGATAAGTCACGTGTAGGGTTATGTGATATGTTCCCATGGTCACGTGGTACTGAAGTTACGGGTTTGTAGCTAAGACTGGGGGGCGCGAGTACCACTCGCGACAAGAGATGCCGGGATGACCACCAATGGGTGAGTCATGAATTTCTTGTAAGACTTTGCGACGTGTTTCAGGGTTATCTTCTAGATAAACTTTATTAACTTTGATTTCTTTGTTGGTAAATAGGGTTTCGGGTAGGAGTGTGATGCTTTTATTAGGATTTACTCCCTCTTCAAAGTCTTTTCTTTGACTAAGAAGGTCAGCAATGGTATTGCTTTTACCAGGAAAGTGTGTGATTTCAAAGTTGTAATCTTGTAGAAATTCGTGCCATCTAGCTTGTCTAGGGCTGATCTTTTGCAGAGTCTTAAAATATTTAAGATTATTGTGATTGGTCCTAATGAGGAATTTCTTTTGTGTGCCTAAAAGAAGCTGTCGATTAGCCTTTAGGGCATTAATAATTGCTAATAGTTCGCGATCATATATGTCATAATTTTGTTCAGCTAGTAATAATGACTTGCTGAAGAAGGTGATGGGATGATGTCCATCACTAAAATCTTGTGACACTGTTGCTCCGATTGCATGTGCAGATGCATCAGTATCTACTATGTAACACTTTGTTGGATCTGGATTTCTAAGGACTGGATAGCTTGTAAATTTGCATTTGAGAGTATCAAATGCGTTTTGTTGGTCATCTTCCCATTTCCATGCATGATTTTTCTTTGTAAGATCATGGAGGGGTCGTGCCAATCTTGAGTAATCCTGTATGAAATCCTTGTAGTAATTTCCAAAACTGAGGAATGAGCGTAATTCCAAAACTGTAGTAGGAATGGGCCAATCAGTAAGACCTTTGACTTTGATTGGGTCCATCTTGACTTGTCCATTTCCTACAATGACGCCTAAGTACTCTACTTCATGTCTGTGGAAGCGACATTTCTCTGGTTTGAGGAATAGATCGTTGTCTTCTAAGCGTTTGAGGACTATGGATACGATTTTGATATGTTCTTCAATGTCATCGCTGTCTGTGACAATGAGAATGTCGTCCATATAGATTATAACATTGCCAGTTGCGACTAGATCATTGAATAATGCGTCCATCATTGTTTGAAATGTGGCTGGAGAGTTGGTTAGTCCGAAAAACATAACTAGACACTCGAATAATCCTCTGTTTGTTTTAAAGGAGGTCTTCCATTCATCGCCTTCTTTGATGCAGACATTGTTGTATCCCTATCTAATGTCAAGTTTGGTAAACCATTTCTTTTTAACGAGTTTAGAGATTAATTCTTTGATGAGTGGTAGTGGGTAGGTATTTCTGACTGTCCAATTGTTGAGTGCGCGATAATCTTGAACTGGTCTGAGTTTTCCATCTTTCTTTTTAACAAAGAAGAATGGGGAAGTATATGGACTGTTGGATCGTCTAATGTATCCTTTGGCTAGATGTTCATCTAAGAATTTGTCTAGTGCTTCTTGTTGTCCTTCTGCTAATGGATACACTTTACAATTAAGTGTGGTTGGTGCTTCTGGTAATAGGTCTATAGCATGATCCCATGGTCGTCGTCCTGGGAATCTAGTACTTTCTTGATCGCTAAAAACTCTACCATATTGATGATATATGCTAGGAACTTGCTCTTCCCAAGTGCGTTGTCTTTTGTCAGATGCTTGAGCGGCTAGCTCAGTAGCTGTAGTGGTTTTTCTGACAGTAATAGTGTTGCGTTCATTACTAGGAATGAATTTGTAGTCATCTTCAAATTCTAAGTCGTCTTCTTTGAGTTCTGGTATGTACTCTTCAGGTTTTGAAGTCCATAGGTGTGTGTCTTTAGTAGATGCAATGACATCTCCATGGAATATGCCTTCTTTCCAATTAATATCTGGACTGAATCCAGCGAGGAATGGCATTCCTAAGAGCATTGAATCACTACCCATGTCCATTATTAAGAATAATAGTGGAATGGTATGATTCTTGTATTGGACTTCTAGTTTTGTCACATGTGTGATTGAACCGTTTTTATTTTGGGTTCCATCTACATTGCGTACGACTCTAGATTTTGGTAAATCAATTGTAGGAAGGTTGAATCTTTTGACTGTAAGTGGACTAATAAAATTATCAGTTGCGCCTGAGTCTAATAATGCTTGAAGATTTGCATGTAGATGTGCAGATTGAAGGGAAACTTGAGCTTTAACTTGGGGGCATTTAGGAACGAATACAGCCTGAGGAAAGATAGCCTGCAACATGGCTGCATGTGTTGGGCTCTCTAAAAATTTATTCCTAAGCTTTTCATTTCTTCTACCCATTGTTCTCATTGTCCTTTATTAAACTTTGCTGCTCGTGCGGCAAGTTCTGGAATATCTTCTTCATTATCTTCACTAATTTCTTCAATCTGTGCACTTCTAGCATAGGATTGGGATGGTGCTCCTAGCTTTGTGGGTTTAGGGAAAGTGTGTTTGAGCTTTCTAGGTTGATTAGACTTGCATGGAGTGGACTGATAACCTGTCTTTTGTCTAGATTGATTGTTTTGTCTGAATTGAGATGTCTGTGATTTGCGCATAGGGCATTCACTAGACATATGTCCAATTCGACTACAATTAAAGCAACATCCTTCTGAGCAGTGCTTTTTCTTGTCTTGTTCAGTGTACGCTTTATTGACTTGAGTAAACACTGGTGGATCTATGTCCATTGGAACTGTTCTATCATTTGGATGAACATATTTGTTTCTATGGTTGCGATTACCATTAGATTTAGTGAATTGCCATTTGAATTGAGCTTGTCCAGGATTAAGCATTGTTTGTCTGTAAGCATGTTTCTTCATTTTGTCTCTGGCAGCATCTTCCCATTCATTAATAGTAATGGGGATCCCTCCTTGTCGATAAAGGATGGATTCTAAGAGCTTTTGCTTGAGACCTTGAGCGAAGAGGTGCATTGTACCTTCTGTGGTAATGTCGTAATTTGCTTGATTACAGAGATGTTTGAATGTTGAGATGTACGTGTCTAGATCATCTTGGTACATCTTTAATGCCATTAGTTTTTGCTGGGTGGTTTGCTTTTTGGCAGTATCAGTATATGCATTTGTGAACCTATTATTGAAATCGTTCCATAAATTTGGATCGTTTCTGTTGATGGGATTTTGTGCTCTGGTTGTAAGTTCTCTTAATAAGAGTACTTGGTCATTTACCCAATCGTCTATGTTAGGTCCTCTCATGAGTGATAGTGCATACATCGCACGGAAGTATGGAACTTGCATCACTTCATGACTTTCGTTAAGTCCCCAATATAAATTGAATTGGCATAGGAAAGTTTCGCTATGCTTTCTATCTGTTAAGGTCCAAGGGCCTTAAAGACGCGACGTGCGTGGGTTGGTTTGGCGACGACTGGGATTGCTCAGTGGGATCTCCTCCTGAGGCAATGGGTCACGTGAGTAGCGCGGTACCGGTTGGCTACGC
>Ga0307510_10009729_pt1 | contig 11441 bp, 11 predicted proteins | sample 12_EM_MG_FD_207224 | JGI IMG/M metagenome (GOLD analysis project Ga0307510, IMG submission 207224) | Populus trichocarpa ectomycorrhiza microbial communities from riparian zone in the Pacific Northwest, United States - 12_EM | ecosystem: Host-associated > Plants > Roots > Unclassified | place... | reverse complement strand
GAGCCTTCGCCGACCACGAACATGCGGCTGGTGTCGCCGTGCCAGCCGTCTTTGATGACGGTGACGTCGATGTTGACGATGTCGCCGTTCTTCAGCGGCCGGTCGTTCGGGATGCCGTGGCAGACTTGGTGGTTGATCGAGGTGCAGATCGACTTCGGGTAGGGCGTGTAGCCCGGCGGCGCGTAGTTCAGCGGCGCGGGAATGGCCTGCTGCACGTTCACGATGTGGTCGTGCGCGAGGCGGTCGAGTTCCTCGGTGGAGACACCGGGTTTCACGTGCGGCGTGAGCATGTCCAGCACTTCGGAAGCCAGGCGCCCGGCGATGCGCATCGCTTCGACGTCGGCAGCAGTCTTGATCGTGATCGTCATGGGGCGGCATTATCTCATTCGCCACGTAAAATCGCGGGTGACCGCCGGGGCGACCCTCGCTCCGGCCCTGCCTTCACCCCGACCGGCCCGCCGCGTGACTTCCACCTCCCAGCACCTGACTCACTTCGAGGGCGGCAATGCGCTGTCCGCCTTCCGCGCGCAGGCGCTGTTGCCGCGATTGCAGGCGATTCAGCCGCGCATCACCGGCGTTGCCGCACGCCACGTGCACTGGGTCTGCAGCGACACGCCGCTGGCGCGCGAAGACCACGACAAGCTCGCCGGTCTGCTGCGCTACGGCGACCCGTACGAAGGCGCTGCCGACGGCACGCTGATCGTCGTCGCGCCGCGGCTCGGTACGGTGTCGCCCTGGGCGTCGAAGGCGACCGACATCGCACACAACTGCGGGTTGGCGATCCGGCGCGTCGAGCGCGTCACCGAGTTCCGGCTGACGTTGAAGAGCGGGCTGCTGGGCGGCGCGAAGACCCTGACGGCCGACGAACTGGCCGCCTGCGCCGCGCTGCTGCACGACCGCATGACCGAGAGCGTGCTGCGTGCCCGCGAAGACGCCGTGCATCTGTTCGATGCGCAGTCGGCCGAGGCGATGCAGCATGTCGACCTGCTCGGCAAAGGACGGAGCGCGCTGGTGCAAGCCAACACCGAATTCGGGTTGGCGCTGTCCATTGATGAGATCGACTACCTCGTCACCTCGTTCACCGCGCTGAAGCGCAACCCGACCGACGTCGAGCTGATGATGTTCGCGCAGGCCAACAGCGAGCACTGCCGCCACAAGATCTTCAACGCCCAGTTCGTGATCGACGGCGTGGCGCAGGAACGTTCGATGTTCCAGATGATCCGCCACACCGAGGCGACGTCGCCGCAGCACACCATCGTCGCGTACAGCGACAACGCGTCGGTGATGGAGGGCGGCCCCACCGAGCGCTGGCTGCCGCAGGGCTACACCAACGCGCCGGTCTACGCGGCGCGCAGCGAGACCGTGCACGTGCTGATGAAGGTCGAGACGCACAACCACCCGACCGCGATCTCGCCGTTCCCCGGCGCCTCGACCGGCGCCGGCGGCGAGATCCGCGACGAGGGCGCGACCGGGCGCGGCTCCAAGCCCAAGGCCGGCATCACCGGCTTCAGCGTCTCGAACCTGCATTTGCCGGGCACCAACGAACCGTGGGAACAATCGCCCTACGGCAAGCCCGAGCACATCGCCAGCCCGCTGCAGATCATGATCGACGGGCCGCTGGGCGGCGCGGCGTTCAACAACGAGTTCGGCCGGCCGAATCTCGGCGGCTACTTTCGCGTCTACGAACAGACTGTCGGCGAGCAGCGCCGCGGCTACCACAAGCCCATCATGATCGCCGGCGGACTGGGCTCGATCTCGGCGTCGCAGACCAAGAAGATCGCGTTCCCTGCGGGCACTTTGCTGATCCAGCTTGGCGGCCCCGGCATGCGCATCGGCATGGGCGGCGGCGCGGCGAGCTCGATGGCAGCGGGCGCGAACGCGGCCTCGCTCGACTTCGATTCGGTGCAGCGTGGCAACCCCGAGATCGAACGCCGCGCGCAAGAGGTCATCAACCACTGCTGGGCGCTGGGCGACAGCAACCCCATCCTCGCGATCCACGACGTCGGGGCCGGCGGCATCTCGAACGCCTTCCCCGAGCTGGTCGACGGGGCCGGCATGGGCGCGCGCTTCGACATGCGCGCCGTGCCGCTCGAAGAGACCGGCCTCGCGCCCAAAGAGATCTGGTGCAACGAGAGCCAGGAGCGCTACGTGATGGCGGTATCAAGCGAGGCGCTGCCGATGTTCCGCGCGATGTGCGAGCGCGAGCGCTGCCCGTTCGCGGTGGTCGGTGTCACGACGGTTGAGAAAGAACTGATCCTCGAGGACGGCCCGGGCGGCGAACAGCCGATCGCGATGCCGATGGACGTGCTGCTCGGCAAGCCGCCGAAGATGCTGCGTGACGTGACGCAGGTGGCGCGCACCGCGCCCGAGCTCGACCTGAACGACGTGACGCTGGACAAGGTCGCGTTCGACGTGCTGCGTCACCCGACGGTGGCGAGCAAGCGCTTCCTGATCACCATCGGCGACCGCACGGTCGGCGGCCTGAACAGCCGCGACCAGATGGTCGGGCCGTGGCAGGTGCCGGTGGCCGATTGCGCGGTCACGCTGGCCGACTTCAGCGGCTTCCGCGGCGAGGCGATGAGCATGGGCGAGCGCACGCCGCTGGCTGCTGTCGACGCGCCGGCATCGGGTCGCATGGCGGTCGGCGAGGCGATCACGAATCTGCTCGCGGCGCCGTTCGACCTCGGACGCGTCAAGCTCAGCTGCAACTGGATGGCGGCCTGCGGCGAGCCCGGCGAAGACGCGGCGCTGTTTGACACGGTGCGCGCGGTCGGCATGGAACTCTGCCCCGCGTTGGGCATCAGCGTGCCGGTCGGCAAGGACAGCCTGTCGATGCGCACGCGCTGGAGCGACGCCGGCGAGGCCAAGCAGGTCACCGCACCGGTCAGCCTGATCGTCACCGCGTTTGCGACACTGGCCGACGTGCGCGCGACGCTGACGCCGCAGCTCCAGCCCGGCGACACCACGCTGATCCTGATCGACCTGGGTCACGGCCAGAATCGCATGGCCGGTTCGATGCTGGCGCAGGTGCTGAACCAGTTCGGCTCTCTTGCCAAGGACGGCGTGCCCGACCTCGACGACCCGGCGCAACTCAAGTCGCTCGTCAGCGCGGTCAACGTGTTGCGCGGCCAGGGCCGGCTGCTCGCCTACCACGACCGCAGCGACGGCGGCCTGTGGGCCACCGTCTGCGAGATGGCCTTCGCCGGCCACCTGGGCGTGAGCCTGAACGTCGACATGCTGGTCACCGAGGGCGACGGCATCAGCGACAGCCGCGCCGAGTACGGCGACTCGAAGAACTGGGCCACGCAGGTCGGCGCGCGCCGCACCGAGCTGACGCTGCGTGCGTTGTTCAACGAGGAACTGGGCGCCGTGATTCAGGTGCCGACCACGGTGCGCAATGAAGTGATGCAGACGCTGCGCGAGCATGGACTCAGCAAGCACAGCCACTTCATCGGCAAGCCCAATGAGCGGGGTGTGATGGAGGTCTGGCGCGACGCGAAGTCGGTGTTCAGCGCCCCGTTGCGCGACCTGCACCAGGCCTGGGACGAGGTCAGCTGGCGCATCGCGGCGCTGCGCGACCACCCGGCCTGTGCCGAGGCCGAACACGCGGCGGTTGGCGCGGAGGGTGACCCGGGGCTGCACGTGGCCCTGAGCTTCGACCCGGCGCAGAACGTCGCGGCGCCGTTCATCAACGTGGCCCGTCCGAAGCTGGCGATCCTGCGCGAGCAGGGCGTCAACAGCCACCTCGAGATGAGCTATGCGATGCACCAGGCGGGGTTCGAGACCTACGACGTGCACATGAGCGACCTGCAGACCGGCCGCGCACGCCTGGACCAGTTCAAGGGCTTCGTCGCCTGCGGCGGCTTCAGCTACGGCGACACGCTGGGCGCGGGTGAGGGCTGGGCACGCTCGGTGATGTTCAACCCGGTGCTGGCCGACCAGTTTGCGGCTTTCTTCAACCGTGACGACACCTTCGCGCTGGGCGTGTGCAACGGCTGCCAGATGATGGCTGCGCTGTCACCCATCATCCCCGGCGCCAGCGCCTGGCCGAAGTTCACACGCAACAAGAGCGAGCAGTTCGAGGCGCGCCTGAGCCTGGTCGAGGTGCTCGACAGTCCGTCGATCTTCTTCACCGGCATGGCCGGCAGCCGCTTGCCGGTCGCGGTCGCGCATGGCGAGGGCTTTGCCGACTTCTCGCAGCGCGGCGACGCGAAGGCGGTGCACCGCGCGATGCGCTTCGTGGACCACACCGGCGCGCCGACCGAAACCTATCCGTTCAACCCGAACGGCAGCCCCGACGGCCTGACGGCCGTGACGACGCCGAACGGCCGCTTCACCACGCTGATGCCGCACGCCGAGCGCGTGTTCCGCAACGTGCAGATGAGCTGGACCTCGGGCGACCGCAGCGCCGCCAGCCCGTGGATGCGCATGTTCGGCAACGCCCGGGTCTGGGTGGGCTGACGCGGCGGCGGCCGGGCTGCAAATTTCTTTGAACCTTTTTTGCGCGCGGGGGAATCAACGCTCCAACGGGAGTAGTGGATGCTGCAGGATAGCGACGATGGGGTGGGGAGCTTGCCGGAGGCCAACGAGGGTGGCGAACCGGCGGAGCGGCGGCTGATCGCGCGCATCGTGGCGCAGGATCTGCGCGCGTTCGAACAGCTCTACCGCGCCTACCACGGGCGATTGACGCGCTTCCTCGATCGCATGACGCGCCGGCGTGCGCTGGTCGAGGAAGTACTGAACGACACCCTGCTCGTCGTCTGGAACCGTGCCGACCGCTTCAACGGCACCAGCAAGGTCAGCACCTGGGTCTTCGCGATCGCGTACCGCAAGGCGCTGAAGGCCTTGCAGCGCCAGGACGAGGCCGTCGAGGACGAGGCCCCGGATGCCCGCGCCGCGACCGAGGCCGGCCCGGAGCAGCAGATGCAGCAGCGGCAGGCGAGCGTCGGGCTGGTGCGCGCGCTGGACGCGCTGTCGGTCGACCACCGCATGGTCGTCGAGCTGACCTACTTCCACGACATGGGCTACCGCGAGATCGCGGAGATCGTCGATTGCCCGGTCGACACGGTGAAGACGCGCATGTTTCACGCCCGGCGCAGACTGCGCACCTTGCTCGCCGGCGACGCGGAGGACTGGCTGTGAACGGACGAATCCTGAGATTGGGTGGCGACGAGCACGACATCGTGCAACTGCTGCTGCCCTGGTACGACAGCGGACGGCTGGACGCTGCCGAAGCGGCGCGTGTGGCCACGCACCTGGGCAGCTGCACGCGCTGCCAGGCGGACGTCGCGTGGCAACGCCAGCTGCGGGGCGCGTTGAGCGCTGCCGCGCCGGCGGGTCGCGCCGACGCGCCTGGCGCCGAGGTCGATCGCGGCTGGGCGGCGCTGCGCGATCGGCTGGATCTCGAAAGGTCGGCGGTGAGGCGTGCGCCGCCGCCATCGCGCAAGCCGTCCCGCACCGCGCCAGCGTGGTGGCGCTGGCTGCTGGCGGCGCAATCGGCGGTCATCGTCGGGCTCGCGGTGCTGGTTGTCGTGATGCTGCCGCGCGACGACGCCTACCGTGCGCTCGGCAGCGCCAATCGAGCCGCCGACGCCAGCATCGTGGTGGTGTTTCGGCCCGACGCGAACGAGGCGCAGATTCGCCAGGCGCTGCGCGACAGCGAAGCGCGCCTGGTCGACGGGCCGACCGTGACCGGCGCCTACCTGCTGGCCGTCGCGCCGGCGCGGCACACGGCGGCCATCGACCGGCTGCGGCACGAGGCCGCGGTGCTGCGGGTGGAATCGCTCGCCGCGGGGCCGGCGCGATGACGCGGTTCGTCGTTGCCGCGTTGCGCGCGGCTGCGGCCGGCCTCGTCGTGATGTGGGCGGTGGCGGCGGCGCCCGCCTGCGCGCAGACTGTCGAGGAGCCGACCCAGCAGCAGGTGCTGGTGCTGTTGAATCTGCCGGCGCAGCACTTCCGCCCCGACGGCAACTACGCCGGTAGCTATTCGGACGCGGCCGGTCGCGTCGCACGCCGCCGCGTTGCGTCACAGCTCGCGCGCGAGCACGGCCTCACGTTGACCAGCGACTGGCCGATGCCGCTGCTCGGGGTCGACTGTTTCGTGATGCGCGTGCCGCCGGCGGCGTCGCCCGGCGAGATCGCGGCCGAACTGTCGCGCGACACGCGGGTGTCGTGGGCCCAGTCGATGAACGTCTACCGTGCGCAGGGCCACGACGACCCGCTGTTCGGCCTTCAGCCCGCGGCGCAGGAGTGGCAGCTCGCGGCGCTGCACGAAACCGCCACCGGGCGCGAGGTGCGCATCGCGGTCATCGACAGCGGCGTCGAGCGCGCCCACCCCGATCTGGCGCGCCAGATCGAGTCCAGTGAGAACTTCGTGGCGGGCGGGGCGCCGGTCGCCGAGTTGCACGGTACGGCGGTGGCCGGCATCATCGCGGCCCAGGCCGACAACGGCATTGGCATCGTCGGGGTGGCGCCGCAGGCGCGCGTGCTCGCGTTGCGCGCGTGCTGGCAGCAGGCGGTCGACACGACCTTGTGCAACAGCCTGAGCCTGGCGCAGGCGCTGCACTTCGCCATCGACCACGGGGCGCGCATCATCAACATGAGCCTGAGCGGCCCGCCCGATCGTCTGCTCGGCCGCCTGCTCGACAGCGCGCTCGGGCGCGGCATCGCTGTCGTCGCGGCGGTCGATCGCACGGCCCCCGACGGGGGCTTTCCGGCCGCGCACCCCGGTGTGATCGCGGTCGCAGACACGGGGGGCGGTCGCGTCGCGGCGGCGACGGTTGTCGCGCCCGGCCGCGACATCCCGACCAGCCTGCCCGGCGCGCGCTGGGGCGTGGTTTCGGGCACGTCCTATGCTGCGGCGCATGTGAGCGGGCTGCTCGCGTTGCTGCGCGAGGCGCGCGACCGGCGCGGGCTCGCGGCGCTGCCGCTCGCGGTCGCCACACCCGGCGAATTCGTGCTGCTGCCCGATGGCCGGATCGATGCGTGCGCATCGCTGAGCCGCGTCGCAGTCGGCTGCAGCTGCGGGTGCAGGGCCGCGGCGAGCGCGGTGCCGATGGTCGCGCGGCAGTGACGCGTCCCCGCTGACCTGGCCCGGCCGTCTTGCCCCTGCACCCGAACCGTCTCTGCATGGCCGGGCTGAGCGCGTTGCTCGCGTGCGGCAGCGCGCAGGCCCAGTTCAGCGCCAGCGTCGGCGTCGAGAGCGATCACCGGTTCCGCGGTGTCTCGCTGAGCGACGGCCAGCCCGACCTGCGCCTGAGCGTCGCCTACGACCACGCCAGCGGCGTGTTCGCCGGCGCCTCCGCAACGCGCGTGGAATTCATGCTGGGCCGACATTCGACCCAGCTGCTGGGCTACGCCGGCTACGTGACGCGAGGGCCGTTCGACCTGAACGCCGAGGTCGGCGCGACGACGTCGACCTTCAGCGGCAACACGCGCTACGACTACAGCGAGGCGTTCGTCGGCGTGTCGGGCGAGCGCTGGGGCATGCGCGTGTACTACGCACCAGCTTATTTCGGCTTCGACCAGGCGACAGCCTATGTCGAGGTCGACGCGAATGCGCCGCTGACGTCGCGCTGGCGCGTGTTCGGCCACGTCGGCGCGCTCGCGGCAGTGCGCGGGGTCCACAACAGCGACGACCGGAGCCGAGCGCGCTACGACACGCGCCTCGGCATTGGCTGCAGCGTTCTGGACGCGGTCGACGTGCAACTCGCGTGGGTCACGGCCACGCGCGGCGGGCCGTACGTCGTCGAGTACGGGAACCGGCGCCGCACCTGGGTGCTGAGTGCGGTGGCCTCGTTCTGAGGTGACACGGCGGCGGCGAGCGTGCAGCGTTGAACCGTTTCGCGGCGGCGGGGCATTCACCGGTCATGGTGGCCCGCAGCTGTGCGGGGTCCACGTCGTCAACCCCACGGAGCACCGCGATGAACCTGTCCCGCATCAAACTGAAGTGGCTGATCGCCAGCCTGAGCGTCGCCGCGCTCGCCGCCTGCGGCGGTGGTGGCGATTCCGGCCCGGTTGCGTCCGGTGGAACGGGCATGCAGAGCTACGCGGCGACGAACTTGATCAGCGACGTCAACACCAGCAGCAACCCCTACGCCACCAGCAACGTCGACACGCACCTGGTCAACGCGTGGGGCATTGCGTTCAATCCGAACGGCTATGTGTGGGTGGCGAACGCGGGCACGTCGAGCTCGACGCTGTACGACGGCAATGGGGTGATGCAGAGCTTGATCGTCGACATCCCCGCCGGCGCAGCCGGCAGTGCGAACCCGACCGGCATCGTCTTCAACGGCTCGAACGACTTCGTCGTCAGCCAGGCGGGCGCGAGCGGCGCCAGCCCGTTCGTCTTCGTCGGCGAGGCCGGCACGCTGGCCGGGTGGTCGCCCGGCGTGAACCTGAATGCCGCGGTCACGGTCTACGACGGCGCCGCGTCCGGCACGGTCTACAAGGGCCTGGCGCTGGCGAGCAGCGCCGGTGCGAACTTCCTGTACGCGACCGATTTCCACAACGCCCGTATCGACGTGTTCGACGCGAGCTTCACCAAGGTGACGGTCGCGGGCGGCTTCACCGACCCGACGCTGCCGGCGGGCTACGCGCCGTTCGGCATCCAGGCGATCGGCGGCCAGCTCTACGTGACGTTCGCGAAGCAGGATGCGGCGGCGCACGACAACGTCAATGGCGCCGGCCTCGGCCTCGTCGACGTGTTCGACGCGACCGGGCATTTCGTCAAGCGCCTGGTCGATGTGGGCGGGCCGCTGAACGCGCCGTGGGGCATGGCGCTGGCACCGGCGAACTTCGGGCCCTTCAGCAATGCGCTGCTGGTCGGCAACTTCGGTGACGGCCGGATCGACGCGTTCGACGCGAGCACCGGCGCCTCGCTCGGCAGCCTGAGCAAGGCGGACGGCACGCCGATCACGGTCACCGGGCTGTGGGGCATCGCGTTCGGCAACGGCATCAACAACCAGCCGCTCAATACCTTGTTCTTTGCCGCCGGCCCGGCGAACGAGACACACGGGGTCTATGGCCGCATCGACGTGCACTGAACGGAGATCACCATGCGAATCAGTGCCTGGAACGAGCTCGGCCACGCCTACCGCAAGATCGGCGACATGGACAACTCGTTCAAGCACCACGAGCGCGCGCTGCAGATCAATCCGCCAAGGGCGCGCACGAGTATCTGGGTGAAGCCTATCTGCAGATCGGCAAGCTCGAGATGGCCGAGCAGGAGTTGAAGGCGCTCGACAAGATCTGCTTCATCACCTGCGAGGAGTACCGCGACCTGGAGGCGCAGATCGAGCGCTACAAGCGCGAGCGCACGAAGTCGGCGTCGATGACCTGAGCGGGCAGCGCGGCGGTCAGCGCCGCCGCGGTCGCGGCATCGGCCGGGAAGAAGGTCTCGAGCGCCAGCTCCGACAGCGTGATCTCGACCGGTGTGCCGAACACCGTCATCGTGCTGATCAGCGAGAGCCGACCGAGCGGCGTGTCCAGCACCAGCGGCACGACGAACGAGGCGTTCGGCGTGAACGCGGCGGCGCCATCGTGCGCCGGCGTGGGGTAGCTCGCGAGTTCGTCGGCGAGGGCGATCAGCGCCGCGTCCGCGGTCAGCTGAATCTGATGCTGCAGGCGTTCGAACAGGTGCGCACGCCACTGCGCAAGATTGGCGATGCGTGGCGCGAGGCCCTTCGGGTGCAGGCTGACGCGCAGCACATTGATGGGCGGCTGCAGCAACTCGGGCGCGATGTCCATCTGCAGCAGTGAGGCGGCTGCCTGGTTGTGGAACAGCAGGTTCCAGTGACGGTCGACCGCGAGCGCAGGGAACGGGTCGTGCGCCTTGAGGATCTGTTCGACCGCTGCGCGTGCTGCGCCCAGCGCCGGGTCGTCGAGCCGGCGCTCGCCATACATCGGCGCGAAACCCGCGGCCGTGAGCAGGCGGTTGCGTTCGCGCAAGGGAACCTCCAGGCGGTCAGCGAGGCGCAAGACCATCTCGCGGCTGGGCATGGAGCGGCCGGTCTCGACGAAGCTCAAGTGGCGCGTCGACACATCGGCCTCGCCGGCGAGGTCGAGCTGGCTCAGGCGGCGGCGCTGGCGCCATTCGCGCAGTTGCGCGCCGAAGGTGGGCAGGGCGGCGGTGTTCATGGCGGCCACGATAGCGCAGCGACAGACGCCTCTCCATGACCTGCGAGGTCATGGACGCCTGCACCTTCGGCGCCGAGCATCAACGCATACCGCATGCAGCGGCGGCGCTTGTCGGCGCGGCCTGCAGCGGCTCAGGAGCGATTCATGTCGATCATTCAACCTTCTTCGTTTCTTCGTCGCGTGCTGTTCGCCGATGCGGCCGTGAGCGCCGTGGTCGGCGCGCTGATGGCGCTGGGCGCCGGTGCCTTGGCCAGGCTGCTCGGTTTGCCGGCGCCGCTGTTGACGATCGCCGGCGTGGCGCTGTTCCCGTATGCCGCCTACCTCGTCTGGTTGGCCACGCGCACGGCCGTGCCGTCTGCGGCCGTGTGGGTGCCGATCGCGTTGAACGTGGTGTGGGCGCTCGACTGCGCGTTGATGCTGTTCGCGGCTGGCTTGCACCCGACGGGCCTGGGCGAGGCTTTCGTCGTGACCCAGATCGTCACGGTGCTGGCGTTCGCCGAGCTCGAGTTCATCGGCCTGCGGCGTGCGCTATCGTTGCCGCGTGCCACCCGAACTCACCTCGCCTGAACGCGCGCGCTTCGACCGACTCGATGCGCTGCGTGCCGTCGCCATCGTCTGGATGGCGGCGTTCCACTTCTGCTTCGACCTGAACCACTTCGGGTTCATTCACCAGAACTTCCGCGTCGACCCGGTGTGGACCGTGCAGCGCAGCTGCATCGTCTCGCTGTTCCTGTTCTGCGCTGGCATCGGCCAGGCCATCGCGATGGCGCAAGGGCAGGGTTGGCCCCGGTTCTGGCGCCGCTGGGCGCAGATCGTCGGCTGCGCGCTGCTGGTCACGCTGGGATCGATGTGGATGTTCCCCAAGAGCTACATCGCGTTCGGCGTGCTGCATTGCATCGCGCTGCTGCTGGTCATCTTGCGCCTGACGGCCGGGGCCGGGCGCGCGCTGTGGCCGATGGGGCTGGTCGCGATCGCGCTGCCGGTGCTCGTGCAGCATCCGTGGTTCGACCTGTCGTGGACCAACTGGATCGGCCTGGTCACCCGCAAGCCGATCACCGAGGACTATGTGCCGTTGCTGCCCTGGGTGGGTGCGGCCTGGTGGGGGTTGGCGGCCGGGCAGTGGGTGCTGGCGCGGCGCCGCGCTTGGCTCACCGGTCCGTTGCCCGGCGCATTGCGGCCGCTGGCCGTGCTCGGCCGTTGGAGCCTGAGCTTCTACATGCTGCACCAGCCCGTGCTGATCGGCCTGTTGATGGCGGTGGTCGCGCTGCGCTGACGCTGCAGCCCACGCGTCACGGCGGCTGGAA
>Ga0307510_10009728_pt1 | contig 11442 bp, 12 predicted proteins | sample 12_EM_MG_FD_207224 | JGI IMG/M metagenome (GOLD analysis project Ga0307510, IMG submission 207224) | Populus trichocarpa ectomycorrhiza microbial communities from riparian zone in the Pacific Northwest, United States - 12_EM | ecosystem: Host-associated > Plants > Roots > Unclassified | place... | reverse complement strand
GCGCTGCGCCTTGTTGGCGGCAGTCTGGGATCTGGTCCTACCCTGAATCGATGTACCTGTAGGGACTTGCAATGGACCTGAAATTTCGTTCTGCTGCTCCAGGGTGTGAGGGTTTACACCGATCGCGTGAGGGTGACATCCCATGGGTGAACTTGAAGCGCAAAAGATACAGAACAAAAAGAGTGAGTGGGAACATGAACGCAAGTAAGGACAGGAGGGGAGGGATGAGGACTCGGACCAAAGTACGTCCCCCATTTATAGTTGGGATTTGTGACATTAAAGTGTGAATTATTTATGTTTAGTTGTCCCTTTTCATCCACGTCCCCCCATCATCCTCATGGCTACGACACGGTTCCGGTGTCAGGGATGCAATAAGGTTTTCACCACCCAACAAGGCCTTGTTCAACATATTGCCAAAACCGAACGCCCACTGTGCCGTGTCGTGAATGCAGCGTTACAGATGCCAACGGCCCTTCAGTTCTTTCCTGATACAGGACATCCGCTCATATCTGACACAAATCCAGGACATCTGCTTGCATCTGATGTAAATCCCGCACCACCAGACTCCCCTGAGGAGGTGGAAGGGTCAAGTTATTACGAGATTGCTGGTGCTGATGAAGGTAACGTCTTTCAGCCCCGTGCTGATTTTTTTCACTAATCCATCCGTTCAGATGACACTATGAATGACCCAGATCACGACAACGGTATTAACCGTGCCCCTGATGCTACTGACGCTGACAGCGAGGATGCCGATGCATTCGAAATCCTGAACAATGGCATAACGGGATCCGCTGTGGCTATTCCCGAAGAAGTACCACCTGCCGAGCTAGCAGAAGCCACCCAACCACCGCCAGATCCACTCATTCAAGCTGAGGAGGCCAATTTGGGGCCTACATCCGAATTCACGATCACCCGCTTTCCACATGGTAGCCCTGGCGCCCCGCTTCCTGGTGTGGCTCAAAGTTCTGCTGTGTATCAATCAAGTCAAGCAGCGCTTGATAGCTCAGTTTGGGCTCCGTTTGGCTCCAAACTTGACTGGGAGATTGCATGTTGGGCGAAGACACGTGGGCCAACCTCGTCGGCGATGACAGAGCTACTCGCAATCCTAGGGGTATGTGGCCCTTGTCTGGGATTAATGATTTACTTACACATCATGTAAGGTTGTCGAGAGACTGGGTCTCTCGTATAAGACAGCAAACGAGCTGAATCGCATCATTGACGACGAGCTGCCTGGACACCCTCCATTCAAGTCCCAGGAGCTTGACATCGAAGGTGAATGCGTCCAATTCCACTATTGGGACATTCTGCCGTGCATCCGGGCCATCTTTGGTGACCCTGAATTTGCTGGTGACATGATATTTGCCCCTGAGCGACATTACGAAAACGCCGAACGGATGCAGCGGGTGTTACATTCTCAAGGCTCAAAATTTCATTTTTTACTTGCTTACCAATACTTTCTCATCACATGATCTGTTCCCACCCCCTTTTCCATCACATGACTTTATCACCTGACCGCTTACCTATCGTTCTTACCATGTGATCCCTCTTTGCCTGTGCACGTGACTCATACTGACTCCAACCCAGTAGTACGTATCCTGGGTTTCACGCGTGAGTCAGTTTGACTCGGAATGACTCCATATTTTGTACAGTGACTCATTACTAGTACGGGTACTAGTAGTATTAGGCTCGAGTCATGGCAGCTGCCCAGATGTATATAAGTCGACCTTATATCCTAGAGTTGGGCCTTAAGCCTGACTTGGTTTAATCCCAAGTGTTGTAGCTTCCACAGCGCCTTCAGTTTTCGCCCGCACTTCGTGCAAGTCGTCTCGAACATCTTCGAGACTCTCCTCTACATCTTTTATTATCCCCACTAGTGTCTTGCACGTGTGCAGACCACTTATATCAGCGCATCCAAGGGTCAGCGTTAGCTACCTGTTATCCCTTGAAGTACAAGTCCCGCCACCATCATACAAACCCGTGCACGTCGCACCTTAGGGTCCTTGGCCCTTAACAGCGGGTCTACTCTGAGATGCATACTGGAGACTGGTGGTGGTCCGTACAGGTGTGTATTGAGTAATTCTGATCTGTTGAAGTGCTCATGTGTGGTGCCAGACATCACTTGAATCGCAGCGTCCTGGTGCCACTGTTGTGCCACTGATCATTTCTTCCGACAAAACACAACTTACACTCTTTGGGGGGAAAATGGCATATCCGGTATATCTAACGATTGGAAATATACCGAAGGAAATCCGCCGAAAACCATCGCGCCACGCCCAGATATTGGTTGCATATCTCCCTACAAGCAAATTAGAAGGTTTCGACAACAAGACCGCTCGTCGGCGTACCATTGCAAATTTATTCCATTCATGTCTACAACATATCTTCGATCCGATCACACCCTATGGCAAGACCGGCATTGCTATGGCCAGCGGTGATGGGGTTTGGTGCCGTTGCCACCCTATCTTCGCTTGTTTTGTCGGTGACTACCCAGAGCAGGCGCTTGTAACGTGCACATATTCTGGACATTGCCCAAAGTGTCTAGTGCCTCCAGATCAACTCGGTGAACCCGATACATTCCCATCTCGGAACTATCGTCAAGCGCTCAAATTGTATTCTTTGGCGGATGGGGACGCGTGCCCATTCCATGCAGCATGCTGTGAGGCTCAACTCAAGCCCGTCTTCCGTCCGTTCTGGGAGAACTTTCCACTGGCGGATGTCTATCTATCGGTCACTCCTGACATACTTCACCAACTGCTTCAAGGAGTCATGAAGCATCTCATCTCATGGTTAACAAGTCCTAGTGCGTTTGGACCAGCTGCAATCGATGCGTGATGTCGATCCATTCCACCAAATCACCACATCAAGCTGTTCTCGAAGGGCATTACGTCACTCTCTCGCATTTCGGGCAAGGAACACAAGGCCATCTGTCGTATACTAATTGGTCTTGTTGTCGACCTTCCGCTCCCTCACCAACATGTGCCAACTCAAGTTCTCAGAGCCGTCCAGGCGCTCCTTGACTTCCTCTACTTAGCCCAGTTCCGATCGCATACTACCGATTCTGTCACGGACTGCCCCGCTTACTTCATCTCTCCTTCCTATTTCGTTCTCCTTTCCTGTTTCTGTCTGTGACCCCGGGCCGCTTTGCCCATCGATTACATAACTTACCTATGGACTGTCCTCACGTTTTCTAGAGGATTCCATACGCCCTTGTACGTTTCCATCTCATTCTGTCTCGTTCCCTTGCCTTCCAGTAGTTTCCCCTGTCTCGGTATATAAGCTGTACTCCATAGCATAGAACGGCTTTCCTAAGCTCGTTCTATTTGTGCAATCAGACTTTGATAGTCTCTTCTCACTGTTGAACGCATGCGGCTTCCTTCGAACGAACCTCTCTCGCATTAGTCAGCTCTGCTGCTAATTGCTCCTTGACTCTATACGTCTCGAGATCACGTGCTAGTGTCTCGCTCAATTCCAAGTCACGTCTGACTTGTGTAATCTTCACTCGTCACCTCCTTGTCACGTGACGTCTCACGTGACCGATTTCCCTTTTGGGAACGACCCCTCTTCAAAACCCATCTTCGTAATCTCGTCCGAGATCCCCAAACCCCGAGATCCCCGAACTCGATCCGACACGGTAGTCTGACCGTGACATTAGAACGAGCTTCCCTTCACAAATGACTTTGACTCCTTCCGGATCGAAAGAAAAACAGAAAACCCCCGAAGGACTAGGCGTTCCCACAGACTGGCGAGTACGTGCAATTGACCAGCCGACGGAAGAATCCTTGGCGGTGCTAGATCTTCCCTTCGAAACGAAACCCGAGACCAAAGATACAGTCCCATCTGAATTTTCCGAACGAGTCCGCCATCTAGTTGGAGGACAAGACATCGTCGTTCGTATCGACGGAAAAGAAGTGTCGAAGAAAGCCCCTTTTACTGCCTATTATGCTTGCTTCAAAGGAGCTCTCTTAGCTCTGTCCAATGTCTATGGAGTCTGGTTCGAAATCAGACTTCGACCAGGAAACACATACGAATGCTTTTGACTGGCACGACCAAGCCTCCAATTAAAAGACTGTCCTATGAAAGGCATCAACTACGCACGACTGAAACTCACCAGTCTCCCAATCACTAGAGCTCCATCTTGAGCAACATCCCCGATTCGACTGGCCCCATTAGATACGACAGCAGTGACACCACACGATGGGGACGTCTTCCACGAAACTAATCCAGACGACAGAGAAGTGCCGGCGAGTAACACCAGTCGGTCTTCCTCACCGGAACCCGAAGAAAAACCCAAGCGAAAGTCCTTTGCTGGGTTCAGATCGTGGAGGATGCGCTCCTCTCGAACAGCTAGACAACCATCTAGGCCCCCCCCTCGTCATCCCAGAGGTACCGGAGATGACCCGTTTGGCCTTGACGACCTAATGGACGAACCGGAACGAACAAATGATAAAGGTCGTCAATTGGAAGGAATTCATCCAGACAAGTTCGAAGGCGATCGATCCAAAACTCGACGATTCCTAAACCAATTCAATAGATTTATGCTGATGAATCGCAAGGCAGACATCGCCAAAGATCCCATTTCAAAATGCATCTACTTCATGTCGCTTCTCGACGGAGAAAAAGTCAACAGATGGGTAGATATGGCCTTTAACTGGCTCGAAGAAATTGAGGCCAATCCCAGCCTGATTGACCGATTCTCCAATCCCTGGAAGATGATGGAAGAAAAATTCAAGGTAGCATTCACCGACTATGCGGAAAGAGAACGCGCCCAAGACCAACTTGGGAAATTACGAATGACTGGCGACAATCTCGATGAATACTTAGCAGCATTCGAGACTCTCGGAAGTCGCGCAGAGTTAAATCCCGACGACCCATCGAATTTGCGTACATTCGCCCAAGGACTTCCTCGTCAACTAGCAGACGCCTGTCTCGCCATGGAAAATCCGGACACCTACGCACAATGGCGAGCAGCAGCTCAACGACAACAGGTAATCTACCTGAAGAAAAAGGCATTACACTCTGAGTATGGGACTCGCAATCCCGCTTGAAATGCCGGCCAGAACCCTCAACAAAAGCAAAATACTGGTTGGGTCTGGCGTCGTCCTGGAGGAAACTCTAACGCCAACAACCAAAATTGGTGCGGACAGGGAAACCGAGCTCAACCTCCTCGCCCCCATTTACCCCCTAGGAACGAAGACACCATGGACCTTTCTGTGATTCGAAAAGCTACCACCGATAAGGAGAAAGAAGAATACCGACGAACGGGTCGCTGTTTCCAATGTGGGAAGCAAGGACATCTCGCTCGCGACTGTCCCAGTAAACCCGCTCGCACTCAAACTGTCCAAATAGAAGACAGTCAGTCAGTCACGTCGAGCGACAACTCCTCCTTCACCCCAACCCCCTCCCTCGCTGCGCGAGTGGCACGTCTCACTGAAGAAGATCGCGGAGCATTCATGGATGAAATGCGATCCCTCAGAGAAGATATGGATTTTCTTGGCGCCTGAGTACTACGGCTCTTACTCAGGCGGTTCTAAATAGTTCTGGTTCTATGTATATAGCTTGAAATCATGCAATTCAAGTCCCCTTCCAGCTACGAACCAAAACGAAACGAGTCAATCAAAAGGCGCTGCTTGACTGCGGCGCCACTGAATGCTTTATTCATCCACGAGCAGTGGAACGTCTCAAACTCAAAACTAGACAATTGCTCAAACCTCGAAAAGTACAGAATGTCGACGGGACTCCCAATAAATCAGGGGAAATCCTTGAAGCTGTTGACCTCTTAGTAGACAATAATGGTCGCAAAGCCTCTCACGCCTTCTTTGTCGCAAATATTGGACACGACGACTTCATTTTAGGCTACCCCTTCTTCGAGGCGTCCAATCCGAACGTTGACTGGAGTAGAGGACATATCGAGGGATTCACTACCGTGTCCTCCATAAACGCTAATGAGTGGCAACCCCCCCAAAAGGGAGCTAAACGACAGGACTCGACCCCAGCTTGGGTACGATGCATCCCAGGATGGGAAAAAGGTGATGAGATTTGGCTCCAAACTAGAGTCGCAAAAACGACGGTGGCCCAACAACTTGCAGAAGCAGCCGCGGACAAAAAGAAACGCACTTGGCAAGAGTTAGTCCCAGAACGATACCATCGTCATGGCAAAGTCTTTTCAGAAGCAGCGTCAGAACGCTTCCCTGACTGTCGTCCATGGGATCACGCCATTGAACTCAAGGATGACGCCCCGACGTCCATAAACTGTCGCGTCTACCCTTTATCCCCCAAAGAAAAAGAAGAACAACAGGAATTTCTCTCTCAAAACTTGCGTCTTCAACGGATTCGTCGATCGAAATCCCCTTATGCTAGCGGGTTCTTCCTCATCCGAAAGAAAGATGGCAAATTCCGCCCAGTACAAGACTACCAAAATTTGAACAAGTGGACTATTCCCAATAAATATCCACTTCCATTAATCTCAGAATTAATCTACGACCTTGCGGAAAAGCATCTCTTTTCTAAGTTTGATATTCGCTGGGGATACAATAACATTCGAATCAAGGAAGGCGATGAGTACAAGGCCGCATTTAAAACCAGCGAAGGCCTCTTTGAACCGACGGTGATGTTTTTTGGGTTGACCAACTCTCCTGCTACCTTTCAAACCATGATGGACGACATCTTCCAAGACGAAATTGCCCAAGGTTGGCTACGCATCTACATGGACGACATGATCATCGCCACAGAAGATGACGAGGTCCTCCATGAACTCCGTGTCAATCACATCCTCGACAAGCTTGCAAAATTCGACTTATTCCTCAAGCCTGAGAAATGCAAGTTTCATCAACGCGAAGTCGAATACCTTGGGGTACTCATTGGGAATGGCTCCGTTAAGATGGACCCCGTCAAAGTCCAAGGGATCTCCGAATGGCCTACTCCTCTGACAGTGAAGGATGTCTGAAGCTTTCTCGGATTCTGTAACTTCTACAGAGCGTTTATAAAGAACTTCTCTGCCATTGCTCGTCCTCTCAACGACCTTACTCGCAAAGACGAACAGTTCATTTGGACAAAAGCGCGGAACGACGCGTTTCTCCTTCTCAAAGAAGTCTGCAGCAACTACCCAGTCCTTCGCACACCCAACTGGTCTAAACAATTCGTCATGGAAACAGATGCGTCCGGCTATGCTCTTGGTGTGGTTATCGCTCAAGAATTCGAGGACGGCATTCATCCTATCGCTTTCCACTCCAGGAGTTTCCTACCGGCAGAACGGAATTACGATGCCCACGACAAAGAACTCGCTGCTGTCATCTTTGGATTCAAATGCGGCCGCCCTCTCTTTCTAGGTGCCACTCACGCGATTCGTGTCCGCACTGACCATAAAAACCTTCAGTATTTCCGTGATCCTCGCAAAATTACGGGCCGACAAGCCCGATGGATTGAGTTTTTACAGGACTTCGACTACACCCTTGAACATATTCCCGGGTCAACAAACACTGTGGCTGATTTGTTGTTGCGAAGAAAAGACCTTAACAAGGGGGTGGATTCCAACGAACCACGCATCCTACTTCCTGACCACCTCTTCGCTCCAACAAATCCGATCAAGGTACACAAAGTTTTTCTCGAAGACGACTTCGACCTCTGACGCGACATTCTACAAACCCTTCATAACTCCCCTGCAGCCGGACACCCAGGCATTTCGAACACTTGGGAACTTGTCCGCGAACAATACAAAGGCCCTAGACTCCGAGAATTTGTGGAACAATACGTAAAAGGGTGTGTACGTTGCCAAGAGTCCAAAACCAATGTACACCGATCGAAAGCACCCCTACAACGTTTCGATACACCTGTCGAAGAGGGCCCCTTCCAATACGTATCGATGGATTTGATCACAGACCTCCCCAAATCACAAGGCTTCGACTCCATTCTCACGATCGTTGATCAAGGGTGTTCTAAAGCAGCCAAATTCATTCCATGTACCAAAACGATTGACGGAACCGGGGTTGCCCTCGAATATCTAAAACACCTCGTTCCCTGGTTCGGACTCCCCAAACGGATCATTTCGGACAGAGACCCACGGTTCACTTCGGCGTTTGCAAAGGAAATGTGCAAAGCATTGGGAATTCAACAGAACCTGTCTACCGCCTTTCACCCTCGTACCGACGGACAAACAGAACACATGAATGCCTGGATAGAACAGTACTTGCAACCCTGGACCTCAGAAAAACCCTCTGCCTGGAGCCAGCTTCTCCCTATCGCAGAATTCGCACACAATTCTTGGAAACACGATGTAGCGCGCAAGTCCCCCCATGAACTTCTGATTGGAATCAAACCACAGGTGATTCTGAAACATCTAGAAGGACCTGTGCCTGCTGCGGAAACACGCCTCCGCCTCCTGGATGAATCTAGACAGTCAGCCCAGAAGCTTCTCCAACACATACAAAATCGCAAGGACAATAAGAAGCTAACGGAGATTAAGGAAGGTGACCAGGTTTGGCTAGAAGGTCGCAATCTCTCTATCGCCGGCAATCGCAAGCTTTCCCCAAAGCGATATGGACCCTTCAAGGTCTCACAAAAGATAAGCCCTGTTGCAATGCGACTCGATCTCCCCAAATCGATGAAAATTCACAACGTGTTTCACATGGACCTCCTCCTTCCCTATAAGGAGACGGAGCAATACGGCACACCCTATACACGCCCCCCTCCAATCATTGATAGCGAAGAAGAATACAAGATCGAGAACATTCTAGATGCACGGCGTTTCGGCAAGAAACGTAAACTTCAATACCTCGTGCATTGGAAAGGGTACCCTCATTCTGATGATCAATGGATTGATCACAAAGACCTCAACGCCCCAGATGCATTGGCTGACTTTTATCTAACCAACTCCGCTACGGCTGGACGACTGACAGTATAAAGACACCCTTGCGAATCCCCAATCTATCTTATCCCCCACCGCTTCTACACACTGGCTTCCCCCTTTACAATCTTCTACGGCTACGACGAACGCTTTCAACAGTACTTATACAGCATTCACCGTACAGACTCTAACTTCGCCAACAACCTCACACAAATCTTTGACCAACAACTTGCCGATATGACCGATGCGAACTCCGCCATCTTCGTCCCTTCCTGTTCTCCGTCACCTACACAAAACTCTGCTGGCGGCACTCCCTACGTCGTCACCTCTCCCCCTCCTGACAGTCCCACTGACTCCGAAGCCGCTTGGCCTCACCAAATGATGTTGGAACACGTCTCAAACATACTCGGAGTAGATGTCAAAGAAGTTCGCCGCCGATTCCCCGACAATCGTTCCCTCCTACCCATTGACGTTCCCCCTCCTCGTGCCTTATCTCCCGTCTTTGTCCCACCGGCTCCATCCCCGCCTTTTATTCCGGGATCCCCAGCTGGACCCTACCCGGGGTCTGAGTTAGCTGAGTACATCGACCCCGACTTTCCCTCCGAACCACCCTCTGCTTCCAACTCACCTCCAGCTGACTCGTCTATGATCGTCGTCATGGCTGACGGAGTACGATTCTACGACGAAGAAGAAGAACTCCGTCGTTCCTCCCCCCGGGTCCCCCTTGCAGATATAACGCCCGTTCGTCAGGTGTCCCATCCCTTAGGGGATATGATGGACTATGAGGAATTGGCCATGGTCCTGTATCGACAGGTCTCAGACCAAGACGCCACAATCAAGGAGTTGATGGAAGATAAGGAAAACCGAGCGCCGACCCCCACTGATCCTCAGCCCAGCACTCATCCCGGCCCTGGCTGGCAGGACAACTTCGATGCCACGGGAACTTGCCATCTCTTTGTCATTCCTCTCGGCGACGAAGATGTGATTGCCCCCTTCATCCGTTATGACCTCCGCAATCCGTTCCCTGAACTTCTTGCCACTAACGGACGATATTGCACTGTCCACTCTTGCCCTCTCCATGCCGTTCCTCAAACGTCTCGCACTTCCCCCTTGTCGCCCCGAAACGAGTTGTTCTTCCACCCCGATTTGGAACTGACCCGAGGGGTAGATTGGGCGGTCCTCTATGAAGACGACCCCACACTGGCCGGAGAAATTCAACATTTCCGGTCTCACAAGAAGGCCTGCGATCGCCTCGCCGAACGTATGGGGCAACTCCGAGAGTTGTTGGAAGTCGAACGACAAGCTCTCTATCGGAGCTCAGGCCGACTTACCGCAGCAAACGCCATAGGGCGTCTTCAGTGTCACATCGACGCTTCCCTTCACATCGCCCCCTCTTTCTCTACAGTGCGCGTCAAGAAGATCCGCGCTTCACTCCGCAACCGAGTCACTGAGGAGTGCGCTCGCCATCCAAAGGAGTGCATGTGGTGTGGCAAGGTGGGTCACACCATTGACACCTGCTACTGCATCGGGCTCTGTCGCCACTGTTCGCGTCGAGGGCACTCCGGGGTCGACTGTAAGGACCCTCACGTCATGTGCCTGGAATATGGCGACTGCAAGGTCTATGGTATGCATCCTAACTTTGAACGTGGGTACTGTGCCGCGGTAGACGACTGCGTTGACATCTAAAAAAGATGTTAACAAGGGGGTAATGTCACGGACTGCCCCGCTTACTTCATCTCTCCTTCCTATTTCGTTCTCCTTTCCTGTTTCTGTCCGTGACCCTGGGCTGCTTTGCCCATCGATTACATAACTTACCTATGGACTGTCCTCGCGTTTTCTAGAGGATTCCATACGCCCTTGTACATTTCCATCTCATTCTGTCTTGTTCCCTTGCCTTCCAGTAGTTTCCCCTGTCTCGGTATATAAGCTGTACTCCATAGCATAGAACGGCTTTCCTAAGCTCGTTCTATTTGTGCAATCAGACTTTGATAGTCTCTTCTCACTGTTGAACGCGTGCGGCTTCCTTCGAACGAACCTCTCTCGCATTAGTCAGCTCTGCTGCTAATTGCTCCTTGACTCTATACGTCTTGAGATCACGTGCTAGTGTCTCGCTCAATTCCAAGTCACGTCTGACTTGTGTAATCTTCACTCGTCACCTCCTTGTCACGTGACGTCTCACGTGACCAATTTCCCTTTTGGGAACGACCCCTCTTCAAAACCCATCTTCGTAATCTCGTCCGAGATCCCCGAACCCCGAGATCCCCGAACTCGATCTGACACGGTGGTCTGACCGTGACAGATTCTATCCGTCGCCTTAAGGAGTCCCTTACCCGTTTCCATGAAAACAAAGCGGTCTTTACAGATCTCGGCATCCGGAAGCACTTCAACATACCCAAAATTCACAGTCTCATGCATTATGGCCCATCAATCACCCTCTTTGGGACTACAGATAACTATAACACCGAGCAGACCGAGCGTCTGCATATTGACTTCACCAAGGAAGCATACTGTGCAACCAATCACAAGGACGAGCTTCCTCAAATGACGACTTGGCTGTGTCGGCGCGAGAAGGTACAACAACATGTAGCACTGGTCAGATCGCG
>Ga0307510_10009727_pt1 | contig 11442 bp, 13 predicted proteins | sample 12_EM_MG_FD_207224 | JGI IMG/M metagenome (GOLD analysis project Ga0307510, IMG submission 207224) | Populus trichocarpa ectomycorrhiza microbial communities from riparian zone in the Pacific Northwest, United States - 12_EM | ecosystem: Host-associated > Plants > Roots > Unclassified | place... | reverse complement strand
TTTTTTTTGGCTGTGTGTGTGTCCGCTGTATACATGGAGTAAAGTGGGATGTAAATGCCATAGACATCACCACTTGTATTCTTGGAATTCCATGCATTATACCCAAAAACTAACCTCTGTTGAGGACGAAAAATAGTGACTAGCGCACTGGCTGTGATGGCGGCCCCAAGTTACATGTACACTAAGGAGACATGCCTTCACCCTGACAAACAATAAGCCAGTCCGCACATGCCCGACTGCCTCTGAGCGCGCGATCATCTGCCACGGTCCATCGCACCGCGTTGGCATTGCCCATAGCTGTTGTTGTTGTTCCTGCAATAGTGGCCGCAGCAGCAATGCCACCATTCTGCTTCCGACTCTGACTCTGGTTCAGGCTTGCCTGAAACTCAGCGCGATGCGCAGTAAGGGCAGACATTGCACACGGGTCGCTATGGCCTGAAAAGAGGAGAAACGCAGTGTGCGGGGGAAGCGCAGCATGTAGAGTCGTGAGCTGGGCATCGAGACTTGTGATGGCCTCAAATAGGACATTCTTCTCTGGTAGCGATTGTGATGGAGGTGACCATGAGGTATCAGGATCAGCAGGATCCATATCCTCTGCAACAGCGTCGTTGCTCGAGTTTTTTTGTATTTTCTGGTGCCTCTGGTGCGAGCCCTGTGGGAGAGGACAAGTCAATTGGTCCTGACTGACCAAGAGCCAATACGAGAGGCCAGGAGTGAAACACGCACGTACATCCCAGAGCATTTGCCAAACCCATTAGCTGTGCGAACATGAACTTGTGAGTGTCTAAAGCGCCAAGTATACCATCAAGGACCTCCACGTTGGTTGTACAGGGGACGGTTGTGGCAGGCGCGGAAGCAGAGGTGCTGTGCCAAGCACCAGGGTTGCCATGGTCAACGATTACCGTGCATGTGCTGCCCCCATTTGGACCGCAACACCGTGCGAGCATGATGCACGCAAGGATTGGTTCATAATTGGTCCTAAACTTACCATATCCTGCCCTGATGCCAGCATCCATCGCAGTGTGGGCATCCTGGATAGTCAGGACACCTTTGAGCATGGTGGGGCCATCCCAGTTCTCGTGCAAGAACACAGTGTCTTCCCAGTGAAAAACACGACCATTGAGGGTTTGCAGATAGCCATGGAATTGTTTTGGACAGAGAGAACCATTATCTACATCGGAAATGAGGTGAAAAGAATTTGAGACAACAAGTTTCTGCTGCACCTGATGTGTAAAGAGGTTGTCGATTATTCAATGGGTCTGCACAGCATTCATTAGTTCAACATGCTGGAAGAGTGGCTTTTCTTGCTGATATGTTGTGAACCAAAGTGTGGGAGTATGAGGCAAGCTGGCGATGGCACAAGGTTGAACTTGTGTTTGCATTTGCATTGGGCATTGGGAGGTGTCACATGGGGCATTGGGCACTGGGTGCGCACAGGCAGCAACTGAGCCAGCTACTCAAGCTGAGCTGCAATTGAGCCGGAGAAAGCCAGCATTTTGATTGGCTCGGCTCAGCTTGGCTTAGTGGATCCAAACCTTCAGCTTGGCTCAGCTTGAGAAAAAAACCAGGCCGGCTCAGGTGGCTCAGCTCCAGCTGGCTCCGGCTCCTGGAGCTGCCGCAACACTATGGCCAACTGCCTTCAAAGAGGCCATCACATCAGGAAAACCCTTAGTTGATAATCCAAGATAATCCCAGCTAAGCGATGATAATTATGACTAATGATGATAATCCATTGAAATCCATGTGAGTAAAACAGGACCATTCCTGATTAGGTGATCATTGGGCGCTCCTGACATGGCCAAGGCCTAATTCAGATGAAAAATTCTCATCGTGGGTTGCTTGCGTTTGACTTCTCACTTTTTTCATGTATCTGTGTGATGTGCTCGCTCTGCAGGCCAGGGCTTCTCCCTCTCAGCACGTGAGTGCCCAAGCCAGCTGCTTTCATTCCATCTGACCTGGCTCACTCTGTTTCCTCATCCTCTATCCCTCCAACCTCTCTTGCGTCTCCCTCACCTCCCCAGGAAAGTGAGATGCCCACATCATTGTAAGGTACAGTATGGACTTGCACTGGCCTTGGATTTGGCCTCTATTGACCACGCAATGGCCTGCTGCTTGAACCTCAATGATACCTTCATGCACACGCCTTGTCCCCTGCCTCTCCCTCTGCCTCCATCGCCTCACTATCCAACCCTCATCTCCTTGTCTTTTCTGAATCCCACCATATCTTGCCTCAAATCTCAATACCAATGACACTCAGATCGCTCAGAGCCACCAGCACAACATCGTGTGCTGCCTCAAGGATGGCGAATTAGGTCCAAGCACCAACTGTGCACCACCATGTCAATTGAACCCTTGTTTGGCACCACAGCCTTGTCGGATAGGATCATTTTCTATAGGTTTCCCACACAGTTTCGTATGTTTATTGCTTGTTTTTCTTCTCAGAGCATCCACTCGCTTTCTCCCTTACCTTAGTGCTCTTTTATTTGACCTTGCACCTACCATCTTACCCTTGGATATCAAACGTTGCCACGCAGGTCTGTCGCCAGCAAGGCCAACTCATTCTACTTTCTTTTTTCCTTCCATGATCTCTCACCCTCATCAGTAGCATACTTGTTCCTATTTGCATCAGCCAACTGTATAAATACCATGCACCTGCCTTGCTGGAGAGCAGGCAACTGTGGCCCAATATCCCCTCCTTCCTTGTTTGCATGCTGGGTGACCAAAGCCCATATCCCCTCTCTTTCTTGCTCTATCCTTTTGCTCATTGAACATAACCACTAGCGGACATGCAATCGCTGACTTGCTGTCCATTCCCCCATTCATTCCACAGCACGTCCTTGGATCCTTGGGAGCATGACCTGGATTCTATTCCACCTTTGCCTCCATCCTTATTTCCTTGAACTCATGCATGGACTCTACATCTGCCATATATCGTTAAGGTCAAACTGAAGCAACATCCCATAACTAGCCAGGGCAAAACCAATGACAAGCCACATGACTTGGGCAATTAACTTGATCAGATCAACAAACTGACCATGAGCCCTGCTTACCAATCATTGTTGGTTTACCAGCTGACCAAGTTCTTTCCAGTGTTGTCTTTTCCACATTGCGACAATGACCCATGCTCTGACTCTGATACCCACACCCTTGATGACTTCAATATTGATGGGAATTCTGAGGATATGGGTGACTTCCCCCTCTTGTCGCTTTGATTGTGGTGAGCAGCACCATCCACTGGCACTGGTCACTTACTCACTTGTCATCCAAGTCAGAGTTATCACCTGAGTGAATGTGGTCTGGACCAATTTTCCTCCACCTGTGAAATGGATCCACTGCTGGCTGTAGGTTTCAATGTTTTTTGTTCATCTGTTGTTGATGTACCTTGCCCGTTTCTGGGCCCAGTGGAGATCCGCCAGCAGAGTTCCGTCTCTTGATGGGACAAGTATGGTACTGCTTGTGCTCTTAGTGCTCACTTTCTTGATATTCCCCGGCATGCCCTGGATTGTGCCCATGCTCATGTCAGTCCCATTCGGCATGGGCACCTACTTCATCTTCATGTCCTCATTTACATACATCGTCGTTGCATACTGGCTACTCACTGCAAGCGCACTGGCATGCAACACAATGATGCAGATGGCGTTTGCAGCGGCATTTCTGCTGTTTGCTAGGTGGGTTGTACCATGCTCTCGGCACTGTAGGCATGATGCTGCTCTTGGCTGGGCTGATGACTACTATGATACCACTTCCTATGTGCATCTGTATCACGATCCTCTGCTCTCCCCTTCTGCCACTTCCACCATTGCTACTACCCACCACCATCATCACCCCCACTGCTGCTTTCAAACATGAGTTGTCGATTGTTCCTCTCACTTTATAAGACAAGATTTATGATACACCATTCACTTTTCAGGCTTTGTTGGTCACTGTTATTCTGTAAGCACTTGTCCCCTTGCCTGTCTGTCTACATGCACTAACCCGGTATGCAGCACTATGAATGGGAGTGCCAAGACAAGCGGTGCAAACAAGATGGTCAACGGATACCTGATCATTATCCTCTACTGTCTTTCTCCTTGCCCATGCATTATCCTCCCTCCTGTGCAAGCAGCTGGCTGTTCTTGATGCTCATACCCCTTTTCTTCAGTCATCCATATGGCAGCAAGGTGGATCACCAGTATGTGTGGGGCGTGACAAGGGAGTTGCTGGATATGGGATGCTATGAGGTGAGCTTTGGATCTGTGAAGGGGAAACCCTGTGAGCGGGGCGCTATGCAGCTGTAGATGTCCATGTCCACAAAGCTTTGCCTTGTCTGGAGGGGACAATTTTTGTGGCTAGGGGCTACACAGGACACCAAGATATGGATGGTGGAGTGGGGAATCCAAAGTCCTGGCAGGATCATGGCAGCATAGCATAGGGTCGACATTATGTTTTTTGAACAATGTGTTCATACATTTCAAATAAATATCCTAGTGATCATTATTCGGTTTTAGAGGCCATTATCTGAACTAACCAAGTCTAACCAAGTCTAAAATAGTGGGGGGTAAGCAAATCCAAGATAATTGCACTAAATACTAAGCGAGTCTAAATTATCATCGCTTAGCTTGGATTATCAACTGAGGGTTTTCCTGATGCACTTCCACCATTGCTACTACCCACCACCATCATCACCCCCACTGCTGCTTTCAAATGTGAGTTGTCGATTGTTCCTCTCACTTTATGAGACAAGATTTACGATACACCATTCACTTTTCAGGCTTTGTTGGTCGCTGTTATTCTGTAAGCACTTGTCCCCTTGCCTGTCTGTCTACATGCACTAACCTGGTACGCAGCACTACAAATGGGAGTGCCAAGACAAGCAGTGCGAACAAGATGGTCAATGGATACCTGATCATTATCCTCTACTGTCTTTCTCCTTGCCCATGCATTATCCTCCCTCCTGTGCAAGCAGCTGGCTGTTCTTGATGCTCATACCCCTTTTCTTCAGTCATCCATATGGCAGCAAGGTAGATCACCAGTGTGTGTGGGGCGTGACAAGGGAGTTGCTGGATATGGGATGCTATGAGGTGAGCTTTGGATCTGTGAAGGGGAAACCCTGTGAGTGGGGCACTATGCAGCTGTAGATGTCCGTGTCCACAAAGCTTTGCCTTGTCTGGAGGGGACAATTTTTGTGGCTAGGGGCTATACAGGACACCAAGATACGGACAATGGAGTGGGGAATCCAAAGTCCTGGCAGGATCATGGCAGCATAGCATAGGGTCAACATTATGTTTTTTGAACAATGTGTTCATACATTTCAAATAAATATCCTAGTGATCATTATTCGGTTTTAGAGGCCATTATCTGAACTAAGCGAGTCTAGCAAAGTCTAAAATAGTGGGGGGTAAGCAAATCCGAGATAATTGCACTAAATACTAAGCGAGTCTAAATTATCATCGCTTAGCTTGGATTATCAACTGAGGGTTTTCCTGATGCACCTGCTGGTAAGAACGCGGGTGGGAGGCCACACGCAGTCAGCTGACATGCCTAACCCTCACTGACCCTTCAGATGGGGGCATGGCAAAGACCTCCGCCTCGTATGTGTGCTCGGGTCAGTTACATGACCCACTGCGCCGCTATTGTAGCGCAGGGAAACTTTCCAGACTGCCTGTCACATCACCCGGCGTGCCCGCTCTACACGGCGGAGAGCCAATGACTCCTACTCTCCGCCTCGAACTCATTATCCTTCTCGTCCATTTTCTGCACCAGAGAAGGCAAAGAGGCTCTAGGGATGGTTCACCGCGGTCACACAGGGCCCAATGAAGCCGCGCCTCTGGGGGATCATGCAATCATGCATCGATCATGGCCAGAGGGAGGATCCCAACAGGAACTTCACCACTATGCTCGCAAATGAGGGTACTGGCTGACGTCACGGTTGAGGTGATCCTCGTGGGCACCACTAGTACTCCTCATCTCGTTTTCTCTTTCTCAATGTCATTTGGTATTCCCCTTTGCGTCCGAGTCTGTTCTCCGCCGACCTGTCCAGACCCACGCACGCACACTCTCGTCCTCGTGTCGTCTCTCTTTCTCTCCGTCTCATTACCTCATCATGCATCGTCGATGCACCACCGGATCACCATCTGCCCTCTTCGCCACTCCTCCTGTCAGGACCATCTCCGATCGATTCTCGCATCACCATGTCCTTCCCCCACCACTATCTCGTGCACTTTTGTGGCCTCGTCCACGCCCTCGCCCCGCTTCTGTGTGGTACGAACGCTTGCATATCTCCCCGGTCTCCTCTTTCGTATTTTGTTCCCCTTTTTGGCGGTTCCTCCATACTCGTTCTGGTCTCAATCTACCCTCGTGTTCTTACACATCATACCATCCTCGCGTATCGAATCCCTTCTATCACATTCCTCTCTCACCGCCTTCCTTTCACTCTCGGCCATGTCCTGTGTCTCTTAATTGACCGGCTTATTCGTGTGTTTACACTGTTCCCCCCCCTGTAGTTTACAGGTGTCTGGCATGTATATAATCCAGCTTGTTGTCAGCTTGAGAACACAGACCCATCATCGCTCTTGTTTCTTGTCTCTCCTGTTCAAAATGCGCAATCTGCTTAGTCTCGTCTCTCCGAAAACTTGCCGACTTATTTTGGCGCTGCGCCTGAGTCGCCAATCCTTTCAGCGTCGAGTTTGCCTGTCTAGTCTACTTCCCTTCCTGTTCCTCTCACGTCCCTTGTCGCTGATCTCCCTTCTTTTTCTCGTCCGAATCTTCGCTTCCCCTTTTCGGGAAGAGCTTCTCCACTTGCTCATCTCCCTTTCCCCTCATCTCTCTGGATCTGTCCCGCTACTCATACGCGAGACCGTTATCCTCGCCTCATTACTATCGTGTGTCAATACCTTTACAGATTGGGTTGACCTCCGTTAGCTTCTTAACACAACCAATGGGCAGGGAAAGGTGTGAAATGTCAAAGACGATCCGATTGAAGGATGTTGTCTGGAATGGGTTTGGATCGTAGAACATCGATCGAGACCAAAATGGCCTCCAGTTGGTTGTGATGGATGGATGGAATCGAGCGGTGTGTGATCCGAGCCCGCGCATTGCAGTGCGATTAGTACCCATCACTTGGGGCGAAAAGCATGTGGAATCCGGAACATCACAAAAATAAATGAAGAACAAGAAGACCACGGAAAGGGGACAGAGACGTGAGGCAAATCCCAAGAATGACCAAGTCCATGATAGGTCCACAGATAGAAGCACGCTGCTGGCCTTCTCTTCTGCTTTCTCTGATATCTTGTTGCCACAATGCTCCTAGCTCACATTCCTACCACTTGCGAAATAGAAGATATTTCCGTCACTTAGGACCTACCTCACGCAGCAACCCGTTCAGGTGGTACAGCAGGAAAAGATGTCGTGTACAAAGCGTGGCATGGCATTAGGGTAGTGTTGTAATAGATCACCATGTACGCCCAGGACTTACTTGTTTCGTCTCCCATTCCATGGTTCGTCAGCCACGCAAACGAAGTTATTGACATCATTGCAAGTGAGTCAGAAATAACACACGACATGTTTCGACGCGACGAAGTCCAAGATCCGACACTCGGTCAAAGAGTCCCGACCGCTGCACAGCGGTTGATTCGGTGGAGTGACAGACCCCCGGAAGAGGTCTTCGTGTCTGGTTTCAGGCCGATAACCATCCCATACGAACATAACGGCAACGGCCCGTTCCCTGCCGGAGCGTGTAACCTCGGGCGATATGTCAGGGAAAACACCCCCTCCATCTTCGTTGGCGCCGCCCAGCCGTATCGGAATGCCAGAGGGAAGACGTCGTTTTAGAAGCCGCGTGTCACGGATAGTAATTGGCACAGGTACCAGTACGATATTTTTGCCTACGGAGGCATAGTTGTCAACCGGGTTCTTGGTCATCATGACTACCAGAACCAACACGAGATTGCGTTCCCCGGAGGAATACGACCCGAAATGATCCGGTACTCACGTGAGTACCGGGGCACTCACATGATCCAGGCCTACGAAAACCGCCGCTTTGACGTCACTGCCAATCCGCCTCACCATATACCACATCACGACATGCTCCCAACCTTCCCACCCGCTGACCCCTTCCCAGCTACCAATCCGCCTTATCATACACCACATCCCAACCTACTTCCAATCCTCCCACCTGCCAACCCCCCAGTGCTGACCGCATGTTTCGACAACGCTCCACTCGATATACTCGGGCAGCGCCTGTTTGTTCAATACCATGACGACCTCATGCACGGAGATGGGGAGGAGTTCGAGGATGAAGATTACAACATCTCCCCCATCCCCCTCACAAGTGTTGCAGGCGTCCTACAACCTTCCAATTTGAGCTGGGCGTATGTATTCTGCGGGGGCCGGTACGTAGCAATCAAGGTTATGCCTGGCACCATGGGTGACAGGACCGCACGGGGCTCAAAAATTATTGCCGATGACTGGCCCTCATTATTGAGGACAAAGTTTGCTGGCAGGATTGATGCGGTGTTACCCCTTCCGAACGGCGGTAATCAGCTATATTTTTTTGCTGGCGAGAATTATGCACTGATTAATGCTGGTAATGGTTCGTTATTGTTGATCGACTCTGTGGCACTGACCAGATTCCTGCTGACAGGTACCCCTAATGACTACGTCATCGATGGACCGAAGAACATCGTCGCAGAGTGGCCGTCTCTTAAATATGCTGGCTTCAAGACCATCGATGCTGTCCTGCCGAATCCACTGAACCGTGAACAGGCATATTTCTTTAGGGGTGACCAGTACATTCTGATTCACGTCCAGCAAGGTGAGTCCCTTCTCTTTGCTCTGTCCAGGAACCTGGTTGAGCTGGCATCTGTTTCAGCCCAAACCAAAGACCACATTGTCGATGGCCCAAGGCCGATGTGGCCCTGCTTGAAGGGTGCCGGGTTCGAGGAGATCACAATGATCTTACCACACCCGTCAAAGCCAACTGAGGCTTATGTATTCTCAAGGGATAAATATGCACTGGTCAACATCAGATATGGTATGTGTGTTCTGTTCCGGCAGGACAAAATTTAATCTAATGCGTGTGCAGATCCATCAGAGAACCATATTGTCGATGGGCCGAAGGCTATTCACACCGAATGGCCTTCGCTTGCCCTGGCTGGTTTCTTCTGAAACATAAACCCTGCGGTTACCTCGATTCTTGTTGGCCAGTGAATAATCAATAGTTTAAAAGTAGTAAATGAAGGGGTCATAGTACTAAGTTAGTACAGTATAATACATGTTCTCCTGTGTGCGTCTCTCGCGATCGTTCAGTTCGACTACGCCCAAACAAAACAGTCTCACCAACCGCCATGCCGATTTCATGAAGGTCAACACGGCAACTTTGACCCCATCCTTATTCACGTCGTATGAAACCTTCTTGGGAACACGCGTAAGAACTTCGATGGCTTCGCGGCAGCCCGTCAGGCCTCCTCCCGATCCGTGCAACTCCTGATCTTCCACCGTCGCACGCACGACCGGAAACGCTGACAGTGCGACTGGATGAGGCTCTGGTAATAGCAAGGCGTTGGTTCGTAGATCGCTGATCGAGCCCCGAGAGGGCTGGGATGGACCGTGATGCTTTCGAAACATCCGTAAGTGAAAGGAGGAGACAGATCAAGGCGCGTACATTTAGGCAAAGTCTGGTGGCCCCTCTTCAATCTTCTCCAACCTCCCCTGAGCCCGTAATCAAGTTGTACCAACGCGATGGCTGGCTGGCTGGCTGTGGTGGACAGTAGTGTTGCCGGAGAGCTGAGTTAACTCTGACTCACCTGAGTCGAGTTGCCTGAGTTGTGACAGGAGTTGCACCTGGTGCAACTCGGTCGCACCAGCCTTGACGAAGCTGTCTTGTTTACAATACGTGTCATCACACCCAATAAAACTTGGCTTTCCCTACTTCTTTGTCTGCTCAACGTGTGCTATTTTCTGTTGTGATGAGTGTCTCATCTTGTCGGTGACAACTAGCAAGTATCTCATTCTTTGACTGCCGATATTCACCCTTCCATCAGCTTCTATGAGTTTCCTGAACGCTGTTCACTGGCAACCGCCCACGCTTGTCATTTTTGAGGCTTGCAGCCTTGTACTGTGCACTATTTCCCCTTTTAAACCTTTCTGCAAGTTTCTGGCATGTTCTAGGGGCGCTTTCATCCACTCTTATAAAGTCGCAACAGAATTTTTTTGCCCCAGACTTGACACATCTCTCGGCCATGCAGCACCCACAACCTAATGGTGTCTACCCGGAATTCCCACAGCAACCGCAAATATTTCACCCATACGCCCATAATATTTGACAATGGGAGATGGGCACTGACTATCCGGCTTATCCTAGGTCCTCACAACATGCTGATCAACCGATTAATGCATCTGCGACTCAGAACCCCTACGGCCTTCCCATGGTGATGGACCCAAGGTTCCTTGCTAACCCAGCCAGCACTTTACCACAGAATTGTCCTCCGTATCTTGGCTCCACTCCCTCTGGCCTACTGACTGGTATCGCTCACCATCTGGCAGCAGTGGGCTTTCCACAAAGCAACCAGTACATTAGCGTTGTTAACATTGAATCCCCAACACGCCCAAGGCAGAACAAGAAGCAAAAGTGAGATGGTGACACTGCCGCATCCTGGCGGCGCAAACTTGAAGGTAGGTGTAATATATTGCACAAGGGAGTGTACTGATCAAATATATGTATACATTAGCGTCATCGTCAACTTCATCGAATGCTGGCTCTTGCCCTGCAGTGGGTGGGCTGACTCAGCATCTCAATGGCATGCCTATTGCAATTGGACCCACCCCTCCTTCTGAAATAGCTCTCTCGGATTCATCTGGCAGCTTGGAACATGCTGATGGTGTGCCATCTTCACACAGCATCTTGGCACTCTCTGTTGCACCTGTAGACTTTCATGCTCAACACTTTGCGAAGCCATCTGGGCAGTCTGATGGACGCTCTAAGGACGCATGGATATGGTTCTACCCAATCAAGTCACAAGAAATACACACGCCACCCAAAGAGAATGAGCCATCCCTATCTCAATGTCTGAAGTCACTGGCTATTGCATGCTGTCTCTGCTGGGCCAGCAACACATGGATGGCTTATAAAAACTGCAATGGTATCATAACAATGCTTCGCAAACATATGATGAAAAAGCATGCGCCCATGTATGAAGGCTACCTACAGACTGGCGCATGGGAGACAGAACTGCGTAAGCAGAAGGGGGGCCATACAGACGAGCCATTCCACTTGGCTGGCCTTCTTGATCGCATGATCCAATGGATGGTCGTTAATGATCAGGTAAGTAGGGTGTTTGTATTGTTCCTCTATCCACTGTCTGACAACCCCAAAGTCTATTAATGTTGTAGATAATCCCAAGTTCTGCGATATGATCACATATCTTTGCAATGCTCTTGGTATCAAAGATACAGATATCCCACACC
>Ga0307510_10009726_pt1 | contig 11444 bp, 12 predicted proteins | sample 12_EM_MG_FD_207224 | JGI IMG/M metagenome (GOLD analysis project Ga0307510, IMG submission 207224) | Populus trichocarpa ectomycorrhiza microbial communities from riparian zone in the Pacific Northwest, United States - 12_EM | ecosystem: Host-associated > Plants > Roots > Unclassified | place... | reverse complement strand
CCTCCCAGGTGTGGGTGGTGTACGTCAGGTAGTAGTAGCCGTCGGTGTGCTTGAACACGCTCGCGTCGCGGATGCGGTTGCTCGGCGGCGTGTACGCGGAGGCCTGGACGAGGCGGAAGTCGGTGGCGTCGTCGGACTGGTAGACGTTGACGGTGCCGTCGTCGCTGTTGAGGAACGGGACGATCGTGTAGCGGGTGGCGTAGCCGCTCGACGGGGCGGCGGCCAGCGCCGTGCCGAGCAGTCCGGGCGCCTCACCCAGGGCGAGCGCCGAGGCGGGCAGGACGGCCAGCGCGCGCAGCAGGGTACGGCGGGACGGCGTGGGGGGACGTGTGGTCACGGGCGGCTCTCCCGGAGACTCGATGTTCGTCATATCGAACCCAGTTCGTGAATTCGGTCAGAAGGTAGGGGTGGGTCAGGGGCACGTCAATGGTTTGCGCAAGGCTGGACGATCTCTGTGGGACGCCTGTGGCCAGGGCCGAACCACCCATGCCCCGGCGGAAGTTGCCGCATCCGCAGCACACCGGGCGCCCGGACGTTACCGTTCGGTAGACCAAGCGCTTCCGGAGGTGCCGTATGACGCCCGACCGTTCCGCAGGCCTGGCCGAGTCCGCCCGCGCGCTGGCCGCCGGGGAGGTGACCGCGCGGGCACTGACCGAGGAGGCCCTGGCCCGGATCGAGGCAACTCAGCCCTCCCTGAACGCCTTTCGGGTCGTACGGAGGGAAGCGGCGCTCGCCGAGGCCGAAGCCGCGGACAAGGAACTGGCCGCCGGAGTCCGCAAACCGCTGCTCGGGGTTCCGGTCGCCGTCAAGGACGACATGGACGTCGCGGGCGAACCGACCGCGTTCGGCTGCCGGGGCGAGTTCCCGCCGGTCGCGGAGGACGGTGAGGCGGTACGACGGCTGCGCGCGGCCGGTGCCGTGATCGTCGGGAAGACCAACACCTGCGAGTTCGGGCAGTGGCCGTTCACCGAGGGGCCCGCGTTCGGCGCGACCCTTAATCCGTGGAACTCCCGTCATACGCCCGGGGGTTCGTCGGGTGGATCGGCGGCAGCGGTCGCCGCGGGGCTGGTCCCGGCCGCGCTCGGCTCGGACGGCGCGGGCTCGGTGCGCATACCCGCCGGCTGGACCCACCTCATCGGCGTCAAGCCGCAGCGCGGCCGCATCTCGACCTGGCCGCGCGGCGAGTCCTTCCAGGGCATCACGGTCAACGGCACCCTCGCCCGTACGGTCGCCGACGCGGCCCTGCTCCTGGACGCGGCGAGCGGCAACCACGCACGGGACCCGCACCGGCCGCCCGCGCTCACCCTGTCGGAGGCGGTGGGCCGCGACCCCGGCCGCCTGCGTATCGCCCTCTCCCTGAAGCCGCCGTTCACCGCGCTGCCGGCCCGGCTGCGAGCGGACGTACGGGCTCGGGTCCTCGAACTCGCGGAGAAACTGGCCCAGTTGGGCCACACGGTCGTGGAGGACGATCCGCCGTACGGCCGGATCGGGTTGACCTTCCTCCCCCGCGCCACCGTCGGCCTCGCCGAGCGGGTCCGCGAGGCACCGCACCCCGAACTCCTCGACCGCCGCACCCTGGAGGCCGCGCGCCTCGGCCGACGGCTCGGCGGGGCCCCGTTGCGGGCGGCCCGGCGCGCGGAGGCGAGCCTGCACGACCGGTTCGGCGCGTTCTTCGGGAGGTACGACCTGGTCCTCGCGCCGACAACTGCCGCTCCCCCGCCCCCTGTCGGCGCGATGCTCGACCTGGGCGGCCTGGCCACCGACCGCGCGATGGTCGCCGCCTGTCCCTATGCCTGGCCGTGGAACATCCTCGGCTGGCCCGGCGTCAACGTCCCCGCGGGCTTCGTGGCGGGCGGACTCCCGGTCGGCGCCCAGCTGTTGGGCCCGGCGAACAGCGAGCCCCTCCTGCTGTCACTCGCCGCCCAGTTGGAGGCGGACCTGCGCTGGCACGAGCGGTGGCCGGAGCAGATCGCCGCGGATTCCCCGGCGGCATAGGCGGGTTGGGCCCGTACCCTGTGACCATGCAGGATGCGTCGATGGTCGGGCTGATGGGGCGGGTCACCGGGACGGTCGGACCCGGGCTCGTCGGCGAGGTGATCGTCCGGGTGCGCGGCGGCGCCGAGCACTTCCTCGCGTACGCCGCCACGGGCACGGACCGGATCGAGACGGGGACCGTGGTGATGGTGGTGGAGCACCTGCCGCCGAGGACGGTCTACGTCACGCAGGCATACGACAGTTGAGCCCCCTGCTTCGCAGGTGAGAGCGTTTCGGGGGCGTATGCGTCAAGATTGCAACAAGGATCCGTCAGCGTCTGTACCCCGGTGTCGCACAGGCGCACACTCCCTTCGTTCGGTGCCGAAAGGGCACCATCAAAAGGGGGCGTATGCCGATGGTCATCGGCGTCGTAGCGGGGGTGGCGGTTCTCGCCGTTCTCGTACTGATAGGCCTGTTCAAGTCCATGTGGCGGGTCGCGGAGCCCAACGAGGCACTCATCATCTCGGGTTCCAAGCACCGCACCGAAGGCCTTGAGGAAGGCATGGGGTTCCGCATCGTCACGGGGCGCGGCACGCTGGTGCTGCCCGGTGTGCAGGCGGTGCGCAAGATCTCGCTCGACCTCAACGAGACCGAGCTGCACGTGGATTGCGTGACCACCCAGGGCATTCCGCTCAAGGTGCGGGGCGTGGTCATCTTCAAGGTGGGCGACGACTTCGTGTCGATCGCCAACGCGGGACGGCGTTTCCTCGACCAGCAGAAGATGATGTCGGAGCGGGTGCACAACGTGTTCGCCGGTCATCTCCGGTCCATCGTGGGCGGGTTGACGGTCGAGGACATGATCCGCGACCGGGAGAAGCTGACGGGGCAGACCCGTGCCGCGTGCGGTACGGAGATGGAGAAACTGGGTCTGATCGTGGACTCGCTACAGATCCACGAGATCGAGGACCCGACCGGGTACATCAAGAACCTCGCGATGCCGCACGCCGCCGCCGTGCAGCGGGACGCGCGCATCGCGCAGGCCGAGGCCAACCGTCTTGCCACCGAGGCCGAACAGAAGGCTGCGGCACGGATGTCGGAGGCCACCCGGGACAGCGAGATCCTCCAGGCCGGCTACCAGGCCGAGCGCGACAAGGCGGCGGCGAAGGCCCGACAGGCCGGACCCCTCGCGGATGCCGCCGCCCGGCAGGACGTCGTCGTCCAGGAGACCCGGATCGCCGAACTCGACGCCCTGCGGCGGGAACAGCAGCTCCAGGCGGATGTCCGCAAGCCCGCGGACGCCCAGGCGTACGAGACCCGGGCCCGCGCCGAGGCCGAGCGTGACGCGCGGATCTCCGCGGCTCAAGCCAAGGCGAAGGAGACCGAGTTGGCGGCCACGGCCGAGGCGAGCCGGATCAAGACGGCCGCGATCGCCGAGGCCGAGGCGACCCAGGCACGCGGTGCCGCGGCCGCGACGGCCACCAGGGCCACCGGTGAGGCCGAGGCCGCCGCCGCCCAGGCGAAGGGTCTCGCCGCCGCCGAGGCGACACGGGCCCAGGGTCTCGCCGAGGCAGAGGCGATCAAGGCGCGGGCCGCGGCCCTCGCGGAGAACCAGGAGGCGGTGGTCGCGCAGCAACTCGCCGAGAACTGGCCGGAGATCGTGAAGGCCGGCGCGTCCGCGTTCGGCAGCGTCGACAACATGGTGGTCCTCAACGGGGCCGACGGCATGGCGGAGATGCTCGCCAAGGCGCTCACCATGGGCGGCACGGGCCTCGGCCTGGCCCGCCAGCTGCTCTCCTCGATGAACCAGAACGGCCAGACCCCGAACGGGACTTCGGCCCTCAACGGGAGTGTGGCACCGCCGTCGCAGAAGGTGCCGGTGGAGAAGGACGAGAAGTGATCGTCTGACGGGCGCCCGGCGTCCGCGGTCACGGAGGCACGTTCTAAGGTGCCTCCGTGACCGCCTTTACCGATGAGAACGTCCCGGGCCGCTTCGGCCCCACCGCCACGACCGAGGCCGACCCCCGTGAGGTCGGCAAGGTCCGTACCGAGTACTCCCCCGCGCACGACGGCGACCCGGACCCCGGTGAGATCGTCTGGACCTGGGTGCCCTTTGAAGAGAACGACGGCCGGGGCAAGGACCGCCCGGTCCTCGTCGTGGCCCGTGAGCCCGGCGGGACCCTGCTCGCCGTCCAGCTGTCCAGCAAGCGCCACGACGGCGACCGCGAGTGGGTGGCGATCGGCAGCGGCCCGTGGGACAAGTCCGGGCGCGACTCGTGGGTCGACGTGGACCGCGTCCTGCGTCTGCACGAGGACGGCATGCGCCGGGAGGCGTGCGCGATCGACCAGATGCGCTTCAACCTCGTCCGGCACCGGCTGCACGAGCGCTACGGCTGGACCTGACGGGCCGGCTCGGCCAACTCGGCTAGTTCTTGGAGCTGACGCTCCGGAAACGCCCGTACGAAGGCGTCCAGGACCGTGGCACCCGGCGTGCGGTCCAGGACTCCGAACACCACGTGCTCGAAGGCCGCGGCGAACCGTCCGCCCGGCCCGAGCAGCGTGTGGAAGGCGCCCGCGACCTGCGCAGGGTCGTTCTGGAACACTCCGCACCCCCAGGCGCCCAGGACCAGCCGCCGGTAGCCGTGCGCCACGGCCGTCTCCAGCACCCGCTCCGCCCGTACGGCGAGCGCGTGCGGCAGTTCGGCCGCGCGCTCCGGTGCCGTGCGCAGGACGACCCCGGCGTTCGGCGCGGCGGCGGTCAGGAATCCGGCGGTGTACGGCTCGTCCAGGAACCGGCCCTTGTCGTCGCGGAAGACGGGGACGGCCGGTGAGTGGATGACCCGGTCCGTGTAGAACGGGTCGCGGTGGGCGCGGTGATGGTCGTAGAAACCGCGGGCCTGAAGCAGGCACGTGTACAGCGCGGAGGCGCGGCACAGGGCCTCCTCCTGGGCCTGCGCGCCGTTCAGGAAGCCGCCGCCGGGGTTGCGGGCCGAGGCGAAGTTCAGGACGGCGACCGGGCCGGCGAGCCGGCGGGCGGCCTCCAGGCTGCTCTCGCCGGTGACCTCGAAGAGCGTCTCCGCGGGCGAGAACGGCGATATCCGCACCGGTTCCGGTCCGTGCAGGCGCGTACCCGCGCGGGCCGCCTCGGTCTGCGCGGCGATGGACACCTCGTGTCCGTCCGCCGCGCGGTAACCCCCGGCCGCCACGATCTGCTCGGTCTGCTGCGCGATGCCGCGCAGGCGCGCGCTCATGGCATAACCCCCGTGTACGCCATGGGCGCGCGCCCCGCGATCTCCCCCGTGTTCTCCCCCGTCGTGCTCATACACGCATCCTGAGCGATGCTGGTCGTGCGGTGCAACGGAGTTTCCGGGCTCCGCGAACGGCCGGAGAACCGGAGATTACCGATCCCGAACGTGCCGATACGCACTCTTGTGCGACGCGGCACAAGGGTCTTGGGTGGTACGAGTGTGCCGACCCGGGCCCAACCGAAACCGGGCCGGTGGCATGGTGGAATCTCAGGAGGATCCCGACATGTCCGATACGGCAAGTGACTGTAGCGACTGTACGGAGCCCCGTACCGCGGTCACCGAACCCGAGGTGGAGGCCCTGGTCAGGGGCATCTGCTTCAAGACCGGTCCGCCCCGCACGCTCGGGGTCGAAGTGGAATGGCTCGTCCACGAGCTGCGCATGCCGCAGCTCCCCGTGACACCCGAACGACTCGAAGCGGCCTACGCCGCGTTGAAGACCGTGCCTCTGAGGTCGGCGCTCACCGTCGAGCCCGGCGGCCAGCTGGAACTCAGCTCGTCGCCCGCCGCCTCCCTGATGGAGTGCATCGGTTCCGTCTCCCAGGATCTCGACACCGTCCGCGATGTCCTGCGCCGCGACAACCTGGGGCTGGTCGGCGTCGGCCACGATCCCTGGCACCCGCCGCGCCGGTTCCTGCACGAGCCGCGCTACGACGCCATGGAGGCGTGCCTCGACCGCACCGGCCCCGCGGGCCGCCGCATGATGTGCTCCTCGGCGTCCGTGCAGGTGTGCCTGGACGCCGGCTACGAGGAGCCGGGCCCGCTCGGCCTCGGGCGGCGCTGGTGGCTGGCGCACCAGCTGGGCGCGGTCCTGGTGGCCGCGTTCGCCAACTCCCCGCTGGTCGGCCGCAGCCCCACCGGCTGGCGCTCCACCCGGCAGCTGATCTGGATGGAGATCGGCCCCGGCCGGGCGGGCGGTCCGACCCTGGACGCGCAGCCGCGCGACGCCTGGACCGATCACGTCCTGGACTCGCCGGTGATGTGCATACGGCAGGACAGCGGCCCGTGGGAGGTCCCGGAGGAGCTGACGTTCCGGGAGTGGATCAGGTCGGGGGCGCCCAGGCCGCCGACCCGTGAGGATCTCGACTACCACGTCTCGACGCTGTTCCCGCCGGTGAGACCGCGCGGCCATCTCGAACTGCGCATGATCGACGCGCAGCCCGGCGACGACGGCTGGATCGTCCCGCTGGCCGTGACGACGGCGCTGTTCGACGACCCGGAGGCCGCCGAGACCGCCTACCGGGCCGTGAAGCCACTGGCCGAACGGTCTCAGGGGCTGCCCGCGCCGCACAATCCGCTGTGGATCGACGCGGCCCGCTACGGGCTGTCCGACCCGGAGCTGCACGAGGTCGCCCTCGTCTGTTTCGCGGCGGCCCTGGAGGCCCTGCCCCGCCTCGGCGCGACCGCCGGGGTCACGGACGCCGTCCGCGCGTACTTCGACCGCTATGTCGTCCGGGGCCGCTGCCCCGCCGACGATCTGCTCGACCGCGTGCGTGGCACGGACAGCCGCCCGCACGGGAAGGACATCCGCACATGACCGACGCCGACACCGCCGCCGACACCTTTGCTGACATCGATATCGAGGCGCTCAGGCAACGGGCGTTGACCACCCTGACCACGGCCCGGGACCGCACCACGCTCCTCACGAGCTGTGTGGACGAGCCCGAACTCACCGCCCAGGTTTCGCCGTTGATGTCCCCGCTGGTCTGGGACCTCGCACACATCGGCAACCAGGAAGAGCTGTGGCTGCTGCGGGCCGTCGGCGGCCGGGACGCGATGCGGCCCGACATCGACGGTCTCTACGACGCGTTCGAGCACCCGCGTTCCGAACGCCCCTCGCTGCCCCTGCTGCCGCCCGCGGAGGCCCGGCAGTACGCGGCCGAGGTGCGCGGCCGGGTGACGGACGTACTGGAGGGCCACGCCTTCCGCGGGACGCGGCTCACCGAGCTGGGCTTCGCCTTCGGGATGGTCGCCCAGCACGAACAGCAGCACGACGAAACGATGTTGATCACCCATCAGCTCCGCACGGGCCCGCAGGCGTTGACGGCTCCGGACCCGGAGCCGATACCGCTGTTCACCGGTCCGGCCGAAGTCCTGGTGCCCGGCGGCCCGTTCACGATGGGCACCTCCACCGAGCCGTGGGCGCTGGACAACGAACGGCCCGCGCACCGGCGGGAGGTGGCCCCGTTCTACATCGACACGACCCCGGTGACGAACGGCGCGTATCTGGCGTTCATCGAGGACGGCGGCTACGACGACCCGCGCTGGTGGACGAAGGAGGGCTGGGCGCACGTCCGCCGCAGCTCCCTCACGGCGCCGGAGTTCTGGCGTCGGGAGGCGGGCCAGTGGCTGCGGCGCCGGTTCGGCGTCACGGAGGCCGTACCGCTCAACGAGCCGGTGGTGCACGTCTGTTGGTACGAGGCCGACGCCTACGCCCGCTGGGCCGGACGCCGGCTGCCCACCGAGGCCGAGTGGGAGAAGGCGGCCCGCCACGACCCGACGGCCGACCGCTCGATGCGCTACCCGTGGGGCGACGCGGACCCGGCACCCGAGCACGCCAACCTCGGCCAACGCCACCTGCGCCCGGCCCCGGCCGGAAGCTATCCGGCGGGCGAATCACCGCTGGGCGTACGCCAGTTGATAGGTGACGTGTGGGAGTGGACGTCGAGCGACTTCCTTCCCTACCCCGGGTTCAAGGCGTTCCCGTACAAGGAGTACTCGGAGGTGTTCTTCGGCCCCGAGTACAAGGTGCTGCGGGGCGGTTCGTTCGCGGTGGACGAGGTGGCCTGCCGGGGCACGTTCCGCAACTGGGACTATCCGATCCGGCGGCAGATCTTCTCCGGCTTCCGCACCGCCCGCTCGGGGGCCGTCTGATGTGCCGCCATCTGGCGTACCTGGGACCCGACGAGCCGCTGGGCCGGCTCCTCGTGGACCCGGAACACAGCCTCTACCGCCAGTCCTGGGAGCCCCGGCGCCAGCGGCACGGGACGGTCAACGCCGATGGTTTCGGGGTCGGTTGGTACGCCGAGGGCGACCCGGTGCCGGGCCGCTACCGGCGGGCCGTGCCCATCTGGGGCGACCAGTCCTTCGCCGACCTGGCCCGCGTGGTCCGCTCGAGGGCGCTGCTGGCCGCCGTCCGGGACGCGACGTTCGCGGGCGCGGACGGGGAGGCCGCGGCGGCGCCGTTCGCTGCGGGCCCCTGGCTGTTCAGCCACAACGGCGCGGTCACCGGCTGGCCGCGGACCATGGCGGCCCTGGCCCAACGCCTGCCCCCGGTGGACCTGTTGTCCCTGGAAGCCCGCTGCGACTCGGCGCTCGTCTGGGCGCTGGTCCTCGGCCGGCTGCGGGCCGGCGACGAGGAGGGCCAGGCCCTGGCCGACACGGTGACGGAGGTCGCTCACGCCGCCCCCGGCTCCCGCCTCAACCTCCTTCTCACCAACGGCGAGACGATCGCCGCCACCGCCTGGGGCGACACCCTCTGGTACCTCTCGGAGCCCGGCCGCCGCACGGTCGTGGCCTCCGAGCCCTACGACGACGACCCGCACTGGCAGGAGGCCCCCGACCGCACTCTTCTCACCGCGACCCGCACCGAAGTCCTCCTCACCCCCCTGAAAGACCTCGCACCCTCCCCCAGTCTCGGCTTCGCTCGACCGGGGGGACCCCCATCTTCGAAGGAGCCCCGCACGTGAGCCCGTTCCTTCTCACCCGCACCCTCCCCGAGGACGCCACCGACGCGGCCCTGCGCACAGACGTCCTGCAAGGCCTCACCAGCAACCCGAAGACACTCCCGCCGAAGTGGTTCTACGACGCACACGGCAGCGAACTCTTCGAGCAGATCACCGAGTTGCCCGAGTACTACCCCACCCGCGCCGAGCGCGAGATCCTCGTCGACCGGGCCGACGAGATCGCCGCCGCGACCGGCGCCCGCACGCTCGTCGAGCTGGGCTCCGGATCCTCGGACAAGACACGTCACCTGCTGGACGCTCTCACCGGTCTGGCCGTGTACGTCCCCGTCGACGTCAGCGAGAGCGCGCTCACGCAGGCCGGGCACGCCCTCATCGAGGAGCGGCCGGGCCTGGACGTGCACGCCCTGATCGCCGACTTCACCGGCGACCTCACCCTGCCGGAGACACCGGGGCCGCGCCTGCTGGCGTTCCTCGGCGGCACGATCGGCAACCTGCTCCCGGCGGAGCGCGCCACGTTCTTCGCCGGCCTCCGCTCGCTCCTCTCCCCCGGCGACGCGCTGCTGCTCGGCACGGACCTGGTCAAGGACGAGCAGGTCCTGGTCAGGGCGTACGACGACGCGGCCGGGGTGACGGCCGCGTTCAACAAGAACGTCCTGACCGTCGTCGACCGCGAGCTGGGCGCCGACTTCGACGCCGACGCCTTCGACCACGTAGCCCTCTGGGACAGCGACAACGAGTGGATCGAGATGCGGCTGCGGTCCCGCACGGACCAGACCGTGAAGATCCCCGCCCTCGATCTCGCCGTCGACTTCACGGCCGGCGAGGAACTCCGCACCGAGATCTCGGCGAAGTTCCGCAAGGAGGGCGTGCGCGGCGAACTGGCGGCCACCGGGCTGGAGTTGGCCCACTGGTGGACCGATCGGGAAGGACGCTTCGCGCTCTCACTGAGCGTGGTGCGCTGACGACGGGTGACGGGCCGTCTCGCGCGCCGCCGCGCTGTGGGGCACGGTGGAGTGACGCGTGACGCGCCCGTCACGGCCGAGAGGAGTACCCGCATGTCCAACCACACGTACCGGGTCACCGAGATCGTCGGGACCTCTCACGAGGGCATCGACCAGGCCATCCGCAACGGCGTCGCCCGCGCCGCGCAGACCCTGCGCAGCCTGGACTGGTTCGAGGTGACCCAGGTCAGGGGCCAGATCGAGAACGGGCAGATCGAGCACTTCCAGGTCGGCCTGAAGGTCGGCTTCCGCATCGAGGACGAGGACTGACAGCCGTGGACGAGGACTCACGGCCGTAGCGAACAGACAGGCTCCTCAGGTCCGGCCCTCCCCCTCCTGTGCCGCCTCCAGCGCGGCGGAGGGGGCGGTCCAGCGGGCCCGTACGACCCTGAACCCGGCCCGTTCGGCGTCGTCGCAGACCAGCTCGTCGTCGTCCACGAGGACCCGGATGTCGCGGTCGCGGGCGAGTTGCTTGAGCTTCTCCAGCTTGGTGCGCCGGGCGGGCCTGCGGTCGTCGTTGCGCCGCATGAGGACCCGCCCTTCGGGCAGACCCTGCGCGGCGAGCCAGGCGAGCGTGTCGCGCCGGCAGCGTTCGGGCCGCCCGGTCAGATAGACGACCTCGCACTCCTCGGCGCACTCAAGGGCGAGCGCGACGCCTTCCGCGAGCGGCGGGTCCTGCGGCGCGGCGCCGAAGAAGCCGTCCCAGTCGCGCGGCTTGTTCTCCAGGAACCGCTGCCGGTGCGCCGTGTCGGCGAGGGTGTTGTCGAGGTCGAACACGGCGAGCGGGCGCTTGTTTTCGGCAGTCACCCGCCCACCCTAGACAGCCGGACCCTCCACCCCGGCAACGGCCCGCATGAGGCCTGGCCTCATGCTTCTTGCATGTCTGCCGCCACTCCCGCCCCCCGCACGTTCCTCATCGGCGCCGCCCGCGAGCGGCCCTGCACCCTGGTCGTCTGCCGGGGCTGCTGCTGTGGCGACCCACGCAAACACCCCGGCACGGATCACGCCTGGCAGCTCGAACGACTGCGGTCCGGCGCGGCCGAGCACGGTTTCGCCGTCCGTACGACGGACTGTCTGGGCCCCTGCGACCAGGCCAACGTGATCGTGGTCCAGCCGTCGGCCGCGGGGCGCCGGGCCGGTGGACGGCCGACCTGGGTCGGGTTCGCGATGGACGACGACTGCACGGAGGAAGTGCTGGAGTGGGCGACTGCGGGCGGGCCGGGGATCGCCGAGCCGCCCGTCACGCTGGAGCTTCAGTTCGTCGACCCGCCCCGGGACGCACGCGTCCGGTCCCGGCGGTGAGGGCCGCGCCCGGAACCCTCAATTGCTAATGGGATCCATTTTCATATAGCGTCCTCGGTGCCTGCCAGCCCACCGAGGAGGAATCCCCATGGCCGTCCCCAAGCGGAAGATGTCCCGCAGCAACACCCGCCACCGCCGCGCCCAGTGGAAGGCCACGACGCCCACGCTCGTGCCCGTCA
>Ga0307510_10009725_pt1 | contig 11445 bp, 9 predicted proteins | sample 12_EM_MG_FD_207224 | JGI IMG/M metagenome (GOLD analysis project Ga0307510, IMG submission 207224) | Populus trichocarpa ectomycorrhiza microbial communities from riparian zone in the Pacific Northwest, United States - 12_EM | ecosystem: Host-associated > Plants > Roots > Unclassified | place... | reverse complement strand
ATAGTGGGCATGAAGGGGTGGTGAAACTACTGCTCGCACGGAATGATGTCAATCCCGACAAACCAAGCGACGATGGCCGAACCCCGCTCCGGTGCGCTTCTACCAACGGGCATGAGGGGGTGGTGAAGCTACTGCTCGCACGGAATGATATCAATCCCGACAAGCCAAACAACACGGATGAAACACCACTCTGGAACGCTTCTCATAATGGGCATAAAGGGGTGGTGAAACTACTGCTCGCACGTAAAGATGTCAATCCCGACAAGACAAGCGACGATGGCCGAACACCGCTCTGGACCGCTTCTTATAGTGGGCATGAGGGGGTGGTGAAACTACTGCTCGCACGGAATGATGTCAGTCCCGACAAGCCAAGGAACGATGGCGCAACACCGCTCTGGGGCGCTTCTTATAGTGGGCATGAAGGGGTGGTGAGGCTACTACTCGCACGGAATGATGTCAGTCCCGACAAGTCAAGCGACGATGGCCGAACACCACTCCTATGCGCTTCTCGGAATGAGCATGAAGGGGTGGTAAAACTACTGATGGAGCGATGTCAATCCCCACAAGCCAAAAAACCATGATAGTACACCACTCTGAAGCGCTTCTTTCAGTGGGCATCACTTAAAGGATGGTGAAGCTTCTACTCCCACCGTACGATGCCAATCTCGATGGGCCAGACTATCGTTGTCGAACACTACCCCTTATCACCTCTATTTGCCAACGTGGTGCGACCGTAGCACTCCTCCAGCCTCTAGCATCCCCAGTCCCTCCGGGTTAGTCTCAGAAAGCAATTTCCCTGCGCTGCCCTTCCGCCCACCTATGCCTACCTCTCGCTATAGTTCCCATATACATAAGTTGCTCCCTATCAGCGCAGCTGCAGTCCTTTCCCCGAATCTCTTTACAGCCACCTGGTCTATCCGCTCCCATCCCGTGGACACTCTCCCCTCCTTTCCCCTCCTTCCGTTTGCCGATCCCTGAACATATCTCGGGCATGTACTTGTCTCAGGAAAACACCATTATTTTGTATAATATATGCCTTTAATCTTCTCGCATCTTTTGTACCCATTTTTTTCGCAATCGGGCTGTTTGTTTGGATCCTCTAGATCACTGCTTGATATGCTACCGCTTTACAAGAGCTCCTTTGCCCACTCTTATAAATCATCTCTCCCGCATGATACTATACTTTGTTTTCCTCAATCTATTTCTGAAGAATCTCTCGTTTAGATCATGTTTATAATATACATATGCTTTCAATCTAGTGCTGTGGCGCGGCGGAGGGTAGTCAATAGGAAGCCACTTAATAGCCTAACGACTTGTTTTGTATGGTATACGAAGGGTATATTTAACTGACCTCACCCATTCTAGCCTTGGACTACCCGGGATAAATGGGAGGGTCAAGATCAGGGAATACCGTGGTCTAGATCGCTCTTTAGCCGTATTCACGTTGCTTAAGATATGGTTTTGAACTTTTGTGATAAATCTTAGCATCCCTAAGGTGCTGAGGCCTCCCTCTAAGTTATTAAACAAAAAAAGGAAAAAATAAAAACCCGAATCCTTACCATTTTCCACCATTACTCCACCTCGGAGACAGGCGAGACCCTTTCATGACCGTGCAAGATAGCCCCCGGGGTGGGGACTTTAGAATCGGTGTACAGTACACCACTGGGGCTTGTAGTATTTATACTTTTCTTTCCTTATTCTTTCTATTTTTCTAGCCTACGGCTGAATCTTGAACAAATACCACCCGCAACCGCAGCCAGGGATCCACCCCGCAGCCCAACAAATCAAATCCACTATAATGGAACACCTACCAAATTTACCGGGCCCCAGTCACATGTGCTCACTCGGCCCCTACTAGCGGTCTCCACGATCCCAAAATAGCATCAACACCTCCGCATAACAATTTCCCCAGCTGCCGGCCACTTCTCAACTTAGTGGTGAGGTACACCTCTGCCGTGGCAACTCTGGGGATTTGCTATCGCACAACCCCACCCATTTAGATCGCTGCATTAGCCCGCAATAGGTTTCTTCTGGTAGATCGCGGAATAATTGTGCACACTAGCAAATGGGACCTAACATGGCTAAACGGCCTTGGCTATACCGTGTGAAGGAAGCAGTGGCCAGGCCCTCACCCGGGGATCAGTGAACCGATGGAGATGGGGGATTGAATAGAGGGATTTCGCGGCGAGCAAGTTGGTTAACAGTAGTCCTAGCTTATTGCGATGGCAACGGGTCACAGGTTAGGGCTCATGTCTCACTTAAGACATAACGTATGATATCATAATAATATTATTATTATAGGTAATCATAAGCCCCGACAGCGCAACACATGAAGAGAAAAATGCCAAGAACTATGTATTATACGGTATGTACTCGGGCAGTGCTCAACATCCAAATTCTAAGAGTTTAGAGTCCCTATATTGGGGAAATATAAATTATCAAGGAATTCCTGAATATTTTACATGAAATCAGCAAAGGCTTTATAAGGACACAGATATATCTTCATAGGCTGGTTAATTTTGATTTCTTCGGGCATTGGACACCGAAAGCCAACTCCACCCTCGAGGAGCACAAATTTGTACAAAATCTGTATCCCTTGCCCAATACTCACTAAATCAAAAAGACAGAGTCCGCAGCATTGAATAAACGTAATTCTTGAGTCGCCCTATCGAGGGCTTCTCTCATTCACTATTAATTTTGGTTACTACCTTTAGTTGGCTATAGTCCATATTAGATCACCAGCACCAAACCCAACCTTAAATACTGTCTTGGCGAAAAAGCATCCAGCTCAAGGCACACTTTGCGCACAAATTTTTCCTATATCTTGCCTTGATGCCGGTTTTCTGCTACTCCTTTCCCAAGACAAGTGCCAGTTAGGCCCACCTAGCACCCGAGAAGCTTGGAATCTCTAAATTACGTTGCTGGTATGTGGGCCTTTAGACCCCGTCCAGCCTACGGAGATAGAGCGGACCTATCATAGAACACTTCGTGCCCCCGGGAGATATTTATGTAAGTTTTTTTGATTTCGAGTTTGGAAAAGCTTTTGTTTCTTGGAATTCCTTCCTTGCTGTGTACAACCCTTGAAAATCAGCTGGAAACTTGGCACTCGAGGATCGCTCTTTCGACCCCCTAATTTTGATACTCTTATTGGGGCATTCGGCTTTTGATAGTCTTTTCTTACGCATTGTGAAAGCCTCACGAGTGAAGATCTATGATTGCGCTATTGGCAAACATGATTGTCACACAAAATCGGAGTTCATCACCCTCCAATTTCTAAGGATGGAAGCATCTAGCCACTATGATCGGATACAAATTGACATCGGCCAATTTTTCCAAGCGAGTGACAAGTGTATTGACTAACAGTTATGAAGAAAGCAAACAAAAGAGAGAACCAAAGTGAACCGAAAGATAACCCAAAAACGCCAGAAGAAACAAATTCAAATCCATTGTCCTATCCATTTTTTCCACCGGCGGAGGCATTGCTGGGATCGCTGCTGCCCTTGTCGCTTGGGATCGTTGGCACCGATATCTCCCCCGGTGACAATGTGGGCGCTTGCAGTGTGGGAGAGGGATGGTGGGTGGGCAACAAAGAACGCGAGCAGTAAGGAGGTTGAGGATATTGTGTTTGGGTGAATTGGGGGAATGGTGTGTTCTGAGCGTTCGGCAGACGTGTCGTGGTGGAGCTATGACCCCGCGCGAGCTTGGTGTTCGGCTATACCTTTTTCCACCAGACCCCCCGGGCCACTATCCGGATTCGGGGATCCCGTTCCATGTGCTTGACCCAATTGGCACTGGGTTTTCCCAACCCGGCATTGGTCCGAGAGAGAAGAGTATGGGGAGTATCATCCAAGTTGTGCTCAACAAGGTCTTGTCCCAGCCATCGCAAGGAGTTACCACACCCATGTTCTCTGTATTTTAATTTCAGGTCTGCGGAACTTAGGAATGCTCTACCCACCGAGGGGTGCTATTATATATAAGTTATGTCTTTCACCACACCCTATTCAAGTCTACGACTGATTAAACTAGGACAAGCTGCCTTGGTTTTAATCTGTCTACCTTCCTAGCGCAAATAAAGTAACCGCTCCTTATAGTACCTCGCGGTATCAGTAAAAAATTGAAAAACTATTTCCGCTGATCCGATACAAACCCCGGCGAAGCCAAAAGTCATGAATTGCGATCTTTGTAAATATGCCCGAGTACAATTGACCCCTAAAAGACTACATCCGATTAAGCTCCGACGGGGACCATGAGATAATGCTAGGGATAACGTCGTCTCGAAATTAAGATGTCTAAAGTGGACTATCATGCTCATAGCGGGTCCTGGAACGCCTATACCAAGCACTCGGGTGTCAGAGAGGGAAGCCTATGTGCAATTTATCTATCTGACCATTTATCTATCTACCGCTAGCAAGGGAAAGTAACAAGGAAATGAATGCATAAGGAAAAATTGGAAAAATTGGAAAAATCTGACATTTTGAAACAAGGAGTATTGGACAGGGGAGTTGCGGCTAAGATGAATGATGCGAGTTAATGAATGAACTAGCTGCTAGGTGTTATACGCCGAACATGAGGACCAAAAACTTGTGGACCCCAATTCGTAAATGTTAGTAAAGATTCGTACGTTTCGGAGGGGCATGTCTGCATACATGTGGGATTTTCACTGATGAGAGTGATAGAGAGCTTTCTAAACCATGTTGTAGGGCTGATGCGAAGGACGCGGAGAGGAGGAGGTGGAGGTGGCTGTGACTGTGGCGGTGTGTTCGGGGTCCCCGAGGGCGAGGGAGGCAGATGCTGGAAAAGTAGGAATCCCACGCTATTTAAGCGTAACCAATTGACAGCCCCAGGAACCTACCTCAGCTTAGGTCTTTCGCGGTAGATAGGGCCGCTGCGCACCTACGCTTCCCACAAATACCTGAGCTTGTAGTAACTTCACTACCTCTGCGTGCCCTCTCTTAGCAGCATAAGAGAGTGGTGTACTGCCGTATCTATCTGACCTATTGGGGTCGACACCTCCTTGTTCTAGCAGTAACTTCACCACTCCCTCATGTCCATTGACAACAGCCCTGAGTGGCGTTCGATCACACGTATCTGGGCGATTGGGATCGACATCTTCACGTTCTAGAAATAATTTGACGAGTCCTTCATGTCCTCTAAGAGCAGCCAACCCGAGTGGTGTTACCCCATTCCGATCCGGGCGATTGGGGTCGACATCTTCCCGTCCCAGCAGTAGCCTCACGACTCCTTCATATCCTTTGATAGCAGCCCACGCGAGTGGTGTTTGATTATGCTTTCCTGGGCGATTGGGGTCGACACCCTCCCGTCGCAGCAGTAGCTTGACCACTCCTTCATATCCGCTGCCAGCAGCCCACATGAGTGGCGTTCGATCATCCTCATCCCGGCGATTGGGGTCGACATCTTCCCGCCCCAGTAATAGCTTAACCACTCCTTCATGTCCGTTGGTAGCAGCACACACGAGTGGTGTTCGATCACGCTTATTAGCGCGATTGGGGTCGACATCTTCCCGCCCTAGTAGTAGTTTAACCACTCCTTCATGTCCGTCGGTAGCAGCACACCTGAGGGGTGTTTGATCATACTTATCCGGGTGGTTGGGGTCCACATCATCCCGCCCCAACAGTAGCTTGACCACTCCTTCATGTCCGAACATAGCAGCCCACCCGAGCGGTGCTCGATCGTGCTCATCAGTGCAATTGGGGTCAATATCTTCCTGTTCCAAAAGTAGCTTCGCCGCTCCTAGGTGCCCGCGCCTCGCCGCCCACGCAAGTGGTGTATTACCTATGCAATCTCGTTTGTTGATCTCGCAACCTCCAGCATTTATAATTGCAGCCACAAGTAGAACAATCCCAAAGAACGATGCGCCATGCAGCCCAGAGAAGAACGAATCGGCACCGATATCTCCAATAAAACTAGGATGCACAACCTGCTTTAAAAGTGATACCGCAGCCACGTGTTCTTCGTACCGGCCCAAGAGCTCCAGCGCAAGGGCGCTCCCACGATCTGAGAGCTCCTTCCCCGCGTGAGTTCCCCAGTTCCTCGAGGAATATTTGAATGGCATGATTTGATGGTCTAGGAGGGAATGAGGTTCGAGGTTCTTAACCCGTTGTGAGTTCAGATAGGTCAAACATGTTTCTGCAAGTGTCGAGTGAGGTTTTCTGAAGAGACCGAGCTGACTACAGAGATACTCTTGGACAGTATGGTGGATTAACCGCACACTCGAAGCTTCCCCATCGACCGTGATTAAGCCTTGGCAGCAGTGCAACAAAGTGCCTATCAAAGGAATATTTTCGGGATCGAAATCTGTTTCCCCTATCTCCACTGCCAGAGCGTCACACAGCTCATCCACCTGTAGCGGCCGTACCGAATGACAGACCCATGTAAGAGTAACCATCGCAAGCTTCGCCCACTCCTCCCCCTGAGCCTTTATCCTCTCCAGTGTCACACCATATGCATCCCCTAACCCTGCACCATGTTTTATTGACTCGAGTGCATTCTTCCGCCGAGCAATGGTGGTCCCTCGCAGGATTGCCCTGATGTGGAGAGAAGCGAGTAGGAATCTAAACCCAAATATGTTAGCCATTACCTCAGGGTAGTTTTTCCCTTACACCCAGTTCTACATACGTTTCCGAGTTCATTCCGGGAATATTCTTCATAATCTCAGCCTCCAATGTGCTGCTCATTATCTCTGGGGTAGTGTCATTCCTGAGTTTATCGCGCAGGTATCTAACGACACCATCCTCCGTAGGTTGTATCGATATAAAAGTTGTTGCTCCACCAAATCTCTTCTCCACCTCACTCCTCACCTGTTGTCTTCCGGTCACAAATAAGCGAGTATTCGGTGACCCCCGCAGAATCTGCCGCAGTGATTCAAGAACTACTATTCGATGTGCTGGCATACATTCGTCAAGTGCATCAACACATATAAACGTGCGTTTTGTAGCCGCGATGGTCTAGAGCATCTCCAAAACCCCTGAAACCTGTAGCCCCCTACCCCCAATACCCCTTTTCCGCTCTCGGAAACTCTGAACTACTGCTTCGGGAATATTTTCCTGTCCGCTGACAAGCTGCCTCAGCAGGGAACCAAGCATATTCACTGGCGACTGCTCATTCCGAGCAGCAAAGTCGAAGTAGAAGCACATAACGACAGTATCTTCCTTCACAGCCTCATCGCACAACCCGTCTATAACTAGCGAACTATTATCGCAACCTATCAGCAATACCATGCTTGATTTCCGCTAACGATGCATTCTCCTTTACATAATATAGCTCTTTCCCACTCCTGGATTCCCGTCGCAGAATAAGGTCGCATGATTAGATTCGTCCTCGCTACTGACATTACGCCATCGTCTAAATTCCCAAGTTTCCAGTATCCAGGCCCCTATACCATCTACCCGCTCAGCTCCGATGTCTCGATGCCGCACCCATGGCTCTAATGGAGACAGCCATGCCAGTATTTTAGACTCGTCATCGGAGGGAGTGTAGTTAAAACTATTCGCGATATTGATAGAGTTGCAGTTGTCGCTGAAATTTTGAGACATTTTTCGATTTTCGTCGCTTCGAATGTTGAGAGCAAGGTGTCGATTAACTTGGGGTCTGTTAATGCAATTACTTGGGGCCGAGGAAAGTGGTGTTAGTCTAATTCTTCGAAGCCCTAGGCCGAAGTCATCTGTCCACTGACTAATCACCGGATCCAAAATTCGTTACACAGAGGTTCGGGGTCCTCTCAGGAACACCAGGCGAATTTGCAGGCAGCCAGCGTCACGTTAAACATACAAGTACTTCCCCATGCATTTCGTTTGATACACTCCAGGGCAGTAGAAATTTGAGCCACTAGTACCGGCACCGTTCAAATCTCTCTTCAATAACCAACCGCAAAGTCATAAAATTTCATTCAACAATACTATGCTACTCCATCATTTCATATCTTGAAGTTGCTGCCAAGCAAATTTGCTCGTGATAGGGAAGCCCAATACATTACCACACTTTTGGTTGGACATCAGTGACGAGAAATCAGAGTTATTGGGAACTACAAGCATTCGCAGCGTATTCCTTTGGGCGTGAGAGCTTAGGGACAGAGGCATTGCAAGAGTATAGGAAAATCAGTCAGAGGCTTTCACAGAGCCAGCACCAGCCTGGCGAGGGGGGACAGCCCATTGGTGGTCCCCGCAGGGTTGCCTTAACAAGGCCTTGGCATTTTGGACCAAGTACGACCGTACCGTACGGCAGCCGCAAGCACCAAACGAGAGTTACTGATTACTGAAACGCCATGAAATCCGGGTACAGTACCCTACCGTAACTAGCGTCCAAACACATATCATACAAGCCGTTTTTAAAGCTATTTTATGTATGTAGGAAAAAGTCTAGCGACCCAGCAGTAGGCAATAAACCAAGACTTTTTGTGGCACCGCTCCCCGCTTACCCGAGTACCCGAGTACCGTACTCTAAGTAAGCTATCGCGACGGTCTAGGGTGTACCATGCCGCACATGGTGAGTTCGCACGAGTGCCCTCGAATCATTTCCGAAAGGCTGATTTCCTCAATGTAGGTCTCGACCGCGTGTGCTTGGGAACTCAAAAGAGCCACTAAGGCTAGATGATGAAAGAACACCCGGCAATACAATACCGATCCCGTGCTCAGGGGCCTTCAGAAAATCAAGGATAGGATAGTTAACAAAACTTTCTGCAAGGGTGCGTGGATGCGAAGATGGGGCAACTTAAGTTCTTGGCATGGAAATGATTGGCTGTGGCTTGCTTGTGAGGCAACAATCTCTCAACACAACAAAGCAAGCCCCGCTTCTCCTTGTTTAAGTGAATGATGCCCCGATTGACCCCTTCAGCAAACTGCCCGGCTGCCATTAGCTGTTAGCCTGTTACCAGCTTTGTCCGCTATGAATACATCACCGAGCGGGAACGCTGGACCAAGTGCCTTTGGTCCATGGCAGCATAGGATGTCGAGCATCCGTGCCGACTATCGCATGACTAATACGACTTATGGTGACGCGAATTCGAACGTCGGGAATGTGTCAAACAGCTACAACATCAACGTAGGAATAGAAGAAGAGTCTTTGCGGATCCAAGAATGGATATCTCCACTGGAGCCCCATAAAAAACATCGGGATGTGAGAAATTGTCGACTCGATGGCGTTGGTGAATGGGTTCTCCGAAGGTGCGAGTTCGAGTCATGGTACAAGAGCCAGGGCGATCCTACATTGCTGTGCTATGGAGGTCAAGGGGTTGGCAAGACGTATATAAGGTACAAGAGTATCCTCCCGAAACAATGGACAATGTTGACAAGAAATAAAATCAGTTCCTTAGTAATAGACACCCTGCGGAAGCAAACCCGGGGACGGAATATCGCCGTCATATTTCTATACTGCGATTACCAGACACAGAAGGACCAATCGGCCGTGAATATGATAGGGAGTCTAGTCCGGCAGGTTGCTTTGAGAGCGCCGAGGATTCCGAGCGAAATCAAAAGTGCTTTTGACGAGTCGAAGGTGGAAGGTGGCGATGGCCTGCAGTTGCCAGACATGGTGAAATTATTCGTCAAGGTAATCGGTTCCATCGAGGTAGTATACCTTTGTGTCGACGCAGTGGACGAGGTGCTTCCACAACATCGATTAGAGTTCCTTCGCGCGTTAAGGCAAATTATTCAAGAAGCACCAAATGTACGGCTATTTCTTACAGGGAGACCGTACATCCGCGGGGAACTCGATAAGAATCTCACCAAGAGAGCCTATACCATACACATTGTGGCCGATCAAGGGGATATCACTCGATACCTAAGCCAGAAGATGGACGATGACGATGACCAAGATCCAGGCTTGATGAACGAGAATCTGAAAAATGATATCATGAAAACAATGTTGGAGAAGGCTTCCGAAATGTGAGTAGAAGCACTTCCTTGCCAAACTTGAACCCCTAATTGATATTGTTCTCAGGTTCCTACTCGTTGCATTAAATATTGAGGCGATCTTGGGCGAGACATCGGTAGCGAACAGAAAGCAAATGTTGCGAGAGGTGGCGACAACGGGCGTGGGCCTCGACAGTGTGTATGTCCAAACATTGCAGCGGATAAGGGAGCAGAAAGGAGGCCGATCGCGACTTGGGATGGAAGTGCTGATGTGGGTATCGCACGCTGAGCGGCCCTTACGGATTGGCGAACTCTGCCATGCTCTGGCGGTAGACATTCAGTCAACAGATATAGACCCGGAGAATATCCGACCGCAAGATACTGTGCTAGGGTCATGCTTAGGGCTTGCCGTGGTTGATGCAGAGACATCGACTGTGCGACTGATCCACTACACGCTTCAAGAATACCTCTCCCAGTCTGGTATCTTTCCTGATGCCCACAAAACACTTGGGCAGATCTGCTTGACCTATCTAAATCACAGACTAGTTCAGGGCCTCCCAGCTGATATCATTCCGGACCTCGGAGAAATGCCTTTTCTCAAATATTCATCCTTGTACTGGGGAATGCACGTAAAAATGGGACTCTCAGATTATTCGAAATCACTTACACTGGAGCTGCTAAAGCATGGTGGCAACCATATATATGCTACCTTACTTGTCCAACAAATAAGCAGTTCCCATGATTGTTCACTTCCCCATCGCCTATGGTCTGGTTTGCACTGCGCATCGTACTTCGGGATTGATGATGTCGTTGCTGCTTTGATAGAGAGCGATGACTGTGATATCAATCAGAGTGACTGTACGGGTTTTACAGCACTAACGTGGGCTGCGCAGGAAGGGAATGAAGGAGTAGTGAGACGACTGCTCGCGCGAGACGATGTTAATCCCGACAAGCCAACCAACGATGGCCGAACACCGCTCTGGAACGCTTCTGATAATGGACATGAAGGGGTGGTGAAACTACTGCTCGCACGGAATGGTGTCAGTCCCGACAAGCCAAGGAACGATGGCGCAACACCGCTCTGGGGCGCTTCTTATAGTGGGCATGAGGGGGTGGTGAAACTACTGCTCGCATGCAATGTCAATCCCGACAAGCCAAACAACAAGGATGAAACACCGCTCTGCAGCGCTTCTTATAGTGGGCATGAAGGGGTGGTGAAACTACTGCTCGCACGGAATGATGTCAATCCCGATAAGCCAAGCGACGATGGCCGAACACCGCTCCGGTGCGCTTCTACCAATGGGCATGAGGGGGTGGTGAAACTACTGCTCGCACGGAATGATGTCAATCCCGACAAGGCAAGCGACGATGGCCGAACACCGCTCTGGACCGCTTCTTATAGTGGGCACGAGGGGGTGGTGAAACTACTGCTCGCACGAAATGATGTCAATCCCGACAAGGCAAGCGACGATGGCCGAACACCGCTCTGGACCGCTTCTTATAGTGGGCATGAGGGGGTGGTGAAGCTACTGCTCGCACGGAATGATATCAATCCCGACAAGCCAAACAACACGGAGGA
>Ga0307510_10009724_pt1 | contig 11445 bp, 10 predicted proteins | sample 12_EM_MG_FD_207224 | JGI IMG/M metagenome (GOLD analysis project Ga0307510, IMG submission 207224) | Populus trichocarpa ectomycorrhiza microbial communities from riparian zone in the Pacific Northwest, United States - 12_EM | ecosystem: Host-associated > Plants > Roots > Unclassified | place... | reverse complement strand
AGAACTACATCCTGAAAGTGGGGATGCAGAAGGAAAACAGCAGACCTGGTAAAGAAGACACGATAAACAAATTATTGTATAAGCATGTAATGAAGAAACAATAAAATTATTGTATAAGCATGTAATGAAGAAACAATAAAACTCAATGATAAATTCGGCCTCTTCACCATAAACCTATGTGCAGACATCATAGAATTCTAGGGCATGGGCATGAGGAGACCCTCCCTTTCCCAGAAAGAGCAATGTCTCAAAATTAACTTCCATCATTCTACTATTTCTCTATAGCAATTCAGATAGCCTTTGTTACAATTGTCTCACTAATATATATCCATGTATTTAATAAATAGAAAGCAGCTTCCTAAGAGAAATCACGCCTGGTTTTGATGCATTAATTGAAATTAAATATATATCCATGTGTGTTATTTAAACTTTTTTAAAGCAGGAGAAAAAAATTAGAAAGATAAAAAATATATTGAACACAAGATTGATAATAACAACCTAATACAAACGAATATTTAGTGGAAAAAAAAATTAAATATCCTTTGGAATCTTCTAAGAAAATTAGATATTATTAACATCAATTATAAGTCCATCAGAAATTCACTAAAAACTCATTACGAAGCCTATTACAAAGCCAAAAAGGAGCCAGAAAAAAAACCATAGGTTTTTCTGGTTTTGGACCTCAAAAACCGAACCCAAACTGATCGGTTTGGACCGGTTCCGATTCGGTTTGGGTTTTTTTTTTCGGTTTGGTTGTATTTTAAAGATAAAAACCAAACCGAACCAAAAATAATCATCCCTGAAAAAAACTATATAATGAGATGTAGTCGTACTCAAACTTGAAACTATCATGCATCTAGAAAGTTTTACTAGTGAATTTTAATTACTTATATCCATAAGTAAGTCGTTTAATAAATTAAAAAAAAAAAAACTTATCTTTATAGTTTCTATCTAAAAGTTTTTTTTTTTTTTAGAAAAAATAATAATTATGTAACACTTTTATGTAGCAGTAAAGTAGTGTAATGGTGCTAGGATGGTAAGCATGGTTACGTAGAATTAAATAGCTCTTTATAGAATGACGTTGGCAATTTATTTATGTTTTTTATTTATTCAATAATTGATGGAGTGGTTGTATATTTCAAAATATTCTGTCATTGGATTGTGAATTAATATTCTGTCATTGGATGGTGAATTAATTATCACAGCTGCGGCACGCGCATGGATAAGCGAGTAGCAATGATACAAATTCATTTAAGGAACCAAAGGCCTCGGAGGCAGAGAGACCTGTTCTGTACTGTCCTCCAAGCACACGCATTATCCACTGTGGAAAGGGTCACCGAACCACCAACCTAGCCAGCAATAAAACACAGGCGTCGAGTGGAGATGGTTTTTCACGGTAGAAATGGGCTTTACACACGGAGGCTACTCCCTCATGCATATCGATGCAGGGCAAATATTTTAATTAGGAGAGGCAGACTGCCAAAGCACGCAGCAAGTGGAAAGAAAATAAAAAACCCCAGCCTCAGAGGGAAAATGATGGTGACCAAAATAATAGCGATAGCGAGTGGTCAAGGATTACTTGGAAAGAAGGTGGTTTGACCGAGCATTTACACCACAAAGAGACAAGGAGAGTATTAAAAGCAGCTTTAGAGCACGCATCGATGCTGCAGCAGCAGCAGCAGCATATAACTTTCATGTAAACCCAACTGTGTAATAATTAAGACTTGAGTATGATACATATAAGGTTGTGTGTAACTCTTCACTTCCCACCTTTTCTGCTCCTTCCACTAGATCAGGTGGTCCAGTATCGCGCCACTGATATAGGAGCTAGGGTAGCCATTAGTCAGTGCCACACTTCTGTTTGAATTTGTTTTTGTAATTTAAAAATATTTAAAAAAAAAACTTAATTTTTTTTAATTTTTTCTTTATTTTAAATTGATTTTTTTTATAATTTTAAATTATTTTGATATGTTAATATTAAAAATTAAAAAATATTATTTTAATATATTTTTAAACAAAAAATACTTTAATAAACGTTCCTCTCAACCGGCCCTTAATGCAGGGTCATCTCTTGATATAACGTTGCTCTATTTTGGGCTGGGTCACATAAACGTGGGCCAAGATTCATTAGTGTTATTTTTCCATTTCTTAGCCTGTTTCTTTAATTATATGCGAGGCCCAAATGGCTTTTAACTGTACAATTAGTAAAATTTCATAATAATAGAAAACTATAAATCACCCTTGCATATCCGTGATTTACCAAACATCCAGCTACTAGAAATTGTATGTCTATAATTAACATAAACTAATTGAGGAGGGGCCTTTACTAGACTCTTTTTTTTAGTTTTAAATTTAGATTTTTTAATTATGTTTTTTAATATTAAATTTATTTAGAATTGAACTTTATTATTTATTTTAATTTATTTTCTATAAGATTATCTTAGTCTTTGTTGATCAACCTAGTTGACTAGGTTTTTTTGTCCTTTTAATTGATGTTTTGTTCATTTTTATCGTTCAACATTTAAGTTGATTGAGAATTAGTCAAGGGTTTAACGGGTTGACTCGACTGTTTTTGTTCTTTTTCTAATTGATTTTTTTTTCAATTTCATCATTCAACATTGAATTGATTGAGATTTGAGTTTCATAATTTATTTTAATTTGCTTTCTATTGAGTTATTTCGGTCTTATATTCAGGTTTGATAGGTTAACATGGGTTGACGCGAGTCTTTTTTTTTTCTTTTTTTTTTTAATTGAGTTTTTCAATTTTATTTTTAAATATTAGATTGATTGAGAATTATATATTAACCTTATGGCTACGATGCTGATTTAATTATGTTTTGATAATAACATAAACATTGAATATTGATGTTATTAATTAAGTAATATGTTACATGTCAATAATAAAACATTGATTTCATATAATTTTGGTGAATGCATAAATTTATATTTTGATGATAACATAAACATTGAATATTGAAGCAATATGGTACATATCCATAGTTTTTAAACCCGGCCCAGTGGCCGGCTCGGTCCAAGGCCTGGGTTCCGGGTTTTGACCGGGTCACCGGGTCGGCCGAGTCAATCCCTATTTTTAAAAAAAATTCAAAACGGCGTCGTTTTAGTAAAAAAAAATCAACATGTTGCAACCGGGTTTTGCTGGGTCAACCGGGTTGCCGGGTCATGACTTTTCCTATTTTTTCATCAACCTGGCCCGGGTCAACCCGCCGGGTCGGGCCGGGTTTCAAAACTATGTGTATGTCAATAGTAAAACATTGATTTGATATAGTTTTGATGAATGCATACACATGTTCACGCATATAAGTATGCCATATTGATAAATCATGATACATGTCATTAAGCTTTTAAATGTTATTCTATAATGCTTAAACGATTTAATAAGTCTCACAATATGCTACATGAAACATGTTTATGTGCCATATGCATTAATCATGTTTTAATTGTTAAGTAAAACACACTTCATGCCATATAAATATGAATATGTATATTATATGTTGCACACACCCTTACAATTATTTAGACAAGTTTATTACAAATAAGAAATCATCAAACAAGTAAGGAATGGACTCATAAAAGTCAAGAACAAAGAGCTTGTAATATAACGGTTATCGACTTCACCAATAAAGATTTTGTAATAGAGTTTTGTCAAATAACATTCAACTTGTTTAGGACAACCTAAACAAACCAAAAAGAACCAACGAAAATCAAGAAAAGACCAAAACACAAAAACAAGACATTGACTGCATAATAGCCAAAACGGTTCTACTATTTTAGGAAATGATCAGGCCGTTTCTTAAAATGGTCTAGCTGTTTATCAAAACAACTAGTTTGTTTCTAGAAATTTTCTAGAAGTTGCTTAAGCTCTTCAAAATAGTCTAATCAATTCTAAAAAGATCTGACTGATTCTAAAACAATCAATCAACAATACAACTTACCTTAAGTATGGTGCACTGTAGGTGATACGTCTTCCAAAGAGGTTGTATATTCTTGAAAATCCAATTCCAAATACCCCTACTGGTGATGTTGAAGAAGAAGTTAGGAATAAACATCAGCATCGTGTTGATGAAGATGAACAGACTGCATGTGTGATGTTAGCTAGTATGTCACCTAAACTTCAAAGGCAACATGAGAATATGGATGCCTACAATATGATTATGCATCTCAAAACATTGTTTGATGAGGCTAGTAGGACTCAAATATATGAGACCTTTAAGGAATTGTTCTACTACAAGATGACAAGGGGTTCTTTAATGAACACCAATGTTTTGAAAATGATTGGCTATATTAAGAAATTGAGTCAATTGGGTTTTGTCATGGACTATAAGTTAACTATTGACTTGGTCTTGTAGTCATTACCCCAAAATTTATCGTAATTTATTATGAACAATCACATGAACAAGTTGGATAGTACAATTCCATAATTGTTTAATATGCTTAAGACTGCTGAAAGGGCCTTTAAGAAGGAAAAAGGCTTAGTTCTTCTAATTCAGTCTTTTAGAATGTCTAAGAAGAAGGATAAGAAGAATAAGAGTCTTGTATCGAAAGCAAAAAAAACCTACTGGGGGCATCAAGAAAGACAAGGGCACTTGTCATCATTATGGTAAGGAAGGACATTGGAGGAAGAATTGTAAGGAATACCTTGCAACCGTGAAGTCAAAGAAGCTTAATGAAGCTTCTACTTTAGGTATGTTTATAGTTGAAAACTATCTTACTACTTTACATTATAGTTCTTGGGTATTGGATACTGAATGTGGTTTTCACATTTGCAATTGCATGTAGAAACTAAAGAAAAGTAAAAGATTAGTTGAAAGCAAAATGCATCTACAACTCAGTAATGAAGCAAGTTTGCATGAGCTGTAGAAACTAGTTATTTTGTTTTTTCTAATGGGCTGATACTAAACTTTATAATTGTTATTTTGTTCCAGTATTTTAAGATATTGTTTCCATTTTATTTATTATTAAATAGATTTAAATTTATTATTAAAGACAGATATTGTTCTTTTATAATAATAATAATAATGTTTTTATGGATCCAATAATTATACAAATGATTTGTATATACTTAAATTTAAAATGCCTCGATTTATTATAAATTATAATAAAATTGAAATACATATTGGTATAAGTATTAAGAAACTACGATTGAACTGAGGTGATTAAAATCTGACCAAATATTTCAAGGATCATCTAAAAAAGAATGAGATTCTCTACACCTCTTAGAACACTACATCCAGATGAAATATATTCTCAAGGCTAAAATAATGAATGTTTATCTTGAACCTTAAGAAACACAAAATCTCTATGAATTTGGTAGGACATATCATGCATCAATGAGATAAGGACATCTCATGGACACTATGAATGACATGTTATTCATAATTGATGAGCCTACCAAATACTTGGAAGTAATATATGATATTTATTCCAATAAATGACTTAAAGCTATGGACTTCATGTACCAACCAATTTTAGAACTTGGTTGATCCACCTAAAGGGATAAAACTCAACGGATATAAATGGTTCTTTAAGAGAAAGACTAATATGAAAGGTAATATATAAAAGTTGACGTGGATCAACCCACAAACACTAGCAAGGACCCATTACATGTTCCAAATGAGCTAATGAATCGATCCAAGACAAAGACATTGAAAGAGGCATTAAATGCATTAGTTTTAAAGGTTTCAACCAAGTTAGATTTGAAGTGTTCATTGAAGTATCAAGAGGAGGTCTTAGTACATCTTATCTATGTGCAAGAGGGGCCTAATCCAACCTTATTTAGGTCATGAGGTTTCGGCAACAAGGCTATCAATTTGTCCTTTAAGTATTAAGATTTATTATTTTGTTTATTTCCTTGTTAGGTGAGGATAAAATACAGCAAAAGAAACAAAAACATTCTACTACAACTTGAAAACAACATGAGCGGCTACCTTTTCCTTTAGTTTCTAGGATTAATGGGTTGGATGGAAGGTTATAAATAAGCCTTGGATTAGTTATTCTCTTCTTCTCATGGTAGAACATGACTTTAATATTATGGGTTTTATTTTTTTTAATAGGTACAATCCAAGGCTTGTTTGAGCTTAATTACTACTTTGTTTTCGACTAGGATCCAAATTTTATGGGGATCAGGTTATGGGCTTTTTAGTCTAAGGTTTTTAGGTCAGTTTTGTAAGTGGGTCAAATCAGTCAACTAGGATAAATCTATTAGGGTTAATTTTTCAAGAACTATTTAAACTCATGTAACCTAAATTTCAGCAGTCATTGATGAATAATACTTCTGAATTTTTTAGTTTTAACGCGTGAGAGAGATTCTTACATACTTCAGTTCTTCAATGAACTAAATTTGACTTATCAAAGATTAACTGGTTTAGTAGCATCATTCTATTTTATTTCAATAGTGTTGGTGCCTTAAGGCAAGTTTTCATTATGTCACACTCCTATCAGATCTATTTTAGCTTTTTAGGATCAAATCTAAATCTTGATTGTGATTTGCATGATACGTGATCATGAGGTTCGTATTATTCAGTATCAGAGTTAGGCTCCGAAACAAGGTCATATCTTTCTGTTTTTTTCGTTTCTTTAGTGTTCCTTTTAAGTTTTTCATTTTTTGCGTTGTTCATCTTCTTGTTCTTTGTGTTTATAGCATCTAAACAAAAAAATAAGAGGTTATATTTTATCTTGTTACTATCTCTAATCATATCAGTAGCAAGATATTAGATGAAATTTGAAGGTTCATTTAATTTTACCGCAGAAACACAACTCTCAGTGAATCCTACGCAAACCACCTCAGAACCAATTGAAACTTTATATTCTATCTAATGGGGGTAATATTGCACCATATATTAAATTTAGGCTTATTTTGATATCGTTTGCTTGAGGTTTTAATTCGAAATTCAATTCTGTCGTAGAAAGACAACTCTTAGTGAACCCTAAGCAGACTACCTTAGAACCAATTGAAACTTTATATTCTATCTACTGGGGGTAAGATCGCACCATATATTAAATTTGGGCTTAGTTTGATATCGTTCACTTGAGGTTTTAATTTGAAATTCAATTCTACTATAGAAACACAACTCTTAGTCAACAATAAACAAACCACCTCAGAATAAATTGAAACTTCATATTCTATCTAATAGAGGTGATATTGCACCATATATTAAATTTGGGTTTATTTTGATATATTTTACTTGAGGTTTTGATTCGAGGTTCAATTTTATCGCAAACTGATCATACAAGAGGTTTGAGTACCTAGACATAAGATAATGACCTATAAATTGAGATTTGTTTTTTTTTTTTGTATCATAATAATATATATTGAATTTGAGGTCATTCCAATACCGTTTGATCTGGGTTTTAATTCTGCTACGTAAAAATTACGTAGCTGGTTAGATTTGTGTCAAGCTCTAAAACGTTATCCTTACTATTTGTTTTCATCCAAATCTTTTTATTTCTATTAGAATTGGGTTATTTAGGAGTCAAGTAATTGTTCTCATTAATTTTCACTTCTTTTTTATTTCGTGTCTTCATTTCGTCCACAATTTGTACAAATTTGCATTGTTACTCGTGAAATTATAATCATCATTTTGTTTTGCTTTGTTTTCAGTATATTTATTGATTCTTGAGTCTGAAAATTATAATTGGATTGCGCTACAAAGGCTATTGACTTTGATTTGTTGATTTCAGTTCCTAAAGAACCAAACGAAAGCAAGTTGTGAGGTAAAAGACATAGCGAGCTTATTAGAGTGAAAAGCCTTGATTTTTTTTTTGAAACACAAGAGGTGTGAGGATATATGTTATGCTACTAACCAAATTTTTCAGATTCAAAAAAAGTCTGAAAAACAATGACACAAAACGTTGACATTGCTTTCTAATTACGAGCCATAAGCTAACAACTCGAGCTCTTGTCTAGGACGTACAAAGATCTAAAAGATGAGGTGAATTCAATAAAGTAATAAAATAATAAGGTTGATCGCCAAGGAAATACAATATGAAGGGCCGTGCAAATTACCAGATTTGATTTTCAAGAGTTTGTTGACAATAATACAGATGTGGGTGAAAATGAATATGATATTGCATGTGTTAACCAAGGAATCAGTTCTAGATCAAATAGGGCTAAGAGGAATGTGAATTTTCATGACACGGGGAATTATGAAGATGTGGACAAGGATTTGGACTCTATTGAACTTAAAATTCTTAACTTACAAGGTAAAAATGATTCCGATACTTATTTAGAGTGGGAGAAAAGGGTAGATCGGATTTTTTATTACCATAACTATTCCAAACAAAAAAAGGTGAAATTGATGGTCATTGAGTTTACGGAGTATGCATTGATTTAGTGGAATCAGATTGTAATCAATAGGAGGAGGAATGAGGAACGACCCATTCAGATTTGGGAGGAGATTATTTGTATCAAACCACTATTATAGAGACTTATATCTGAAGCTACAAGGTCTGAATGAAGGTTCTAAGTCAGTAGATGAATATCATAAAGAGATGGAGATAGCAATGATTCAAACCAATGTTGTTAAGGATAAAGAAGCCACCATGGCTAGATTTCTTAATGGGTTGAATTGGGACATTACCAATGTTGTTGAGCTACAACACTATGTGGAGCTAAAGAACATGGTTCACATGGTTACGAAAATAAAGAGACAACTTAAAAGAAAATTATAAAGTTGTTATAATTATGAGATTTATATTGCATCGAAACATTGTTTCTAAAATATTCTTAGTCGATGCTATCTTAAATACTAGATATTTATTAGAGCTGTAAAGATTGGTACATATTATGTTCTTTTTTTTATGAAAGAAAACAGTTGTTCTCATAAGCCGAGGTATAAGGAATACCTAGAACTAATATGTAGATACTTATCATAAAACATGTATACTAAACTAACCTGCATGAGAATTTCATATTGAGAGATCACTTATGTCTATGGAAAGACTCACATGACAGTTGTGTAAGTAATCCTTAAACTTAAGATCCCTAACTCATCTTATATAGAGAATGTTATGTTTTGATCCTGTTACATGTTATCTTAATTGAGGTAATAAAAGGACAGACATTCAGTATAACATGAACTATATGAAGGTACTTGAGTGATCAAGAAATGATTCATCACCCTAGGTGAATTAGAGAAAATGTTCTATTTATTCTCAAATAGTATTGACTGAAAAATCCTTGGTCAAGGTGGAATGAGATTTGAAAAGAGTTTCAAATCTTATTCAAACGATCAATGACTATTATGTAGAGAATAAAAATGATTTAACATGACAGACATACTTCATGCTTTAATGTTAAATCGAAATATTATTAATGAAAAAAATATTAATTACACTGAGAAATCGGTAACTGAAATGTTAAATCAAATCACTAATGACTTTTCTAATATTTAGGGGATTATGACACATTGCTAGACGATGCACATGATCTTCAAATATAAATTAATCAATTATTGAATTGATAATAAATTAAATTGTTTAATTTATTTAATTATAATTAGAATTTATATTTGAGCTAACATATTATGAACCTAATAAGTCACATACATTAAAAATCATTAGTCAGGAATTAAACTAGGATGATTTAATTAAGTATTACTTGATAAAAGATATATTTTAGAACTTAAGAACTAGAATATAATTGATACAGTGATTATATTTCTATACCTAAAAAAATCAAGGACTTGATTGAGTTAATTTCTAAAACTGTCTTGAATTAATATATATGCATATTATCCAAGGGAAAAATTGATATTTTGTTAATCTATAGGGTTTTTCAGATTTTCATATAAATAATAAGTTATGCCTCTTATTTTAACAGGGGATTAGTGGTTGTTTGTTAGACAAAAAAAGCTATATAAATACAATATTAGAGCTAGCACTCTAGACATTGTAATTTTTTTCTCTTCTAAAAAAGAATTAAAAGATTTTTCACAGATATTTCGTATGGAATGAAATCTATACCATTCTCTTTAGTTTTATAGAATGAAAATTTATTATCCTAACACTTTGCATTATAACATAAACTAAAACTACTCATTGTTTCACTGTGCACTGGACAGTGCAGTCCACAGTGAAATGTTGAGCTGTTTTTTTTTTTACGTTTTTTTTTGGTTTTTTTTTTATATTTTTTTTGGTTTTTTTTGGCGTTTTGGGGGTTTTTTTTTTGGTTTTTTGTTTGGGTTTTTTTTTGTTTTAATGAATTTTTTTTGTTTAATTTAGTTTGTTAATGTTAATTTTTTTTTATTTAGTTATCAGACTTTTATGACACGGATCCTGGGTTTGACGGGTTAACTTGGTTTGACGAGTTAACCCGAAATTTTTTTTTTTGCTTTTTTTATTTTTAATTAATTTTTTTCATTTAGTTTAGTTTGTTAATGTTAAATTTATTTCTATTTAATTATCAGACTTTCATGACACGTATCCCGGGCTTGACGGGTTAACCCAGTTAATTCTGGGTTAACCCGTCAATGTTTTTTTTATTTAGTTATCAAACTTTCATGATGCGAATCCCAAGTTTGACGGGTTAACCTGGTTTGAACGGTTAACCCAGTTAATTCAGATTTCTTTTTCTTTTTCTTCATTAGTTTTTTTTTCCTGTTGGTTTTTTTTTCTTTTTAATTAATCTATTTAATTATCACACTTTTTATGACACGACCTTGCAGCCAGACCCACATCCAAGACTCTTAGTCCGGTGTTGCAATCAGACTTACTTAAACTTGAGTCATGTAAGTTTAATAATATTATTAATATTATAAATATTACTCTTGGGTCAAGCGTTGCAGCTAGACCAAAGGCTCTTGGGTATATCTTTGCAGAAAGATCTAACACTCATAGATCTTAGCCTTTTTTTATATTTTTCATGCAAGAAAAAAAAATTAACCCGTGGTGTATGCCTTTGTTTTTTTTTTCTTTTCCTTTTTAAACCTTTTATTGTGGACTGCACAGTGCAGTCCACAGTAAAAAAGCTGATGCCTTTAATTTCTTTTTTGTCCTTTTTCTTTCTTTTTTTGTTTTTTAATTATTATTTTTTAATTTAGTTTCTTAATATTAATTTTTTTCTGTTTAATTATCAGACTTTCATGACACGGATCCCAGGTTTGACAGGTTAACCTGGTTTGACGGGTTAACCCAGTTGATTCAAAAAAAATTTCTTTTTCTTCATTAGTTTTTTTCTTCTTGTAGGTTTTTTTCTCTTTGCTTTTTATTTTTTAATTAATCTTTTTTTTATTTAGTTCATTAATATTAAATATTTTTTCTATTTAGTTATCACACTTTCATGACACGAATCCCAGGTTAGACGGGTTAACCTGATTTGACGGCTTAACCCAGTTGATTCAGATTTTTTTCTTTTTCCTCATTAGTTTTTTTCTTCCGATTTCATCTTTTAATATTGTATGCAGTCCACAGTGAAAAGGCTGATGCCTT
>Ga0307510_10009723_pt1 | contig 11445 bp, 9 predicted proteins | sample 12_EM_MG_FD_207224 | JGI IMG/M metagenome (GOLD analysis project Ga0307510, IMG submission 207224) | Populus trichocarpa ectomycorrhiza microbial communities from riparian zone in the Pacific Northwest, United States - 12_EM | ecosystem: Host-associated > Plants > Roots > Unclassified | place... | reverse complement strand
TTCCATCTAAAACTTATATTTTTCGTTGATCAAAAAATGAATTTCATTGTTTAGTTTATATATATATATATATATATATATATATATATATATATATATATATATTAGCAAGCACTTTTTTTGATGTAGCCCTTCATGATTATGATATTTTAATTTCTTCTTAAATATTAGTCCAGTTTTATTATAATCAAATAATTAAAATTATATTTATGATATCATTCCATTAAATACCATTCAATTTGGTATTTATTTTCAAATGAGATAATAACACTTTTTTATAATATTAACATTCATTTTTGTTGATTATTATACATGAATCTACTATGCACATTTTTTTTTTAAGTTTGTAATCATGAATATTCTATGAAAATAAAGCTTAAATCTTTTAATATTATAAAATTTTTAAATGATTTTCTAATATTAATCTCTTTCTTTTCAATAAAATACAAAATAACAGGACATGATTTCCAACGTTTTTTTTTTTTTTTTTTTGAAACTTACTTTTCATATTCATTGTTTAAAAAACAATTCTTCTGATAAAAACATGTTTTCATTATTAAACGAAATGCATATAATTTTTTATTATTTTTATTAAAAATGCGCATTAATTTTTAGGTTCATAATTATTATTTTTTCATGATACTAAAAAATTTGTTAGTAACATCTGCTTCTTTTTTTTCTTTTTCTTTTTTGCATTAAAAATCAACTTTTTGTCTTGCACACGGTGTAGTGAGAGTAAATTAGCTAGTATGTTTAAATTACATGCTTCGAGTATGATAAATAAGGATGGAAATTTTTTATACAATTGAGTTTGGATAAAACCATAGTTTTGAGACCGGCCGATCCAATACTGGAACAGGACTGGGTTGAAAAAAACAAAAAAAAAAACTTGGTATGACCCGGTTAACCTGACAGGTTGACCCGACTATCATCATGAACTCAAAGTAAGAAATTCAGGGTTTCAGTCACTACCATCCTTCTCCTCTCTAGCTGCTATTTGTGTCTTCTTCTATTGATTTCATGGACTGGATCTTCAAGGTTCAGAGACTTTTTATAGTCGCTTTTTTTTGTGTTTGATAATGGTTTTAGAGTGAAAAAATTAATCATAGGTTTTTTTAGCACATAGTGAACATATATATAGTAAGTAAGTAATTAAATTTAACCCATCATCTAATTCATAAAAGACCAATATTAGTAAAAAAATCTAAAAAGAAAATTTTTAATTCATAAAAATTGACTATTTAATAGAATGCAACATAAAATAAAAGTTACTCTTATTTTTAATTATTTTTAATTTATACACCCTTTAAAACTCTAAATAATATAAATAAACTATTTAATAATTAAATTATATAAAACAATCGTTGTACTTTATTTCGATTATCAAAACTCTAAAAAACTTTAAAAAATCAACAAAAAATTTGAACATTAAAATTTAAATTTTACTTCAAAACTTATAGAATAAATTAAACTATTTATTAATTCTTTTAAATGTTATTTTTTGTTGTTGTCTTATGTTATTTTTACTATTTTAAACAAAACATTGATAGTATAAAAGTCTTTCTTGGTTGTTATTTAGAGCATGATAATAGTGTCTACAATTCTTTCCATGAATCAAAAACTAATTTATTTATTCATTTATTTATAATCATGTGGCATATAATTCAATTATATCCCTAATTTTTAATTAAGAGCAATTATAAATTATATTATGTGTTTCAAAAATTAAATAAATCAATTATTATTTGATAAAACAAGAGGTTAATCTGGTAAGTATTCAAATTTAATCATTTATAAATAATTCTAAATAATGTGGTTGCTAGTTGGGTCTAGCAAGGTCGCCAGACTTGGCTTGGGTCTGGCAGCCAAGATAAAAAATTAAAAACAAAATTTAAAAATAATTAATTAGAATTTCTGCTTAAGATACTTCAAAAATACTTTAAATATTTTTTATAAAAAAATAAATAAAAATTAATTAGTATTTTTTTTTAGGATACTTCAAGGGTAGTTTAAATGCTTTTTTTTTATAAAAAAATAGAAAAAAAATTATTTAAGATACTTCAAGAGTAGTTTAAATGTTTTTATATAAAAAATAAAAAAAATATTAAAATAATTAATTAATATTTCTGTTTATGATATTTTAAGGGTAGTTTAAATGTTTTTTTAGAAAAAATAAAAACAATTATAAAAAAATTAATTAACATTTTTGTTTAGAATACTTAAATACTAATTTAAATGTTTTTTAAGAAAATAATTATAATTTCTGTTTAGAATAAAAAACAATTAATTAGACATGACTGCTAGACCAAAGAATTTAAAATATTTTTTATATTTTTTTATATTTTAAAAAAATTGATATTAATCCACTTACATAGCACGGACGAATATACTAATCAACACTTAATGCAAACTTAATCTTATCATAGCTGGGTTCATATAATGGTGATAAGACATGTATAGCCAATCACATCTCACCGTATTTTCATCACAAACATACACACCATTCTTTCTGACGATGTACCATCAATTATTAGAGACCATATCTCAAATAAATGCAAAAAAGAGACCATGCAATATATGTCCTTTCCTCGATTGAATATAAAACCATCCATAAAGCACTAAATAAAAATAATAATAAACTCCATACACAAATATTTCACTCTCTTCTTCGCAGCTCCATTTATAATTTTCATCAATACACTACGTTATAAATAACACACAAACTTTGAGATTATAGTTCTTCTCTTAAACCCAATAATAAAAAAAAAAACTTAATTTGCATTGTTCGTGACCACCCAGTACAGTGTTTCATCTTCAACAGCCGTGAAAAGGCAAACCCAAAGAAGATTACTCAAACCTCATCACAAAGCCTCCTTCACATTTCAGCTATAGGAATCTATATGCTATAAAAGTCTTGAATTCGGATCCTGTTTACCAAACTTGAAGATGAGCTTCAAGTCAACCTTTTATCAGCCTCATTGTTTCGATGGTTGTAAAAAATTAATCCTCTTCGATGACAATCCAGCTTAGTGGCTATTTTCTTAACCCTCATATATATATATATAATCGTTTGTTAAGCTTTAGGGGCAACCGATCACGCCACCATACCACCATAAACAGACCTCAGACACAATGGTAAGAAGCATGTTCTGACCCTCTAAGAATAATGTCAATGCAATTACCTAATAAGAAATAAAATGCCAGAAAAGAGAATAATGCATGCTTCAAATGTTAATTAATCTATTGCCTCAAGGATTGTGACTAGGCTCTTCAGAACATGTATCTGATTTTGGAGAGACATTTGTGTACGTCCTCCAGGGTTTGGTATAAGAATTCAATCCACCTAGTCAATTCAAGTATATTACAAGTTCCAACATTGTACAGCCCAAAAACTCACCTTCCCTACATAGCCAAATATCTGCGATATCAACTTCCAAAAACTTCTCATGGACCTGAAATTTTTATCTTGGCCGCCGTTAGGATCCAGCCTTTGTTCGGCTGAAACTACCGTTTCCCTTTGGTCAGCTTGGCACATCATGGGTATCGGGTGGAATATGATAATCACAAGTCAGTATTCCTTGAAAATGATGGCAAGGGCACGGCCTCTTGTGGACGAAGGATGACAAGCACACCAAACATTCCAAGCATTGGGAGGACAAGGAGCCACTTCAGCAGTTTATAGTAATGCATGTGGAATGTAAGCGAGAAGTCATCTGAGAAATAGAGTCCATTCTTATCAACCATCTCCACCAAAACAGTTCCAGTAGTTCTCACTCCAACTGTTGGAAGTTTTATCCGATATTTTCCTGGACGGTCAAAGATTTGATTTTGCTTTATCCGTCGTTCACCTTGATAATTGCCAGGAACTAACAGGGTTGTCTGTATTGTTCCAAATGAAAATTAGAATTATCAGGTATTCTTTAAATTGTTGTTGAAAACAATAATTTGATTGTTCAAGGAGCAACTTACAGTGACATTATAAGGTGCTTGAGACCCAGACGGGATTCTATACTTGTCCACAATCTCAAATTCCACCCAGAAGCTCTTCCCCTCCTCATCACGGAAACTTCTTGATGAAGGTTTAATATACACCCCTTCACGGTTGTAGCGGTTTGCTACATTGTTTCTTCCTTGATTATTAGATCTCCAAGCCTGAGAATTGCACAGTATGCTTAATACTTGAAACATACAAGAACATACAAGAAATCACAACAAATATGGTTCACAACTATCCTGCCTTCAGGGGATGATGTGGAACAGGAGTTGAAAAGCAAAAGACATTTCCATTCATTGTTGAAACTATGAGATCAAGATCATCTCCACCATCAACATTGTCTGCCAAGACCATGCTATATCTGAAGCAGAAAGATCATGATTTGGATAAATCACAAAGCAATAAATAAGTTGAATAGTCAAAATTTAAGGATATAAGAGGATATAAGAATATCTTACGAAGTTTCACCAATATCAACAACATCAGCACAAGAAGTTGGTCCATCTATAAGGTAAAGATAACCATCGAATGATGTTGTAACAAGTGTGAGTCCCTTGTTTTTCTCCCCACGTTTACTTAAGTCAAGAAGAAGAACTTGATTCATCACTCTCCCATGAGTTCTGTATGGGTAAGGCCGAACAATAGAACCATCCTTGCCACTAAGAACATATATGTTACCTGATAGTGTAGGGACTACAACATCAGTATGGCCATCCCCATCAACATCGCCTATAGTTGGACCCTGAGGAATGTTGCAGTCTATGTCAGATCAATCTATCATGAAACAATTAGGCACTTTTTCACTAAAATCTCATTTAAATGAAGGTCATGCACAGGTTGCATGCATTCAGGAAACAAACAGTCCTGTCAAATCACTCTATCATCAAACACTTGGACACTTTGTCACTAAAATCCCATTTAAATGAAGATTGTAACACACGTTGAGCTTCAGATTGTAGTTTTACATTCAAAGTACTATAAAAATAATGAGTATAATTGGATATTATACTAACAGTTGTTACACCAAGTGGTGATCTCCCAAAGGTGTTGGCTTCAAGACCTAATTCCATCATCAAAGGATCAAGAATACATGCCCATGCCATCCACAAACAAAGCAAAGACAATATTTGATTAATTTCCCCCCCTGCCAAGTCTGAGGTTATAGCATGATCTCCCCCACCCACAGAAAGGCCAGACAACAAGTATATCCTCCATGCAAATGATATTAGAATCATAATTTTTGCACTGAAGTTTCTGTTAAATATTGACATAAGAACTACAAATTCCAGTACAAGCATGACTTGCATCTACAAAACAAGGAATGAAGTTTCTATTGCCTTAAATTTGACACCCCCTACCTCAGTAAAAAAGGATATGACACGATGTATTTGTACAGTTGCACCCATAACATAATAAAGATTTCTTTTTGTACAAAAGCATCTGTGTTTGCGCTTTTCTGTACAAGTAATATGTGGAAACAAAGTACCTAGTGTAATCTGATTTTTCAAGAATCTAAATCTGGAACCTGACAAGCCCATTCTGGATCAGGCAATGAAGCACCAATTGCTCAATCTTAAAATTTAACCACCAGTAGACCAATATTAACTATGAAATGCAGTTAGCGGACACCAGATATTGAAGGAGATGATACTTAATTCATATAGACGACATCATATTAAGAAGAAAGTAAGAAATTGAGATCCAGCTGACCTGGGAAACAAGACTCTTAAGGTGCTTTTCCCAAATTTCTTTTCCTTGTGATGTCCATGCAGCAACATTTCCATGTACATCAGTGGTCACTAGTTCAGTTTTTCCATCATCATTGATATCAGCTGCAACTACAGCACCTTGAATTTCAGCCATTTCCAGAGGGAAATTTTCCCTAATATTTCCTGAATAAAACGATAAAGTTTAGCTTCCAACTTTGTTTGGAGTATTGGAACACCACACTTGATAAGCAGTTAAAATAGAAGAAAATTGATGTGGGAAACTTTCTTCAATATTTTTGGCCTAATAATGTTTATTGCATTATTTCAATAATGGCTAAGATTTTTAGGTTTTTAGGAGTTTAAGAAGAGTCTAAGACACAGTTGGTAAATCAATCATAATGTTTAATCCGACCATTAAATCAAGCTGAAATTTTATAGAACATTATGAAGTTTCATGATGATTGCTTGCAAATAAGGCTCCAAAGTTATTATGCGGGATTGTCTTTATTTACCCTATTGTATTTGGATTCTTTTTTCTATTTAGATTTAGACTTTTAATTTAATTAATATTTTATTATTTAGGAATCCTAATGCTAGATGGGTTCTATGGATTAGGAAAGTTTTAATTAGGAATCTTTTTCAATAAAGGATTCTAAGTCTAGGACTAGTATAAATAAGGGTGTCTAGTTTATTTTTGGATGATTCAGATTATTATTTAGACTTTAAATAATCAGAGACTTTCTCTAAACTACTCTAAAGCTTAGGTCTATAACCTTAGGACTTGAGAACCCTAGTTTTATCCATGCTATACGTCGCGTCAAAAATACTCACGAGATTTCTACATAAAAATCATTTTGGTTTTGTAAAGATTTTAAGGCATGAAAATCAAAAGTAAATACATCAGAAACTTCCTTTTCATATCACTCAAAACAAAATCCTTGTCAGATAAGTTTGGATATTTCTCTAGATGTAGATACTGAACAGATTAATCTTTAGACTGCGTGCATTTAAATTCAAAAGTAAATACTGTCTATAAGAAAGTTTCATCTTGTTAATTTCCAACCACTTTGAATTCTCTTCAAATACTATAAAATAGGAAAACGATGATAAATTGATTCATGTGGTGATAGGTAAAAGAGTGTATCAGTCAAACAATCAAACTCAAACTCAACTCAGCAACCAGAAAAGGCAAAAAAAAAGAAAAAAAAAGAGAGCAAATATGATGGTAAAATGCCTACGAAGATAAGAGAGCAGCACAAGCAATTTCAGAGAAAAAAGTTTGTATGCCAATCACTGTTGCATTTAGAACAGGAAAAAAATCACATGAAAAATTGTATTCAGTGATCTTGTATGAAGAATAACATAGTTAATAAGGCTGAAAGATAAAAATAATCAATGAAAGCTCATTGGTAGAAGAAAGGATGGCATTACAAAGAGGGAATGTTAAAGAAAATGCAGGGTGCAAACTCAAATTTACCATGATGATCCAGGACATAGAACAAGCCAAATGAAGTCCCAACAAGAATGTCCAAGTTCCCATCACCATCCAAATCAACCACCGAAGGCGAAGAGTATATATATGCACGAAACTTTGCAGTACTTGTACTTAAATCTAGTTCTCGAGTCCACTTCACTTGCTTTGTATCAAGGTTGAATACAACAACAGAACTGGCAACATATTTCCCAACATCGATATCACCAAGCTCTTTCAAATGCTCAGGATTGTCATAATACCTGTCAATCAGGTAACACCATTAGCATGGACTTCATCGACAGAAAATTGACTGAAAGAATATGCAATGACGTTGGAGAAAGTTTATTTTAAAAACAGCACACAATTAATATCTGACTTTCAATATATAAGAACAGGGCAAATATGCAAAGTTGTGACACCAAAAAGAGAACTCACTCATGATCAAAGAAATACGAAACTGCAACAATCATTTCAGTTACTCCATCATTATCAATATCAGCAATCACCTGATGGGGAAAAAAAAAAAAAAACAATGTCATCCGTGTGTCATAACTGCATCTTACTTGCATCTGTGAAGAAAAGTCTTCTACTGCAATGCATTACTAGCAATGAGTTTTAGACTCACAGGAGTGCACAAGATATGCGAGTCAATATTCACATAATCCTCTAATCTCTCATGCTTCCTTTCTTTCCATTCTTCATCTCCCCACATGGATTCATCAACATAATCATCATAGTCATAACTGTACTCATCGGCTAATTCATCACTTTCACGGAATAGCTCAAAAGATGAATCTGCATCTGCTTCTAACCCTTCATCATTTTCAACAGTTGCCGCATGAACATTTTCATGGTCATTCTCTTTAGATTCTGAGCCACCTTCATGTGAGCCCTTTGAATTGTCATCTTCGAGAAGCCTTCTTCCAGTGTTTGTTCCATTCTCTGCATTATTGGTTTCCTTCTCTACTGTAATGGTTCCATTCTGAGTTTTATTGGTTCCATTCTGAGCATTATCTGTTCCATTTGACCCAGCACCTACAGAAGAATTATCGACTTGCGAGGACAGTTTGATCATTGTTTTCGTTTGATTCTCGCTCATTTTCTTTCCAGTCTCAATGGATGCATTTGCTGGATGACTATTTTCTGTTGATGTAGAAATCGAAGAATTTGTTTCAGGTGTATTTTGATGTGTATTTCCAGTTGTGTCTACAAATTTGACAGCCAATGTTTAACAACAAGGTCAGTTTGTCTATGTTTCTTGATTTTTACTATCAAAATGCCAGACCAAGCTCAAAATAGACCTGGACAGGATTCATGATATCATATAAACATTAAAATTTCCATGGAAAAGAAAAATTAATATTCATCTTGTACTCCAGGACCAAGCTTAAATAAAAATCAATACAAGGGCAAAGTATGCATCTAGATCTAAATGTGTATAAGGAGCCAATCAAGGGCTCAGAAAACTATTGAAGACAATGGGGATTAACACCTATTTTTGGCGCTTTCTAGTTCCTCCTACACTTGGATTACTACAGGAAAGAACAATACAATTCAAATTACCACCCACAAGTTTTTGCTTTGCATTCAGCATTACCAAGAAAATATCAGATAGAATTATGATTTCAACATCTTCAGTACTGTAATCCCTAAGGGGGCCTGTTTGTCAACCTGGAATAAAGACTAGCAATGGGAATAGAAAGAAAAGAAGTTCATTCATTTCCATCCATGGTGCTAGGTAAGCAATGGCTATGAGAACTAGAGAAGAAATGAAAAGAGATCCTTCCATATTTTATAGCCACTGACAGGATGCAGGTTATAAAACTAAAGCCAATAACACATCCATAAAATTACACTGCATTTATAACATTCATTCCCCCCCCACCCAAACCCCAAGGTGACTATCCCTATGGCCGCTACCACCATCATACAGTTAAATTTATTATGGATATTGCATAGCTCTAATCTCCTTCCTAGTTCTTCACGCCGTGCAAATTAAACCATCCATTCCCATTCCAATTCCAATACAGATTCCCTATTTATCATTCTTGGTTACCAGATGTGCCTGTAAAGAATGGAACGCCATATGTTTTAGTTTAACCGATCTTTAAGAGCAATTCTACAGTGTCTCATTTCTATAGTTATATTTCAAGAAGTCAATGGGGTTTTGAGACACACGATAGAGTGTAGCCTTCCTACATCCATAAACCCTCACACTCCAACCCTAAAAAAGATTTTAACTCAGAACTGCCAAGTTCAAATCCTAAGCTCAAACCTGGCATCTGTTAGGGACTCTGTGTCACATATAAAATAATAAAGAGGATCAAACCAGCTTCTGTCATCCTTCAAAAGAAAAGGGAAACAGGAACCACAGGCAACTTCCTCAGTTGACCAGTAAAATATTAACACTAAAGCAAATAAAAGCAGTACCGAAGGCACAAACAGTTATGAATCCAACATTAACTTACGAGACTGTGATTTGTTCTCAGTAGCCTCTAAGACAAGTTGGTCATCATGAACATCTGGGTGAGAACGATCCACGGGATCTGGATCCAGACCCACATACCAATTCTTTTTAACTCTCCTACGAGGCACTTCCAGTTTATCAGTCATCATGTATCCTGAAACCCTAAAATAGAAAACATATATATTCTATTAGCTTGGGCACCTAATCCAACACTACCTAAAACCAGTAATATAAGACAACAACTACATAACAACAACAAAAAAAATACCTGAAGAAGAGAACTTCACCATTGTAAGTAGCCAAAGCAATCTCCCTCACACCATCCTTGTCAATATCATATAGGAGAGGACTTGCATGCACCGTTGACTGGTGGAATGCAGGCCAACCTGATAAAATGTTGTAGTTGATCTTATTAAGTCTGATTCATAACCCAGGATGAAAATCGAAATTGAAACTTTACCTGGGATTTTGTCTCCATCAGAACCTTCTAGAGCTTCAAGATAGTGAACAAAAGAAGGAACCACTACATCAAGTTTTCCGTCACTAAAATAAATGCATGTAAATATCATTAAAATCCCAAATGATAATTAATTAAACTAAAAGATTAGTTATTTAATTACCTATTGATATCGGCAATCAATGGAGAAGCGTAAACGCTAGAACTCACTTCGGTTTGCCATCTCAGCTCTAGATTTTTAGGGCACTGTGTATTCAACAACGCGTTCTCATCTCTATACACGTAGGAATTCAAATTAACCAGAATTAGACCTATCAAGCTAGCAGAAATCATAAAATGATTGAAATTAATTGTAAAATTAAAAAAAAAAATCGAACTCACATGTCAGGGTAACCAAGGGCATCGTCCGTGGCTTCTCGGTCTCGAAATTTGTTCTTTTTGGACTCATCTCCATGAATGGAAGTGGTGAATAATAAGAAACAGATCAAGAAAACTCTAATCGCTGGAGGTTTCATGTGATGGCTTTTGGTTTTTCACTTCAGAGGTAGAATTAATTAATTTACGGTTTAGAAACTGTTTGGTTAGTGGATAAGTGAATACGTAATCAAATTAATGGGGATTTATGGAATTTTGATAAACCCTAATTAGGGTTCTATGGAGATCGATCGATCTCTCTCTCCATCTAAATTTTTTCGACGAAGAAGAGTTGAAAACTGAAGAGAGACGAGGACATTTCAAAATGCCCCTTGGTTTTTGTTAAATTATAATCACATGCAGGTAGAATCTAACTATGAAGGATTTGATGGGTAAACTTATAATTTAATACTTAATAGCTTTCGGTTCGGGTCGGATCGGGTCGGATCGTCTCGGGTCTACAGTTACCAATTTTCCGTGTCTAAAAGGCATTAAGTGACGCCGTTTAGCTACTAAAAAATCCAACTTAGCTGTCAGTCAGTTGTACAAAATAAACGGAAGGATTGCATTATTAAGTAATACTCTAAAAGGCGTGGGGAAACTACTGTAGCTTCCCCACGCCTTTCACTTATTAATATATTATATTATTATAATTATTATATTATATTATATTACAGAACTGTTTTTTTTTTTGTTTTTAATTTTTTTTTTTTTTTTTAATGAATTTTTTTTGTTTGATTTAATTTGTTAATATGATAAAAAAAAATTAATAAAAATCTGATAATTAATTTTTGAAGATTTTCATGGTACGGATCCCGGGTTTGATGAGTTAACCTGGTTTGACGAGTTAACTCGGATTTTTTTCTTTTTAATTAATTTTTTTATTTAGTTTAGTTTGTTAATGTTAAATTTCTTTCTATTTAATTATCA
>Ga0307510_10009722_pt1 | contig 11447 bp, 10 predicted proteins | sample 12_EM_MG_FD_207224 | JGI IMG/M metagenome (GOLD analysis project Ga0307510, IMG submission 207224) | Populus trichocarpa ectomycorrhiza microbial communities from riparian zone in the Pacific Northwest, United States - 12_EM | ecosystem: Host-associated > Plants > Roots > Unclassified | place... | reverse complement strand
GTGAAAACTTAAGGTTTTCGCAATGAAGGCGCTCGCAGAGCAGATCGGCGATATCGACGGCGTCAATATATATGGCCGTGTTGTGGGCGTGCGCGGGCTGATGGTCGAGATCGCGGGGCCTATCCACGCGATGTCGGTCGGCGCCCGCATCGTGATCGAAACTGGCGGGAACCGCTTCATCCCGGCTGAGGTCATCGGTTTCTCCGGCAGCAATGCCGTCGTGATGCCGTTCGGTGGGCTCGACGGTGTCAGGCGCGGTTGCCGCGCGGTCATAGCCACGGCCGCCAGTCAGGTGCGGCCGTCACCGGCCTGGCTCGGCCGCGTCATCAACGCCATGGGCGAACCGATCGACGGCAAGGGGCCGCTGATGCAGGGGCCGTCGCCGATGCCCTACCGCAATTCGCCGCCGCCGGCGCATTCGCGCAAGCGCGTCGGCGCGCCGCTCGATCTCGGGGTACGAGCGCTCAATACGTTCCTGACCTGCTGCCGCGGCCAGCGGCTCGGCATCTTTGCCGGTTCCGGCGTCGGCAAATCGGTGCTGCTGTCGATGCTGGCGCGCAACGTCGATGCCGACATTACGGTCATCGGCCTGATCGGCGAACGTGGCCGCGAGGTGCAGGAATTTCTGCAGGAGGATCTCGGCGACGAGGGCCTTGCGCGCTCGGTGGTGGTGGTGGCGACGTCGGATGAGCCCGCTTTGATGCGGCGGCAGGCGGCCTATCTGACGCTGGCGATTGCGGAGTATTTCCGCGACGAGGACAAGGACGTGCTGTGCCTGATGGACTCGGTCACGCGCTTTGCGATGGCGCAACGCGAGATCGGGTTGTCGGCCGGCGAGCCGCCGACGGCCAAGGGCTATACGCCGACCGTGTTCACCGAATTGCCGAAACTCTTGGAGCGGGCAGGGCCGGGCACCGGCATTGGCACCATCACCGGCATTTTCACGGTGCTGGTCGACGGCGACGACCATAACGAGCCGATTGCCGACGCGGTCCGCGGCATTCTGGACGGTCACGTGGTGATGCAACGCTCGATTGCGGAGCGCGGGCGGTTTCCCGCGATCAACATCCTCAAATCGGTCTCCCGCACTATGCCGAGATCGGCCAATCCCGATTATCTGCCCGTGATCATGCGGGGCCGCCAGGTGATGGCGACCTACGCCGACATGGAGGAACTGATCCGGCTCGGCGCCTACCGGGCAGGTTCGAGCCCCGAAGTCGATGAGGCGATCCGGCTGCACGAGCCGCTGGAAGCGTTCCTGCGCCAGGCCAAGGACGAAAAATCGAGCCTGGACGACGGCTACCGCCAATTGGCGCATATCCTCACCAATTTGGAAACGGAACGCTAACTTTGTCAGGCCATCATCCCCCGCACATGATTAATGAAGCCGGCGGGACCCCCCGGGGAGCCGGTTCTGTCCCGCGTTCAGATTGGGACTTCTGGGGAGTATGAGTCGATGAAGTCACGAGAAACGCTGATCCGCCTGAAGAAATTTCAGGTCGACGAGAAGCGCCGAAGGGTTACCCAGATCGAAGGCATGATCGCGGACTTCCAGCGCATGTCGGTCGATCTCGAGCGCGAAATCCAGACCGAGCAGGAGCGGGCCGGGATCAACGATCCCTCCCATTTCGCCTACCCGACCTACGCCAAGGCTGCGATCCAGCGCCGGGAAAACCTGACCCGTTCCGCCGACGAACTGCGTATCCAGCTCGAGGACGCCAAGAGCCTGTTAAGCGAAGCGTTCGAGGAACTGAAGAAGGTGGAACTGCTTGACGAGCGCGACCAGGCGCGTGAGCGCGCCGAGGAGAGCGCCCGCGAGCAGGCCGACATGGACTCCATCGGCCTGATGCGCGCCCGGCTTGGCGTCGCCTGACACGGCTCACACTCATCGGTTGCAACGATCAAAACCCCGGGCTGCAAGGCCCGGGGTTCTCTTGTCCAGAATCCCCGAAACCGGCGACTTGGTGGCCCCTTTGACGCAGGGTATGCTACGAAACTTCTCGATTGCTCCGGCGTAAGACCGCGATGGAGGATCGCGATTTGGGGGACGCTGAATGCTGACGCCAGCGGAGCTGGTATGGCTGCTTGCCGCGGTTGCGAAGGGGGATGAGGCCGCTTTTGAGCGCCTTTACGCCGCCACGCGCGCGAAACTCTTCGGCGTCGTGCTCCGTATCTTGCGCCGTCAGGACCTCGCGGAGGAGGTCATTCAGGAGGCGTACGTCAAGATCTGGAACAGCGCCGGACAGTTCAACCCGGCGCTCGCTTCGCCGATTACATGGATGGCGTCGATCGCGCGCAACCGGGCGATCGACGTGGTGCGCAAGAAGATCGAAGTTTCGATCGAGGAGGAGCCGACCGCGATGGAAGTGGCGGCCGATTCACCCGATCCGCTGGCCCGGCGCGAGATGACGGAAGAGTTGAAGCGGTTGCTGGAATGCGTCGGCCGTCTCGAGCCGGATCGGCAGAAGCTGGTCCTGCTGGCCTACTACAACGGCTGGAGCCGTGAACAGCTTGCGGTCAAGTTCGAGACGCCGGTGAATACGGTGAAGACGTGGCTGCGCCGCAGCATGATGGATATCAGGGAGTGTCTCGGGCTGTGAGGTCCGGATCTTGAACGATGGCCTATAGCGAAGACCATATCGCGCTCGCCGCGGAATATGCGCTCGGCACCCTCGATGCCGGTGAACGCGCGCAGGTCGAGACCATGATGGCCGTCGATACCGAATTCACCGCGATCGTGCACGCCTGGGAATACCGGCTCGGCGTGCTGAACCAGATGGTCGGCTCGATCGAGCCGCGGCCGATCGTGTGGGAAAACATCAAGGCCGCGATCGGACATTCCACCGAAAGCCAGGCGCCGCTGGTGCTGCCCGAGGCGCCGCCTCCTCCGCCGCCGGAGCCTCCGGCCGAGCCGGTTGCGACCGCCGTGGTGGCCGGGGCGCTGCCGGTTGCGATGGATCGTTCGATCGATAATTCGAACGTCATTGAGTTGGCGGGCCGGGCGAAGCGCTGGCGCAGTGTCGCTTCCGTCGCCACCGCGCTTGCCGCGGCCCTGATCGGGATGCTGGCGGTGCAGGTCTATCGGCCGGAACTGTTGCCGGACGGGCTGCGGCCGAAGCCGCGCATCCAGACGGTCGAGGTCAAGACGCCGGCGCCACAGCCGGTGCCCTCGGCGCAATACGTCGCCCTGCTGCAGCGTGACGGGGGCTCGCCCGCTTTCATCCTGACGGTAGACGCAGCCACCAAAAATTTCACCGTCCGCAAGGTCGGGGCCGATGCCGAGCCCGGCAAGAGCTTTGAGCTGTGGCTCATCTCCGACCAGCTGCCGCAGCCGCGTTCGCTCGGCGTGATCGGCGGCAGCGATTTCACCGCGCGCCCGGTGCTCGCCGACTACGACGCCGGTACGATCAATTCCGCGCTCTATGCGGTGACGGTCGAGCAGGCCGGCGGCTCGCCCGACGGCAAGCCGCACTCGACGCCGATCTTTACCGGCAAGCTGATCGAGACGGTGCCGGCTGCTCGGTAGCCCGTTCCTCATGGTTTGGAGCGCGTCTTCGCGCGTCTCCGGACGATGCTCCGCATCGCCGGGCGAACCGTGAAAGCTCGCATCTCACCCGCGGCCATCCTTCGAGCCGGCGGCTTCGCCTGCTCCTCAGGATGGGGGCCGATGGGTGTGGAGGCGATCTCAGCGGCTACCCCACAAAAAGAAAACGCCCGTGGGGAGCGGGCGTTTCCGTAGTCAACTTGGGGGTAGTTGGGGTCTTAATTATCCACGTGGCGACTTTGGGGGGCTGTAAAGAGCCGCGTGAATTCCGTGAATTCTCCTTTAGCGTACGACAGAGTTGCCTGAACTCGTAATCACGACCGGCTTACCGGCCTTCATCACGTGCGTGCTCGCGGTCTGGGTCAGACCTTCATCCGAGGTCGTGCGCGCGGAGATGCTGAAACCGGCGACGGCGATAGCCGCAACCAACGCCACGACCACGATCTTGAGATGGGTCATGCGATCTGCGCTGTAGATCGAGTGGTTCATGGAAGTCTCCTGCCGCCTTCCGTCCTGCAAATTCGTCGGTGTCATTCGCAAGCTGGTTCAACGTCTCGCGTCAGGAAACGTGGGAATCCCGGGTTTCGTTCCCAAGTGGCGATCACAAGGCGGTGAAAAGACTTGAACGGCCGCGATTGTGGCTTCGATCGCGACAAGCCAAGCCGTCATAACAATCAATATTTACAAATAGATATGCTGAAATCGGCAGGCCTCCGCCGATCACGCCGGATCGAGCCTGCCTTAATGAATCATTTGCCTGTGGCGAAAACGCTGCGGCGTCCTGTCGCTGATTTGCGGTATCCGCAAGGTCTTAGACGCTGCCGACCGTCTTCAGCCGCGCGCGCGGATGAATTTCAGCCTGCGACAGCACGGTGGTCTGCGAGCGGAAGCGCTCGACCAGCGAGCGGACGAACGGACGGATCGCGGCCGAGGTGACCAGCACCGGCGCCTCGCCTTCGCGGGCGGCCTGCTCGAAGGCGTTGCGGACCGAGGTCATGAACTCCGACAGCTTGGAGGGTTGCATGGCGAGGCTGCGGTCCTCGCCGGTGCCCACGATCGATTCCGCAAACGCCTGCTCCCAGCGCGCCGACAGCGCGATCAGCGGCAGGTAACCGTTATAGGTGGTGTTCTGCGCACAGATCTGCCGGGCCAGCCGGGCGCGGACGTGCTCGACCATGGTGGCGGGGTGGCGCGAGAAGGCCAGCGCGTCGGCGATGCCTTCGAGAATGGTGGAGAGATCGCGGATCGAGATCCGCTCGGCCAGCAGCAATTGCAGCACGCGCTGGATGCCGGAGACCGTGACCGAACTCGGCACGATGTCCTTGACCAGCTCGCCCTGTTCCTTCGGCAGGTCCTTCAGGAGCTTCTGCACCTCGCCATAGGACAGCAGGTCGCTCATGTTGTTCTTGAGCAGCTCGGTCAGATGCGTCGACAGCACGGTCGCCGCGTCCACCACCGTGTAGCCCTTCAGCGATGCCTCTTCCTTGAGCGCGGCGTCGACCCAGGTCGCCGGCAGTCCAAACGTCGGCTCGACGGTATGGATGCCGGGCACGCCGACCTGGTTGCCGGCGGGGTCCATGACCATGAACTGGTTCGGCCAGATCTTGCCGGTGCCGGCGTCGACTTCCTTGATCTTGATGACGTAGGTATTGGCCTCGAGCTGGACGTTGTCGAGGATGCGCACCGCCGGCATCACAAAGCCCATTTCGATCGCTAGCGACCGGCGCAGCGCCTTGATCTGTTCGGTCAGGCGGTCGGTCCCGTCCGGGCCGTTGACCAGCGGCAGCAGCGCGTAGCCGAGTTCGATCTTGAGGTCGTCGATCTTGAGCGCGGTGGCGATCGGCTCTTCGGCGGCGGCCTGGGCGGCGGCTGCCTCGAGGCCAGGCGCCGCGGCAGCGGCCGCTTCCGCTTCCCTCGCGGCGCCGTTGCGTTTCCGCGCCTTCCAGGCCAGCGCGGCGGCGCCGCCGCCGAGGGCGAGGAACGGCAGCATCGGAATACCCGGCAACAGCGCCAGCACCAGCATCACGCCGGCCGACATGCCGAGCGCCTGCGGATAACCTGAGAGCTGCTTCATCATCGCCTTGTCGGCCGAACCGGTGATGCCGGCCTTCGACACCAGCAGACCCGCCGCGGTCGAGACGATCAGCGCCGGCACCTGTGTCACTAGGCCGTCGCCGACGGTGAGCACGGTGTAGGTGCGGGCGGCGTCGCCAAAGCTCATGCCCTGCTGCGCCACGCCGATGATGATGCCGCCAATGACGTTGATGAAGACGATCAGAAGCCCCGCGATGGCGTCGCCGCGGACGAATTTCGAGGCGCCGTCCATGGCGCCGAAGAAGCCGCTTTCGTCCTCCAGCTCCTTGCGGCGGGCCTTGGCAGTCTTCTCGTCGATCAGGCCGGCGGAGAGGTCGGCGTCGATCGCCATCTGCTTGCCGGGCATCGAATCCAGTTGGAAGCGCGCGGCGACTTCGGCGATGCGCCCCGAACCCTTGGTGATGACGACGAAGTTCACGATCACGAGAATCGCGAACACGATAATTCCGATGACGAAATTACCTGACATCACGAAGTTGCCGAAGGCTTCGATGACGTGGCCGGCCGCGGCCGTGCCCTCATGGCCGTGCGACAGGATCAGCCGGGTGGAGGCCATGTTCAGCGACAGCCGCAGCATGGTCGAGATCAGCAGCACGGTCGGAAACGCCGAGAATTCCAGCGGCGCCTGAATGAACAGCGACGTCATCAGGATCAGGATCGACACCGTGATCGAGATCGCCAGAAACAGATCCAGCACCAGCGAGGGCAGCGGCAGGATCAGCACCACCAGGATGGTGAGGACGCCGAACGCCAGCGCCAGATCGCCGCGCTTCAGGATATCGCCGATTTCGCCGAGGCTCGGAAACTTGCCGCCGGGGCCCGCGCCGCCCTGACCCGCCGTGATATCGACCATGGTAGCCGCTTCCCCCCGCGATCGACGCCCGCGGGCGCCAAACGTCTGCGCGGCGGCTGGAGTGCCACCGTTTCGAAAGTGAGGTACCGCACTGGCGTCCACGGGGTTCCTCCCGTTCTACGCGGCCGACGACACTCGACTTCACTCGGCAATTCTTGCCGGGTGTATGGTTAGTAAAGGGTTAACGGGGGTGATCTGGGCGGTTATTCCGGGGGCGACGCGCTGCATCGAGCCCGAAATCTCTTCCCACACCCAACCGTCATACCCCGCGCAGGCGGGGTATCCAGTACGCCGCGGCCTATCGGCTCTATCGCCGGCGTCTCTGGAATACTGGATCGTCCGCCCCAGTGCGCAATTGCGCACAAGGCGGACGATGACGGCGAACACACCTTCACCTTCCCGCGGCGCGTATCGCCCGGGCTTTGCCAACCGTTTCGCCCCAAACGAGAGGGCGCAGGGAATGCCGGGTGCTTGCTGCACCCGCGGTCCCGTGTGCAAGAGATGGGTGAGATGCGCACACGAGCATACAGGTACAGTCGGAGCACGCCGGCATTCCCTGCGCAGTGGTTTTACGGCTTATGGCGCGCTCTCCCCGGAGACGAATTCCTCTTGCCTCCGTCATCGGCGAATTGACGGTTTTGCGAAACCCGGTTGGGATTGCGAAAACCTCCACCGATTTGACACCAGCCACGGGTGCCAGAACCACACGCTTTTGCCGTACGCTTCAGCATCTTTCGTCTGCCGCGCCGCTGATCGCTCACAGGCCAAAGCCCGCCCTGCAATCCGTATCAGCGCAGCGGGCGCTGCCGCGTCCACCGCATTCCCTGCCCAACGTCCGTGACGATCGCGATACGCCCCTCTTGGCGGGCCGGAACGGGCGGGGTTGTAGGGCTGATTTGGGGGCGGGGAGAAGAAGTATATTTTCGCGGAGAGGACTGGACGGGGCAAATCAGGTTGATTGCGTTGGAGAAATTAGCGCGATCGCGCATTGCAGGACTCGCTCGCCCCCAATTCGTAGTCCACCGCAAATACGGGTTTAGGTCAGCCCGACTGCATTTTCCGACTCGGTGGACCGTGCTCGCTTGCCCGAATTCAGCCTGCTTGCGGGGGCCAAGGCGTGAGCCAGTTTTCTTGTTTGCTTCTGCTCGTGGCGGCTTTGATGCTCACGGCATGCTACGGAGTAGCAGCTTGGCGCATCTCCGGTGGTGGAGAGGAAGTCACTGGAAGCGCTTCGCCAGTATCTATCCGCTTGCGCTGACATCCATCCCTTCGGGAACGCCCGTATGTCTACGGACTTGCTCTCCACCGCTGGTTGCGCTTGGATGCGGGACGGGGGGAACTTCAAAAAATGCGAAATTTGGGAATCGTGGTGCTCGGCGCCGCGCTGGCTGGCTGCGCTTCTTCCGCTGCTGATATTGCACCCGCGTATGTTTCGCCGGTCGCGTACCAATCATACACGTGCCAACAGCTTGCACTTGAGGCTCAATCGATCTCGACGAGGGCGGCTACTTTGTCGGGCGCTCAGGACAGCCAGCGCACAAAGGATGGCGTCGCCACTGCGGCAGCCATCGTGATCTTCTGGCCAGCAGCTTTCTTCGTCGGCGGAGACAAGCAGACGGCAGCGGAGTTGTCCCAAATGAAGGGGCAAATGGTAGCCGTTGAGCAAGCCTCTATTGCGAAGAAGTGCGGAATCCAATTTCAAGGGCCGCGCCCGCCGGGCGCGTAATCGAACGGACTGATTACGCCTCCGGCTAATCCGCCCCTTGACCGCGGATAGGAGGTTCCTACGGGCTGAGATGAGGAACGGGGGCAATCCGTGGCACGGAGAGCGAGCATCCGCTCCTCATCTTCAGAGATATTTTTAACCTCGATGACAATCGAACTGAATCTCTTGACCTAGTCACCCTCATCCAGAAAAGGAAAAACGCACGATTTTGAAAAGCTCCCCCATGTCTTGTGGGTTACAACCGGCCAGAGGATTCCTAATCCTGGTGCTTCGATCGACTCAGACGCGCGCGAAATTCAATTCAGCATTTTTGCGCTCCGGACGATGAAGACTTCCGAGCGCTGTCTTTGGAGTTCATTTACACCATAATTGACCCTCTCATTTGCGCACACTTTGGGATTTTCGCGATCGAGTACCACGAAGATCATAGCGTTGGTTATGATTACGTAGTCGGAGCGTTGCTGCGTCGGCAGTTGAAATTCTCAATGCCAGACGATTTTTCGGTAGGAGAAATTAGCGTAAGCGATGAGCTTGAAGGGGCTGAACAGATCTATCGTGACTGGTTCTTGAAAGAATTAGATCGCGTTGGGCGTCGGGACCTACTCGGTAAGTGACGATATCCTGCTGACAGCCATCCTTTACCCTCCCGACCTAAGGGCGCTCGCGTAGCGTTAGTTAAGCCACTGTCATTCGTGCGGGTTCTTGGCGGTGAAAGCCCGGCGGTCTCCCAGTGCAACGGCGACTACGCAATGACCGGCAACGACCTAAGCCCACGAACGACCGGTGTGGCGCGCCACTGCAGTTCGTGAGCGGGACAGGCGAGGCGCAAGTCAGGCAGGCGTCTCAGCAGGCAGCCGAACGCGATCTCGGCTTCCATCCTCGCCAGATGCGAGCCGACGCAAAAGTGAACGCCGTCTCCAAACGCTAGATGCGGATTGGGTTTGCGGGTTACGTCCAGCCGATCGGGCTCCACGAATTTCTGGGCATCCCGGTTGGCGGAGGCAATGACGGGAAAAATGACATCGCCGCGCCTGATCCGGGTGGCGTGCATGTCGATGTCCTGGGTCGCATAGCGCTCCGTCGCGGTTTCAACGGGCGCCGTGAAGCGCAGCAATTCCTCGACCGCAGATCCAAGGAGCGAAAAATCTGCAAGGAGACGCTCTTTCTCGCGCGGATTTTCCATCAGCGCCAGCGTTCCGGAGCCGATGAGGTTCACGGTCGTCTCGTGGCCGGCGATGATCAGCAGTACCAGCATGGCGATGAGCTCGTTCTCGCTCAGCCGCTCGCCACCATCTTCTGCGGCGATGAGCGCGGAGATGAGATCATCCTTCGGGTTGCGACGGCGTGTGGCAACGAGGTGCCGCAGATATCGTATCAATGCCAGGATCGAAGGCAGCGACAGCACCATGCGAAATTCCGATCGCGCGCTGAGAAAAACATTGGTCCACTTCCGAAAGCGCGTTCGGTCCTCTTCGGGCAAGCCCAGCAGTTCCGAGATTACGGTCAACGGAAGTGGAAGGGCGAAATCCTCGATAACATCGGGGTTCGACTTTGCGCGCATCCGATCGAGGAGGCCCTCAGCCAAAACTTCGACGCGGCTTCGCAACTGCTCGATGCGCGCACGGCTGAACGCCTTGTTGATGAGGACCCGCAGCCTTCGATGGGTGGGGTCGTCCAGGTCCAGCATGTTCTCCGAGAGCGCCCTGAGGCTCGCTGGTGTCCACCACGGCACGGACTTGGGCGAGTTCAGCCCGGCATTGCGCGGATCCTTGACGAACCTGTCGCTGTCCTGGAGGCACGCGACCACGTCAGCATAACGCGTCAGCAGCCACGCCCGCTTCAGGACGGGTACCCGAACTTCGAAAACTGGCGCCTCGCTGCGAAGAAACGCATAGAGCGGAAACGGGTCACGCTTGTGGGCGGCCGAGTAGATGTTGACTTTGCGGGGGTCATTCATGACGTTTGAAATCGGCAAGTCCAGCCAGCCATTGTACCAGATCATAGCATCGTGGACGCAAGCCAAGGCAGCAATGTGTTGCGCCGCCACGCGCGTTGTTCCAGTTCGCAGGATGGGGAGAGCGCCGCGAAACCCATCATCTATTTCCATTCAACAAAAGATGAGGATATCGCGGCGCTCCACCCGTCCTGCGGACTAGGCGCTACCGGCCCAATGGCATCCGATCGAGGCCTCGTGCGCTCAAGCTGAACGGGCGGAGCGAACCGATGCAGTACCGGAGTTGTCGCGCAATCGGGTCTAGAAGCCCCGTTTAGTTTGAAACGAAACGCGGCTCCAGATTCCTTGTTTGACGCGTTTCTTGACGCGAACCGGGTCCACTTTGCTGGAAAACGCTCTAGTCTGCGCCAGACGCAGAGGAATGAAACGATACCGGAGTTCACCTCCAATGGCCATCACGGCACGACCCGCTGCAGCACATGATCTCAAACTGATTTGCGAGCACCGCGAGCGAATGTTTGCCGAGTCCGGCCGCACGCGCGAAGCCTTGCGGCCGATGACCGTGGCCTTCGAGCAATGGCTCTCACCGCGACTTGATGACGGCAGCTATTTTGGCTGGATGCTCGAGGACGCTGGCGTCGTGATCGCGGGCGTCGGCATGATGGTCATCGACTGGCCGCCGCATCCGAGCCATCCGGCCGACCATCGCCGCGCTTACATCCTCAACGTCTTCGTGGAGCCCGAGCATCGCCGCAAGGGGTTGGCCAAGCGGTTGATGGCGCTGGCCGAGGCGCGGGCTCGCGAACTCGGCGTTTGCTATGCGATCCTTCATTCGACCCGGCAGGGGAGGCCGCTCTACGAGAGTCTCGGTTGGGGACCTACGAGCGAGATGGCGATCCGCTGGGAATAGGTGGATAGCGGTTCGTGGGATGGCGAGAGCGAAGCCCATCTTCTTTGTCGAATGGAAGTAGATGATGGGTATCGCTCCACCCATCAGCTACCGAGCCAAAGGCATCCGATCGACCGCTTGTCTCTCGAACTCAGGGGAATGCGGGTATTGCCGGGACGCGCTGCCCGGGGTCGTCATCATCCGTTACGGTAATCTGACACCAGTCATCCGGCCGACAATCGCCCCGCCCCGCGTTCGTTACCCCGCCCCCGCGAAAACCCGATCGGCCTTCGCTGATCGTTGCCTATAACCATGTGCATAACCCTGTGGAAAACTGCCCCAATTTCGACCTATTTAGCAATCTAACCTTATGAAGTTACATGAGTT
>Ga0307510_10009721_pt1 | contig 11447 bp, 5 predicted proteins | sample 12_EM_MG_FD_207224 | JGI IMG/M metagenome (GOLD analysis project Ga0307510, IMG submission 207224) | Populus trichocarpa ectomycorrhiza microbial communities from riparian zone in the Pacific Northwest, United States - 12_EM | ecosystem: Host-associated > Plants > Roots > Unclassified | place... | reverse complement strand
AAAGAATCTGCTGGTATTAAATGTGTAGGTATAGGTATTTCCTTTGACACTAGGGATATATATATTGATACATTGCTGATGCAGTAGTCAAAGAGTGCTCTTTTTTACAGGAAAAACTCAGCTTTCAGTAATTTTATGTCTTGCTTCTGAGGATAACAGTCTGTTGAACAGCTTGCCACAAGATGTACAAGAGTTGAGCAATTCCTACCAGTTGAGTCCTTTTGTTACAAAAGTGGGTTGTTATTCTTTTTCCCCCCTGATAAGATGCATATATTCATTACTAATTGCATTTAAAAATGGTCAAGACTAGTGAATTATGAACTAAACTTTAATCAATTCCAGGTTTGCAAATATGCCGCGACATCCAAAGAAGAGTGGGAAGAACAATGCAAGCTATGGCCAACCTCATACCATCCACCTACCTAGTAAGTTCTAAATTATGCTTCTGTATTGTTTCTCGTATGTTTTTTTCCTCTATGTTTCTTCATTATATTGTAAATACTAAGTTAGTTTTAAGAGTGAAGAGTACAACTGTTAAGGGACATTTTTCCCTTCTGATCTTTCATATCGAAAAGAAACAAAACTTTGGAATCCCAACAACTGCTTTGCTTCTTTGACTGAAGAGTTGAGCACCCATTGCTGTGGCTGGTGCCACCTAGAGGCATTGTTGTTGCAATCAGGGTTGTCATAATATGATCCTTGACGACTTCTATGTGTAGACAGTTTAGATGGGTTCATGTATAATGTGCTATATCAGCTGGTAAGTCATTCTAGTAGAAAATCCTGCACTGAAATTTTTCTTTCTTAATTTTTACCTCCACCAGATTCTCTTATTCTCTTCATTAACTTTGTATCTAAAAGAACTTTTTTTTGAGAAATTTTATCTACATTTAAAACGCAGAATATTAGTTTGACAAATGGCTCAAACTCCTAGTAAAAGCTTAGCCCCTTTAACTTTATCTGTTTTTCTCTGATTATTATTCATTATTCTTTTGTTTATAGAACTAATTACTCTCTATTAAAAAAAAATCATCTACTTATTATACACTTTATGTTAAGTTTCTTTCCTTCAATACACCTTTTGATTTTCAAGCTTGATTACTTCTGTTTTATGCATGCATCTATCATTTGTCTTGTCTATTTCTGAATTCACCTCATGTCAATTTGTATACATAAATCTTAGAGGTTGTCCTATAGTTATCCTCCAGTTCAATACTCATTGATCGTAAGTAGGATCCTGACTTTCACAACCTTGCTGAGCTGTTGTGCATTCACTCAAGAGTTTGAGTTAATACGAGCAGGTATATTTAGCATGTCAAAAGTTTAGGATTCCATATTTTGGAGGCATGAACTAAAAATGTTAGAAAACTGTGTAATTGAAACAAAATCCCTGAGTTTGAGCTATCAACACTTTATTTATGCATCAATCATATTTTTGCTATGTCTTGAGGAGCTTATTGTTATACTCATGTCTCATAGTTCGTCAGTTATTGACATTGTGAAAAATCCACAAGAGCGATGTTATATTATACTTTAGAGCTAATGAAAAGGTTGACATAATTGTTTGTACTTTGTTTTCTCACTGTTGATGATAAATTCAATATTTGTGAAGAAAAGAGCCGAGGGCTATGATCAAGGGAGAAAGGAATATGAATTTTGAACTCCATGGTAGATATCTGCAGCACCACACTAACCAGTCTCTAGTTAAAGAAAGTTTTATTGAGAAAGAAGCAAAAACACATAAACTCCCTCCAAACTATTGCATAACAACTATCCCTTACCAAAAAAAGAGGTTCAAAAGTTATTTTTTCAATTAAAAAAAGTGCCCTTTTCTTTAGCTGTACTCTTTATCTAAATTCCTAACTTGAATTTGCTGTGTTCTGTTCTTCTAATTTCAGCAATATTGATGGGATTACTGGATTCAGTGCAGAGGATTCATTGTCAGTTTTCAGCTTCATGAAAGTTGCTATTGAGTTGGCAAAATCTGGTGATGGTTTGGTAATTATGTAATTTCTTCTATAAACTAAACTTATTTCTGTAAAGGGATGCAATGATAGGGTAGTCTACTTACCTTACAAAGCTTCTACTTGGGTGCTGTAAATTTTTAATTGGCATTTTTTCTTGTCTGGTACTTGTTGTTTTCAAGTCTCAACTACGCTGTGAACTTGCAATTTGTGACATAAACTAAACTAGTTGCCATTTAATCTGAATGCTGTAACTTTTGACTTCATTTGCTCTCAGAGATACTAGAGTGTTGTTCGCTCACACCTGATTCAGAACATAGCAATTGCATTTATAATAAAACATACATTTATGCTGAATCTTTGTATATCGTGTCTGAACTTGCCTCTTGTTCTTGTTTCTGCAGATTGTCAATGCTGCAGTTATAGTGGATCCTTCAGTTCAGCAGATCATTACAAATGGACGTGATGAAATCTTCTCGTGGCATGCTCCCACGAACAAGACTTGCATCAGAAATGACTGCATTGAACAGTCCACGACCCTTATTTCTCATCAGTCTAATGGAGCAGCAAGTCTTATAACAGAAGTGCTTCCAAATGCTTCGCCTGGTGAACCTGAAAGTTTGTCTTATGTGGTGTCTTGTTTAAACCCTTGGAAGTGGTCTGAACAGCGATCAGATACAGCTAATTCTTGTTATTGGCATCCTTTACGACATGCTGCTGTTGTTGCCATTGAATCTTCTGCTGACAGGGACAGACGCCTGTTCCCTGGTTTAGGAGATGCTGAAGAGAAATCCTTTGAAACTTCACAATCATCTTATGTTGGTTCCCCAGTGAAAAGACAAAAGACGAGTGTTGCAAATGTGAGTTGTTTCTGTGCCCTGTTTTTGGACAATCTTATAAAATAGTGCTTTTGACAGGTACCTTTTACCTAATTATTTGAGTTGATGGGAATGGTTGGTGGGCAGCATCTTATTCTTAGCCAATGCTAAAAATAATAACGACTTCCCCTTGTTTAGTGACTACATTTTCTCAAGGTGATTGGTTGAAATGGATCTCAGCTTCATGTTATTCTATTTCAGGTCGAGAAGAAGGAAGCGGATCCTCCTGACATGCCTTCAAATTCTGTACCAGAGAGACCTTATCTGTGCACTGGTTATGACATCTATCTTGTGTGGGAGCCATGTATAATGTAAGTTTGTCATGCCAACAGTCCTTTTTCTTTTATTAGTTTCTCCCTGATTTCCCTCTTTATATTACTGTAATTTTTCAAAAATAGCCTTTTCCAACTTCAATGATTATGCTGTCAGTAAAGAATTGAGTGCAGTAACTGGCTTGGCTTTCTTTTCTTTTTTTTTTTTCTTTTTTTTCTTTTTCTTTTTTTTTTTTTGTTTCTATCTGTTTTCGGTCTTATAGGTTTTTTCAATATTCCTTCGACTAATTATCGACCATTTTTACCTTTAAGGTGTGCAATGGCACTTGTTCATCAAAGAATTAGACGAATATTTTATGCTTTCCCCAATCCAATTACTGGTGCATTGGGAAGTGTTCACAGACTACAAGGAGAGAAAAGCTTAAACCATCATTATGCTGTATTCAGAATCTGTGTGCCTGAAGAAGTTCTTGATATAGCTGGAAACAGCAAGAGCTGCTGATGTCAACTGAAGTGCCAACCACTGTTAGTTAACAAGATTGGTCCAGGTCATGATAGAATTTAATTGAGCATTTTTTTCAAGGAATAGGATTAACTTTTGCACCTGATATTTACCAAGAAGATGAATGCATGATTTTTCTCTTAGCAAATGCAGAAGTTCCTTACAGAGCTTTGGACTGCAGAAATGTGCTCCTGAGTTGTCAAATCCAATATGTATTATGGCTTCATTTGAAGGTGCTGATGATTGATTCACAGATCGTTGACCTTCATGGATTATGTACATTTTATTCAAACACTTCACGTGTGTTAACTATACAGTTTCTATTCAAAGCTGCTGCTTTCAGAAAGTATTTCATGTTTTTCTGCTACCATTTGTGGTGGATTAAAGAATTGGAGGGTGCTACCCCAGAAACAAAAAGAAATCATTATGAAACGGGCACTCTGCCTGCTAGCCAACAACATAAGATGTTTGTGAGTGTTTGATCAAACAGAATTATTAGCCTTCATCTTTCAATTTTTGGGTTAGAAAAGGGAGCGAAGGTGCTAACCTTTACGTAGTTTTAAACAGGATTATAAGAGTTCCTGTGATGTAAATGAATGCAGGCTACGAAAGCATTATAGATAATAGTATTTGTTGAGAGTCCATTATTTGCAAGGTATGCAACCAATAATTTCGAAAAATCAAGAATGGGTTCCGCCTTGCTTCAAAGGCAAAAAGGATTCCTAAAGTAAAACAATTTTGTCCTTTTTTCATATAAAAAAAAAAAAACAAATTTATCCCTTGCGTGCTCTATAAGAGTGGATTATATCTTTTCAATAAGCAAAAATATTACTGTCACAGGAGACATTTTTGCAGAGGCGGGCTAAACACGACCTATCCAACAGCAAATGGATGTCTTGACCATGGGGAGGAGTTGGTGAATAACACAGATCCTCGCCATGAAATCTGCATTACTGTTAGCCTATCAGCACATGAATGGCATTCCAAGTCTACCATATCCTTCTATCCAACGCAAGTCAAGAATATGAACAGTCAAGCCAAGAGAAACTTGAAAAGGTTTCATTTGATTTGAAAAAAAAAATATCGAATCTTTCTTCGAATTCATTTATATAAAGAATTCTTGCATGACTTCAGCCAAAATCTGAAACAGCTACAGCGCAGTACTACCAGCTCGACAACTCACTATTTCACTTGTATCACTAGTTCAATTCCATCAGGCAAGAAACCTTCTGGGCTGATCACAACTTTGCTGTATTTTTTTCTTATCAGAACCCACCTTGTTCCTCAACTTTGCCAACAGAATTCAACTAGGAGTGAAACAACATTATCAAATTATGACTGGATTGACTCTTAATTAGCATGCATCGTAGACTCGGTCAAATTTGATTTCCACTACCTTGAGGCAGAGATGAGCGCTAGTGGCAGGTTCAAGTACTTTTGACCAAAACGTAAAATATATTACCAGCAAGTTTGTGAATGTGATTAGTGACATTATGTAAACACACAAAAAAAAAATCACGTGTATAAAGTAAGATATCGGCTTACACAATCACCTCCTCCAACCAATTAAAACAGCAGAGAAATTTTTTATGAAAAAAGCTACAATTTCTTGCAGTTTCAGCAACAACTCCAGAAATTTCCTATTTGGATGGAGGAACTATAAAGATTGGCTGACCAATGTTAGAGCCACTTTAATGAGGACATTTTACTTGATGCTACAGTGACAAGCCACCCAAAAGTAACAAGGAATGGCTAGAGAAAATGTTCTAATCAAAATTAAAAAAAGACACTTTGATATCCATTAGAATTAAATTATCCTCTGTATGCAGTCCATTATTGCTGCTAACAAAACCTATGTTCTCAAAATACTTTCAAATCCAAAGGGATACGCATACTTCCAACACCATATACCATATTCACCATGTGAAATTCAATTGGTGGAAATCTCGAATTCTATTTTTGACAAGCAAATTTGCTAAAAGAAAGGTTAGGAAAACACCACACAATTGCACTCTTATGAATGATTTTGAGATTAATTTATAGCAAAGAAAGAATGCGGAAAGACCATCATCTGTACAAAAGAGAAATTATGGCAATCATCATTCACATATGGAGATTCAACTAAGAATATATATAAGAAAGAGCATAAAAAAGGATGGAATACAGATTTTAAGATTACATCACAACTCATAATCCATAATGTATAATTATAAACAAAACAATAACACAAGCCATAGTAGACAAATGACAAGCATGTGCATATACATTCCAGGTATGATACTGTACACAGAATTTAATAAACTTACGTGATTCCACGGTGTAATTTCCAGCACATACCTCCACTATTTAATATCAGCTCACAATATCTGATGTGTTGCGTTCATCCATGTGAACCACTCCAAACAAACTGGTCCTTTTACTTCTAACTATAGGTGAATTTCTTTTTCAAATTTGAGATCAATGAGTACACCCGAAACCACCACAGATTGATAGCCAAATTACAAATAGAATCAAACAAATGGCCACATCAATAGCTAGAACAATCCTTACTTGGCGCCACCACTTCTTTCGAATACTTTGAGAGCTTGTTCTAATCCTCATTGAACCCAAATCCTTTTGTAGGGATATTGAAGAACCTACTCCAGCTTGATTATTGGAATCCAATGTAGTTGAATCGAGCTTAGCCCCTCTATCGGTAGATTTTCTATGCTCTTCTAACTCAATATCTCTTATTGTAATAACATGATCCTTTGACTTCCTTTTGTCTTGCTTGTTTGATTTACCTAACAAAGGGGCTTTGGTAGAACTGACAACTTCAATTTGTCCATTTGCATTAACAGGTGATGGAGAGAGGCCTAAGTTATCAGATGAGGAACTCTCACCAGCCCAACCATTGCTAGAGACATGCTCTAAAGAAGTTATCAAGCGATGAATAACAGGCACTAGTTGTTCTTGTATATTGATCGAGTTCATACCGGAAAAACTTCCTCTAGAACCCTTTCTAGCTACCTTCTTGAATTCATCTCTTACATGCTCTAAAAATTGAAGTACACCTGGGTTTCCAAGACCCTCGTCAACAATCGTAAAATAAACAAAACCATCTTCTATAAAAAATCCAAAAGTTTTTTTAGCAATCGTCTCAAAATACCACTTGTGATATGAGGGAGGCCTTTCCAAGCACAGCGCTGCCACATTCTCAATCTCAATGTCTGCCCCACTATACACATACAAGGTGCGATTACCCTTTGCTACGCAGCAGTAATGGACAGTATTGTGCATTGGACTCATTTAAATGATACCTACCAAAAACTAGTCTAAAAAAGTCCTTATCTTGAATAAATTCTTTTGAGCTTCCCAAAAAAAAAAGAGACACAAACTATCTATTTCTTTCTCCAACTAGTTTCATCTTTAACAAGCATCTGGTTTTGACCACACAGAAGGCAGTCCAAACTCAGAATTTTCAAGCATCTAAAGAAAAGCAATTTGGGAAAAGATAATCTTCGTATATTCCTCAACCAAGTGGGCAAGCTCCAAACAAAACACAAGAAATTAGTAGACAACAACGTCAAGGGTACCCAACAAATACCAACACGATTCTTCAACTAAGTATCCAAAGTCAAGAAAGACGTCCTCATGCCTCTCTTCAAACCATCAAAATCAGCAAACAAGCTACCCCCAGTTAGAGGTGCCCTGCAATTAAGTCAACAATCATATTATCATCAGATTTAGCACAAACCCAGTAACATAAATGAACACAAATTTCATTTGAGCCAACCCCGTATCCACTAACAGCTAAAACTACCCAGATTACATATACATAAAATTTGACCCAAATCCAACAAAAAAATTTCGAGTAAAAAGATCCAGCCCAGAAAAGTTGAAAACTTTATCTAACCATCATTCACTAAAATCAAGCTCTTCCACTTCCCAGTAAATCAAAAGATGAAAAAAAGATCAACCCCATGCAAATCATAACAGCTAGAATTACATTTATGACAAAATTGTTTGAAACCAAATAGATCATATGATAAAGACTTTGTGGATAACATCGTTTACCTGTAAAATACCAAGCGGTAGGAAAGACGACCAGCGCAGAGACGAAAGAGGTTTGGTTTGGAAGGTGGATTGAAGAAAACAGAGAGAGAGTTATAAAGAAAGGATTGTTTTGACTGCAGCGCTGTTGGCTTGACAGTTTGACTCAATCACTTTGCCCTCTTTCTATAACTGTACTTTAGTTATCCCATTAACTTCATCTTTTTGTTGTTGTTTGTCATTATTGTTATCACAATTTTTTTTAATGTTACGAATACTTTAAAAATTATTTGTAAGAATTTGAAAATAAGAAGTTTGTTCTCTCTAATCTCAGATTCGAGCTCTGTAATTGCTTATATGATGGCCACTGGAGGCTTACATGGTCGTTAACTTCAGGGCCCGTGGGATTAGTCGAGGTACACGCAAGCTGGCCCGGACACCTATATTAAACTAAAAAAAAATTATAAAATAAAAAAAAACAAAAAACAATTACCCAGTCAAACTATTATATTTTAATAGCAATATTATATCCTCAAGAGTTGAAAATTCTATAAAAATTGTATCATTGTTTCAGTGGCATTATTGTCATTATAATTATTCAATTGAAAAAGCTAGAGTAGTAACAGAATGAGGTTTCCATGTTAATTTTGAGGTATATTCCAGTGGTGTAATGAGACCTGATTTCTTGGAATGAAACTTGATTTATGGATAAAAGTTAAAATTAAAAGAAAAGAGATCGAAATTAACAAAAAAAAAAGATTTTATTTGGATAATTTGATCCCTATAGTTTTTAGCATACCAAATGTTTGGTCCTTTTTATTTTAGTACTGCATATTTTAATTTTAAATTTTATTTTTTCTATGTTTTAATCAATCAACATTGAAAAAAAAAGTGAGAAAATCACAAATAAAATTAAAAAAAAATAATCAGATGATTATATTCTGGCCACCGAAACGACCAATCTTTATGTGAATGAGTTCTCTTCTTAGTAGTAGCTCAATTGAGGTGGTGTTTTCTTCCAAAGATGTTGGAAATATAGATCGAGGTCCATTTGGTTTTATTTTATTCATTTGATTTTCATTTTTTTAGAGTGTTTTTTTTTTTTTTGATAATTGGTTTATCAAAATTGTTATTGTGTTTTAAGGTGTTTTTAAGTGAAAATAAGTTATAAAATAGATTTTAAGGGTTCACAAACTTAAAATTCAATTTCCATTAACCGAAGGTAGCAAAAAACTAACTAGGTGAAGACATGTTGCTTACCACTGCAAGTGACTTATCGTTTAATTATAACAAAAAATGAAATGGATGACTCATTGTCCTCTACGAAGGAAAAAAGTCCAGTGCAGACTTAGGCTTTTAGGCACAAAAGCCCTGAGCTTTTGGATTAGAGACCGCATACATGGGTTTGACATAATAGACCCATTAACGGTTGATATCTTTTTTTTATTTTTTTATTTCATTTAATGTTTTCTATTTAAATACTAATTAATTACATCTTTTCTAATTTTTAAACTATTTAGTTTAACTTTTCTTTTAAAGCAATGATTTTTTTTAATATGTTTTTAGTTTTATAATGCTTCAAAAAGATTAGTTTTATTTGTCTTTGATTTTTTTTATTTTTATATTTTACATAAATTTGTATAATATATTTATAGAAATGGAAATATTTTTTTATTAGCAGTGCCAATATATAAAGCATAAATACCTTTTTATTTCTCAATAAAAAACATTATGATATATGATAACGCACTAATAACACATTTATTTCTTTCTCTTATGTTATAAATTAATTTTAGGGTTTAAGGTTTTAGCTTCTTGCTTTATTATTTAATTAGCGTTAACACCATGTTTTTTATTTATTTTAATTTATTTTATTAAGTATAAAAAAACATTCTTATGTTTTCTAATTAAAAATAAATATGATACCCAAAGACACATTCATAATAGAAGCACTTTTATCTTTTACATAAAAAATTAATTTTAAACCTTACCCATAAGATAGCATGAATATAATGCTAGTACTTATACTAAATGCTATAAATTAATACATGCTTCAACTCTGTTTTCTTTTCTCTTTAATAGCTTTTAAACATTTTGCTCTTTGAGGTATTAGCTTTTCTAATATTTGGTGCTTCAATTTGGATTGTAAGTTGTTTATTATAATTCGACTTTGATATTTTTAGATTTACTTTAGTTATTTTTATATACTTTTACAACACCAAATTAAAATGAAAAATTAAGTTCTTATCTAATATTAATAAGAAAATAAATATAAAAATTATTTTATTATTTACCCTATAAGATTAATGTCTAAAATTTAATATAGAAAAATGTATTTTCTTAACTTGTGCATTAAGAATAACTTAATGTACATTTATTTTCAAAACAACCTTGAATATTAAATACAACAACAAAATTTGACAATAAATATTTAGTTTTTTTAGTCATTAATAAATTACGTGTTACTGTGTAAACCTTTTATACACGTGGAATGTCATGTGTATAGAAGATGAGTAGATCAGCCATGATGATAAGCTATTCAACTTTAATGTAGATTGTTCAACTATAAAGATAAATTATTTGGCTATAATGGTTGAAACCTATAACATAGATAGAGATATTAGTAAGTTTCTAGTAGATAATGATACGAGGATGAGAGCTAAAAAGAGAGTATTACATTACAAATGAGTAGATCGGCCATAATGATAAGCCATTCAACTTTAATGGTAGATTGTTCAAGGAGAAATACTCGTATCTATTCATTAACACAGGTATATAACCTAAATTTCAAAGATAAAATTTCTACTAAGAGGGGAGAATGTAAATGTAAACCCCGGGAAAAAAATAAAAAATATATATAAAAATAAAAGTGAAGAAATCCATGCATATGGTTAAATAAAAACAGAAATTCAGAAATTTTTTAATATAAATTTTCAGGCAAAATAATTTGAGACATTATAATAAACCCGGTACTATTGAGAGTTGGATTTAATTGAAAATAAAAATACACTTAAAGAAAAAAGGGGGCTTAAATGCAAATAAGGAAAAATATAGAGTATAAATACTCTCTCCTCACCAAAAATCTGTAGGAACCATAAGGAGAGAAGATAGGGAGATTTATACCCATTGTTGAGAAATCAAGAGAGAAACACTAAAATTTCAAGAACCCATCCAAGATTAAGAGCTTATAGATGGGATAAACACTTGAGAGCAAAGGATTATCAAGAAATTGAACAAGAAGAAAAGAAAGGAGGGAGTTGAAAATCTTCAACTGGTTGAAGATCAAAATCTTAATTTGTACCGGGTAAGGTATTCTAAACATGATCTTAAAAAAATTCATTTTTAAATTCGATAAAGAATTGATGCCTTGATATTGAACCATAGGTTAGGGTTCTTAGATATAAATTGGGGAAAAAGTACTTATTGTTGAGATTAAGTTAATTCATGTGTGTAGTTTATAGTTTATGAAAGTATTGTGTGAAGGGGAGGGGGAGACAAATCTAGACAGACTTGTCTCCTGACTTTCGGTGAGATTTTGGGTGGAGGATGAGGGAATTAGGATCGGGTTCCTCATAAGAATTGTAGATTTAAATGTTAGCTAACCAAGGAAACTAGTCTTGCTTAATTTGGAGATGTAGAACTCCAGTTATGGGTTACCAGCTGAGACTGAGTCGTGAGAGATTATATAGGGCAGTAGGACTAATTAGTTAATGAGCACTTTTGACTATTTTGGAGGCAAAACTAAATTCTCCTCCCTTCAGAGAACTTGTAGCCTCGTGTCTTAGCTTTCTAACGAGAT
>Ga0307510_10009720_pt1 | contig 11447 bp, 10 predicted proteins | sample 12_EM_MG_FD_207224 | JGI IMG/M metagenome (GOLD analysis project Ga0307510, IMG submission 207224) | Populus trichocarpa ectomycorrhiza microbial communities from riparian zone in the Pacific Northwest, United States - 12_EM | ecosystem: Host-associated > Plants > Roots > Unclassified | place... | reverse complement strand
CGCGTCCGCGTTGACGCTCGAGTCGCCGGTCATCATCCCGACGTTCTCCGCGCCGAAGATCTCGATGAGCTGGAAGAACTTCTCGGAGACCAGCGCCTTGATGGGCGCGGTGTAGTAGCTGCGGCGCCCCTGGGCGAGCGCGGTGAAGTGCGCGCCGACCGCCACGAGGCTCTTCCCGGAGCCGGTCGGCGTCGAGAGGATCAGGTTGGCCCCGGAGACGACCTCGATCACCGCCTCCTCCTGCGCCGGGTACAGCTCGAGGCCCCGCTCGGCCGTCCACGCGGAGAAAGCTTCGAAGAGGGCGTCAGGGTCGGGAGTCGCAGGCAGGAGGTCTGTAAGAGTCATCAGGAGGACCATCGTGCCATCCACTCGCCGCAAAGTGACCAGGGGCGATCGCATCGGCCCGGCGAAACCCGTAGGCTTCGCGGTACCGCGCGTGGACCGGGGGATACTTCCGGACAGGCGCGCGCGTACACGGGCGGTAATCCGGAGGGCTAAGGAATGGCACAGGACATCATCCCGATCGAACTCGGCCTGCCGCAGGGCGACGTCGTCACCCTGTGGGCGCCGCGCTGGCGGGAAGACGGCGAGGAGTGGGAAGCGTTCCTCGGCGACGAGGACGACCTGTACGCCTTCCCCGACGCCGCGCACCTCGCGGCGTTCGTGCGCACGTCCGAGCGGCATGACCTGCTCGATCACCCGGCGTGGGACGCGGTGCCCGCGTTGAACGTGCCGGAGCTGATCCCGGACGAGGACCACACCTACGACCTGGTTGGCGTGCCCGAGCTGGTCGCCGAAGAGCCGGACATCTGGCACATCGCCGAGCTGGCCGAGATCGTCGGCATCGTGCGGTCGCTGGCCGACGTCTGCGACCTCGAAGAGGTGCACGAGATCCTCGACGAGACCGAGGGCTTCTCGCTGCTCGACCAGGGCACGCTGCCGTTCACCGGCGGCGTCGGCGCGAAGATCTGGGACGACCTGTCCCAGGCGGTGTCCCAGAAGTGGGACCAGGTGCTCGACGCGATCGACAGCCTGGTGACCGCGCCCGACGTCGACGAGAAGGTGCTGGAGCAGACCGCCGAGGAGCTGGCGCTGTTCCACGAGGAGTCCGCCGAGGCGGAAGCCGGCGCCGACGGCGAAGAGGACCTCGAGTCGCTCGAAGCGGGCGATTCCGACGACGAGGACGAGGACTCCGCCGAGGAGGACGTCCCGGTCGGCTTCTGGGCCGAGGTCGGCATCGACCCGATCAAGATCATCACCTCCGGCGCGGAGTACTACACGCTGCGCTGCTACCTCGACGACAGCCCGGTGTTCCTCGGCAGCGACGGCGAGATCGACGTCTTCACCTCCGAGAAGGCACTGGTCCGCGCGCTCGCCGACGGCAAGGACCTTGCCGACACCGACCTCGCCGACGTCTCCACGTGGCAAGAGGTCCTGTCCAAGGCCACCGCGGGCGAGCTGGAGGTCGAGGTCGACGTCGAGAACACCTACGTGCTCAACGGCCTCGACGCCGACATCGCCGAGGGCCCGGAGGCGATCGACCCGACGCAGCTGGAGCTGGCGGTCGAGCTGATCAGCGACGCGGCCGACTGGGCTGGCGACGACAGCGCGGAGACGGCGCTGGCGTCCAACGAGAGCCTGGGCTGGCTGGTGTCGTTCGTGCTCCGCCCTGACCCCACCCGCCTCGAGCCGAGCTCGCCGTTCGACGCCGAGCAGAGCGCGTGGCGCAAGCTCGTCGAGTCCTTCGAGAACCGCCTCACCGTCGCCTGACGTTTTGGTCCGTGAAGGCCCCCTGCCCCCCTCGGGCAGGGGCCTTCACCGGTTTGTGAGGAGCTCGAGCAGGGTGCCGCCGAGAACCCTGGCGCGGACCTCGGGAGAGCGCGTCGCGCGTTCCACCGTCAGCCTGGCGAGCACCGGGTCGCCGTAGGGCGCGTCCGAGCCGAAGAGCGTGCGCTCCGGCAGTTCCGCGATCGCCAGCCGCACCGCGAACACCGTGACCGGAGTGGACAGTTCCACGTAGAGGTTCGGCGTCTCGCGGGCCAGTGCGACGACGTCCGTCCACTGCAGACCGCCGAGCTGGCTGAGCACCAACGGCACCCGGGGATGGCGCCGCGCGAGCGCCGCCAGGGTGCGGACGTCCCCGGCGGTCGTCGGCGCGAAGCCGTGCACCACGACCGGCAGCCCGTGGTCGGCGGCCGCGCGGAGCACCGGCTCGACCAGCTCGGCCCGGTCCGGCGGCGGGGTCAGCTCACCGATGCCGCGCAACCCTCGCCCGGCGATCTCGCGGTCGACGTAGCCGGCGATGTCCGGATCGCCGAGCGGAACCGAACCGAAGCCGATGAACCGGTCCGGGTGCGCGCCCAGCACAGCGTGCAGCTCGGCGATGGCCGCCGCGAAGCCGCCGTTCTTCCCGCCGCCGAGCGCGTCGGCGAGGACGGCGAACTCGGCGTTCAGCCCGGCGAGATCTTTCGCGCGCTCCGGATGGGCACGGGTCGCGAACAGCACCGCCCGGTCCACCCCGGCCTCGTCGAGCAGGGCCAGGTGAGCGTCCACCGGGTCGTGGACATGGCTGTGCGCGTCGATGATCACGGATGGCTCCTTCGCGGGAATGCGGTGTCTCCCGGCCAGTGTTGAGCCCTGACATGGTGTCAAGGTCAACCCTGGAGGCGGGATGCTGATCGGCGAGCTGGCGCGGCGCACGGCGACGAGCGAACGGCAGCTGCGGCACTACGAGCGGACCGGGCTGCTGGCCGCCTCCCGCCTCGGCAACGGCTACCGTGACTACCCCGCCGACGCCCCGGACCGGGTCGCGCGGATCCGCGCGCTGCTGTCGGCAGGCCTGCCGACCCGTGTCATCGCGCAGGTCCTCCCCTGCACCGACGGCACGGGCACGCCTGCCGCCTGCCCCGGCGTCCTCGACGTGCTGCACACCCGCCTTGCCGAGCTGGATCGGCGCGCCGCCGACCTCGACGTGGCCCGGAACCTCCTCCGCACGACGATCGCCCGCACGACTCCGCTCACCGCATGAGCTGAGGACGCCTTCAGCTCACTCGGCGCGGATCGGGACCACCGCGATCGCCAGGGCCGGGAAGATCGCCGCCACGCAGAACGCGAGCGCGTAGCGGCTGTCGCCGATCACCAGGCCGAGCATCGGCGGGGTCAGCGAGGCCGCGATGTTCTGGGCCGTGTTCTGGGTGCCCATCGCGCGGCCCGACCACGCCACCCCGGCCAGCTCGGCCGACGCCGTGAAGCCGAGGCCGTTGTCGGCCACCGTGATGATCGCGCCGAGCGCCAGTGCCAGCAGGACCAGCCACGGCCAGGTCGCGTCCCCGAGCGCCACCAGCAGCATCACCGCGGAGCTCGCCACCGCCAGCTGGCGCATCGGGCGCAGCCGTGAGCCGACGCGGTCGGACCACCAGCCCGAGCCGAGCCTGCCTGCCGCGCCCAGCACCTGGACCACCGCGAGGTACCAGCCCGCGGCGAGCAGGCTCCAGTGCTGCACCGCCACCAGGTACACCGGCGCGAACGCCGAGACCGCGAACTGCGGGACGACCAGCAGCGCCGAGGCGCCGTGCACCCGCCACAGCGTCCCGCTCCGGTACGGCGAGGGCGGCCGCTCCCCCTTCGGCGCCGGAGCCGGGCGCGGCGGGTCGACCACGAGCCACGCCACCAGCAGCGCCACGACGATCGCCAGGCCGGCGGGCAGCAGCACGGCGGCGCGGAAGCCGTAGTGGCCCGCCAGCGGCGGCAGGCCCAGCGCGGCGACGCCGACGCCGAGCGGCTGGGCCGTCTGGCGGATGCCCATCGCGACGCCGCGCTCGGACTTCGCGAACCAGCCCATCACCACGCGGCCGCTCGCCGCGTTGACCGAAGCCGTCAGCGCGCCCGCCGCCAGGAACACCCCAAAGAGGAGCCCGACCGGGTGATCACCGAGTCCGGCGTACACCAGGAGTAACCCTGAGGACCCCAGTCCGAGCGCCATGATCAGACGCTCTCCGTAACGGTCCGCAGCCGCGCCCCACACGATCAGGGTGAACAACAGCCCCACGCTCGGTGCCGCGACGACCGTTCCGGCCTGCGCCAGGCTCAGCCCCGCGTCGGCCCGCATGGCAGGCACCAGAAACGGCAGGCCGTAGAGGAACGAACAGCTCGCGGTCTGCGCGGCGAGACCGAGCGCGAGGATGAGCCAACGTCGAGAACTCGCCTGAAACCGTTCCTCGTCCACGCCCGCGACCTGCGCCATCGTCGCCACCGTTCCAAATAATGGGATCAACTTCCTATATTTTGAACTTTAGTTGGCGTGCCTAAGGACCGCAACCGCCTTCCGGCGGCCGCGGTCGCACCGGCGGGTGAGTCAGGTCAGCGCGGCGTACCCGGGCTTGATGACGTCGTCGATCAGCGCGAGCCGGGCGTCGAAATCGAGGAACGCGGATTTCATCGCATTGATCGTGAACCAGCGGAAGCGCGCGAGGTCGTACCCGAACGCCTCGTGCAGCGCGGCGAATTCGCTGGTCATCGTGCATCCGCTCATCAGGCGGTTGTCTGTGTTGACGGTCACCCGGAAGCGCAGCCGGGTCAGCAGCTCGATGGGGTGATCGGCCAGTGAGCGGACGGTTCCCGTCTGCACATTGGACGTGGGGCAGATCTCCAGGGGGATCCGGCGGTCGCGGACGTAGGCCGCCAACCGTCCCAAGTGGACCGTCCCATCGGTATCGGCCTTGATGTCCTCGATGATGCGCACCCCGTGCCCGAGCCGTTCGGCACCGCAGTGCTGAATCGCCTCCCAAATGGACGGAAGTCCGAACGCTTCCCCCGCATGAATAGTGAAATGCGCATTGTTCTGGCGCAAAAACTCGAACGCGTCGAGATTTCGGGTCGGCGGAAAACCGTCCTCCGGGCCGGCGATGTCGAAGCCGACCACGCCGGCGTCGCGGTAGCGCACCGCCAGGGTGGCGATCTCGAGGGCGCGGGCGTGCTGGCGCATCGCACAGAGCAACGTCCCCACCCGGATCGTCCCGCCGTTTTCGGACACGCGGCGTGAACCCTCGGCGAACCCCGCCTGGACAGCCTCGACCACCGCATCGAGTGACAGACCGCGTTCGACGAACAACTCCGGTGCGTAGCGCACCTCGGCGTAGACGACCCCGTCGGCCGCGAGGTCCTCCACCGCCTCCGCGGCAACTCTGACCAGCGCATCCTCGGTCTGCATCACCGCGCACGTGTGCGCGAAGGTCTCCAGGTAAGAAACGAGTGAGCCGGAATCGGCCGCTCGGCGGAACCAGTTACCCAGCTCGGCCGGATCGGTCTCGGGCAATCCGGGGTAGCCGGTGGCGTCGGCGAGTTCGGCGACGGTCGCGGGCCGCAGGCCGCCGTCCAGATGGTCGTGCAGCAGCACCTTGGGGGCGCGGCGCAGGGTCTCGATGGGCAGGACGGGGGTTTCGTCGGACATCCCTCAACGGTAACCTCGTTGTCATTCCCCTACATGGCGGTAACTCTCAGGGTTGGGTTAACCCTCAGCGTTGTCGATCATGGAACGAATCGGCCATCCGGGGGCGACCTCGTCAATAGGCACTTCACGGGGGCCATACGCAGAGCAATTTTTCAATGGATAAGCTTGGTCTCACGTCCCTTCCATTTCCCCGCCGACGAAGGACACAACAGCAGTGACCACTGACAACCACATTGCCGCCCCGTCCTTCGACCGGATGCGCAACATGCTGGTGCGCGCGGCCGAAGTGCGTGAGAGCGAGCAGCAGCAAATCTTCGACGCGCTCGACGACATCTACGCCCGCCTCGCGCCGGTGGACTCGCTCGGCGCGGTCCGCAAGCGGCTCTCCGAGCTGCCCGACCGCACCGAGGTCGGTGTGCTGGCCGAGCGCCTCGACGAGGCGATGTCCCGCCTCGAGGCCCAGGACAACGCGCTCGCCTCGCTGACGCGCGCGGTCGAGAGCATCGTCGACAAGCTGGCCAAGCCCTTCGCCCAGCTCGACGGCCGCCTCGACGGCATGGCCGCGCGCTTCGAAGGCGTCGCCGGGCGGATGGACGGGCTCGAGGACAAGCTCCAGAACATCCACCGCCGCATCGACGAGGTCGGCAGCCACCTCGACAAGCAGGACGCTCGGCTCGAGTCGCTGCCGACCACGATCGTCGGCCAGGTCCGTGAGCGGGTCGACAACGCCGAGGCCGTGCTGCGCGACCGGATCGACAGCACCGACGCCGAGCTGCGCGCGAAGGTCGACGAGCTGGACCGCGCCACCAAGGAGCGGATCGGCGCGAACACCGAAGCGCTCAAGACCGCGCTGACCGAGACCGGCGAGATGATCGACGCCTCCGACCGCCTCGAGGGCCTCGGCAACCGCCTCGAGAAGGTCACCAGCACGCTCGGCGACCTGACCGCCCGCCTCGACAAGGTCGAGGATGGCTTCATCGCCGGAATCGGCGAGCTCGACTCGGCGGTCAAGAGCGGCCTGGCCAAGGTCGAGGGCACGCTGTCCAAGCAGCCCGACACCGACTCGGTCGACACCCTGGTCCGCAAGAGCAACGACGAGAGCGTCCGCCGCATCGGCGGCCAGCTCGACGAGGCGATGGCGACCTTCGCGGAGCTCATGCTCGGTGGCGGCCCGGCCGTCCAGCAGATCTCCCCGCCGCCGCCCGCGCCGCGCCAGCCGCGTCGCAGCTCGCGCAACGGCCGCGCACCGAAGGCAGCCGACGGCAAGGCCAAGACCGGCGAAACAACCGAAGAAGCCGCCGAGTAACTCCCTTTTCACACGAAGATGCCCCACCCGGCTCCGGCCAGGTGGGGCATCTTCGTCTTGCCGTGTCTCCGAGTGGGGTCACTCGGGCGGGTGATCATCTAGGGGATGATGATCACACTCGTCAGCGGATGGTCTCCAGCACGATCGGGGACCCGGCCGGTGCACTGTCCGAAATGGAGTAACCGCCCTCGAGGGCCGCGAGCGCGAACGGGACCGCGTCCGGGGTGTCGGTGTGCAGCTCCAGCAACGGGTCTCCGGCGGAGACGGCCTCGCCGGGCTTGGCAAGGCAGAGGATGCCCGCCGCCGCCTGCACCGGATCCTCCTTGCGCGCCCGCCCGGCACCGAGCCGCCAAGCCGCGACACCTACGGCGTACGCGTCCAGCGAAGCGAGCACGCCCGACGAAGGCGCCTTCACGACGTGAACGTGAGAAGGCTTCGGCAAATCCGCCTCCGGGTCGCCGCCCTGCGCCGCGATCATCCGGCACCACGTCTCGTACGCGCGTCCGGAGGCCAGCACCTCGGCCGGGTCGACCGACAGCCCGGCCAGCGCCAGCATCTCCCGCGCCAGCGCCAGAGTCAGCTCGACGACGTCCGCCGGGCCACCTCCCTGGAGCACGGAAACCGATTCCGCGACCTCCACCGCGTTGCCCACCGCACGACCCAGCGGGACGTTCATGTCGGTGATCAACGCCGTCGTCGCGACGCCGTGCGCGGTGCCGATGTCGACCAGCCGCCGCGCCAGCTCCTGCGCCTGGGAAAGCGTCTTCATGAACGCGCCGGACCCGGTCTTGACGTCCAGCACCAGCCCGGCGGCGCCCTCGGCGATCTTCTTGCTCATGATCGAGCTGGCGATCAGCGGGATCGACTCCACCGTCGAAGTCACGTCCCGCAGCGCGTACAGCTTCTTGTCGGCCGGGGCGAGCCCGGTGGTGGCCGCGCAAACCACCGCGCCGACGTCCTCCAGCTGCCGCGCGATCTCGTCAGTCGATAGGGAAGCACGCCAGCCGGGGATCGATTCGAGCTTGTCCAGCGTCCCGCCGGTGTGCCCGAGCCCGCGCCCGGACAGCTGCGGGACGGCGGCGCCGCACGCGGCCACCAGCGGCGCGAGCGGCAGGGTGATCTTGTCGCCGACGCCGCCGGTCGAGTGCTTGTCGACGGTCGGCCGGGACACCTTGAGCGAGAGCCGCTCCCCCGAGTCGATCATCGCGCCGGTCCAGCGGGAGATCTCGGCGACGTCCATCCCGCGCAGGAAGATCGCCATGGCCAGCGCGGCCATCTGCTCCTCGGCGACCACACCGCGGGTGTAGGCGTCCACGACCCAGGCGATCTGCGCGTCACTCAGCCGCCCGCCGTCCCGCTTGGTGCGGATGACGTCGACGGCCGCGAACGGCTCGGTCACGGCAGGTCCTCGGGCCCGAAGGCATCCGGCAGGACGTCCGACATCGGCAGCACGCCGCGCGGGGTGTCCACCAGGCACGAGGACCCGCCGAGCTCGAACAGGATCTGGCGGCATCGCCCGCACGGCATCAGCAGTTCGCCCGCGCCACTGCGGCACGCGACCGCGACGAGCCGTCCGCCGCCGGTCAGCCGCAGCTGCCCGGCCATGGTGCACTCCGCGCACAGGGCCAGCCCGTATGAGGCGTTCTCGACGTTGCAACCGATCACGATCCGGCCGTCGTCCACGATCCCGGCGACACCGACGTGCAGCCCGGAGTAGGGGGCGTACGCCGAGGCCGCGGCCGAAACCGCCGCCGCCCGCAGCGCGTCCCAGTCCACAGTGGACGTCATCAGTCCTCACCCCGCCGATAGGGCTGACCGTCCGCCCGAGGCGGCCGAAGCCGTTGGGACGCAACAGCAAGCACGATCAGCGTCACGAAGTGCGCGGTGTACGGGATCAGGTCCGAAGGCAAGGTGTCCTGCGTCCAGTAGATCGCGTACAGCACGCCGGCGCCGATGACGCCGAGCGCCGCGGCCAGCCACTGCTTCCGGATCAGCTGGATCACCACGATGATCGCCACCAGGATCACCGCGCCGTAGAGCAGCGCGAGCACCGCCGTGCCGCCGCCGGCGAGCTGCAGGCCGTCGGAGTACCCGAACAGCGCCGCGCCGCCGAGCAGGCCGCCGGGCCGCCAGTTGCCGAAGATCATCGCCGCGAGGCCGATGAAGCCGCGGCCGTTGGTCTGGTTCTCCAGGTAGTCCGCGCCGCCCTTGAGCAGCACCAGCGACGCCCCGCCCATCCCGGCGAACGCGCCGGAGGCCAGCATCGCGATGTACTTGTGCCGGTAGACGTTCACGCCGAGCGACTCGGCCGCGACCGGGTTCTCGCCACAGGAACGCAGCCGCAGCCCGAAGCGCGTGCGCCACAGGACGTAGTAGCTCACCGGCACCAGCAGGATCGCGATCATGGTCAGCGGCGCGACCTCGCTGACCAGCCCGCGCAGGATGCCCGCGACGTCGGAGATGACGACTCGCTGCTCCTTCTCCAGGTCGGTCAGCCAGTCGGTCAGCCCCGCCGCGGAGTAGGTGTCGAACTTCGGCACCGGCGGCGACTGCCGCGGGTTGCCCGAAATCGGCGCGAAGATCAGGTTCGACAGATACTTCGCGACACCGAGACCCAGCAGGTTGATCGCGACGCCGGAAACGATGTGGTTGACGTTGAACGTCACCGTCGCCACCGCGTGCAGCAGGCCGCCGAGCGCGCCCATCACCATCGCGGCCACCAGCCCGGCCCAGACGCCGCCGTTGTACGAACCCCAAGCCGCGCCCCAGGTCCCGAGGATCATCATGCCCTCGAGGCCGATGTTGACCACGCCCGCGCGCTCGGCCCAGAGGCCGCCCAGCGCGCACAGCAGGATCGGCAGCGCCAGCCGCAGCGCGGTGTGCGCCGTGTTGGACGACGTCAGCGCAGCCACACCGGTGGAGTACGAGGCCGTCGACAGCACGCCGATCGCCACGACCGCCCAGATCACGCCGCGCAGCCAGCCAGGGATCTTCGAACGCTTGCGCTGCACCGGCATCGTCGTGCCGGACTCCGGCGTCAGGTCAGCCGTGATCACACCGCACCTCCTTCGGCCACCGAAGCACCCTTGCGGCCGTTGGCCGCGAGCGCACGGCCCACTCTGCGTTGCTCCGCCGCGAGGTCGGCGCGGCGCACGATCTCGTACGCCACGACCACCGACAGCACGATGATGCCCTGCATGATCGTCGCGATCTCCTTGGACACGTGGATCTGCTCCAGCGACACCGCGGAGGTGTCCAGGAACGCCCACAGCAGCGCGCCAAGCGCGATCCCGCCCGGGTGGTTACGGCCGAGCAGCGCGACCGCGATGCCGGTGAAGCCGTACATCTGGGTCGAGGTGATCCCGTAGTTGTAGTCGCGCCCGAGCAGCTCCGGCATCGCGACGAGCCCGGCGACACCGCCCGAAAGCAGCATCGCGATCAGCGTCATCTTCTTGGCGTTGACGCCGCCCGCCGCGGCCGCGGTGGTCGACTCGCCGGAGGCCTTGAGCTCGAAGCCGAACCGGGTCCGGTTGAGCATGAACCAGTAGGCGACGCCGATCAGCGCGGCGATGAACACGAACCCGAACAGCGTGCCCTGCCCGATCGGGATGCCCGGGATCCGGCCCGAGGGCTCGATCACGCGGGTGCCGATGTTGTTGCCGGTCTGCACGCCGAACTGGTCGGCGTTGATGAGGAACGCGATGATCCCGGCGACGATCGCGTTGAGCATGATCGTCGAGATGACCTCGCTGACCCCGCGGGTCACCTTCAGTACCGCCGGGATCGACGCGTAGGCCATGCCCGCGAGGACGGCGACCAGCAGGATCGCGACCGTGTGGATGACCGGCGGCAGCTTCAACGCGCCACCGGCGATCGCGGCGACGACCGCGGCGAAGCGGTACTGGCCCTCGACACCGATGTTGAAGAGGTTCATCTGGAAGCCGATGGCGACCGCGAGCCCGGACAGGTAGTACACCGTCGCCAGGTTCACCGTGTCGACCGAGGTCGAGCCCTTGAACATCTGGCCGATCATCGTGCCGTACGCGTCGAGCGGATCGGCGCCGGAGATGATCAGCGCGATGGCCGAGAGCAACACGGCGAAGACGATCGCCAGCAGCGGTGGCAGCAGTTTTGTGCGCCAGGACGTCATTCGTCGTCACCTTCTTCGGCACCGGTCATCGCCGAGCCCAGTTCCTGCGGGGTCACCGTCGCCGGGTCCGCCTCGCTCACCAGCCGTCCGCGCAGCATGACGCGGATGGTGTCCGAAAGCCCGATCAGCTCGTCAAGGTCGGCCGAGATCAGCACCACGGCGAGGCCGGCGGCGCGGGCCTGGCGGAGCTGTTCCCAGATCAGGGCCTGCGCGCCGACGTCGACACCGCGGGTCGGGTGGGAAGCGATCAGCAGCACCGGGTTGCCGGACAGCTCGCGCCCGACGATCAGCTTCTGCTGGTTGCCGCCCGAGAGCGCGGCGGCCGGGACGTCGATGCCGGGCGTGCGGACGTCGTACTCGCGCACGATCCGCTCGGTGTCTTCGCGGGCACCCGCGATGTCGAGCAACTGTCCTTTGGAGACCGGCGGGCGGGTCTGGTAGCCGAGGATCCGGTTGGCCCACAACGGTTGCGTGAGCAGCAGGCTGTGCCGCGTGCGGTCCTCGGCGATGTAGCCGATGCCCGCTTCGCGTCGCGTCAGCGT
>Ga0307510_10009717_pt1 | contig 11450 bp, 14 predicted proteins | sample 12_EM_MG_FD_207224 | JGI IMG/M metagenome (GOLD analysis project Ga0307510, IMG submission 207224) | Populus trichocarpa ectomycorrhiza microbial communities from riparian zone in the Pacific Northwest, United States - 12_EM | ecosystem: Host-associated > Plants > Roots > Unclassified | place... | reverse complement strand
TTATCACTTCTATTTCTGTCAACTCGATAGTGCTTCGATTGTGAGACTGGCTTTTTTTCCTTTAGCGCATGTCTTCCAATACTTTGGTACGGTTACATGTACCAAAAAATACGGTGGAGAGGGGAATTGAAGCGCTTTATTCAAATGCAGGCGCACGGGAGCGTTGCCTGATGCACACAAGCCTATGGCATCTTGCCCCTTGCCTCGGCAGTTGGGTCACGATAACAAGGGCAATGGTAGCCTGGTTCGAGTTGAGCCTTGTGTATGATGGTGAAAGTATAGCGCATCAACTACCGTAAAAGCTGGCGCAATTAGACCTCGCGCTAAGACGTCTGGAATTCCCCCCCCCGAATTAGGGGGGAAAAACACGGCGAAGATGCTGTCTTTTTGCCCTCCGCTGAGACAAAGAAAAAGAAAAAAGTGACCGACCTTATTAGGAGAGGCGACTCCGACGTCCTAGCCTGAAGTACAATTACTCCAACTTCAAAAGGAAGGAAAAAAACTTCCCAGCTTTCCCCTGGACTACCTTAGCTTCCAAGGGGTTGGGAAATCATAGAAACAGGCTTGTTTCCGCAACAATCGACGAATAAACCTCCAGAATACTGTACCGTTTACGATGACCTTACAAAATGGGGCAATTGTGCTGCATAGCAGTTGGCACACCTCTGCCATAGGCTAAATACAGTGTCTCTGAAAACTTCATCTGTCCTTTTTCAAACCCTCCGCGGGTGTTTTCATGGTAGGCTCAAGAATGCGACAGTTCCGAGGGAGGGGGGGAGGGGGGGAGGGCGGCCGCAGATGTCTCCTCGAGTGACCTTTTGTGCAATATGTCAAGGTTTTTGTCCAAGGGTCGGCAGTTCGGGGTTCTTAGTTGGGCTAGTAGTACGAAGGGGCCAACTGGGGCAGGTGTTGGAGACTATCAGGAGGGAGAGGAATTTAAGATCAGCGCATGGTATCATGCATCTAGGGCAGTGCGCGGTAGGAGGGACCTAGCAGGGAGTTCTGTAGCTGAGAAAAGATAAAACGTATCATACCACGGCCAATAACTAGGCTGACGGGAAACACCATTACTTATTTGGGGATTCTGTGGCTCCCACAACCCACCCATTCAGTTACACCAGCTCTCTCACAAAAGTTAAAAATGACACATTATTCGCGTAATATACACCCGGGATTTGTTTTCTTCTTCCATCATATTCAAACAGCTGTAGCTATAGCGCTACCCCCCGTCATGCCCTGCCAGGGTTGCTCATGGCGCAACGGTTTGTCGTCGCTATCCGAGCCTGCCCCGGGCCTTCCTTCGTCGTCTTCGATACTACGACTATCCACGATGATGTCCTTTTGCGTATGTACTATGAGGGCTGTGCTGTTGCGGTTTTTGTTGGTTGTATCTTCCCCTGAACGGGTGCCCACGGCAGATGGGAATTCGAATTCCCGTCCCATTTTTCCATCCCTAGCGATCTTGGAAATAAGTGACGCCATGGAGAGCTCGATATTGAGCTTGACGATATAGGCGAGAGGGTGAAGTTGGATATATCTGCGATTGCTTATTAGCCTCCGCATGTAGGAGTATCTGCTTATCGGGTATCTCACACTGCGCCGTTCTTCAAGCTCATTGCTCCGATAATGACAGCCTATCAGGTTGTAGATTAGCTTTGCGTGCCTTTCGAAAAGCTTTTCGGGCTTGAAGCTATAGTACTAACATCCATAGCAAGAGAAACCATTATGATTCGCACGTTGAACTTGACCAGCTTGTCGTATTTAGTGAGGCCTTGGTGGACTAGTCTTCGATTTACTACTCTTACAAAGTACCAATTTAGAGTAGCGTCGATCAGGAGGATGATGACCTTTTCCATGCGATCCCAGACGATATTAATCCGTTTCCAGCTAATACTCCATGTTAGCCACCTGTTTTCCAAAATTATCTGATAAGCTGGAACTTGCATTGGGGAAGTGCCCGGCTGGTGAGCAGGAACCCAGATGATGAAAACACTGATATTGATCATTGTAATCACAAAGGCTGTTATCCATTTTATCCTAGCAGCCTCGCTCTTATCGGACATCACCACGGCACATCGGTTGATAATAATCTGCATCAACAACTGCACTTGGAAGACCCAAAAGATAACTATATGGGGTCAGTAACTATATCCTTCGGAATAGCTTCACTCCTCAAACTCACGAATCACAATGCAAAACGGGATACTGTTTTATCTGTTAGCAGGCAAATTATGCTTGGGAAAATCTTGAGATCCTTACTTGAAAGAGACAATTTTATTAAGTAATAAGTACGCCTGGATACCAATTCCGGTGCAAGCCAGGAGTTCTCCCCAGATCATCCACACGAACACACACTTCCACGGCTCTCTCTGTTTCCTCGTCTGCTTGACCGCCGCCCACGCTGTCAAGAGCCCGAACCCCACCGAGAATCCTGCGGCAAAGGATGCAACCTTCGCATCGCCGATATCGCTTGAGCCCGACATCGTGTTATGGGGAAATCACTCGCCCGACGGGAAAACGCCTGATGCTGAAAACGAAATGGCGGGGAAATGGCGGGGAAATGGCAAGTGGCAGACGGATAGCAGTCTATCAAAAAAGGAAAGAAAAATAGAGAAAGAAAAGAGCTAACCCGCAATCCAACCCAAAATTATTCCATAGATCCCCGGTACAAAAATAGTCGGGGATAGTAGCTAGTAGATATATACCTCCCAGGGTCGGGGGAAGGGAGGAGCGGGAGAGGGAAAGACCCTCTGCAAGACGCACGTGCTGTATAACGCCTTGAGGCGATTGAACACACCCACCAGCAACCATCTCTCAAAAGTAAGGCTCCCTCGATTCACTTTATGAGCATGACTGCCACTGCAGCTGTAACCGCACATCTTCTAGGTTGTGTTTCTACTGTGTTAAGACATGATGAATGGGGGGAGGGGGTAGCGAGATTCTGCTCCGTCGTCCATATTATATTACCGCAAGTAGAGGAACACCCGGGATCCTACCCAGATGGGTGGCAGTTGTAGAAATTTTCCGGCCGTGTGAACTAAAAGCCCAGATGATGCGGCATCACAGAAAGTTAAACAAACCCAAAAGTAAACCTCAAACCTTCTAATGTTGGGCCAATAGTTTGGTCCTCGTCCAATTATTCATATAGGTTTGGACTACTATGTAGACTCCTTCGGAAGAACCTGAAAGGAGTATACACCGATCCTTTCCTTGGAACCGATGTCCAGAGGTGATATGCGCGAGAGAGGGGAATCTTGATAATGGTACTAGTACGGCCCCTTCAGGAAATGGTCTCAAGCGAAAGGAAGTGTGCGTGTTCGAGTACAGTACATGTAACCTAATCGCCTCCTAGGTTGATGTCCTACTCTAAACAATCAAGGACCATCCTAAACCTTAACAAAAACAACAACGCTAGGAGGCTTCTACCGATTTTTTCCACCCGAGTGGGCGCCCACCTTTTACTGGAAAGCCGATCTGGGGCTCAAATTCCCCCCGGTCACCCAGCAGAGGGGACTTGCACTGCTCAAGGCTGGAGACCTGACAGAAACGTCATTAGTTCTGAAGCACTTTCGGCATTGACAGCGGGACAGAATAGGCACCGAATATGCAGCTTACACCAAGCATCCACCGGCGTCTCTTCCCAGCCGGCAGTTCCGGGAGTTGGGGGGTGATTTCAAAGGAGGTCTAGAAGCGCTATCATTTATGTGCCACGAATGGCAAGCTACCCGCCGGATACAAAAGGTCCATCCCAAAAGATCCCCCCAGCCCTTGGCAACACTACCCAAGCACCAATTTCACTTGATACCCTTTTGCCCGCCTCCAAACAAGACAACCTATGCAATGATTTAATTTTCCCCGCATCACCCAGGAGTTAACTTCCAGGTTCCACCCCGCTACTCGCCCCAGACCAGAGGCCCTCGGACAGAATGACCCAACGTAGTTGCAAATTGTGAGGGGAATACCGATCTAGCGCCCGCCAATAGGGGAGAGTAAACGCCACTTTGAGGGAAGGCAAAATATCCCTGAAACATTCCTGAAATATCCCTGTCCTCCCCTCTGAATGTCTGGGTACGGTTCCTCTTGCCTAGGGCCAGTGGCTTAGTCCCTGCAGCAACCAAAATAGTCCGAGAATGCACAGTAAGAAAAGAGAAGAAATCCCAGGGGGGGGGGGGAAGAATCCACAAACCTAGGGCGAGAGAGTCCCTGGTGGATAGCAATCTCAGCTCTTGTAGCCTTTGCCCTAGTACAGTCGCACTCGCTATCCTGGGCGGCCAAAGCCCCAGAATCTGGCTGTTAGGAAGGGTGATCTATGATAGGACAATAGTTCGGGTTTTGATAAAGATTTTTAGCACTCTAGGAGGCTCATATTATGGGACAGCCAGATGCTCGGGTTCTAGAGATCTGGGATAGCAAGGAAGGTGTAACTGTATATCGATAGCCTCGTAAATTGTTTGCCTATTAGCTTGATACCTAGACCTTATCAGCTTAGTTAATCACATGGGAAAGTGAACAAGTCTAACACAAGCGCTGGCGTCTGCTCTTAGATTTTACAATTTCTCGACCTAGGATCCCAACAAGAGTTCCCATCTGTATTAATAAGATTATAAAGCATTAGATTTTTAAGTCAAAACAGGCAGGGTCTAGAACACATTTGTCCGATACCCCGAATTTAAGCATTTTCTAACCCTCATCCCCATCGGGTTCAATGAAGAAAATTCCTGCAGGATAGAACATTTGAGGGAGCCCTCCCATAGCCATAAGAAGAGGTGATCTGGCGGAGTGCGCTTGAGTACGTTTCGACACGAGGATAGCGCACTTATCCGGTTCTGTGGCGCCTCCTTTCCTCTCCCATATTGTCTCAGCATTTTTCCACTCGATTGCCTTAGTGTGTGCCCATTAGGAATCAAGGAGACATTACCGTCCTCAGAAAAACCTTCCATTCTGATAAAGCCCCTAGAAAACTATTGCGCCTCCAGGTTCCGGAGTTGTTGGAGGAGCATGACCGCCCACAGAGAAAGACCTTCTTGGCTTTACAACAATTAACGCGAGCAATTGTCCATGTGTTGTACGTCAATGATAGTTTGCAGTCATTAACTGCCGCTGCCGAGGTGTCCCCAATGTAATGGTATGTAAACGGCAACTCCCACATCCAGAATAACCTCTCTACTGATAACGCCCTCGACCTGTCATGTTAGGAAAGTTCCCAGCAGGTGTGAGCAGGGGCACTTAATTTTGTGGATCAGAATTTGCCGATAAAGCAGAAATGCCCCCATAACGTGGACTACGTGGGAGAGAGAAGGAAGCAAAAAAGGCATCTTTGGGTCAACTCCAGGAGTCTCCTTCGAAAAGCTAAAGGTGCTACCGCATGAGAGTGAGCATGCGGGGGGGGGCATAAAGATCAATATCCTCCGAGGGTAGCACAATGGAATGAGGACAGTTGCCAACTCTATCTTCTGGCCTTTCCCCTCGTTCTCTCACCTATTACCCGCCCTGCCACTGTCGACGCTTTTCCCTCTCAAATTATAGCAGCTACCTATAGCAAAAAATGTAAGGCCTTAGCAGAGGCTATCGCGTGTCAGGTTGCTACACACTTGCAGTAAAAACAGATTTAACCAATCGAAGGTTTAAGGCGATAATCACAACTCGTGCGGCAATTACTTGCAGCCCCTGACATTCTCTGTGCTGTGTTCCTGAGCAATTCCATTTTCAAAACCCCTCGAGGGGGGGCATTAACCAGCCAACCCCTAGTAGCCAGGACCAGGAGATCTAGTATTCCTTCGTCCGTGGCGTTCGACGTCGAAAATATCCTGCCGATGAGAACACAACGAGATCCGGAAAGCAACCATCCTTAATTGGCAATAAATTACCAAAGAATTCATTGCCAGGCAAACTACCATATCAAGCGGGCGGATTACAGGGAGCCTAGGATAACTATGATACCACGTGCATGTGGGCTATAGTACTAGAACACCGGTTTTGTGGTAGAACGACATACGATAGGTAACCGTGAGAACTCAAAGACTCGGACCATGTGTGAGGACGTTGAGGTTGCCCCTCTTAGTAAGGTCTGGCGCTTTTTCTTTCTTTTTTCGTTCGTCTTAGAAACCATGTTTTGTTTTTTTTCAGCGTCTTTTCCGCCCTTTTTGCAGAGGAGGAAATTTCGGGCTATGATACCTAGAATAGGGCCCGTTTATTCGAGTTCTCAAGGTATCATAGTAGACAAGTACAATCAAATTCTATCGCTCTGGCCCCACAAATGGTCTATGATTTTGTCTCCCAAAAACCAAGAGTCTCTGGAGCATAGCGCTCTTAGCGAGTGGTATGATACCCAAAAACTAGGATTAGTAAAATGTATGGTTCAAAATCCATGTGGGTCGGAACCCTTGTAGGAATTCACGACACCTGTTTCGGGATACCCCCCAACTACTACTTGTTCGAGTACTAATATTAGAGAAGCCATTTGCCGGAATTGGAGAGTCCCTGCTATCAGTACCTCCAATAGTCAATGTCGGTAGGTAGAGAGGCTCCTAGAGTTTATCCTAGTAGGGCAAACCCCTTCGCCTGCTAGCTAGCCGAACATGCCTCCACAAAAGCCTTATCGTAACATAAACCCTTCCCATCGTCTCTCATTACCGCGTAGATGTGATATCATACCGGTGGTGATGTTACCCAGGCCATGCACAAAAACTCGGCCAGCTGCGAGAACACTGCACATGGACGAACACTGTGTATCAAGGGTAAGTCTGTCGAACCTCCTCTGATTGGTTCCAGGGCATTCCACACCACCCAAAGAAAGGCGTTTGCTCCAGCCACAGAGTCAAGAGTTCGATACACATTTTTCCTCCAACAAAATCAGTGTATGTGACCTATTCAGTTGGATGGAGCGCATCACAGACGCAATTTAGATCAACTACACTAGCGCTTGATAGTCTCTTGTGCACACCAGTACTGCACAAGTTACGGGCATATAGCACCCGAACACTATCCAGCAGTCCCACCGCAACATTTGGCGGGAATTGACCCAAGGGCATTACCAACCCTAGACCTAGCCCCCAGCAAAAAAGTGGTTCGCCGAGCATTTTTTTTAAATGCTCGACTACTCCACTGCCCCCCGGATTCGAACTCATGATGGTCCCTGTTTCAAATTAGCCGACCAGTCTCCTAAGCCATTAGACCATAGGAACTGGCCGGTAATACTCTTTCTTCTTGGTCTTTTAACTGCTTCTTCAGAAAATAGACAGTTTAGGTATAATACCTGATAACTTTATCTTTGGTAAAAAAGGGCATCGGTATCCAATCATAGTACTCTCTCATGATATCGATAGAATGAGGAACGGGGAGGTTCCGGTGTACCTGTGATCTGCCTCCGAAACACTCGCTTTCTTTGTCAGAGGACAAATGTTTCCCCTAATTCCATGGCTAGTATCCCCGATGTAACTATTCTTTGGTACTCGTACAGGAAAGGACAGGGATAAAACTTTTGTATGGTAAATTATCTATGCGTATCTGACCGCCCATGCAACATTCGGACTCAAGTGTTCGGGTTCTATATGCCTGTAACTTGAATTATACTACACAGCGGAGGCAAAATACACTTTGACATTTTTTCGGTACTGGGGCCTGCTAAAATATCAGCCTATGAGATGATATCATAGTAGGTCTAATTTGCGCTCCACCCTTCAGGAGGGCCGAATTTTTGGTTCCCTAGCCCCCAGTTGGGCAGAATATCTTAATTTCCTTGCTCTTTGCAATAGGTTATTTGATCGTATCTTGTTGCGGAGGGGGGTTAAGCTCCATTCCTCCTACTAATTGCACAAGGACGAACCTGTTCCAGACACCTCAACCACCCGCCGGCTAGACACTCCACCGGATTCCACTCCGGGGGAAATACTTGCCCTTTGAGTAGGTAGATTTTGGTGTCTTTTCCCTTGCATGGGAGTGGATGTTGCGTCATTGGGTGTTGCACCTGTTGCCGGGGCGAGTGCGCCCACAAGGGAAGAGAAACTACAACACTGATCATTGACATCTAACAAGAAAATCCCTCCAGATAGAATAACCACAACCGGAATATCGATAGCAAAAAATAATACAAGCCCCCGTTTTCAACTGAAAAACGCTCTATATAAAATCCCTACTGTATGCACTATGCGCCCCCATGCCAGCCAAGCTAAAGATCCCAAAGCTTTGTGGCAGCTCCCAAACAGGTTAGACCAGCCAGATGCCACTTGAAGCGGTTTGGCCAAGGAACTGGATTTACAAGTAAGACAAATCTACAGGAGAGGGAGGAGTTTAGGAAAGATGACAGGTGCCGCTTTTTCTTTTGCTTGGCCTCCCATCCAATGATCACTAACCTACCGGGTGGGTTTGAACGAACTAGGGAATTTTTTACTTGCCGTTCAGTTTTTGCCTATTTTTCAGTACCATTCAAACTTCCAGTACTAATAAGTTTAGTGACAAAGAGTAGGTAAATGACTAGATCTAGAAGCCAACAGCTTAGTTCACGACTCTCGGGTGTACTAAGCATCGGAGTTAGGGAGGCGACCGAGACACTGGTAATTCTATTATCCGATATCACGTACAGGCAAGCGAGCTAATATCTTCCCCTTTGAATAAAAAAGACTCTCCTTCCCAAATTTTACATCACCCTCACCATGGCCCTCACGCCAACTCCCCTAAACCTCCTCCGAGTCCAAATACTCTGCAATCATCTTATCCACATCCCTCAGTCTGCTAATAATCTCTCCAAGTACCATACACAACAGCTCCCAAGGCACCGGGTGATCCTGGGAAATCATTGTAAAGGCCGCAACCTCGTCATCGATGTCGTAGAGCGCGTCCATGAGCATGCAAAGCTCCGGGATCCGGCTATGGCAGAGAGTGAAGGCCAATTGGAGACAGAAGGAACGCTCTCTTGCTTCTTCCACGAGGGCATAGAAATGATCTTTGGCGGTTGTGGCGGGAGCGAGAGTTCGTCGTTGGTTGGCCATTTGGATATTTTTGTGGGTTACGTGGGCTTTGGGTATATGTTTGGTAAAACTTCGTGTATTGGATGTTGGCGTGAGTAATTTCCGATGAGAGACTGTGGTAGAGGAGTAGGATCTAGGAGTATAAATACTACGGTAGCAATCTCATGAAGTTTCAAGAGCAGAGCTCTGAGACCAGAAGAACACATCTTGACAGACTAAAGAGGTGATATCAAGAATTATCGATCTACCCATAATAAAAAACCAATTTAGAGTGGGGGTGCCTCTATCAGGGGTGGTCCTCAATCAGCCGTCCTATCGTGTGCTATTGTGCGGTTGAAATCATCGATTTCCTCACTCCAGCAATGCTGGCTCTTGGTCACGGCCGAGTGATACTTCGTGACCACTTCCTGCTCCTGAAGCAGGAGCTAGAGCCGATCCACAATTAGAGTCGCGCTCGTAGAGAAGGGAAATATTAAGCATAATCAAACTCTTATCGCGACTAACCAATATCCAATGCCTGGCGTCATGTTTGTTAAGGATAGGAATAAGCAGGAGTATCATATCGAGCTATCATACCCAGCAGCCTTCTCTGCCTTCCCACTCGCTCCAGCCCCAGTTCCTCTTTAAAGGTAGCCGACAAGCTACGGTATGATACCGGTAGTCTAGTCTACATCCCAGCTCACACCCTATCTGAAAGTTACCAAATCCCAGGCCTCTACAGCCCTCCTTCTTGAGTAACCGTAACACAGTAAACCTTCAGTAGAAGAAAGAGTTCCAGACAGGGTTCAGTAATCACAGTAGAGGACGAACTGAAACGGCTTGTTTAAGATAGACTCCTGGTTCAGAAAACCTATATCAACTTTAATTGTGACACAGTCTGGTCACACTCGCTGCTTCCGGTATTATCATAGTATGAGAAAGAAAGAAAACTCTTGAAGGGCTGGGCCCTCCCAGCAACTGAGGGCTTGGGACATTAGGATGATCTATGGTATGATACGTGTTTTAATTGCAAGGCACCATACAAATACCATAAAATCTGGTCTTTGGTGAGGCTGGCCTAGATCAAGGCCTTTCGAAATACCCGGAACTAAGAAGACCAAGCTTTTGAGAATTTTGGAAGAGATGGGATATTTGCCCCACCATCAACCCCAGAAACCCGGTTGATTGTAAACTGTCCTAGCCCAGCCCCGTTCACTAAAGACCAGATTTGACTGTACTGAAATTTGGTGCATTGACCAATTATCATACAGTGGCCTTCGGAAGATCCCAGTTTCCGTTTAACCAGATGGCGCTTATCCTGTAGTGTCTCCCAAGTTCGGAAACTCCAGCACGTAGACAAACCCGGGCTACCTCATGCAAGAATAATTTCTTCATCAGAGATAGTTAGCTGTCCTTTATTGTGCACTGTAATACTCAACTCCACCATTGGTTATTATATCAGGGCACAATCAGGCAAACGATCCCTCGCTCTCACCTGAAATTTCATTGTTTCCTCAACGAACAAGAACCTAGATAGTGTCAGTGGGGTGAACTCCCCCCCCATAGAAGAGCACTCGACGCACAATACCCCGCACTTTCCCCGCCGACCCAATCCCGAAATCGGTAATGACAGAAATCACCCAATTGATCACCTTCTGTACCCCTAACTCAAGAGAAACCGCACCCGTTCCGGATCCCAAGGACTTGGCTTCAGTTGGCGGTTTCGTCAGTGGGAACTCGGGGTTCCATGTGAATAAGGACGAATCCATAGATTATTCCAACGCATATTGGGTCCTAAGTATTATACTCACCCTCTCTCCTCCCAGCCCCTCTACTTTCTCCTAACCCAAGCCAACCACCGCCCGCAGCTTGGTCAACCGAGGACTCTCAAAAAGCCTTCACCCAAACCCCCTCCTTCAAAAACCTCTCCATCAGCTCCACCTCCACACCAGACTTCCCTCCGGTAACAACTCTCTCCCCACCCGCCCACCACTCATACTCCAGGACCTTCTCTTCGCCAGTGGTCGAATGGGCACGCGTGGTGCTATGTGCCGACACCGACAAACTTGCTTACCGCACCGCATTTGCGAACTTCGAGGCGGAACTGGTCAAGGCTGAGGGCAAGTATGTTGCACACTCGGTCGAGTTTGAAAGAGAGAGGAGCGAGGTCTTGGTTGTGTGTATTGGGTGGGAGAGCGTCGAAGCGCATAATAGTTGGATTTCGGGCAGTGGCAAGGAGTTTGTGGAGAAGTGGCTTATATCTGGAACTGAGGCTCTTGAGGGGATGATCCATGTGAAAGGTGGGGGGGTTATTACGGCGGATTGACAAAGAGGGTATTTTCATGTCAAAAGAGAGAGGAAAAAATCCAAAAGAACAATTTATCCCGCCCTAAGAGTCCCAAGTGCGATGCCAGCCGGTACATGATGTCCCCAACCGGGCCAACCCCCCTCGTCCGATAAAACACCCTTTACTAAATCCTCCAATGGCCCGGGCCGCGAGCCACT
>Ga0307510_10009716_pt1 | contig 11451 bp, 6 predicted proteins | sample 12_EM_MG_FD_207224 | JGI IMG/M metagenome (GOLD analysis project Ga0307510, IMG submission 207224) | Populus trichocarpa ectomycorrhiza microbial communities from riparian zone in the Pacific Northwest, United States - 12_EM | ecosystem: Host-associated > Plants > Roots > Unclassified | place... | reverse complement strand
TTTTATCAAAGATTTTAAAAGTAAGAGACTAGTTATGATTACAGAATATATTAGAATTTTTAGTATACTTTACCTAAGGGAGATGTCATTGTGTTGTCTGAATGTGGTTTAAAAGTTTTTATGGATTCCTAATCGATAATCTATCTATGATTCAGGATGAAGATTTATTAGTGTGAATAAACCTAGTTTTTCAAATTTATTATAAGCTCATGTGCCCAAATGAATTTTTATAAAAATGATTCATGTAGGTATTCTAGCATAACTTGTGCGTCATGGTGAAAAATACTTCTAATTAAAATTGATAAATATTCAGAATAATTCTAAAATTTCTTAGTTGATTCCTGATATTTAAATATTAGTCTATTTGTAGGTTCAATATTTATACTAGAATATTTACCATTAATTCTCAGAAATTAAGATTTTATAAATTATTGAAATATTGGTTAAATTTTCAAGAATTTAACAAAACTGATTGTTAAATTCAAAATGCATGCTAAGAAAAATAAAACATACCATGTATTATTTTATTAAAAAAAAACAATATAATTTTTATATTTTTGAGAGACTTGATCGTATTTAACAAACAAAAAAACATTTTTTTATATTACTATTATTATTTTTTGTATTTTTATATTTATTTATTTATTATTTTTTATATTTTTTTGCAAGGCTATATTTGACCAAAAAAAAACAGATTTCTTAAAATAAAACTAACCAAAACAAGTATAAAAGGTGTTTGCCAAATACCACCATAAGCCAAAGAAAACAAAAACATGTGACAAACCAAACAGGGCCTATGACTGACCTGACTGGGTTGCCCCGAGTGGGTTGACGCGACATAGTTAACCCGAATAGGTTGACCTGAATGGGTTGACCCGACAACAAACCAAAACAAAGACCCAAAACCAAAACTCAAAACCAAAACAGATTCAACATAACAAAAACATAAAAACTAAAAAATTCCTTAAGAAAAACATATCAAACACAAACAAAATAAAAAACGTGAAGAACATTCAAACCTAAACCCAGCAACATAAATACCAATCCAGACCAGATCTCAAGCAATAAAAAATAAGGTTTTGTGCACAACCAAGCATAGATCAAGAATTAAATATCAGTCTGCTTTGATTATTATGATTTTTGTCTAGAATAGGTTTCGGTTCAAAACCGAAATCCTAAGATTAAAACCTACAAAAACATGTTATTGATGCTTGAAAGTCCTAGACTATTTACTAATAATGATATACGAAACTTACATAAACTAGAATTGAATCAAAACAAGCTCTAAAACTAGAACCCACAAAAATATTCTTCAAATGAACATGAAGAACATTGCTGTCATGGAAGTTGAATTTGGGGCAGCAGAAAATACTCATTTTTATAATTTCTTGTTGAATGGAAATGGAAGCAAGTATTTGTGCAAGAAATGATATAACTTATCATACTTTGATGATTTGGTTTTGCAAAATCAAGAGGCTTGCAGAAGCAGAGGAGATCTTTGACCAGATGGAAATATAAACTTGAAAGAGGTATGAAAATATCAGATGAAAAACTTAATCCATGTAACAACCGACAGACTAGCTCACGGCAGTCAATAATACTACTATCAGCAGTAGATGAAATACACACCATCAACACCAAGATGAATGCAGTGAGAGAAGATTTGAGAGTAACAGTACAGAACAATAACCAGTCATGTTCTCAATAGCATGGAAGGATTTCAATTGGTTTCGCAATTGGAGTAGGCCACAATGGGAGTTCAACATGGAAGACCTTTCCGTGACAAAAGGAATCTCTCACACCTGGAATCTTACCAGCCATTTTCAACTCTTTTGTCCGCGTGTTGAATGAGATGACATAAGTTTGGAAGTGCAAGTAGACAATATTCCCATCACTTGGATGGAAACCCAGCGGTTTTAACTTGTTCTCGCTACCATCAACGATTTCCTGGACCAAGGAACTTTCAGGGATCATTGCATTGAGAGAAACATGGTCCTCCAAGCTCCATTCCCCGTTATTATAATCCTTGAGTTTCCAAATATGAAAAGTCCGATCAATGCCCACACCTACCAATTCCATCAAACATAGAAAGCCCTGACGCACCCCAAAGCATTTTCCCATTGCGGGCAACAACCTGGTTTGCATATAAGAGCAATTGATGGAAGTGAATAGCTCTGGATTGAAGGGATCATAAGCAAAAATATGCTCACGATTGCACCAAACCAACTTCCCATTGTGTGCAACAACATCAGTAATCCACCAAAATTCTGAACCTTCGAGAACTGACCTATACCATTTTTTAGTCTCTGAACAATATGTCTTCATAACTATTTGCGTAGATTCTACTCTAGTGAAATGAACTACCCTAAATCGATATTTGCTATTAATAAAACTTTCTCCTTGACTATCTTCAAAATAGTAAGGTTCACAAACAAATCCCACCTTGTAATCATTCATGTAATCAGCTTCAAGCAAAGGGAGGGCAATCCATTGCATTGTAAATGGATTGCAGATATAATATTGCAACATTCCAATTTCAATCTTAGCTACACAGCATAACATCAAGTCATTGACGATAGCTGAGACCCTAACACACCCATTTCTTTCAGGGAGATAGCTGAGCTCAAATCCACGAAATTTGAACATGGGTTCATCCGAAAATGTGAACAGGACATTCCAACTGGGTTTACTCCAGTAACTGATGAGAAGAGCTGAAGGGTTTTGCTTGTAATGATGATTGAGATGGTGGGTTATAAATCGACCAGCAAAATAAGGAGAAGATATTAGAGAATACCATTTTTTGCATACACACTTGCACAGAAACGCAGATTGAGTGGAGGGTAGCCTATGAAGAATTTCAATCAAGAGAGGTTGCAGATCATTAAGAGATAAACGGGACTGTTCTGATGAAGATGGGATATCTCTCCTTGTTCTTTTGTTGGAGCAGCATGACACAAGTGTTCGCTCTCTGCTTCTGCTTCTGCTTCTGCTTGGCTTCTCATCATCACCGGCCATGGCTCTTCTCTGTCCTCCTGTCCTCCCGCGATCTCTCGTCTCTCTCTTTTCCTTTACACACACACAACATAACAAAATAAACTAAATGGAAAAGGGTCCAAACAACGTTTATACTGTAGCTATAAACTCGTATTCACCATGTATTTGAATAGTAAATTTATGATTTTACCTCTCAGATCATAAACAATTGGGCTACTTAACGAGGGTATCAAAGTTTTTTTCTTATGAACAAGTAAAAAACAAAAATATTCATGTAATAATTGTTTTTAGGTTTGGTATACAGAGGTATTTATGTTTTTTACTATTAAAATTACATTGATTTTACTTTATTACTCTTAAAATAAAAAAACAAACATAACTTTGGTCCAGGGTGAGGGGCAAATTTATCATTTAAAGTTTAAATAATATAAAAAAAATGATTATATCACACACATCAGCACGTGAAAAAATATTATGGTTATTAGATGGTACGTGCGATATCACCTAATAAAAAAACAACAGCTTTTGAATTATCTTAATGGACTCTCAATCCCTGGCTAGTGCTTATCATGAACATACCTCGTATGTATCATTTGTGAAATTTTTTTCCTTCCTCTTTTTTCTTTAATTTTTGTGCCTAGTCTTGAAAATTCTCAAAGTTATCCTCAATTTGTTTTACCTTTGTATTTGGCCCTTGTTTTTTTTTTTTATAATTTTTATCCTTGATATTTTTGTAAAGTTTTATTTTTTTTTAATTTTATTCTTCAATCTCAATTTGTCATTTGTGGTTTTTTTTTCATTATGGTTCTTATTCTTTTGATTTCTGATTTTTTTTCTTAACCCTGTTCTTTAATTTTTATTGGTTTTCAATTTTATCTTTTAATCTAAATTTATAGTATATATTTTTTTTTAATTTAGTCCTTATTCTTTTGATTTTTTTTATCATTTTGTTAAAGTTATTTTTTTCCTCAATTTCACACTACAATTAAAAATTTGTGGTTTCCCTTTAATTTATTTTTTTATTTCATTTTTTATCCTCATTCTTCTAATTATTATTTTTTTATCCTTTTGTATGATTAATTTTTTCTTGCAGTTTCATCCTTCAATATTTGATTTATTTAGATTGGGTTTCACGGTTTTTTCATGTATGGTGCTTCCAATCTAATGATTTATATTTCAAATTTAAAAAGTTAACGCGTGTCATCATTTATTTTTTGACTTATTTTGTTTTCTGATTTTATCTAGGATAACAAAATAAGACAGTATGCCTATGGAACCCCAGTACAATAAATATTTATATAGGCTGAATTGGTCAAATCCAAAATTAAAGTAATTTGTAAATTAACAAAAGCTAATATGCCTCCGAAAAAAATGTTTATCTAGAAAGAAAGTAATTGTTCGCTAGAACAATTTTTTAGGTCATTTTATAAAATTGATTTGTCTTTTAAATTTCACACTTAATAAAAAAATTATAGTTGTCATCTAATTTAGTTTTTTTTATTTCAATTTTGATCATCATTTTTTCATTGCTATTTTTTTTTTAATTTTAGATCCTTTTGTATAATTGATATTTTTTTTTATTTCATCTTTCAACATTTGATTGGTTAGGGATTAAACTTCATTATTTTTCTAAATAGGGTGCTTCCAGCATAATAACCCAGGTCGAAGGTGTTGTTACCCATTTTTGGGTCTCCGTAAAACAAGGAGAAAATACAAAAAACAAATATTTGGAAAAAACCAAAAAAATAATAGCATTGAGAAAAAGGATGTCAGAGCGCCTAGAAAATAGTCAAAAATTGATTGAGGAGGTTTGAAAATACAAAGATTGAAATTTGATAGTATATCGTTGACTGATGAGAACCCTATTGACAAAGAGAATTCAATTTGAGAAAGAAAAGTTCAAAATCAGATGTTTATGGAGTCAATTAAATTTTATTGAAGGTTTAATTGAATTTATGAAGGGTTTGATTGTAAGAAATTTTGATTTTTAAGTCAATTTGAGCTTTAATTGGAAGAAATTAAAGTTCTAGGTCAAATTATAATTTTTAAGAGCTAATTTGGTCGAATCAAGGGCTTAATTGCATAATTATTGAAGTTTGATAGTCAATTAGGGACTTGATTGAAGAAATTTGAAACCAAGAACCAAAGTGAAAATGACATGTAAATAGAGGGGCTAGAATTGACTGAATCAGGGACTGAATTGAAGAAATTAAAAGTTTATTGATCAATGAGGGTCCAATTGCATAAATCCAAGACCAAGGATCGACGTGAAAAGAACGACCAACTTTAGGGCTGACATCCGATTTTGGCGAGGACGCAGTTGAATTGGTTCTTAAAATCAAAATTGCAATTGAGGATTTGATTGAACAAATCACAAAGTAAGGACCGATTTGAACTTTGACATGTTTTTGGTGCCATTTCTTTTTAAATGAAATGACGCATTTTGTGAAAAACGATGTCGTTTCATACACTGTGAACCAAAAAGGCTCAAAACAGTGTCGTTTTGAACGACACTGTGCATGTTCTTCCTTCCTCCCGCACACAGACAGGGAAGAATAAGCTTTCTTTGATTTTTCCCCCGCTCTCTCTTCCCTGACTTGACCAAACAGTGACAAGCCATACCCCTCCACACGCCCTACAATCACATTGAAAAACAAAAAGAGGGAACCATGCCCTACAAAGAACGCCCCATGCCACCCTACCCTGCGCAATGACAAGAAAGGGCAGGGTGGCCCTTTATCCTCCTCCCTATAAATACGGGGGAAGAGAGCAGAAAAAAAGGAGATACCGGAGTGAAAAAAAAAAGGAAAAGCAAAAAAAGAAAGGAAGATGAGGGAAAGGGAAGAAAAGTGAGAAAAGAAAGAGCGACAGTAGAGAGAAAGCATAGGGAAAGAAAGGGAGCAGAGGGAAAGAAAGGGAAGAGAGGAACGATTTTGAAGAGGTTTGAAAGAAAGAACAAAAGGGAGAGAAAAGAGAAAATGAATAGAGGGAAATAAGGGAAAGTAGGGGAGAATAGGGGGCAGAAAGGAAGAACAAAAAGGAAAGGGGAAACAGAAAAGAAAGGAAAGCATAGCCAGGAGCCAAAAAGGAGAAGGAAAAGAAACAAAAAACAGAGGCAGAAAGAAGAAACAGAGTCATTCTACTAACAGTAGCATCACCAAGAAGAAACAAAGCCATTTTACTAATAGTAGTGTTGCTACCTAATTGTTTACCCATGTTTTTGATAATTTTTCAGAAAAAATCAAAAATAGTAAAAACAACAATAAAAACCCAAAAGAATGTGTTTTTGATATATTTGCATCGTTTTTAGCATTTCCAACGTTATCTTAGAAGAATTTAAATTTTTCAAAGGTATTGTGAACACGTTCAACTTTTAATGCGTTAATTTTATAGTCACTGATTTTTCCTTGTTGAGCCGACGTTGATATTACTCGTTTTAAAAAAAAATACAAAAAATAAAAAAATTTAAAATATAAAAAAAGAAAAAGAGTTGAGGGACCAATGTGTTTGTGATCAAGCCACACTTCTCCTATAAATACCAGTGTACACAACAGATACAAGAAAGGGAGAAAATTTACAGGGGGAGCAATTTTGAGACAGAAATTTAGGACAACCATGAAAAAAACCCTAAACTTAAAATTTTCTCTCAAAGACAGTCGCAAGCCTCCTTTTCCCTATTGACAGTCGCAAGCCTCCTTTTCCCTAGTTCCGCGCTGCTTCAAATCGTTGCTGCAGTTTTTACTTTGTGACCATGAAGTTGAGGACAAGGTATCCTGCGATGAGGTCACTTCTTCACCAAAGGTTCATGATTTTGCTCGATAGAATGATCGAACTGTGATGTTCAACAGGTTGTGCTTTGAATAATTGTCTTCTTCTCTCAAATTTGTTTGTGATTTTTCAAGTTTGTGAAGAACCTTCCATTTAACGATGGTTTTTCATCATTTTTCTTCTTTTTTTCCCTTCTTTTGTGTGTTATTTGGGATGGTAATTTATATTAGAAAAATAAATTCTATGCTTAATGTGCTTTCTTTTGTCAAGATTACATTAATTTGGATTCAATTAAGCGTGCTTGAAATTTTAATCTCTAGTGTATTATATGAAAATTGCTACTAACTTCCTCGAAGAAAAATATCAGTACGAATAAAAACTCACCTCTTCAATCTATCCCTTTGATATGGAAAACGCTACCGACCACATATACGCTCTGCATGCATTTTCCCTACGCACGCAATGTATGATGAAATTAAATAATCAAATTAAAAGTTTTCGAGATTTAAGATTATAAGTCAAAACTATAGGAAAACTTTTAGCTGCAACTAATATATTGACCGACGCTTTCTAGTTGATCAATATTATTTTTTTTCAAATGTCAAAAAAAATATTAAAAATATAAAGAATGTTTTAAACTCTTGGATTTAACAATCATGCAAAACCCAAACCCAAACAACTTGGATCTAGTAACAATATAACACCCAAGAGCCTTGAATCTGAGGATCAAGCTAGATCCAAGAGACTTGGGTGTGGCAGCCAAACCAGACCCAAGATGTATAGATCTACAGTCAAGTTAGGCCTAATAATATTAGATTTGATGGTATTGTCAAACTCAAGATCTTTTTAAAATAATTTTATTTTAATACATTATAAAATAAATAAAAAAAACTTTATAAAACAACAGTGCTATAAATTTAAAGAATAAATTCCTGCCGGATGGTATTCTAACTTATTTGTAACCATCGATTATCCTAATTTTTTTTTTTAAAAAAAAAACAAAATATGCAACAATACTTTTTGGTGCAATTTAGTCAAATGCTAAAAAAAAAATCATTTCATAACTTTTAACACTTTTGCATATCTTTATTTTTGGTTTTGAACAAGGAAGTCTGTGTGTGTATATCCTTTTAATTTTTATTTTCACTTGTTTTTCTGCTCTTACTCGTCATTCTTTTAATCTCTTTCCGGCTCATGCGCATGCTCATTCTCTTTTTTTATCTTTATAAGAAATATAATACATTTCACACAGCCCGAGACACTCCTCCTATCTCACGAGAGCCCGGAATATGAATACGATTATAATTATAATTATAGTTATAATTATTTTTTAAAATATTTTTAGTTAAAAATATATTAAAATAATATTTTTTATTTGATGTTTGTATATTAAAATAATTTAAAAATAAAAAAAATATTAATTTAAAATAAAAAATAATAAAAAGTTTAAATTTTTTTAAAAAAACGTATAGAAACTTTCGACTGACCTCTGCACAGTCACCTCCCCTTCACCACCGCCAGTCTAACTCGCCACCACCGATAACCGTCCTTCTCTCTCTCGCCAGCAGCGCTGGCCAATGCCTTCAACACCACACTCCATCTCCACTTTCGACCATCATCAAACCCTCCCATCAAACCAACCACTACTGGAGCCCAGCTGCCACAACCCACTGTCCAGCACCCACAAACAAATTAATCACCATCGCCAACCAGAAGTAGATCCAAACAATCCCACCGCCATCGACCAAACCCGCACGCCGTCAAGACAACCACAGCCCCCATCACTGATTGTAATCATCACGCCGGCAAGAAAACCACAGCCCCCATCGCCATACTCTCCAAACCTCCACGCTACTCACATCTACACACATCGACTGCCCTCTCTCTCGCCAAGCAATCACCACGCGTCGTCCATCGCATCACCGAACCACCACACACCAAACACCCACAGCACCCCAAACTCACCAAATCAGTCACCAAAAACAGCACCACCTCCAACAACCAACGATAGCAGCGGTAGTAACGAAAGAGGGAAAGACAGCAGAACCAAAAGGCCCTGATCTCCCTCGTCAGTTGTTGGTGAATAACGCCACTATCACGTCCAGGTAGAATAGAACGAGAACGAACTCCAGGTCCTGCTCATCACGCGCCACCAGTCATCGGCTTGTGGCTTCACCTACCTCAGCTTCTGCACGCTTCAACGCTGTCCCAACAGCTTCCTGAAGGTATGTTCTGATCTCGCCTTATCTACGACATTAATAAGTTTATGCATATTGTGCAATATTTGAAGTTGAAGGGTTGGAGTCATGACGGAAGTATGCTGGGGGAGAATTTTATTTTATTACAAATCATGATCACATTAATGCTGAAATGTTGCGCGATATATGATTAACAAAACACTACATGTAACTGTTCTAATTTTTCTAATTCTCAAATGTACATGTGATCACTATCTTTCTTGAACTCTCACACCAGTAACCTGACTTCGTGCTTTAATCCTCCTGCTCATTTGCTCATCCCATTTTATTATAACTAGAAATGGAGGTGATGAACAAAGTACTCTCCGAGAGCGATGCAAAAAATAAGCCACTGGAATTTCCGGCTAGGAGTTTCTGAGCCTTCCCCCTGCTTGATGGACCGAACTCGGTCGGATTTGTGGCATTTGACATGCTAGAACAACAATGGAGACTTGAGGTCTCCTTCTGCAATGAAGGTAAGTATCCGAAACCTTGGCTAAAGGGCGAATGGGATGACCATGTTCGTCAGCAAGGGCTGGAGAAAGGAGATAAGGTTATCTTGAGTACTATGCATGAGCAAGAGAATGGCGAAAGAATTTATCGTATCAGAGGTGAAAGAAAGCATTTCGGTTTCTGGTATTTAATGGATGATTAATCGAAGCTCATTTAAACCAATTAAAAAACACCTAACAATTAAAAAACACTTAGCTCATTTAAACTAAGGTCTTATCGTATCAGAGGTGAAAGAAAGCATTTCGGTTTAAGATAAGAATTTATCGTACCTAACACACCAAAATATTTTATATAAGGATGGAATTACAAGCTAAAAAACTCATGGTAGCATATATATGCCCCTTTCATATAAAAGAAAAAACGGATATTAAAAACACAAGAGCCCACCGCGTACTGGTAAGTCACCAGTAGTATAAACAAAGTACAGGACTAGGTGATTAATGGTGCAAACAACTACGAAGGATGCAAGGTGCGAAGCCACTAGGCTTTTTTACGTAATACCAAGACTAAACGCCATGAAAGAAAGGGGCAATTTGTTTGTCTTCATTTTTTATTAGAAATTAACCACACATGCATTTAGCTCAACTTAGGTATTTCCATCTCTATATTGCAAACTCTTCAACCGGTATCCAGATGCGCATCGTCAGGTTTCTTTCAGCCCTGATACGATAACTCCTGACAGCATTTCCCTCCTCATGCATTATCAACTTAACTCTATCTCCTTTCTTCAACCCTTTCTCTTGAACATACCTCCTCCATTGGCCAGACATCCAAGGTTTCTTATGTCTTCCCACGTTGCGAATGGAGACCTTGAATCCCCATCGCCGGCCTAGCGTGTCCATTGCAACAAAATTGAAGTAATTTTGACCAGCAGGGATGGGGAAGTTCCCTAGGCTTTTCATCGGAAATTCCATTCGATTATATGTTGCGTCACTCTTGGACACTGATTTTTCCATTGCCACCTCCTCCATTTCTAGTAAATTAAAAGGGCTGAGAAAAATGTATAAAAGAAGAAAAGAAGTGTATTTGCCTAATTATTTGGATTTTTTTAGTAGGGATAGTTGTAATGAAAGTAGAAGAGGTTGAGGTCCTTTTATACCCAAGACTAAGAGTTTCTGTTGAAGAAAATAGAAAAGAAGAAAAAGTTATCGGACTTTTCTCCCTTCTCTAAGTTGAGCAACGAATGCGTGAGAATTAATACAAAAGGCGCCATAACCTCATATATATAGCCAGGGGCGGAGCAAGAAAAAAAAATCAAGGATTAAAAGAAAGTAGGTCCCCCTTGAAAAATATCAACATTGGCTTTGGATGATGCTGGGAGGGCCTAGGAAAAAGAGAAGAAGGAGGTTCCATGAAAAAAAAGAAAGTACTAGTTAAAATTTTAATTATTTTATGAAAGGGAAGGGTTGGGAAAAATTTCCTTGCAAGGGTCGGGCCCTGCCAGCTCTCTTTCCTCCACCACTGTATATAGCCACTACAAAAACATAAAGGGGCAAAAGGCGCCGACTTATACAACATCATATACCTCATACTAGTTGCAATTATCATTGAGTAAAAACACCGAGAAATCGAGAAAACTAGAAAATATTAAAATTTTTGAAAAATCAAACCGTAAAAAAAAACCGATTAAACAAATTAAAATTTTAAAAAAACCAGCCGATTTGGTTTAGTTTCGGTTTTCTAAGCCTAAAACCGAAAAAACCGAACATAACCCAAACCAAAAAAACCGAACCGAACCTAACCCAAACCGGAAACAAACCGAGCCAAACCGGAAAAAAACCGAGCCAAACCAAAAAATTCTAGTCAAACTGATTTGAACCAATTTTTGTCCTAAAAACCGAACCGAACCAAAACCGGTCGTTTTGAACCGGTTTCGGTTGGGTTTGGTTTTTTTTAATTCGGTTTGGTTTTTTTTTTATAAAAACCGAACCGAACAAAA
>Ga0307510_10009714_pt1 | contig 11452 bp, 11 predicted proteins | sample 12_EM_MG_FD_207224 | JGI IMG/M metagenome (GOLD analysis project Ga0307510, IMG submission 207224) | Populus trichocarpa ectomycorrhiza microbial communities from riparian zone in the Pacific Northwest, United States - 12_EM | ecosystem: Host-associated > Plants > Roots > Unclassified | place... | reverse complement strand
CTTATCTGCGGTAGAAAACGCGTCAAACAAAGAGTGTGTATGACCCCTTGGCCCGACGATGACGTGATCCTCTATGACGGCGTCTGCATCTTCTGCTCGCGCTGGGTCCGCTTCGTCGCGACACGCGACATCGAGCGAAGATTCCGCTTCACCGCGATCCAGTCACCCTACGGCACGCGGCTGGCGCAGGCGTTCGGCATCGATCCCAACGATCCCGATACCAATGCCGTCGTGCATGGCGGCGTGGCCTGGTTCAAATCCGATGCGGCGCTAACGGTGCTGAGCTCACTGCCCGGCTGGCGCTGGACGCACGCGTTGTTTGTTGTCCCAAAACCGGTGCGCAACGCCGTGTACAGTCTCGTCGCCCGCAACCGCTATCGCATTTTCGGAAAGTACGAAGAGTGCTTCGTGCCGGACGCGGATGTGCGGGCGAGGGTGCTGGAGTAGGCACCTATGGGTCTCGCTAAATATTTGGCTGAAGCATTCTCCTCTCTCTGGGAAAGCGTCGTATGACAGGTCCCGTTGCGTATCCAAAACTGCATGTGCCAAAAGGCGAGGACTTCCTGCTGCTTTCGCCGACGGCGCAGGCTCACGCCTACCGGAATGTGGATCGGATGTTCGCGACACGGGCGATCCGCCGAGGCAGTTCGGTTCTGCGGCTGGCGCGCGGACAGGAGATTCCGCCCCGCTATCAGGCCGGGCAGGAGGTCCATGGCGTTGACGCGTATATGGACCGCGCCAATGTCGCGGGGCTGCTCGTCATCAGTCACGAAAAGATTGTTCTGGAGCGCTACTCCCTCGGGTTGGAGGAGAATACACGCTGGTCATCGATGTCGATGATCAAGTCGTTGACGGCGACGTTGGTCGGGGCCGCCCTGCAGCAGGGCGCAATCGGGAGCCTGGACGATGCGGTGTCCAGATATATCCCGGCGCTGCGTGGCTGTGCCTATGACGCGGTCACCATTCGACATCTAATCACCATGTCATCGGGTGTGCGCTGGAACGAGGACTACACGGACCGCAATTCAGACGTCAATCGCTACAGCAAATCGCTGGGCGACAAGGTCCCGGGAGGCGTTCTGGCGCTGATGCGGAGTTTGAAAGCCGAACACCCGCCCGGCAGTCAATTCAATTACAATACCGGCGATACCTATGTCCTCGGCAGCCTGATATCGGCGGCCACTGGAAAAACCCTGGCCGACTACATGTCCGAGACGATCTGGTCCCGCCTCGGCATGGAGTTCGACGCGTTCTATACGCTGGAGTCCGACGCCGGGCAGGAGATCGGAGGCAGCCGCGCCGGGATAGCGCTGCGGGATTTTGGCCGCTTCGGCATCTTCCTGCTGCGCAACGGCGTCGTCGACGGCACGCCTGTGCTGCCTCCGGATTGGGTCGAGCACGCAGGCCGCCCGGCATTCGTCCTCGACCCCGCAACCAATCGCTACGGGGCGACGGGATACGGTTACAGCTGGTGGCTCGATCCTGATGGTTCGATGGCCGCCGTCGGCTTTGCCGGCCAGTCGCTCTACGTCAACCGGAAAAACAACACCGTCATCGTTACGCTGTCCTGTCAGCCGCAACCGCCCTATTCGGCCGCCTATGATGTCGATCTCCGGAGCGAGTATCACGCTTTCAAGAATGCCGTGATCGCTGTGTGCGGCTGATCCGGGAACCCAGGCTATTCGCTCGTGAGCGAAGCCAGTACTTCCCCCGCCGCCCTCTCTCCGCTGTCCCTCGCCCCATGCGCGGTCGAGAAAAACTCCGGCGACGTCGCCTCTCCTGCAAAGAACAATCGTCCATCGACCGGCGCGGCCAGCAATGCACGATCCCCCGCATGACCCGGCAGCGCGTGCGAATACGAACCGCGTGCAAACGGGTCGTGGGCCCAGCGCGATTCCGCCAGCGGCTTCAGCTTGCGGCGAAAATCATTGCCGAGGATGGAGACGATTTCGTTGATGCTCTCCGCGGCCAGCCCGCCTTCGCCGGCGTCTTCCAGCGATTGCGCAAAACGGCCGCCGAAAAAACCCTCGATGCAGGGCTGGCCGAACGGGCGGATGTGATAAGTGCCCATGGCGGTGCGCATGGTGGCGGCGCGCAGATTGCCCTCTTTCGGCAGTGCCTCCGGTTCGTCCAGCGCCAGCGTCACCTTGTCGGCGAGGCCGAGCGGCAGGCCGCGCGCGGCGTCGACTTTTGCCGGCAGAGGCGGATGAAAGCGGATCGCCTCGTCGGCGATCAAATTGGTCGGCACGGTGACGATGACCTTGCCGGCGGTCAGCGTACCCTGCGAGGTCTCGATGCGGACGCGCTTTGCCGAATGATCGATCAGTGTCACCACGCAATTGAATGCGGTCGGACATGTCGCGCCATAGGCGGCAATCAGCGCGCCATAGCCGCGGCGGATGCGCCAGTTCAGATCGGTATCCTCATAGGCGTCCATGTCGAGAAGGGAGACCTGATCGAGCTCGCAGCCGTTGATGTAGGTCGAGATCGCATCGATCATCGGGTTCCAGCGGTTGCCGGGCTCGAGGCAAACATTGGCGGGGCCGTCGCGGCCGCTCTGTTCGGCTTCTTTCGCGGCCTGCTCGGCACGGTCGTAGAACGCGTTCAGCGCGCGGATAAATTCGTCGCGGTCGCCTTGCGGAAACGCCTTGCCATAGGCGCGTTCGCGCCAGGGCGGTAGCGATTTGTTGATCTCGAAATTGAGCCCTTCGGCAATTTTGACGAAGGTGTTCTGGTCCGCCGAATGCAGCCAGCCGCAGCCGACGTCGAAGGTGACGTCGGGCGAGGCCACGATGGTATGCGCGCGGCCGCCGGTGCGGTCGCGCGCTTCCAGCACGAGGACGGAAAGACCGGAATTCTTCAGCGCATTCGCGGCGCCAAGGCCCGCGGCGCCGGCGCCGATGATGGCGACATCGACTGAGGAGGGGAGGGACGTCATACGGTAGCCTCTAGCACGATCGCGCGTGGGCAAAAAGCCAGCCGTCGGCCGCCCGTTGCATCGCCGCAATGCGCGTGCCTCGGTCCCAATGCAGACGCCGATCACAACCATCGGATGATGCGGCGCGGCAAAGCAACGAGGCATCTTGCGCCTCGTTCTGTAGTTGTGTTGAATGAAGTATTCTCTTTTTATTTTTTAGGCAGGATTATTGCCATGACCGTGACCGATACCGATTCCGGGAAACCCCATAAGCGAACAGCGGTGCTCGTCGTCCATGGCATCGGTAGCCATGCGCGCGCTGGAAACCGTGCGCGGTGTCATCAAGGCCGTTTGGCTTAACGGTGAAAATCCCTATGACGCGGGCCGGCGTATCTGGAGCCATCCCGAACGAGACGGCGCCGACATCGATCTGACGGTGATGACGACGAACGAGGTGCCGGAATCAAAGGACGACCGTGTTGTCGACTTCCACGAGCTGTATTGGGCTCACCTGATGAGCGAAACAAAGCCGGTCGCTGTGTTGCTTTGGCTGTATGAGCTTTGCCGCAAAGGCCCGATCATGAAGGAGGGGATCAACGGCTTGTGGTGGGCGGCGTCGATCTTTCTGTGCTTCTTGAGCCTTTCCGTTGCTCTGCTGGCACTGAAGGGCGCAGTTCAGTTTGCGCGGATTTGCACCCTTGAGAGCATGCTGGTTGCGCCGTTCCTTCTGATTTTCAGTTCCCTTGTTCTCGGTCTTGCGGTCGCCTTGAAGTGGCGGGCTTTACGTCTCTCCGGGTGGCTGGCCTTGTTTTGCGGGATCGACGTCATTGCCATCGCAGCCTATTTCGGTGCCAGGAAGTTATGGGGCGACAGATGGCTGGAGCTTTCGGAATTGCTCACCGTCGCGGTCCTTCCGACACTGATTGCGTTTGTCGCTACCTGTCTGCTCGCCCGGCGACACGGGCGGCGCGCATTCTACAGAGCATTCTGGATATCGTTGATCGTGGCGGGCATCGTTTCAGGTGTCGACCTGTTTCTGAACTGGAGCAACACATCCGTCGCGGCATCGTTGACCACGGCCTGGCCTTGGGGGCTGACTCGCCCTGGGGCGCTCCGCTCGCGTTCGGTGTGCTCGGCATCTACATCATCGTTAACGCCGCCTTCCTGCAACCATATCTCGGCGATGCTGCGCGCTACTTCCGGGCCTCACCAGCCAATGTCGCAGTACGCCGCAGGATTCGAAAACAGGCGATAGACACGCTGGACAGGCTCAACGACTGCGGCAACTACGATCGCGTAATCGTGGTGGCTCACAGCCTCGGCACCGTCGTCGCCTACGACATGCTGCGCGCTTATTTCAGCCGGATTTGCGGTGACCTACCGCTAGAGCATGATGTTTTTATACGGAAACATATCCCGAGTTTTTGAGATAGTTGGCACACTCCTGCGCGGAGAAGAGAGCGAGGAGTTGGCCGACCTTTCGCCATGTTGCCTCGACGTCGCGGGGCTCTGCGGCCCGCATCAGATGCTTGAGTTTGGCGAAGACCTGCTCGATCGGATTTAGGTCGGGACTGTAGGCCGGCAGGAACATCAGATGCGCTCCCTTGGCGCGGATGGCGTTACGAGCCGACTTGCCCTTGTGACTTCCGAGATTGTCGAGGATGACGAGTTCGCCCTTGGCGAGGGTCGGTGCCAGCACCTGTTCAATATAGAGAGTGAAGAGTTCGCCATTGATCGGACCGTCGATGACCCATGGCGCGCTGATCCGGTCGTGGCGCAACGCCGCGATGAAGGTCATGGTCTTCCAATGGCCGAAAGGCGCGGATGCCTCGAGACGCTGCCCAGACGGCCCCCAGCCACGCAGCGGCGCCATGTTGGTTTTGATCCAGGTCTCATCGATAAAGATCAGGCGCGAAGCATCAATCCTGTCTTGATGAGCCTTCCAGCGCGTCCGTTTACGCGCGATATCGGGGCGGTCCTGTTCGGCCGGCCGGAGCGTTTTTTTTGAAGCTCAGCCCCTCGGCGTGAACAAAGGCCCACACCGCCCGCACGTCTGTCTTGATCCCGCGCGCAGCCAGCTCCTGCGTCAGCTTGCGCAAAGTGAATGGCCCCGAGCGAATGCGCTTGCGCAGCCAGTCGGCATTGACGCCGGACAGAACCGGCTTCTTGTGGCCACCGATCTTGCCGGGCGCAACCCCTCCGGTCTCCCGCCGCAGATTCTTCCACTTCGTCACACAGGAGGGACTGATCCGAAGCGCTTCTGCAATCGAACGAACGGTCTCGCCAGCGTCAGCCCTTGCAAGAGCGCGTTCGCGAATGTCCTCCGAATAGGGTCGCGTCATCCATGCTGGCCCCCATTACCCAGCATCGGGTTTGAATCAGAAATCCTCCCCGCTGGGAATCCCGATTCCGGAAAAAGACAACATGCTCTAGTCTCGAAGTTCGGCATCGATTTTGACGATATCGACATGGCCAACTGGCAGCCGGCTGGAACCGCATCCGCTGCCGACAAGAAGGTTCTGCGGGAGAAGGCGCGCCGCGCCGTATCGAGTATTGCGCAGGCGGCCGAAAAAGCCCGTGAAGATCAAAAGGCCGCCAATGAGGATCAAAAGGCAGGGATCAAGACGTGGCTGGTGACCGATTTCGTCACGCTCGGAAGTGCATTGTCCCATGCAGTCTTCCTGATGTGTCTCGGAAATAGTCGCCGCGCCCTCGAACTTGATTTCGTCCGGCGCATCGCCGAGCGCGAATTTCCGACCTGTCCGCCGAAGCGGCTCGACAATAACGGCCTGCTTACCTTCCACAATCCGAAGCTGCAGCAGAGACAGGTTCATCACGGCGCGCTGTTCGGCCTGACGCGGTGGACCAACATCTACTTCCCGATGGTGCAGATCTTCTGGGGAGACGCGATCGGCGGCAAGCTGGCGCCGATCTTCGGGTCGCATATCGTCGATTTTCCCGTGTCGACCAAAGCCAATGGCGAGGCCGACTTCTTCACCCATACCGCCTATTGGGACGTGTGCCGCGAGCCCGCAACATTTCAGGCTCCGCATATTGTCGCGCTTCAGGAAGCCATCGACCTTGCCGATATCGGCAAGGCCGTCAACGTGGTCGACAGCGCCTTCGCGTCCAACGCAGCCAGGTAGGCTACGCCACCGCTTCCTTGGCCTTTTCCGCGCGCTTGCGGTCGTTGGCGTCCAAAAACTTCTTGCGCAGGCGGATCGACTTCGGGGTCACTTCGACCAGCTCGTCGTCCTCGATATAGGCGAGCGCCTTTTCCAGCGTCATCTTGATCGGGGGCGTCAGGCGCACCGCTTCGTCCTTGGAGGTGGTGCGGATGTTGGTGAGCTGCTTGCCCTTGAGCACGTTGATCTCGAGGTCGTTGTCGCGGGTGTGCTCGCCGACGATCATGCCCTTGTAGACCTTGCAGCCGGGCTCGATCATCATCGGGCCGCGGTCTTCCAGCTTGAACATCGCGTAGGCCACCGCCTCGCCCTGGTCGTTGGAGATCAAGACGCCGTTGCGGCGGCCCTGGATGTCGCCCTTGTAGTTGTTATAGCCGTGGAACAGGCGGTTCATGATCGCGGTGCCGCGGGTGTCGGTCAGCAGTTCGCCCTGATAGCCGATCAGGCCGCGGGTCGGCGCGTGGAACACCAGCCGCAGGCGGTTGCCGCCGGACGGGCGCATCTCGATCATCTCGGCCTTGCGCTCGCTCATCTTCTGCACGACGACGCCGGAATGCTCCTCGTCGACGTCGATCACGACTTCCTCGATCGGCTCCTTCCACTGGCCGGTCGCCTCGTCCTTCTGCAGCACGACGCGCGGGCGCGAAACCGAAAGCTCGAAGCCCTCGCGGCGCATGGTCTCGATCAGGATCGCGAGCTGCAATTCGCCGCGGCCGGAGACTTCCATCGAATCCTTATCGGACGCCTCGACCACGCGCAGCGCGACATTGCCTTCGGCTTCGCGCAGCAGGCGGTCGCGGATCATGCGCGAAGTCACCTTGTCGCCTTCGGTGCCGGCGAGCGGTGAGTTGTTGACGATGAACGACATCGAAACCGTCGGCGGATCGATCGGCTGCGCCACCAGCGGCGTCTCGACGGAGGGATCGCAGAAGGTGTCGGCGACGGTGCCCTTGGTGAGGCCGGCAATCGCAACGATGTCGCCGGCATCGGCTTCATCCAGTGGGGTGCGCTCGATGCCGCGGAAGGCGAGGATCTTGGTGATACGACCCGTTTCGATGGTCTTGCCGTCGGCGCCGAGCACCTTCACCTGCTGGTTCGGCTTGATCGAGCCGGAAGTGATGCGGCCCGTGATGATGCGGCCGAGATAGGGGTTGGCCTCGAGAATGGTGCCGATCATCCGGAAAGGGCCTTCCTCGACGGTCGGCGGTGCGACGTGGCGCACGATCAGGTCGAACAGCGGCTGCATGCCGGCTTCCTGCGAGCCGTCCGGGCTGTCGGCCATCCAGCCCTGCTTGGCCGATCCGTAGAGGATCGGGAAGTCGAGCTGCTCCTCGCTGGCGTCGAGCGCCGCAAACAGGTCGAACACTTCGTTGATGACTTCGGTCGGGCGCGCGTCGGGACGGTCGACCTTGTTGATGACGACGATCGGCTTCAGTCCGACCTTGAGCGCCTTGGAGACCACGAATTTGGTTTGCGGCAGCGGACCTTCTGCGGCGTCTACCAGCACCAGCGCGCCATCCACCATGTTGAGGATGCGCTCGACCTCGCCGCCGAAATCGGCGTGGCCGGGGGTGTCGACGATGTTGATGCGGGTGTCCTTCCACTGCACCGAGGCGGCCTTGGCCAGAATGGTGATGCCGCGCTCACGCTCCAAATCGTTGGAGTCCATCGCGCGCTCGGTCACCTTCTGGTTTTCGCGATAGGTGCCGGATTGCTGCAGCAGGCGGTCGACGAGGGTGGTCTTGCCGTGGTCGACGTGGGCGATGATGGCGACGTTACGAAGGTTCATGGCTCTTCTTCTGGTCGTGCATGGTGGTTGCGCGATCTCACCGGAAAACCGGGACCCACTTTTCCGGATCGCGCTCTAAAACCTGGAATACTGGCGCGTGATGACGCTTCTTCGAATCGTCATCCCGCGCCGTCTATTTTGTTTGAGCATGATCTCCGGGCAAACGCGTACCGCGTTTGTCCCGAGGGAAAACCGGTACCACTTTTCCGGATCATGCTCCGGGGGCGCTTTCCCCCAAAAAGGAAGCCCGGCCAAAAAGACCGGGCAATACCTTATGCGTTGCGGCGCAATATATTCAGAAAACGCCAAAAAACAATGGTTTGTTTGGCATTTGGTTAGTCGATTTTGGGCGTGCTGCCGGCCCTAATTGCCCTTTTCGGGGTCGGGATAGACCCCCCGCAAAACCTCCTCGAAATGGGCCTTGACCGCCTCATTGCACTGGCAGGAGCGGTTTCGCATGGCATCCGGGTTGCGGATCAGGATCGAGCCGCGCCGGGTCTCCAGCGTGCCTTCCGCCTTGAAGGTCTGAATGACCCGGCTGGTATAGGAGCGGCCGACCCCGAGCAGGGTCGCCAATTGCTCGTGGGTCAGCGGCACGACCTCGTCGCCGTCGGCGCGTTCCATCGCCGAAATGATCCATTTCGCCGTGCGCTGCTCGATCGAGTGGATCGCATTGCAGGCGGTAGACTGGAAGATCTGCGCCAGCATGCAGTCGGCGTAACGGGCGAAAATGTTGCTCAGCGTGCGTGATTTCGATTTCGCCGCGTCGAGCTTGCCGACCGGCAGCCGTACGAAGGGACCGGCGAATTTGACGGTGATGCGGGTATAGGCGGGGAGATAGCCCTGGCTGACGATGCCCCCGACGGCGCCTTCGCGGCCGATCAGGATGGTCTCGACATCGCGGCCGTCCTCGTTGGTTACCATGTAGGAAACGAGGCTGGGACCGCAGGGGAAATGCACGGTCTCGACATCGTCGCCGGGGCTGTAGAGCAGGTCGCTCGAAGCGGCATCGGCGGGGACGAGGTGCGGTTCGATCAACGCAAAATCGGCGTCGTTCAGCCGGCGCAGCAAATTGTTGAACGGCCGTCCGCCGGCCGCGTCGTCCAGTCTCGCAGTCATTGAAGGTTTCCCGATCCCCACCGGAGCACAATAATCGAACCAATCCGAGTTATGTGTTCACTAGTGGACAGACGGTAGAACTTACATGTGGTGGTTTCAGTTCCGGAACCGGCGCTGCTTTTCTGGGTGACGGCTGGATTACGCCTCCGGGGCTTCGGCCCGGGCTTCTGATCAAATGCGGAACCTTGAACTGGCGAGAGACATGGAACCCGCCTCCTGTGACGGCATGCCCAATGACGTGTTGATCGTTGAAGACGATCCAATCATTGCGCTCGATTTCGAAGACACGGTTGTGGGCTTTGGGGTGAAGACGGTGCGGACCGCTGCGAGTGTGGCCAAGGCGCTCGATATGATCACCGACCGGCCACCGGATTTCGCGCTGCTCGACGTCAGCCTCATTCGCGAGAAGAGTTTTGCCGTCGCCGAACGGCTGGAGGCGCTCAAGATTCCGTTTGCCTTCGTCACCGGCTACGGCGCCGACGCCCGGCTTCCGGCTGCATTCGCAACGAAGCCGCGGCTACCCAAGCCCTATTCGACCGACGCGCTGCAGGCGCTCTTGAAGAGCGGCTGCGTCAAGCCTTGAGCGGGTGCGGCTGCCGCTGCGGCTACACCGGTTTCGGATCGAGCGTTGTCGACCACAGCGCCACGTCGGCGCGGTCGCGCAAAGTCACCGTCAACTGCCCGCTGGCGCCGTCGATCCTGACGTGGCCGAAGAACTGCATCCCGGCCGATGGCGGCAGGTTCTGGTTGCCAGGCCCCGGCGCCTTGATGAACTTCAGTTCGGGGCCAAACGTATTGTCGAGGTCGTTCGGGCCGAACGTGCCGGCGTGCAGCGGACCGGCGACGAACTCCCAGAACGGGTCGAACTCCCCAAACTGCGCATTGTCGGGATTGTAGTAGTGCGCGGCCGCATAGTGCACATCCGCCGTCAGCCACACGGTGTTGACGACGCCTGACGTCTTGATGAAACGCAGGAGGTCGGCGATCTCCAGTTCGCGGCCGCGCGGCGGTCCGTCGCCCTGCGCGACCGCCTCCGAGCCCTTCTTGTTGGGCCCATCGTCATAGACGATGAGGCTGAGCGGCATGTCGGATGCGATCACCTTCCAGGTGGCGCGCGAATTCAACAACCCCCGCTTCAGCCAGGCCATCTGCTCCGGTCCGAGGAAGAAACTTTCGGGTCCGTAGGTGTCTTGCTGGTTCGCGCCATTGGGGCCGCGATAGCTGCGCTCGTCGAGCATGAATACGTCGAGATGCGGGCCGTAGTTGAGCGTGCGATAGACCCGGCCGGGCTCCGTGATGCTCTCGCGCATCGGATACATTTCGTGGAACGCGCGCGCCGCGCGGGCGGCGAGCAGGCTGATGTTGCGTTCCTTGTAAGCCGCAGGCAATTCCTTCGACAGCGACCAGTTGTTGGTGACTTCGTGGTCGTCCCACTGCACGAAGATCGGCACCTCGGCGTTGAAGGCGCGCAACTGCTCGTCCATGAAATTGTATTTATGGGCGGCGCGAAATTCATCGAGCGTCTCGGCAACCTTTGCCTTCTCCGGGGTAGTCAAGTTCTTCCAGAGCTTGCCGTCCGGAAGTGTCACCTCATTCTTGATCGGTCCGTCGGCATAGACGGTGTCGCCGGAGTGCAGCAGGAAATCCGGGCGATGCTTGCGCATGGTGGCGAAGGTGAACATGCCGCCATCGTCCGGGTTGATGCCCCAGCCCTGTCCGGCAACGTCGCCGCCCCAGACGAAACTGACGTCACGGCGATCGGCTGGCGCAGTGCGGAACCGGCCGACCACCGGCTCGCTTGCGATGCCGGTATGCGCGAGGTCGCGAAACCGGACACGGTAGAAGATCTCCTGCCCGGCAGGCAGGTTCTCCAGCAGCATTTTCGCGGTGAAGTCGCTTTCGGGCAGCGCCGCGATCGGCGGCAAGGTCCGTGCGTTGGCAAAGGACTCCGTCGTGGCGACCTCGACCAGCATTTGCGAGGGGCGGTCGGCGCGCGCCCATACCACGCCGCCATCGGTGCCGACGTCGCCGGATTGCACGCCGGAGGTCACGACCGGCCGGTCGGCGGCGCGGCTGAGATACGGCATCGCAAGCGCGCTGATGGCGCCGGCCCCTGCAGTGGAGAGAAAGCGCCGTCGGGAAAGTCTGCGAGAAATCCTGAACGTCATGCGAGCTCCCTTCGGTTCGGTGCGGGCATGCAATGCCGGCCTCGCCAGACCTAGAAAGAATTGATGACGGTTCGATTACGGGATTTGCAGATCAGGCGTTGCTGGCGGCGCGGAATTGCGCGCCCGCCCGCTGCAGGTTTTGCGGTATGCTCATCAACAGCGCCTTGCGGTCGGCCACCGCGTTGTGGAACTGCTCGATCGCGATATTGAACGCGGTCAGCGTGCCTTCCTCGATCGTGCCGTGCTCGAAGCATTGCAGCGTGTCGCGCAGAAT
>Ga0307510_10009712_pt1 | contig 11453 bp, 14 predicted proteins | sample 12_EM_MG_FD_207224 | JGI IMG/M metagenome (GOLD analysis project Ga0307510, IMG submission 207224) | Populus trichocarpa ectomycorrhiza microbial communities from riparian zone in the Pacific Northwest, United States - 12_EM | ecosystem: Host-associated > Plants > Roots > Unclassified | place... | reverse complement strand
CACAACAACGTACAGCGTTTCCGATGCCGCACCGACATGAACTGGCTCGGAAAGTAGGCGAGGCAAAACTCGCAGATGTAGAGCACGGGGAGATGCGCATACTCCTGTGGGTACGGGCTGAAATACCAGGTGTCGACTTCGTGCCGCCCGATGGAGAGTCGATTGAGGTTCTTCACGCGTGCGATTTCGGAGACGGACTGTGTCATGGAACCGCTCGTCCGCAGTTTCTCGATCTCTGCTTCCTTCGAGAACGAGGAGAGTGGAGGAGGGCTGGCCGGAGTGCTTGCGCTTAGATCGAGCTCGCCCTCTGCGTCGACGTCCCCCTCTGCATCCAGGTCGGCATCTGCGTCGGCATCAGGGTCGACCTCGCCGTCCGCATCCGCATCAGGGTCGATCTCCCCGTCAGCATCAGCATCAGCATCAGCATCAGCATCCGCGTCGGCGTCGGCGTCAGCATCAGCATCAGCATCTGCGTCTGCGTCTGCGTCTGCGTCTGCATCTGCGTCAGCGTCAGCATCCGCATCGGCCATTTCGATATCTGGCTCCCCGATAGCGTCCTCGTCCTCTTCTTCCTCTTCTTGGGCTTCTTCATAACGTGCCTTGCGCTTCAAAGAGCCACTGGGCGCGGGAGATGGCGATGGCGATGCAGCAGGGGATGACGATGCACTGGCACCCCGTGGCGTTCCCCAACCCTTGCCAACACCGATGGCGTTATTCAGGGTGGCACGCCGAAGTAAGTCGTGTTCCTTGCTAGACCTGGGCATCTTTCCCTGGCGTTTATTGGCCGGGGGAGTGCTGCCATGCCTCTTCACCACTTTCTCCTTCTCCTTCTTCTCCTTCTTCTGGCGCGGCCATTCGAGGTCACGGGAAAGGACCAGTCGAGAGCCGAGAATCCATTCGTCCAGTCGCTTGTTGAATTGGTCCCAGTGAACGAAAAACTCGAGTTTGTCGAGTTCAGGGTTTGGAGGAAACAGTTCGGGAGCAGGGGTGGATGGATGGGACGCGCCGTTGCTCGGAGTAGACGCTTGTCGACGTAGATATAGATTATTTAATTTGTCGCGGATGGATAGAACCTCTGCAAGTCGTTCCTCTTGTCCTGAGACATCTATATTCCAGCGCCTGGCGTAAATCTTGCAACCAACTGAGATGTCCTAGAAGCCGTGGGGAGAGTTATGAGGTTGTCGTATGACTAAGCACAATGTGGCTCACCCGGATCGTGTAGCTTCCCCCCAGAGAGACAGGGGCAGGATCCTGGGACCCCTCCTCTTTTGCATGTGCAGTAGGGGACATGGAACGCGTTCTGCTTGTTCTCCTGGAGCCGGTTTGTGGGGAAAATAATAGTGCAGCGAGTTTGAGAGAAAAATGACTAGGAAAAGCTTTGTCACGGTGGTGATACTGTGTGACAGTGTTGGATAATCAAAACCGTTCGCCTTTATTGATTTTCGTCACGCGAAGTGTCACGCGTTCTATCCTATCCTAGCATGGCGCCTTGTGAGGAATTGGACATCCGACCATCTCTCATTCAACTCATCGATTGGCACCTTCAAAATTTCCGAGATTGGACAGTTTGTACCGTTCAGTTGTTGGTACTATTATCCTGATTGGTGTAGTTGTTTGCCGAAAGAGGCGCGGTCACGAGTATGGCAGGTCACGGGGTCGAGCCCAATATCCGTAGCGCCCTCTGTTTGTAGGGGCACAACGGTAAGTTAGTAGCCTTCCGGTGGCACACCTGGCACAAAGCTCACAACGCACAGTAAGGCTCTTGTCGTTGTTCCACCTATCTGTGCACCTAATGTTACTTTATAATGTCTCAGCCAGACCACCCTTTCTTGGTACTCCTGTCGTGATCCCCTTCGCCTCTGTCTTCACTCGATCTCCACTAGTATCACAGTACAGCCGACATAGTATTCGCGACGTTGTTTATGTCCTTCCAACATGTTGGGAGACGTGATTGAGATATCGCCCTCCCCAGAACTAGAGCCCCGAGTCGTTTATCGTCCATTACGCCGCAAGCGTGAACCCCTGTCCCACCCCGATGGAAATGAGAGCACCATCGAACTTACCGATTCCACGGACAATCAGAGCAGTTCACCGTGTAAGAGAGTTAAGAGGCGAAAGGCGGATCTGAAGCCAAGCGCTGGACCAAGTACTTCACGAGACATCCCAGTTACCCAGACTCGGGCTTTGAGGTGCGTAGTATGTCCACTTTTTCGTTTTTCGTTGCATTGACATCGCGATGTCGCAGCCCACGAATAGATAGACGGACGCGCAAATCAAGAGGTCAGTCCAATACATCTCGGCAAGCAAGCGTGGTGCCACGAAGGACCACCTCTCCTGACCAAATACAACCCCATGACTATCCTACGCCCGTTATCGGACAGGGACAGGAACCCGGAGCGGTACAAGTTAGGGGCCCAACACCTCTCGCAATGCCTGATAGTCCCCAGGTACCTGACCATCGACTGACACCTCCCCTCGAACATATTCCACTGGGTGAGGAACTACCGCCACCAGTTACTGCTGATGCTTCGGAAGTCGTGCAAGAATCTCATGAGAGGCTTGTTGAACGGGTGCGTGAGGTAGTTCCGGATGTTCTACCTGCGCATGTCTTCAAGCTTCTTTCTATACACGAGAATACCTTTGCCAACAACCTCCTCGGTGCAGTTATTCATATTCTACTAGAAGATCGGTCATATCCCAAGGATGTTAAAGGGAAAGCAAAAGCAGTCGACAAGAAGACCGAGGAAGTTTCGGGGGACATTGATACTGACGTAGACTACACGCTCCTGGGTACGAACAGGCGTCTAGGTTCAGTGTATCGGACTTTGTCTTTGGTGCGTTTCGACCTCCCTTTCTTCCGCAAACTGCTGACTTGCATGACAGCAATCCCTCCGCAGCAGTTTCGCCGACATCGATCACACATACATCGAGGAGATTTTCACCTTGCATGACGCGCATTATTCCCCTACCTATTTGTATCTTTTAGACCAGGGCGCAACTCCGAGCTCAGTTGTGCCACTTGCCCCCAATCTAAGGAAAAGGAAAGGCAAGGCCAGCAAGAAATCCGCTCTTGATCAGAAAGAGTTCATGAAGGAACACGCTTGGCTCGTTCAGAAGCTAAACAACCGTCACAACTCACCAGTCCCAGCCACCACGTCCCAAGATGTGGAAGATGTGGAAGAAGAGGGGGGAGACATCGAATGTGGTTGTTGCTTCTCGAGCTATTCTTTCGTAAGTACTTCTGGCCGCTATGCTTTCGTCCTATTGATTCCCGCGCAGGGTAAGATGGCACAGTGCACAGACACTCACCTCTTTTGTAAGAGCTGTGTGACGTCCTATGCATCTGCCAAACTAGGGGAACAGGATTCAGATCTACGTTGCATGGACATATCTGGCTGCAAGATGGCCTTTCCAGACTCTGAACTGCGCCGCGTCCTCCCGGAAAAGTTATTCGAGCTATATGAGCAGATTCGACAGCGCCGCGACATCGAACTGGCAGAAATCGAGGGCCTCGAAGAATGTCCTTTTTGCGATTTCAAGGCCGTCATCGATGTGGATTTCGAGGCGGATAAGGTATTGAGGTGTCAGAATGAAGAGTGTGCGAAGTTCAGCTGCCGGAAGTGCAAGAAGGAAGTACGTATTCACGCAAAGTCCAGTTCTTCCATGGGAGTGGCTTACTCTCGATTGTTAGGACCACCTGCCGAAATCTTGTGAAGGTGTGTCTATGATCAGCTGTATTCAAGTTGATGTTCGTGCATCATACTGACTACAACTCAGAGATGGAGGAAGATAAGAAGTTGGATGGAAAGCACGCAATCGAGGAAGCAATGAGTATGTGCCCTTCCCGCTCTGTTCGGACGTGTCTGATCATTCTGAATGCGCTAGCTCAAGCTTTGATGCGCAACTGTCCTAAGTGTCAGAAGGGTACGTGAACACTCGAGGCTCCCCCCATACCTAGACTTACCGGCTCTGTCCAGCTTTTATAAAGGAATACGGAGTAGGCGATCTGAACGTCAATGGGATGCCGTCGCTTATGGCACTCAGCAGTGCAACAAAATGACATGTACCTACTGCCATACAGTGTCTTGTTATGTCTGCCGTTCCATCATTAACGGCTACGAACACTTTAACCAATCCGTGAGGTTCCCGTACCCTTCTTCTGATAGGTCCTTGACATTCGATCCCAACAGCGGCCTGGTGATGCTCGACGCGCCGGAAGCAGTTCAAAGAAGTGTCCTTTATGGGACACTGCAGAAGACCGACACGCCAAGGAGGTACAGATCCCTTGACAATGATAACTCTGAGACATAGCCCTGATCACTATCTAAGGTCACCGCTGCAGCTGAGACGGCTCTGAAAGAGTATAAGGCACTTCACCCGGATGTTCGAGACGAGGATATCCGAGTCGAACTGCCACCTCCCCCCCAACCCAACAAGCGAGCGCAGCATGCTCCTGGTAGAGGGCCTCACTTACCCCCGTTACCGGCTCATGTTCAAGTCCACCACGTTCGCAATGCCCACGTCCCAATTGCCCACCCTGTCGGGCCTGTCGTGGCGCTCGGAGTCCCTCTCCCGGCATTACCTGCTCCACCCTTCAACCCCGGACACCTCTTTGTGCGTCATCTACCAGATTTTGGTCAATTGCGCCAACCCCCGGCCCCGAGGCGGGGTGCTCCAGTGATGTACCAGATGCCTATTCCTCCTCAGTACAACGCATTGCAAGCGCCGGCGCCTCCCCAGCCGTATAACCCTTTGCAAGCTCCCCAGCCGCAGCCGTACAACCCCTTGCAAGCTCCCCAGCCACAGCCGTACAACCCCTTGCAGGCACTTCTTCCCATCCCCATGCCCCAACCACCGCGTCTCCCCCCTCTCCAGCAAATGCTACCCCCGGTGCAAGTGGCTGCAGATCTGGAACCTAGGAGAGTGGTGGTTCGAGGAAAACGCAGGCGTTAGGTCCGAAATTTTCAGTGTGCGCGTTTGCGGCCTGCTCGATTCTTGAATGTCGACCTACCCTATCTACGTACTTCTAGTACTATATCTCTATACATATCGGCCAGTTTCAGTAAACTCACTTGCGCGATGTCGATTGCGGGTTGTTGTTTCGTCAGCTATTGGCGAGCAGAGTTTCATGAGAGACCCAACCAGTTTCCAGACCGTGCTCATACTGATCATCATCACACATAGCCATACTCGTGAGTGCTTTCAGCTCGATAATAATGATACCCGAGACCCCGAGGGGCTTCCTCTAAAACATATATGTGGTTTACGCGGCTTGTGTAGAGCTCAAGAAGGTCAGCACGCGGAAGCATGGTTTCATTAATATTCTTCAAAAGTTGGTTCCTTTGGACTCGGACATTGCAGCCACTACAGTACTACCACCCGCCATCTGGGTCCGTTCATTCGATCAGATTCATGTCTTCATCATCGCCGACTGCCCCTTCCCAACCATTCATCAGGAATTTGGCCCAAGTTCTGTTAAGGCCTCGTGAGCTAATGTCGCCTGTTGTGAGTGGTTACGAACGGCATAACTTAGTTACCACCTGGTTTTGGGCCCACTATGCCTCGGGACACTCTGTGGGTACTCACGAAGTGATCCAATCTGCCATTCACTGTACGTTACTCTCGAGATATTCCATGACGCGCGTCCTCCTCGGCAAGATCCACCCCCGTCATATCGGGTATGAAGAAGTACGTCATCAGGATAATCAGGACACAACAGATCGCGGCTATAATGAACGTCCATCTGAACAGTACAAACGTTGCTCAGCTACTAGCCTTCCGTGGTTATAGCCCACATCGATTCTCACCTCTTTCCCAGGTTATCTCGGATGGGAGTGAACACTTGTGTCCCAATGACGGCTCCAGCCTTGCCGAACCGAATGCTGCTGATAACCCATAACACGTCCCACTGCTTGGAGTCAGCGCCTAGCAGGGGCCACTTTTAGAACTGCCCTACCGAATCGGCGTCGCATATGACCTTTGTCCAGGATCAGTTGTAATCAAACATCGAACAGACCCGTCCGAGTCTGAACTTACTCAGCACTGATGAGGCCGAGCATATCTCCGGGGCCCTAGACATAAATGATGCGATTTCTCTGGTGGGTAGAGAAATATAGCCCCAAAACCTACCACATTCCCGAATGATTGCATTAGGCCATAGCTTGGGAAAATTCGCGGCATCAGTCGGGATATAACCCTCGATCACAAGCAAAAACGACGCACAGCACAACACAGAGAGGGATAATGCCCGTAATTTTGTCGTATGCGAGCCCAATGATCAAACCTAGGGATACAGTTGAGACTATGCCTTTTTATACACAAAAACAATACCCACCCAATATTGCGTAACCGACAAACCCCACGATCATCTGGTTCGCCCATTGGCTGCAGTGGTCGAGTCTCGGTCACCTGCTTCTTTTACCACTGCCGCATGGGTCCCCACTCAATATACCCATACGCAGTGCTCAATTAGCCTCAATACACAAGGGCACTGCCTCTTGCGCTTCCGTTCAAATCATTCTTCCCGCTCCCCTCGGTAGTAAGATGGCCAGCGATGTCCACCCCTGCAATGACCAGTTGGCCACCCTACTTTCCTCCACCATGACGCTCACTGCTGTCCCTGGCGGCAGGCTCAGTTGTTAGAACCTAGATAGCCCTATATTCTTCGTGAGAGCTTCAATATTGTTTTGCCGCAAATGGGGGTTTCCAAGATATAAAGTAACGGAGCAAATTAGAGTAGATTAGAGTACAATCCGAAATGCGAGAAAATGTTTCTATTTGAGGGTTGTCTTCGGCCTTTCCCGGGCCACGTTGACATTGAAAGGTTGAGCGTGCGCGCCCATCATTGCACTCACCTTTTTCTCACCCAATATGTTTTTCGCTAAGGCGTCACTCATTTTCGTTGTCGTGACACTCGCGGCCGTCTTTTGCGCGCAGTCCGTAGAGGCTGCTCGTGGCCCGAAAATCACGAGTAAAGTATACTTTGACATCAAACACGGTGACAAGGACATGGGTCGCAGTGCGTTCATTCCACTCTCTTCTCGCTTCTGAATTCCAGTTAATGATGTCGACAGTCGTGTTGGGCCTTTTCGGTGGTGTACGTTGCGTTGAGTTGATCTGTGCCGAGACTCTCACCGGATGACACTCTGCAGACCGTTCCCAAAACTGCCGAGAACTTCCGTGCTTTGGCAACCGGCATCAACAAGGACGGCACTGAGCTTGGCTACGGCTACAAAGGCTCAAAGTTCCACCGCGTCATCAAAAATTTCATGTACGTAAATCTAGTAGGGCATCCATGGCTTCATGTTGAATTTGCGATAGGATCCAGGGTGGTGATTTCAGTGAGCTTTTCAACCGCTAATACTTCGTTTTAGCAGTCTTGGTTGATCTCTACGTTTAGCACGTGGCGATGGCACGGGTGGAAAGGTTCGCATCTACCTCGTGCTGTTGAAATACATTTGCTCATTTACGTAGTCCATCTATGGTGACCGTTTCCCTGACGAGAATTTGTGCGTGCTGAACCAGGTTGTACACCTACATATCCTGACATATGTTACAGCAAGCTCAAGCACTCCACCCCTGGTCTTCTCTCTATGGCAAATGCTGGCAAGGATACCAATGGTAATTCATCTCACTTCTCGGCTTCGTTGTAGATGCTGACGTATACATGTAGGCTCTCAGTTTGTATGTTATATTGGATGGAATGTTAGCTATCCATGAAATGACACCCGCTCTAGTTCATCACTACAGTTCTAACTAGCTGGCTTGACGGGAAGCACGTACGTTATTTATTCACCTGCCAAAGCCCCTTCTAGGTATGCTTATTTTCTTCAGGTCGTGTTCGGTAAAGTCCTTGAGGGCATGGATCTCGTTCACAAGATCGGTCAGCCAATCTTTATCTACCTTCTGTGAGATAGCTTATACAAGCACCAGAGGACGTTGCCAAAGGCACGAACGACCGACCTACTGAAGATGTCACAATTGTCGACTGCGGCGAAGTATGTGTACATCGGTCCTGGCTAACGTTATCACTCATACCCCGATCCTAGCTTCCCCTCGACGTAGATGCAGATGGCAACCAGGTACCCCTCCATGCTGAGCTCTAGCCAGCTATTTAATTGTGTAAAATTCGTCATGCGAATAAAATTATCTACCCCTCAGGATCTTGACGACGAGAGTCCTCCCGATGCGGACACGGCGGGAAAAGCCCCGTCGGAGACATCTTCATCAGGGATAACGCTAGGCGAGCCTGCGAACACTACAGGGCGTTACGCCATCGTCGGTTTGACCCTCTTCGCCATCGCCACGATGGTATTTATGTTGATGGGTGGCTTACGGTGGCTGCGGCGCCTGATTGCGACACGGCATCGTGGCCGATACCGCAAAGTTGATGACGAGGACCCAGAGAAGTAAGCACACCGAGACGGGCCAAGCTGCTCGGCCACTCCTTCGGGTATTCGATAGCATATATTAGTAATAAATCCTACGAGAGAGTGATACAGCACCCGACACATGTCAGCCCGTCAGCCCGTAGGCCGAAAGTTAATGTGGTGATAAATACATCAGCAGTGTCAATAGTGTGACCATCCATGCCAGCACAAAAGGGACCCTCAATTGTTGGGTCACTGCGCCGCTGCTTGCGGTATTAGGGCTAGGTTCGGAAGTTAAGATATTAGGGTGCGAAAGAACTGGATAATTGACGCACGGTTCACCGTTCTGATCAGAAAATGAGGGACATGTGTCGTTGACGCTTCCCTGTAATCGAGTCAGCAAACAGCGGGAGACACGTGAAAACATTGCGATTCACTGTTGGATCAGCGGGACAGCAGGCCCCGTCCTCCAAGCTAGGAACGCTCCCGAGTGCCGCAGCATCCTTAGAGCCTGACCACTGGGACGCACAGGAGACGCTGTCGTAACTGATATTCCAGACACCAAAGTCCTGTAAATGCTTAAGTCTATACAAAAGCAAAACATAAAAGGAGGGTGCGACATACGGTATAACCTGTGGCAAGTTTAGAGAGGCTCTCCAACTAAGTCTGCATGCACACTCACCATACAGTGCTTCGTTGGACGGGAAAAAATCGCTTGGTATTGATGATGATGGAAAAGCAAGGTCAAAGTTGAGATAGTTTCCTGCCCTGGAGATTCAGCGCACGTATGAACATTGTTAGACACCCCGACCAAATGGATTATCAACACTACTACTCACGAGTTGGGGCCATCGACAGTCCCGTTGCACCAACCAGTCGTACTGAGAGGGCATAGGTCGGTGATCTTGATGACAACGCTTTTTGTTTCGGTCGGGTAGAAAGGGGGATTGGAAAGAAAGGTATTTAGAAGTGTAAGTTTGAAGCAGCGTCCGCATGCGGGACCATATGATGTGCTGCTCCCATATGCCATCTGGTTGAGAGCTGCGGTTGGGTAATGGGTACTTTGGCCTGTGCAGCCACAAGAGGCGATATAGTCTTCAGGTAAGGTATAGTGCGTCATTGTTGCGATGCCGGAATTTGGGTATTGTATCCATTGTGAGGTGGCGCATACAAGAAGATGAGAGAAAATGAAAGGAATGACTGTGATAGCATGCTTGAAGTTGAAGAGAAGAGACATAAGGAAACGATCAGATGGATGCCTGCCATTAGATTAGAAATCAAATCAAATATATATAAAAAGTTAAAAAAAAAGCTCACGATTTAAATGACGGAGGAACAAGTCGGAACCATGATGAGAGCTCTTTATCCAGCCTCGAACAACCTTGGTGTCCTCTCTGATGACTTGATTACCCTCAAGATCGCACGACACACCCCCTGCGAACTTTGTGACGACTGTCTGGGCCTTCATCCTACCTCCCACGCCCACATCCTCCGCGACGGACAACCCCCTGAAAACTCCTTAACGAACCTCGCCCAGTATGGCTCCGATGAAGAGGACAATGGGATTGCATATATCCGCCTGTGTGGGTGTGGTCATACCCCACAGCAGCACGGCGCAAATGGGGCGGAGCTTGGCGAGGAAGAGTTTACGCGTAGAGCTAATCTAGCTTTCCGTATCGACCATCATCTCGAGGTGCGCTTTCCATTCTGGTATCATCATTGGATACGCCCGTCAACCATCATTGCTAGGTGCGGAGTTTCAACTGTTCGCCGAATTGTTTTTCTCCCTTTTTGACACCCACAAAACGGCCCACTTGTCGGTGTTTAGGGATTAGGCAAGCTGCTCGACTTCGGGTATTCAGACGACGAGATTAGCGCCCTCCGTAACGGAATGCGCATGGCTATATCGCTTGCCAGTCCACTCACGGAACCCGCGGCGTCTCCCGGTAAGTTCCATTCGTGTTTACCACGAGGCAAGTTTTCCTTTTATCATCACTAATATTTCGCCACTCGTCATGTATAAAGCCCCATCATCTCCGAGTCAAAGGCCCCTTTCTCGGGGCTCCTCCCCGAACGACGAGGGTTCGCAGCCGCCTGCCAAACGCCTCCGACTATCTGAAGACGACGACGAGGACGAAGATAAGCCTCTTGCCATCACCACCGGACGTATGAATCTCCCCTCATCCTCTCGTTTCGAGAACGGCGCACGGCCTCATCCCTCCCGTCGTGGTGGCAAGGGCACGAGTGCGATGTCAACTGCTCACACAGCACCCATGTCCATTCCGCCTCCATCGGGAAACATTCGGGCTGAAATGAACGGGGAAACACCTCTCCAGAGTACATCCGAAGTAGCCGTCAAATTGGAGGACCAGATGGATGAGAGCCAGCTCGATCGCCTTGCCACCGGCGTCACGGTTGACACGGCGATTCCGCCATCGTCGAGCTCGGTGCGTTGTCGATCTCTTAGCATAAGTGTTGCCTCTTGACTCTCCAATCGCAGTATCTAGGCATGAAACCAGAAAAGCCTTCGGCCATCGAACTGCGCAAAGGTATAATCCAAATAATACCCGTAGAGAATGACAGCCAACCCCGGTCCCTTGTCATTCTCACAAACCTCAAGACGCTATTTCGCAAGCAGCTCCCTGTCATGCCCCGAGAATATATTGCCAGGCTCGTCTTTGATTCCAACTCGAAGTGCCTTGCGATTTGCAAGCGAGGATACAAGGTCGTTAGAGGCATCATGCTACCGCCCATTTCCACACAGAGGTTCTTCGCGACCGCCTCAATATCCCAAGAAAAGGTGTCGTCCGTGCTGGTCACAATGAATGTCCCAACTCTGTAGGTGTTCATGAACGAGTCATTCACAGGGTTATGGGGGTCTCTTGATGGACCACTTCAAGACGCACATCAAGCGCACCCATCCAGACATGATGCATTTCTTAACCTATGCCGATAACTTTGCCGTTGGGTACCTCAAAAAGCAAGGTTTCTCCAAGGAGATAACGCTTGATCGGTCCGTATGGGCAGGCTACATCAAAGACTATGAAGGCGGCACAATCATGCAGTGCACAATGTTGCGCCGTG
>Ga0307510_10009711_pt1 | contig 11453 bp, 12 predicted proteins | sample 12_EM_MG_FD_207224 | JGI IMG/M metagenome (GOLD analysis project Ga0307510, IMG submission 207224) | Populus trichocarpa ectomycorrhiza microbial communities from riparian zone in the Pacific Northwest, United States - 12_EM | ecosystem: Host-associated > Plants > Roots > Unclassified | place... | reverse complement strand
GGGCAGTGTCTCCGTCTCCGTTCAATCCAGGCTTCCCGAACTTCACCCGTTCCCTACATCACCTGTTCCCCACAACGCGCCGCACGCGCTCGAAACCAGTCACACCCCGGCATCTCGAGGAGCACTGGATGAGGAGGAAGCTTGCCTCCGAACCATCTCCCCGTGCGGAGAACAAGTGTCACTAACACGCTCAGCCGGACACTCCTGGAGCGAGTCCGAGCTATGGGGCACGCAATTTGGCTGCCAGCACCACCAAGGGGCTGCAACGTCCAGGCTCAGAACCCCGACGGCTCCAAACTCGGCACATGCGCGCGTGAAGGCCGGAGACTTAGCTCCGACATCGACGCGCGAGCCCACCAAACCATCGAGCAGGACGTGCAAGCAGTGCGAGAAGCTCAGCTCGAGGGGGAGGAAACGAGGACGCCGACCATTACCGACGAGCAGACTGCTGCGCCGGACAACCCCTCATTTTGCAACACATTCCCATCGCTCGCTACGCCTGCCGACTCAGAGGCCACAGCCCCATCACCCGAGCAACCTCAAGAACTAGCACAGCCGCGCAGAAGCACGCGCACCCACAAGTCCTCGTGCATTGAGCACGATTATCAGTCAGAACAAGTCGTGCAACATGGCACCAACGCCCCTCGCCTCGCGCCCAGCCTGCAAGCTCCTGGGGCCTTCGCGAAAGACCCAGACGAAGCAGGGGGAGCAACAACGCTGGAAGACGGTGCGCCGGCACCACTCGTAGACCCTGGCGGCACACAGTTGACTTTCACAGCGAAGATAGCAGACGCAGGTGCGCCCGACCCTCGCACGCTTGCGGAGGCAACGCGCACTGGCAGCCCCGACTCGCCGCCCTGGGAGAAGACCATCGAGGAGCAGCCGCACGCACACAAGGCGCGCCCAGTCGCGCAAGGATTCAGCCAAATGAGCGGCGTCGACACCCACGCGAAGGTGGCCTGTGTTACAGCCAACCTCGGGAACGCTCATTGGGAGGCCGTCGAGTGGACCCTCCACCATCTCTCTGGCATACCAGACCCACTGCCCACACACGTCGAGGCAAGCAGACCACCGGAGGGCCACTCAAACGCAAATCCAGACGGCAACATGGCCAAGTACCGGCGTGCCATATCATGGCACGCGTCCCTCACCGACAGCGCCGCCGTCCTCTGGTCCTCGAAGCGGCAAGACATCGCCCCCTCTGACTCAGTCACCACCGAGGGCAACGACACCGCAGCAACGTACAGGACCACCTTCTCACACACGAACAGCAGCACGGCCGTGGGCTGGCGCGGCAGGCGTTCCCTATCGATGGCAGTACTCTTGGGGACTTCATGCATGGCCCGCACCACTCTTCCCCTCGACAACCAAGTCGCTGACGCGCTCACCAAAGCACTGCCCTCTGTGACCGTGAGGTCACCGTGCATAGCATCGAGACTGTACTGCAGTGAGTTGTTGTGGTCTCGCAACATGGTGAGTTCCGCTGCGAGGGGTTTAGTCGAGGTTCGGGGTTGTGGCATCACGTTGGGCCATAGCCCATCGAAGGACTGTCATGGTTCATAACCAACACCGTGTAAACTGGGGCAAGTGTTGTGCGAGTCTCGTGATGATATGGCTCATGGTTGTCGTCACTGTGTTAAGCATGTTAGGGCGGACAATTGGGAGGTTGCGTGCAGGAACGGCGTGTGAGTTATCATACAAATATGGAAACACCATTACCATATTTGGATAGGCGCCCGCTTACGTACTTAGTTAGTCCATGCCCAGAGCTCATTTCGAGAAAAATCGACCCCCGGTCTTTTTTTTCAGTTCCGGGAGCCCCTTGCCTAGGTATGTCTATGGGGATTCACCGCCCCACTCGCCAGAGTATTTGATTAGTACCTACTCTGACACTGTGACACACCGAAAACGCCTATCCGGCTAATAGCAGTCCGCCATGCTCACTTCCTTACGACCTAGGATTATCGATCATGGACGATGGTTCCTCTGCAGGATTGGAGGCAGGACAGTCATCTGGTAAACTATGCCATCATGGTAAGTGGCGTTTGAAAGTCCGGTTGCGGTAGCTAAAGTCTTTACGCGTGAATGAGCGGGGACCGCAGCCGATGGCAACAAGACTTTCAAACACCTTTCTTCACACCGAACTAGACGACAGGCTGACCTGGCACTGGGAACAGGTCGCAAGTCAATCGACGACTTCCCCGACAACGTCCTCCTAAACGTATTCGACTTCTATCGACTACTTCCTGCATTCCCAGAAAATGTGTACTCTGTTTGGGAGTGGCATGTTCTGGCGCACGTGTGCCGAAAATGGCGGCAGATTGTATTTGCATCCTCGGATCGTTTGGCTTTACGACTTCACTGCACACCCATGACACCTACGAGAGAGATGATGGATATCTGGCCACCCTTGCCGATTGTCATAGAGAAACCGGCTTATCTACCCTCCCTTTCCGAGGTCGACAGTGATAATCTGATTGCCGCACTCGAGGAACGTGATCGAGTATGCGTGATTATGCTTCCCGGCCTTACCCGTTGTCAACTGGAAAGATCCGCTGAAGTGATGCATGGACCGTTTCCGGCGCTGACCCATCTTTATCTTGGGTCGGATGATGAAGTGGCACCAGCACTCCCTGCTACGTTCATGTGCGGATCTGCTCCACTCCTACAATGTCTCTCGTTGACGGGCATCTCATTTCCTGCATTACCGAATCTCATTTCGTCGCCCAACAATCTTACCTCTATCGAGCTTCATGACATACCCAGTACTGGCTACATTTCACCGGAGACAATGGTAGTCTTTCTGTCTACGCTGACTAGCCTCGGATCCCTCATCATCGACTTCAAATCCCCGACTTCAGCAAATCCAACAGGCGGAAGCATGGTCCCGCCCCCGCGCTCTCTCCTCCCTGTACTCAAATATATCCGGTTCAAGGGCGTTAGCGAGTACTTGGGTAACATGGTTGCTCAAATCAATACCCCTCTACTCAGCAACCTCGAAGTGGTGGCTTTCAATCGGCTCAATTTCGTTATTCCACGACTCTCCCAGTTTATCAATCGCACGGAAATGCTCAAGTCGCTTGACCAAGCGGGGTTGCTCTTTGACAGCCGCTTCATCGAGATCAAATTCTTTCACCGCGATGGTCACAGCCTCTCGCTGCATGCCCCATGCAGCCAATCGCATTCGCAGCTCTCATCTATCGTACAGCTCTGCGGCCCGCCCCTACCCCTCCCATCCAGTGCAGAAAGGCTCAACATTCACGAGAGTATACTCTCCCCACAAAAATGGCAATACGATACAGATCACGAACAATGGCTAAATATCTTACAATTGTTTCCCTCCACGCGGGAGCTGTATGTATCCGACACGATATGGCGCCTCCTCGCCCCCACTCTCACGCAGCACACTGGGGAAAGGACCGCGGATGTACTTCCCAGGCTATGTGACGTTTTCTTGAAACGGCTTACGCCATCCGAGTCACTCCCAGAAACTATAAAGCCGTTCATCACCGCGCGCAAGCTCGCTGGTCACCCTATAGTTGTCCACCTCCAAGAGGGGCAGGACTGGTCCTGGAAGGCCGTCGATTAATACATGTACTTTGCTCCCTGCGATACGTCGTACTATCGAGCTTGCTACCTCCATTTCTTATTGTTTGCCTCATGGAACCTCGAGTCACTAGTTACCTTTGTATGCGCGCCCAGATCTTGAACTGCATTTATGATATCTCAAACTCAATTTAACAATGTTGTCATCAATGGAGCAGGACGTCGTCCCGTTGACTTGTTGTCATTAATAGAATATGCTTGTAGCATATTTCATGGGACGAAGACAGTGTTTGTTGGAGGTATTGAATCCTGTATCATAGGTATTGTGAACTCCGATCAAATCATCATGCATCATACGCGGAAACAGGTCGGCCTTCTATCCCCACTTTCTCAAGTCACCGCACCCACCCGTTGTTTTAATTTGAGGCATTATTCAACACTTTGATAACCTCGGATATCACCGATGGTTCCCGCGACCATCTGCCAGCGACGGAACACCCAGATTTTTGATAACGTTCCGCGATCATCCGTCTCGCAGTTTATGTCGGTCAATGATATCAGGTTATTGGAGGTCGGTGCTGTCCAGCCTGGCAATTATCGTGGCTGTGAATCGTGGATGGACGTGACGGCCATCGACTTGTGTTCGCGTCATCCGTCCATCCTCGAACAGGATTTTTTGCTCATGGACCTGAGCGAGCGTGGAGAAGTGCGCGTGGTCCGATCACGCTTCCTACGCGGAAGGCTGCCCTTTGACACGCTGAAGGTGACAGGGTCCAGAAGTACGTTCTGTAGGGTCTACCTACATCCCCGTCCCGTTGACGGCATGAGGAGCGTAGAGGTTGCCTGTGATGAGACGGTCAACGATACACGTAGTAAAGCTGATGGAGGTGTGCACCATTGGGACAACGTCACTGAGCTCGCCCCAAAGGCCGAATAAAAGTGGTATTGAATGAGCACTGGGGAATCGCCCCAAAGTGCCAGAATCACGACATTCCGGCTGTGCTTGTGGTTACGGCGTCCGGCTGGCAAGTGGCGTGAGATCACGACAATTGTCCTAGGAGAAATCGCATGACTTCATCCAGCTTCCACTCTGCTAACGGACCTATGTATATGGCGTGGAATTGGGGTGTCGTGTTATGATATTGCACGGCATTACGCTCGTAGATTCATAAAAGGACGTTGTTTGTTTTTGATAGTTGTTAAGAAGTGGGGAAAGTTAGTTACGATGGCAACAACAGCCGACCTTGTATCCGCGCGACTCGGAGGTCCCCGGCCCGACCCGCTCTTCACCTTAATCATCATGATGACTCGGATTTTCTTCGGTTTTGGTTGTGGTCCATAGGCCAGCCATAGCTCTTGTTACGCCACGACTCATTTTTCAAGTTGCGAGTGCGACGGTCTGTAACCCCCCAGAAAACGCTTCACCCCTCAAGGCCTCAAGGTTTGTTAAAGGTCGAAGACCCCACAGAAACACCGCTTGAATTCTGTGTGTCGACGTACGTAGTTCTCTACCCCCTACCCCGCTACCAGGGTGTCTGACTTGTTGCCACTCTGACACGCCCAAAACACTTGTCTTCTGGCCAATAGCAGTCCACTATTCTCGCTGCCTTGTCTAGGCTTATCGATCATGCCTGATGGTCCCTCTGGAGCCTTGGAGATGGGCGAGTGTCTTGCCAGTCGTGAGGGGTCATCTGGTGAACTATGCCGTCGAGGTAATATCTCCTTCCTCACCACCTTGGACGACGGGCTGACTCGTACTGGTGCAGTGTGGCGTGGTGCAGGTCGCACGACAATCGACGACATTTCCGGCAACATCCTCCTAGACATATTCGATTTCTATCGGATATTCCCCAATTTTCCACTGAATGTGTACTCCGTGTGGGAGTGGCATGTTCTAGCGCAAGTGTGCAGAAAGTGGAGACAGGTATTATTTACCTCGCCACGCCGCCTAGATTTACAGCTTCATTGTACACCCAATACGCCTGTGAGGAAGATGCTGGACATTTGGCCGCCCTTACCCCTCATCATAGAAAAACCGCCTTATATACACCTCCATTCAGAGGCCGACGAGGATAACTTGATCGCTGCGCTTGAGCACCGCGATCGTGTCACCGTGATCACCATCGACGGCCTTACGTGTCGTCAACTGGAAAGCGTGGTCGTGATGATGCAAGAGCCGTTTCCGGCGCTGACGCGTCTCCATCTTGGGTCGATGGACGGAGCATCCCTTCCTGATATTTTCATGGGCGGATCTGCTCCACGACTACAACGTCTCGACTTGTACGGCATTTCGTTTCCGACATTACCAAGACTTGCTCTGTCGCCCACAGACCTTACCGCTCTCAACCTCCACGCCATACCGAGTACTGGGTACATTTCACCCGGAGAGATGGTGGCATACCTGTCGCCATTAACCATGCTTTCGGACCTAGTCATAGAATTTGAATCCCCGCATCCTCCCCCTGATCCATCAGGCAGGCGTATCATCCCGTTCACACGTGCTCTTCTCCCGGCTCTTATATATTTTCGCTTTAAGGGCGTTATCGAGTACTTGGAAGACATGGTTTCCCAAATCAATACCCCTGTACTCTTCAACCTCGAGGCAACTATTTTCAATCAGCTCAATTTCGCTATTCCACGGCTCTCCCAGTTTATCAATCGCACGGAAAGGCTCAAGTCGCTTAACCAAGCAGAGTTGTCCTTCCACAGTCGCTTCATCGAGATCAAATTTCGTCACGTCAATAGCCTCAGCCTCTTGCTACATATCCCATGCAGCCCATCGGATTGGCAGCTTTCGTCCGTTATACAGCTCTGCGGCCCACCCTTACGTCTCCCGTCCAGTGTAGAACGGCTCGACATCCACGAGGGTACGACTTCCCCACAAAAATGGCAATACGATACAGACCATGAACCATGGTTTGAAATTTTACTACGGTTCACCTCTTTGCGGGAGCTGTATGTATCCCACACGATGTGGCCCCTTCTCGCCCCCACTCTGAAGCAGCATACTGGGGAAAGCACCTTAAATCTATTACCCATGCTATGTGACGTCTTCTTGGAGAACCTTGAGCCATCTGAACCACTTTCGGAAGCCGTAGGACAGTTCGTTGCCGCGCGCCAGCTCACTGATCACCCTGTAGTCGTCCACCGTAGAGAGGGAGAGACTCGGACCTGGAAAGCCGTTGATTTGTGTATTCCCCCCTCCCCCGGTGAAATTGATGCTTAGTACTGCCTACTTGCTACCTCGCTTTCTTATGTGTGTCTATTGTTTGATTCTTGGAACTTCGGTCGTTTGTATTTTGAATGTTCACGCAAGACCCTGTCCACCATGTATGAACTTGTGTACTTCATCGGACGGGAAAGGGTGTTCGTTGGCAGTACAGAAATTACGTAAAGCGCGCAGAGATCGCCTTCGCCTTACATCCTCCTTCCTATCCCCAACCCACCTACCTACTCAGCATAACTTCATGACATAGTCAATGCTGTCCGTGCGTCATATAATGGACTACCTCAACTTGAAGGACGGCTCGTGATGAACCATCCTCTGTCAGTATCGGCGAAACGTCGTCATCACAAACGATCACGTTTCCGAGCGCAGAGTTGTCGCCTTGTGGCGCCTTAGAGAGCGACAGAGTCCGGGTGTTCGTTTTGCAGTACTGCAGCTCCCGGTCGGTCGCCCGAAGCATTACGGGTACGAGGGCTCCATGGAAGTTATCTGTGGTGAAACGATCGACGATGCGCGCGTTGCAGATGGAGTTGCACACCATCGTAACAGCGTCGCCGACCTCGCCCTCGATGGATGGAGAAAAGTTGGCGGCGAAAGAGTAAGTCGCGGAAGAGCGCTTGGATTGTGGAATTCTGGCTGTACGTCTACTGGTACTGTAGTCAAAGCGGCGTGAGAATAAAAGACGTCATGCATGAAGAGTTGTCACACGGGCCAGTCTGGCCAACGAACCAGCGTACAAGTAAGGTATATGCCGCCGTAGACTTCGAGTCGTGTCGTGGTTAAGATTAAGAACTTATGATGTTTGATGTTTGTTACTGTTGTTTGTTGTATGGTTCACAGTTCCGAGTCCCCCTTCTGGTCTGGTAACGTACATCTCTCCTGATCCTGCCCCGCTCAGTCCCCGCTCCCCCCCCCCTTTCCTAGGCTTCAAGATCACACCAGATCACGAAGGGGAATGGAGACGCAACTTCCCTCGTCGCCCCCTCCTCACCACCGGTCACCCGAGGTCATCGACGCAGAAACTGCCCGACTGCACGGCGATGTCAACCTCACCTCCAACCGCACGTTCGAACCCTATCGATGTACATCGACAATGGTGACCTCTTTGCTTGCGTGTGGGACTTCTCAGAAGCATCTTCAGGTGTCCACCAACTCTTCACAGACGAGAACAGAGGCCACCTCCTCGGCTCAGGATTCCTCCACGCGCTTGTCAACCTACTCGAGCATTACACCGATCTCATCCCCAAAGACAAGTAATCGATTTTCTCCCTCTTTCTATGCCCCATCTCAAAGTCGTCAGAACGGCTATCGGCGTCCTTAGCCATCCTGGGTTGATCGTCGGGGTGACCTGACGGATGCATACGCATATCGATACCCAGAGCCCGTCAAAAAACGCACTCAACGTTGTCGAGGCGCCCTCGCCAGTTTCCATCGTGCCGCGGCCATATTCCCCCCGGGCGCCTGGGCCAAGAGTCCCCCGCCGCACATCCCACCTGCGGAGTTTGACGAGTCGTGGCAGCTCCAGTGGTCTCTCTTGCTGGGCATGGTGCGCCAGTGCCGTACTGTGCGTTCAATCCTCTGACCTCCCCACTCAAACTGGCTTTCTCTTTCTTGTTATCACAGCACCGGTCGTGTTTGGTCCAGACGTGCTCCCTCAGCTGGTAATGCCCATTCGCGCATACATCCCTCCCTTCCAGATGCCGCCGCTGCCTTTCGATCAGTCTACCCCGCTCGCATGCTTGTGGCGACCGACCTCGAGGCATTTGAGTTGTGCTCGCTCTTTGAGGCACTTGTGCTTGATGAGGAGGACGTGCGACTCTCACTCATGCACGGTACGGCGTTCCCGGACGAGCACGACAGCGTGCGCTGTCTCGGGGAGATGCTCAAAGTCATAGATCGTGGCGACTACCATCCACTATGGAAGGACCTGCCTGGAGATAGCCTGCAGCACGGGCGCACGTTTGACTTTTGCAAGGCCGCGCTCATCAAGGCGGACGTCGAGATCACATGCAAAGAGAAGCATGTCGATGTGCTGTTGGATGACTTGGACGAGAGGCAGCCAGGTGTTGCTAGTCGGACAGATGGCGCAGTGGATCAAGACGCACAAGGACCCGAGCATAACCACCGGGACGACCTCTCGGTCTGCGCGTTGTTGACCCTGGGGAACCTCTTGCGTCATGGTGTGTGTTCCATTCTCCCGTCCCTACAGGAAGCTTATTCGAGTTTTCGCATCGCAGGCATAGATAACTATAAAGAGAACTCGGAACCCCTGCCTGCCCTTCCATGCGCTTCGACTCCAAGTTCACCTAGCTGTCATCGCACACTTTCCCCTACTCACCAGCATTAGCATGCCCTCTCGCCATCCACTGCTCTGGCCCATCACGTGAATGCTTGGAAACCCATCGCACACTTACTGTGCCATTCTTTTATTTTAATGCATTCGAAAACAAAGAGTAAATAAATCAATATGTGTGCTTCCTGGTAAAGATCTGGGGAAGAACAGGCCAGAAAGGCAAAACCAAAGCAAAGTATTGCCTCGATCACACCAGATCGCTAAGGATCTTGAAAGGGACGACCGAGGCGGTTGTTTTCTTACCGCAGTGTGCCAGGACACTTGTCGCGTCCACACCAGATCGCTCAAAATCAGGGATACAGTAGATAAAATGACTGTTTTATTGCCTAATCACTGGAATGTCAGGCCGTTCCAACGAATATCCTACAAGGCTTCGCCGACTCGATGCCATCCTTGCAGTAGCTCGGGGTAAAATCGGCCAAAGCTAAGGCACTTAGAGGCAGTACGCGGATCGGTATTGCCTTGTAGTCGAGGCGGTCCTTGCAGGGCTATACAAGGACCTTACATACTTTTTGCACTTTTGCTGATGCCTTGCCGTGGGCGTGGCATCACGGTGCTCCGAACTCCGACTGCTGTAGCTTTACGCCTTCTACAACATCATCCCTCACCTCCACACAGGCACAATGTTCAAGTTTGAAGATCTCGCCGCCGAGTCCTCGTTATTGAATTCTCCTAGGTATGTCTATGGGGATTCACCGCCCCAACCGCCAGAGTGCTTCAAGCTGATTACTACCCGTTCTGACACACTGAACTTGAAGTTGTCACCGATCAACATTCAACTCCGAGTCTTTCATTCTTTCGAAATCAAAATCCTCAAGTTTACATTTGTGCTAAACACCGACTACAGGCTAAGGGAAAGCATAACATCAGAGAACATTCCTAAATCCCGATTCAATCGTCGTTTCGTCGTTTGATTAAGACATCGGTGGTCCAACTTCAAGTAGTAGCACGTTCGCCCAAAACCTTGGAGAATCCTATGCCCTGTAAAACGCTATTTCTGATACCCCCTGTATACAAGGTCAGCAGAGGGAACGACATAAAGTATGGGTTACTTACGAGGTTGGATAGTGTATGACGTGACAGCTGCCAGAGCCCAAGTGAGTTCAAATGGGGTGTTGTCGGAGGCCACTTCGTGTGCAGAAACCGCTGTTGATACCTGGTTAAATAAATTGATAATACCAATGTGTTTGGATAATACATTGAATATGAACTTGAGCGGGATCCTCCGTCCCTTCAGGGGGCATCGTTGCGATCATGAACGACAACTGCACTATGCTGCACGACGAAAACATATCAGTTTAAATAAAAGTGATGACAATTGAATATCTATTATCCAGGACACATACCACCTCTCGCCGTAAAGCATGGCGCTGTTGAGCTGGCGACCATAAACAGCGACGAGTCTTTGGCGTTCTGTAGTTCCGGTGGGTGAGTAATTTAGAAAACCCAGAAATAAAATACAAATTACCAGTAAGATCAATACTCAGAGTCTCCTGTCCACCACCACCACCATGCATGACGGTTTTGAGCTCGCCGCTCTTCATTTCATAAGTGATCCTGACGGAATCGATAACCGCCCCAGAATAAACGACGATCTCGGCAATTCTGCGGATGGCCTGAGTTTTTGGCCATTGTCCGATATCGGCTAATATATGAATGTAAATGTTATGGCAGCAGGACGAGATCTGATGTTAGAAGGCCATACGATTGGTTAGGTCGTCAAGGAAATTTCCAATAGCAGCACCAGCAAGAGGAGTATTAGCTGCAACTCCGTGAGACATGAGTAACGAACTGCAGTGAGGACGCGCGGCCGCGGCGGTAGTGAGCTGTCCCATTCACCTCAGGCTCTTTATATGCCGACCAACGTCGATTATGAGCCACCTGATTGGGTTCATGCCAGTTCACCTCGATGCTCTATATCGGTCTCTATCAGTTGAAAGAAGGAAACCGATCAGGCCACCTTCTGTGAAAAGTTATCACATCAGTACTAGTGTTAGTTGGGTATTTCAGTACTAGTGTTAGTTGGGCATTTTCGGCGGATGATTGTCGAGTCACGACCCAAAAAAGGAGCGAGCCAGGAACGATTCCAGTACTTTGGATTTTCTAGTTCCGCTGTCAGAATTTCGTACTCAGAAAAATAAAACGATCTTGTATTAGTCCATGTAAAAAACAAACATAAAACACGTGCCCTTAGAAACACGTGTCGCTAAAAAAAAGGATTGCATGTGTCGCGAAGCACGTGTCGCTAAAACATGTGTGGTACGTGTTGCTCGCTAAGTCGAGGGGGGGTCCGGGGAGAAACACACGCGCGCGAAGGCGTTCCCGGGA
>Ga0307510_10009710_pt1 | contig 11454 bp, 11 predicted proteins | sample 12_EM_MG_FD_207224 | JGI IMG/M metagenome (GOLD analysis project Ga0307510, IMG submission 207224) | Populus trichocarpa ectomycorrhiza microbial communities from riparian zone in the Pacific Northwest, United States - 12_EM | ecosystem: Host-associated > Plants > Roots > Unclassified | place... | reverse complement strand
CGCCAAAGCCGAAGACTGGCGCCTGTGGCAAGCCGGCCAACGCGTGCAAATCATCAAGCGTGATGAGGCCGCTGGCGGCGTGCTGAAACTGGGCACCGAAATCGTTGCTGCACAAGACGGCTCCATCGCCGGCCTGCTGGGCGCATCGCCAGGCGCGTCGACCGCTGCACCGATCATGCTGAGCGTGCTGCAGAAAGTCTTCAAAGACAAAGTGGCTACCCCTGAGTGGCAAGCCAAGCTGCACCAGATCGTGCCAAGCTACGGCACTCAGCTGAACAGCGATCCAGCCAAAGTGGCTGCGGAGTGGGCTTACACCGCCAAAATCCTCGAACTGCCGACGCCTCCGGTGATTGGTCAGGTTGCTGCTCCGGCTGCACCTGCCGCTGGAAAAGCTGAAGCACCGAAGGAAAACGCTGCACGTGACATGGCGCTGTAACTAAACGCCTGACACACAAAGCCCACTGAACCGGCGACGGTCAGTGGGCTTTTTCATGGCAAATAGTTTTGTAGGAGCTGTCGAGTGAAACGAGGCTGCGATCTTTTGATCTTGATCTTGCTTTTGAAAGATCAAGATCAAAAGATCGCAGCCTGCGGCAGCTCCTACAGGGCTTTGGCGGACGCCAGATAAGCACCGAGCCGCCGGCCCATCTCTTCGCCCAAGGCTTGTAGACCGCTCAGCGGCCGCACCATCACCTCAAACTCGACAATCTTGCCGTTCTCGTCAAAGCGAATCATGTCGATACCTTTCAGCTCCTTCGAACCCACCTTGGCGCTGAACTCCAGAATCACATTCAAGCCATCGGCAGTCGCCAGTTCGCGGTGGTAGGTGAAGTCTTCAAACACCTCAAACACGGTATTGAGGATCATCGACACCACCGGCGCGCCCGGGTATGGCGTGTGCGCCATCGGCGAGCGGAACACGGCTTGCGGGTCGAGCAGGCCGGGCAGGGCGCTGAGGTTGCCGGTGCGGATCATTTCGTGCCATTTGCCTAGCGATGCGGCGACGTTGGGTTGCAGGTTCAGGTCGGTCATGTTCACTCCAGGATTTTTCTTGTTGTTGTCGCGACGGCAATGACTCTAGATCAACCACGCCAAAATTGAACCCTTGTGCCGCGATCTGAATGTCGGCCCATGGCCCATGCGTATCTGATCCGTATTTTTTCGCTGGATCTGCCTCTGTTACCGGCTCAGTCAGCGGCTCAAAATAGCCCCACGGTTCGGCACTCGCGGCAGTCCTTCATTTCGAAGCGCCCAGTGCACCGCAAGCTCAGCATTGAGGAGAGCAACATGAACAAGATGGCGATTTTTCTGGGTGGCTTTCTGACACTGACCATTCTGATCGGCCTGCTCGCAACGATTTCTCCGGTCTGAGGCGACCCTGTTCCAGTGACGTCCACGGATGTGTCGCGCAAAGCATGTTTAAATGCCGCGCCCCCACACCTGTAAATGGACTTCAGTCATGGCCGAACACCGCATTCGCGCGCTCGCACTTTGCGTTTTTCATCACAACGGCAAAATTCTGGTTAACGAATTTCGTGACCCGGTGAGCGAGCAAACCTGCTTTCGGCCCGTCGGCGGCGGTATCGAGTTCGGCGAGACGAGCGCCGAAACCATTGTGCGCGAAGTGCAGGAGGAGTTGGGGCTGTCCATGACGGACCTGCGTCTGCTCGGCACACTCGAAAGTCTTTTCGTTTACAACGGCAAACCGGGACACGAAATTGTCCAGGTATACGACGCGACGTTTGTCGATCAGGGCGTATACGATCACGCACAGATCGATGGCCATGAAAGCGACGGCGCGCCCTTTACCGCGCGCTGGCATGACAGCTCAAGCTTCAGCGAGCAGGCGCCCTTGGTGCCAAAAGGCTTGCAGGAGCTGCTGAGGAGCACCGGATTGCTCGGCTGAGCTCAGCTGGGGGATACGAATTCCGGTGCAATCGATTCACCGACTTCGCGCGTACTCGACGAGATCTTTCGGGTAAACCCAGTGATCGACATGGCGATCATCCAAGCCATACAGAAAGACAATCGCCGCAGCTTCGAATGCCCAGTAGCCGACGTAGTTGCCGTCGTCGCCCTGTAAGTGCGTATCGTGCCAAGGCGCTTGTTCGAAAGCTGGATACCAAGTCTGGCAATACTCCTTGAGCAGCAGGGACGCCTCTTCGCGGGTGTCGGCATAGATTGCCTGTACGAGAGGGGTGTAGACGTCGTGATACCACTGATCAACGTCTTGCCGATCAGGCAGGACTTTTTTCAGCAGATCTTCATAGAGCGTGTCGTCACCGGCGTAACCAGCGTCGTCCAGAAGTTTAACGAATCGTATGAGCAGGTCCTTGCGGTCGAGCAGAATGCACAGGCTGATCACTTGAACGGCTTCTTCGTATTCATCTGGCCAATCATCAATGGCGAGTGGTGAGATTTGCGGTACATCTTCGTAGGCGGCCAGCCTCTGCTGGCGCAGTTCATACTGACCGAGCAAGTCTTCAAGTAACGGGAGGAGAGCTTCGATAGGCTCGCCAACGGTATAAGTTGCAAGCAACTTATCAAGCGCCAGTCTCTGGAAGAATGCCGCGCGCAGGCTGGCTTCTTCGTCGTCAGAATCTGATTGGAAGCGATTGGTCTTGAAGAACTCCACGACAGCATCATGTTCCCCGAGAAAGTGTGCGTAGTGGCGTCTGCTGAAAAAGGATTGGCGTTCGCTCGCTCTTATTCCTGCACTCACGCTTCACCTGACCAATACCAAAGCGTATCGCCCCAATTCGAGCCACTGAACCGAGGCATTATTTCCCCCAAGTCGAAGTAACGTCGGGAGTTTGCCTGTGCGGGGCTGAACCAATAACCCGCGGCGCTACAAGGCTGACCGGCCTCTATTCGTGCTGGAGTTTTCGAATGCGCATCGTCTTGGTCGAATCGCGCGTACCAGCGCTCGGTACTGTCTTGTTCGAAGCAGTTACCGTAGGGTGAATAAGTGTGCAGTTGATCGGGTTTTGGATTACGAAGCTGTTTCAATACGCGGTTCACCGCTACATAGGTTACGGGCAGAGGTTCATGGATAGCGCCCAGTTCGGGTAAAGCGCCGGCGCGAATGATCAGTCCGCCCTGATAATCCAGCATCTCGACGTCGCCACGTCCGCTTAAGGCGTGGCGTAATCCGTCTTTACCTCCCAGTTGCTCGGTAAATCGAGTGCCTACAATGGTGTACCAGTTGACACCTTTGATGTGATCAAGCAGTTCTCGTTTGAAGTTGTGCACCATTGAGTCAACTTCCAGACCGACATATTGCTGCGCCAGTTGAAATTCCATGGGCATGTAACGATCGAAGTCGTAGGGCAGTATGCTCGAGAGTCCGCCGTAGCCATGTTCGGCTTCAACCTGATCGCACAAGTAAACCAGCCATTCTTCAAAGCGCGCGACGCCATCGGGCTCTTTCAGGAAACTCCAGGGCAATGTCATCTTCAGGTATGAGCGTTTTTGATCGCCATGCACCTCGAACGAGTTCAGTGCGGACAGGCTGTACGCAGCAGCTTCGTTCGCCGTTGCGGCGCTGCTGATGTGCCATTCGTATTGTTCGTTTGGCCCTGACTCGCGGATTTTTTCCTGGGTTTTGCTGAATCCGGAATCTGTCAGCTTCTTGTAGCGGTCGTCGAACTGTCCCTTCAGATGCTGGCCGAACTCTTCCTTGAATCGGGTGAAACATTGCATGACATTGCGCTTGCTTTGCAGCGAGTAGCCTTCCTTGAAGTAGAGGGTTGCGATCAGCCCGAGTCGTACAACGGGGGTGTTATCGGGTAGCTCAAACGTCAGGTCTGGAGCTTGTTCGCTCAGTTTTTCCAATGTATTCATAAAGCTCTCTTTTATCAGGCTGTCGCCGCAGCAGTGATAGCAGCGCCGCCCAAAATGGTGGCTAGCACGGCCCATGAAAGCTGAGCCAGTCGAACGATAACCAAAATTGCTGCGACGATAGCAGCAGGCACACCGGCAGCAACCAGTGCCGCTCCAATAGCAAAAGCCACCACAACGGTGGCAACGACTGTTCCTACGTCAATCAATACTTGCATCCAGTCGATTTCCTTGAGCTTTTCCAAGGTCAGGTCGGTGAAATGCTGAATTTCCTTCCACGCAGCCCTGAGTTGCTCATCCGTCCAGCGAACGATCTTCGCACCTGTTTCACTGACCCATTCCCAGGCTTTTTGAGACTCACGTCTAATCCATTGACCCTTGATTCCGAGCCACGTAGCGGCGTCTTCGAGGTGTTGTTGCATTTCTTGCGATAGCCTTCGAATGCCCTGAGCACCTTGCTCCAAGAGCCCTTCAACGGCCTCTTGAAGTTGCGTCCAGCTTTCGACCCGCGCCGGTCTGGGTGTCGCTGTTGGGCCGTACGCGGGAACAGGGACCGGAGCGGGTCTTGGGGCTTGCCCCGGGCCTCCGGTCGGGGGCAGCAAAACAGGCCATTGCTGTGGGTTGAACTCACCAGTAGGCTTATGTTGTCTGTTGTATTCGCGGTCGCGTTCACGCTCGCCGTCATCTCGACAATCATTGATTTCGAGTACAGAAAAACGGTTTGGGCCACCTGCTATATCTAGATAAGCCTCTCGCTGTGCCATACCGAGGACGTCCCCGGGAAACTTCACTTCCACTAGCCTTTCCAGATTATCCGGGTGCGCAACACCTTGATGATCTGTTCCAGCTTGTCCCGGCCAACGCAAGCTGCGTGTCTTGACGATGATAACGTCGGGACGCCGTAATAATCCTTTGACTGAACCTTTAGGGAATGGAAAGAGTGAATGGCGCCGCGTGGGGTCTGGCTTCACGTCGTCGCCCAGCCATGAGGAACTCAGGAATGGTTTGGGGGGGAGGGACGACATGTCGAAGCAGACTTCAGCTTTGTAATCCCATTTGAATTCCCAGCGGTATTCATCTGCCCGAATCAATCCACTCATTACCAGCTGTTTAAGCTCCATGCCGGTGAAGTCGCCATCTTTGGCTTTTTTTATCGTTAATCTGGGAAACCGCGATGCGTAATTGGCTTTTTCCATCAGATACGGTTTGTTATCAGGATTGGGCAGCGGTGCTTGTTTGACCGTACCTTCGATACTGGTGTTCGTGCAGCCTTGTGGCGTTTGAGGTGGTTGCATGACCGGCATGATTCAGCCCTCCGAGTTGGCGTTTTTGAAGTCCAGGGTCATTTCCTTGGGTGCGCTTTCCCCTGCCCTGATCAACGGCTCTTCAGGCTCGGGTTTGCGAACAGGTGTCAGCAGTTCAACCTCTGCCGGGCTGCTGCTGTGTGCCTGAAAGGTTTTTCCTTCTTCGTTGGTATAACCAGCAATTCGGGTGCCATCAGCGAGCTTCAACGTATAGGGGGTACCCACCAGAGGTTCACCGGTTTTCTCATCCAGCAACAGGTAGCGCGCCTTGTGACTGCGCGGCGCGCTGTCAGGCAATTGGCCGAATTTATCGGTGTCAACTGCGCCGGGAATCAACGGCACCAGAATCCCGATCCCGGTGCCCACGCCGGGCGAGCCGCCGGTATTGATCTTCACCTCAGCCCCGCTAATGGTCACACCACCGGCATCCACCTTCACAAAACTCCCGCCAGCCTTGGCCGTGAGTTCCATTGCGCCTTCGACCACCACTTTCTGGCCGGCGTAGTAATGGATTTCTGACCCGGCCTCGACAAACTGCGCAGTCCCTACCTTCAGATGCTGCGTCACACCCACCTTCAGGTGATCATCCGCACGCATTTCGCTAATCCGATCCAGATGCGTAATCCGATGCTCTTCAACCTTGAACTCGCTCAGCGTATTGGCTTCAACGGTGTCATGTCGTTCGTTGCCGACGCGGATCTTCTGGTCGTGCTCAATGTTCTCATCCCAATCGCGCTGGGCATGGATGTAGATCTGCTCGACGCCTTTCTTGTCTTCAATCCGGAATTCGTTGTAGCCCTTGCCGCCCGGTGAGCTCAGGGTTTTGAAGGTGCTGCGGGTCTTGTTTGCCGGCAGGTCGTAGGGGACGACGTTTTCCTTGTGGTACAGGCAACCGGTGACCAGTGGCTGGTCGGGATCGCCTTCGAGGAAGGTGACGAGGACTTCCATGCCGATGCGCGGGATGGCGATGCCGCCGTACGCCGCGCCGGCCCAGCCGCTGGCGACGCGCATCCAGCAGGTGGTTTTGTCGTCGCCCTGGCCGTCGCGGTCCCAGTGGAATTGCACTTTGATGCGGCCGTATTGGTCGCAGTGAATTTCTTCGCCTGCCGGGCCGGTGACGACCGCGGTCTGGCTGCCGAGGACTTTTGGTTTCGGGTGTTCGAGGGCAGGGCGGTAGTTCGCGTCCCATGGGGTGGCGAGGAAGCTGTTGCGGTAGCCTTGGTGGAAATCGCTTTTGTGGTCGGTGACGTCGCTGGTGACGTTTTCGCCGAGCACTTGCGGCTGTTTGCCTTCGTGGAAGACTTCCAGCAGCAGCCACAGGTCGTTCCATTCGGCGCGCGGGTGTTCGGCGAGCGTGAGGAAATGGCCGCTGGTGAGGGTTGGTTCGTCACCTTTGCCTTCGGCGAGTTTGTAGTCGCTGCGATGGCGTTCGAGGGCGCGGGTGGAAAGGAACTTGCCGCGCTCGCGGGTGGTGAAGCGGCCGGGGTAGTCGTAGTCCTCGAGGTCCGGGGCAAAGGTGCTTTTCGCGGTGCCTTCGGGGAGGATCTGCGGTTTTTCGAAGTCGTAGTCGCGGCGGCTGACGCGGGTGGTGCGGGTTTCCAGACGCAGGTTGAAACGCTTGATCACCGGTTTGTCGGCGGCCATGCCGGAGTCTTGCTGGTAGCTCACCGGTTTCAGCTTGCGGAACACGGTCTGGTCGTCGCCGAACACCAGTTTGTGGCCGCTGCTGCTGTGCTGGAAGTGGAAGTGAATGCCTTCTTCTTCGCACAGGCGCTGGATGAAATGTAGATCGGATTCGTCGTACTGCACGCAGTACTCGCGCTGCGGGTATTCGGCGCCGAGCTGGAAACTGTAGGCGTCGGCGAGGATGCCGCGATCTTCCAGGACCTGAGCGATGATCTTCGGCACGGTCAGTTGCTGGAAGATCTGCTGATCGTGGTTGTGCCGCAGGTAGGCCAGTTGTGGCACCAGGCTGAGGCTGTAACGGGTCAGGGTTTTGCCGGAGTCGCCTTGCTCGATGCGGTAGACCAGACCGTGGATCTTGCCTTCGCCGGTCGGGCCGAAGGTCAGGACGCCGGGCTTGTGCAACAGCTCTTCGAGTTTGAGGTCGGGGCGGGCGCTGACGAGTTCGAGGTCGAAACGGAACGGTTGGTTGAGGGCTTCGCGACCGGTGAAGCTGAGGACTTGCAGGTCGGCGTTGGCGCCTTCGACAGTGAAGGTAATGTGGCTAGCGTTTGCATCCAGCATGCTCGACTCCATCCATTGGAAAAGCTGTGCCGATGTTGCAACAACTGAAACAGCCGATCAAGCGTCCAAACGCGCCATAATCAGCGATCAGACTCAGCTCACGATTCAGCCATCGAGGGACGGACGAGCCATGGATTCGCTGATCAACGCCGCCGGCCGCGCGCTGTCTGCTGGTGACCCGCTAGGCGCGTTGAACTACGTCGCTCTGCGTGAGGACCCGCCGGCGCTGGCGCTGGCGCTGCGCGCAATTGCCATGGCTCAGCTCGGTGATCTGTCCCGCGCCAAGGCGTTGTTGCAAAGGGCGATAAAGTCGTTCGGCAGCAATGAGCCGCTGTCACGGGCGCGTTGTGTGGTCGCCGAGGCCGAGGCCGAGGTGGCGCTGGCAGCGCGGATCGCTTTTATTGCGATGGCGGCGACAGTGGACGGGTGAGAGCGGTGCGTCGGCCTCAATGATCAAGGCATCTTTGCTGGCCCCTTCGCGAGCAGTGTCAGGCACCGCTGTTTCGTCGACGTTCAATACCCTCCGGGCCGCCGATGTCCAGCAGCCTTCTTTCCACCAAGACATTCTCCAGGGCCTGACGCTCGACTGGCGCCATTTGGTGCTCACGTTTTTTCAACTCCAGCAGAATCGGGTTGGACCAGGTGCGGTAGGTCTGTTCGATGGTGCGACGCGACGTCATCAGTCTCTCCTTGATCAAGAGCCCGGTGTTGCGGGCAGGGGCTCAATCCGATGAGGTATTAACGTTAGTCGACAAAGCAGGAAGTCGCGAATGCACCGTCATCCCCAGTAGGAGTGAGCCTGCTCGCGATAGCGGTGTGACAGTCAATATAAAAGTCAAATGACACACCGCTATCGTGTGCAGGCTCACTCCAACAAAGGGATTTGTGCCGTTGCGAACATTTATGCTCGGCACGATCAGAGGCCGCCGCGGTCGTACTCTTCACATGGGCGTATCACTTGTGGAGATCCAATGAGCCAGGAAGTCCTGACCACCGAAACCAACCGCCGCCAGTTGCAGCAGATCATCGCCGGGCTGTCCGACGGGGTGATTTTGCTGGAGCTGGATCAGAGCATTCTTTGGGCCAACGAAGCCGCGCTGGCCATGCACGGTGTCAAGCGGATCACCGATCTGGGCCACAATGCCGACGAATACGCCAAGAAGTTCAACCTGCGCTATCGCAATAATCATTCGATCACCGCCGAAAACTACCCGATCAACCGGGTGGCGCGCTGTGAGAGTTTCAATGACGTGCTGATTGAGGTGTCGCCGACCGACGACCCGGAACGTATCTGGGTGCACAGCGTGCGCAGCATGATTCTCACGGACCGCGAAGGGCAGCCCGAGTCGCTGGTGCTGATCATGAGCGACGTCACCGATTGGGCCAACGCCGAGCAGCGCTTCGAAAGGACGTTCAACGCCAACCCGGCGCCGGCGGTGATCTGTCGGCTCAGTGATTTGCGTTACATCAAGGTCAATCCGGGGTTTCTGGAAATGACCGGGTACACCCGTGAACAGGTGATTGGCACTTCCTCTTATGAAATCGACATTTTCGAGCAGGCCGAACACCGGGATCTGGCGATTCAGCGCCTGCGCGACGTTGCGACCATCCCGCAGATGCAGGCTGAACTGCGCCTGCCTGACGGCGGCAGCAAGCAAGTGATCGTCGCCGGGCAGCCGCTGACGCTCAACGATGAGGATTGCATGTTGTTTTCCTTCGTCGACATGGAGATGCGGCACAAGGCCGAGGTGGCGTTGCGTCAGAGTGAGGAACGTTTTGCCAAGGCGTTTCGCCTGACACCGGTGCCGATCCTGATTTGCAGTGCCGACAAGCAGCAGGTGATCGACGTCAATCAGGCGTTCCTTGAGGCCTTGGCCTTCGACAGCGAGGACGTGCTCGGTAAAACCGTGACGCAGTTGGATTTCATCGATGACAGTGGTGCACGCACGCAGTTGCTGGCGGCGCTGGCGAAAAACGGTCGGGTGGATCGGGTCGATGTGCGGGTGCGCAAGAAGGATGCGGACCTGCTCGAATGTGCGCTATCCGCCGATACCGTGAATATTCAGGACACGCCGTGTTATTTGCTGGTGCTGATGGACATCACCGAGCGCAAGCGCACCGAGCTTGAGTTGGTGGCGGCGATTGAGGAGGTGATGAAGGACGCTTCCTGGTTCAGCCGCACGTTGATCGAGAAACTGGCCAATGTGAAGAAGGTCAACTCGCCGCAACTGCCCAGCGTTTCGTTCACTGATCTGACGGCGCGTGAGCGTGATGTGCTGGGGTTGATCTGTGAAGGGCTGGCGGACAAGGAGATCGCGGCGCGGCTGAAACTCGCTCCGAATACGGTGCGAAATCATGTGGCGACGGTGTATTCCAAGCTTGATGTGCACAGCCGCAGTGAGGCGATTGTCTGGGCGCGGGAGCGTGGGCTGTTTGCCGGCGAATCGAGCGCCAAGGGTCAACGATAGGGTGCAAATGCACTAGTTGGCCTGGTGCAAATTGAGGTGTTGGCGGGTGAGGTCTGTTCTTAGTCTGGTGGGGTGCGATACGAGGTTTTTTGGCTCGGGATCGCGGCCCTTCGCAGTCGTTATAGGAACAGTCTGATGATGAATCTTGCGCAGTTGCGCACGCAGCTTGAACGCAGTTTTTCGCCGCTGGCGTGTGAGTGTCTGGTGGACGGCGATCATTCGCTGACGGTGAAGCTTTATCACCCGGTGTCGGGGCAGGTGGATCTGGTGATCAGTGGGCTGAAACTTAATGCGCTGCGGACGCCTGAGTCGGTTGATGCTTTGATTGAAGAATTGCGGTATGAGCTTGAGAGCAATTCTTTGCGTTCGTTTCGGGATCCGGATTTGGCTTAGCGCCGCCCTTTGGTTCTTGGCGGCCTTTGGGCCGACCATGCTGTTGGGGGGTGGGGGTAGATCCGTTGCTGCGGGTGTTGCCGCTGGCGGTTTCGCCCTTACGGCGAGTCCCTTTGGCAAACGCCCCAAAGGAACCAAAGGTCTGCGCCCTGACGTTCGGCCCGCTCGCTGGGGCTCGGGGTTCCTTCGCTCCGGGATCGATCCGGGGGCATCGTCTACGGTTTGCTTCGCTGCACCTCCTCTCGATGTGTTCGACTTCGTCGAACGGTCGCTGCGCTCCCACCCCCGGATCAATCCCTCCACTCAGCCTGCCGACGGGCTCCCAGGTCAAGATCAAAAGCCGCAGCCGAGCTAACGCTCATCCTGTTGAGTGGTTAGGAGCAGAAGCGGTGTGTGGGTTGCGCTGTTTGCTTCTGCTTCTGCTTCTGCTTCTGCTTCTGCTTTTCTGTGGGAGCGAGCCTGCTTGCGAAGGGGCCTTGTCTGGCAATGTGCGTTTCACTCTGCTAACTCGCTCAAACCTCGACGCAAAATCGACAGCCATTACCACCCAATCGGGCCAATTCACTGGCGCTTGCAGGGCGCTCGGCTATAAAGAATGAGTGGCCAGGTCTTCCGTGGTCGGTTGGGTCGCGGAAGTTGCTCTTCCATTCATCGCGGGTCGTCCTATGAACAATCTTGGGAAACGCGTGTTGCCGTTGGCTTTTTTTGCCGTTTTGCTGGCGGGTTGTGCCAGTCCTCCACCCCCTCCGCCGGTTGCGCCAACTCCGCCACCGGAACGTACTTGCCAGGTGCTCGAAAATACTGAAGTCGCCGGTGACGTGTACGCCGACGGGCAGGTTACTCGACACATCACCACTACCCGTTGTGTCACGCAGTAGCGCCGGCGGGGCGCAAGTCTCGGGTTGAGCGGGTTGTGCTGGTCGCCGTCCTGGACGGTACGGCGGTGGTGGCCGTGGAAGGCGACATTGCGGCGATGCACAGTCAGCCCGACTTTTTTGGGGGGATGGTGATTGCGTTTATCGTCGGCCTCGGCGGCGGGGGTGGCGCTGGTTGCCGTTGCGTGCAGGCTGGGCGTTTCACCGGGTCGCGGCGGCGTTGCTGGCGGGGGCGGTGTGTCTGGCTCTGCGTTTGCTGTCGGTGCATTACGGCTGGCAATTGCCGAAAGTCATTGCCTGATGCACAACCCTTGCAGGAGTGAGGCA
>Ga0307510_10009709_pt1 | contig 11454 bp, 11 predicted proteins | sample 12_EM_MG_FD_207224 | JGI IMG/M metagenome (GOLD analysis project Ga0307510, IMG submission 207224) | Populus trichocarpa ectomycorrhiza microbial communities from riparian zone in the Pacific Northwest, United States - 12_EM | ecosystem: Host-associated > Plants > Roots > Unclassified | place... | reverse complement strand
TGGGAGAGGCAATAAGGAGGTTCTGACCGTTGACAGCACAACCACCAAGTAGGTAGGGCCAGCGGTAGGACAAGAGCCTGAGCGTGCCAAGTGAGTACCAACTACCAACTTACCAAGAGGTAGCAGTTGTCATAGCGTTCTGCTTATTCTTGACGAGCAATTCTGGAACAACTATACTAGTAGCTTATGGTAATGGTAGAAGCAAAAGAACAAAGACGCATGTCTTTACACCGAGGTATGCAGGCAAAGGCACGCATTCCGAGGGGCAGAAGCCGAGAGGCACGTGAAGTGGGTGCCAACAACGCGGCGGGCGGATTAGGACAGTGAGTGGTTGGTACTGTAGACAACGGCCCGGTGCCTTTGAAGGTCATCTGACATCGTTGACGGCGAGGAATTCAGATGAACTGATGTCAACACATGAACAGGCCCTCTCCTTCGGCTGTGTTGTGTGAGCAGGGATACCTGACCTGAGGACTTCGATATCCGTAGATAACGGACGCATATGCTATACTGTCATTAATGACGTCTAGTATCCTTTTATTCGAGATGTCTTCTTTTCAGTTACTTTGTCAGGGGCTGAGATCAATGATAACTTGGACGGATTAGAATATTGCCACCAGAATAATCAAGGACATACAGTACCCAATCCTCACTGCCTGGCCTTGTCATGGAGATCCGACAATCCATGATCTGTATGATCTTCCAAGCTAAAAGCCTGTCCAATACGAGCCTCGCATCACTGGACCCCTCCACTTTTAAAGCCGTCTGGGAGTGCGGCTGAGTCAGGAAAGACAGTTGATGCTGTCAAATATTCTGTATGAAAATCACGACGTCGGGAGTTAGTACTAGGTAATAACCCGAAAATCCTCTCAAGGTTCAGCCCGCCGTGTATGGGATAAACATTGCGATGTCAGCGTCGGTCACATGCGCTGAGAAACGTGTAGAATTACAAGTTGCCAAACAATAAATATAATCGCCACAGACTGCCCCTCCTTTCTCGAGGACAGTTTAATACATACATAATTCCAGGAATCGGTACAGAATACAGCAAAATATGTGTTGGCCATTACCCTCTGCATCATTGCAAAGGCGGGAACACGAGACGAATGAAATTTGAGATGGGGATAATATTAGGGATTTGGGGGGTCTGTATACAAGAGTTAGAAAGGATGGCCCTGCACAGGTGGAAAACGTCGGGGGTGAGCGTACCGGAGAATCCGCATGTGAGGTCAGCACCATATGTGCATGTTGCGACAGACAACAAAACAAAGTCTACATGACAATGCAGCCGGGACTACCGCCTTTGTTGGCTTCAATGGGAGTGGATGGTGTGGGCTCGGCCTCGGGAGTGTTGGAGGCAATGGAGAAGAGGGAAGCGAAGAAATCCATTGATCTGTGTTTGATGGAGATGGGACAACGCAGTTTGGTGCGATTGAAGCTGCTGGACTAACTTGCTCGCCTTCTCCTTTTATACATGCGAACTGTACTGCCAGGCCCTGGCTAGACAAGCACGAAGGAAGAAAATGATAGCGTTCATCCCAAATGTTCAAGAGAAAGAGACAATTAGGACAATGAAGAATACCGCGCAGCTAATGGCTTTATAATAGCGAAAGGTGGCAAGTGTTCGGCAGGGACAATTGTATGGTGTTAATCCCAAGTCATGTGTACGTGAACGAGGAACGAGCTCCCAGTCCCTGTCATGACACTATCAAAGGGTGCAGCCTACATCAAAGGCTCGACTCGGCGTACTACACCCATGTAGAGGACTTACATCAATGCCAAGGGTGGCGCCAGTACGCATGGAGCACTATGGGGGCCAGCGTTTGAATGCTATTCTTCTGCCAAAACAACTAACGGATGTCACTTTAAAAAGAAGAGTTGAACGGTGAACGGTGATTGGTGAACACCGGACTCTTTGGCTCATATTTTGTTCGATATAGTTCAACGACACCTAATAGACTGTATGTCGAACCTCGGGGATGATCAGTGAAACGCGAGGGTACGACAGTGGTACGACATCGCAAGGCTGACCAAGACTTCCATGCACGAGTTCTGCCTGTACTGTTTATCCATCGGTCGGACAAGTGATTTTTTCTCACAACCAGCGCTTGCAGTGACAATAGCACAAGAGTATGGCGGCCGGTGCCAGGTATATCCATTACGTAGCTGGGACAAGCCGAATTCCGAACAAAACTTCGGCAAAGAGAACTCAGAGACATCTTTTTCACACAAGCTTCCATGCTTTAAGGGGACCAAGTAAACCGGAAGAATAATTAGCCCGTCTTCCCGTTGTCAGTGATGCATATGCTAGTCCACATGCTGAAACTTGGCCAAATACTATAGCAGTGAAGATAACCAACAGAGTTGTCCCCCATCCTATCAGAAACTTCAAGATGGTGCAACGAAGCCACCCTGAGATACACAGAACTTAGTAGAAACCTGTAACGCGAAGATGTTTGGCTGGCCCTTAATGCAAAACCTCTGCGAAGGAATCGATGTCCGGGTCTCCAGATCGTCTACTACCTGCGGCATGCATATATGGGCCATTTTGTGGGGGAACCGACCCTGCGTCTGGGAGCACCATAACGCATGATACAAGCTTGGGTAATGGGGTGGAAGCCCATTGCACCTGGCGTTGCCGCATTGGAAGAAGAGCACGTGGCAGCGACAAGGAGGCCATCAGCTCTCCCTGTAATAAGTGGTCATTGTTTGTCGGAGATCACAGATTCACCATGAACGGTGAGATTGATGAGGATCAAGGAGTCTGGTGTCTTGTCACCCGAAAAACAGGTTTCATGTTTAGGTTTCGGAATTCGGATTCGAAAATCTCGGGATGTGCCGAAACACTCTGCGTTTTCGGACATCCGCCGCCCTTACTCAGCGCCTGGTGGTGCTACTCACTTGCTCGACGCATGGCTCTCACCCCAGCAAGCAGCATCATCCACCCGGACTACTGCATGCTATAAATGCGGATAGAGTGCTGTTTCATTATGATCCGTGAATCCCGAGGAAATATTCGAACTTGGTCCTGTTCGAAAGCCAGGTTTTGAGCCGATACACCTACCGTACCCACCCGCAATTCGAGTAACTCCCTTTCCCCGCTCCATGGACAGAATAGAAGTGAGGTGGCCGGTGGCCTTTATCCCTATGTAGACCCAGATTAGACTAGGAATTTCCTCGAATACTTTGTGCTCATCCACAGATTTACCCCCAGAAAACCTACGAACGCTACCCACTCTCCTCTCTCCGTTTGTGCCATACGATCGTTATCACGGCTTCTGATCATCCTCGATGCGCTCTGCGTGGCAATGCCGCGCTTCCTAGACGCGCCGGAACTCACTACCCTGGCCATGCAGTTTCATGCAACTGCGCAACATCGTTCGCTCGGCTCGGATTTGATATTCGCATGCTTTTCTCGCCATTGTCCGAAGACACGGTGCGCAGGCGCGTATCTGGTGAGTTCTCCAGGGCCCATACTGGGCGTCGCAAAAAGCGGAATCGAGGCAGTGCGCATATGACTTCCTTTTCACTGTTATTCTTGGATCTGACAACCTGGCTTGCGCTCATGTAGCCAGGTCGCAACCGACTTTCTCTCCCTCAAACGACATTGAGCCCCAGCCGCAATTGGCTGTGCGCGTCACACGCATTCCTGTTTGCACTTGTGCGACTCGAAGACGCCGACGATGTGGTGCCACGCTCTACGACGACGATATAGATGCCAGCCGCCTGGGGCACCGTCATGGAAGATCAGAAGTAGAAGACCTGCTGTAGGCCCTCGAGATCCATGTCTATTTCATAGAGCATTTCGCCACCCACACCTCTGCTAAACACTACCACCTTACGGGCGCACCCAAGCTCCCAATACCACCCTATACCCCATCTTTCCACGCTGTAACGAGCCACTAAACTCCGCGGGACATATTTTCTTTTCCTCCGTGCTGAACACACTTCCGCTACTGCCCAGATCCTATCATAGCCAATGTTGCGACATGTCCACCGTCGATGTCAGCATGTGCCACTCTGCCGCACTATAGCCCCACCGTCGTTGTCGTGGTTTGTCTGGTATCACTTTTTTTTTGCGGTGTTGCCGGATGCATCACGACAATCCCAATTTTGGGGCATGACAGCCCATACTATGCTCCGCTTTCCGCCACAGTTTTGTTGCTCTACGCCGAAGTCCCATGTTCTTCGGTCCCAATTTATAGTCACGTTGGCTTGGAGACTTTGGCCCGCTGTTATTATTTCCGATGCTATGATCTTAGGGAGCTATTGGAAGGTGGTCAAGGAAATTACCCGAGTGCCAAAACGATCACCGGAGCTCGACAACCATGTCATGGAGTAGACGATTATGGGTCAAGTGAATATTTTGGCCAAGAAAAGCTCTTTATGGTCATGCCTGACATCCTACATATCTCCTGTGAAGCTGCAAAGACGTCTTCCCCTGGAGGTACAGAAGTAACAGAGCAGGACCGATGCTGTATGTATATTCTTGCACTGAGCCTTGTCGTCCGGTCCGGTCTTCGAGGCGGTTACTCTCCGTCGGCTCGGCACTTGTCTAAATGCTGCCCACGTAGTATCTACTCTCGTTCTACGGCAATCGCGCGCAGCATCCGATGGATAATATGGGGGGACTGGGATAGGCCGCCACACGCTGTCGAAATTGGGTTTGTTCGGACATAGACAACGGGGAGATTAATATTTTCTGAACACGGAGGATAACTGCCAGTATCGTCTGGGGCGTAGGTACAGAACCGTAATAACCATTGGAAGGCACTCACTTTCTACCACTTCAGCATATCAGAATGTGCTTCTTAATTATATCTAGTATTTCTCTCATGGCGATGGCGTGTTGCTTGCTTATCCGATCCACTTTTTTCACATGATTCGCCGGCCCACCTGCCCTGATTGGACGCCCTACTTTCGTATCTTTTTTTTTCACTGTTCCAAGTTCGACGCATAAAATACCTTCCTAGTGCATCGCAAGATTGCTGCGCCCTGTGAAATGATCGTGCAGGGCAGATGATTAACCGCTGTCCGCGGTGGGTAACCTTTTCACTAACCGAGTGGCCATAAGTTGAACTAACAAACGAAAAAGAATTCACAGTCATAAGTCTCTACCACTATGTATAGCAGTATGACGACACTTGCATGACTATAGTACACCACATGTTCCCAAAAATCAATGGGCAACAAACAAATCGCAGGCAAAGGGGGAATGGGTCAGGAACCGAAGCGAAAGACGTGTCCACCATCATCGATTATTTTCCCCATTCCGTGCGAAAGTGAAAACACAAGTTAAAAGGACATTCGAGGAGGACAAGACAAACTATTGGTGCATCTGTACACAAAAATTAGACAACGGGATTCAAAAAGCGATGATTGTGTTAAAGGCGGGATGTACTCAGGTTAATAGTTCCTAGGATTGTGATGGAATAGCCATCATTTGACTGACAAAAAGGCAGTCTACGCGACAACGCAATACTGAGGTGAGCCGCCATCGGCGTCGATGGGAGTGGCACTCGCGGGCTCAGACTCAGGATCGCCAAAGGCGATGGAGAAGAGTGTCGCGAAGAGATCCATTAACGTGTGTCAATTTGAGATGGTACGCTGAAATGTGATTGTGTGTGAGATGAGGCAAGTTAGGATGTTGTTTGATATGCCAGCGCCAGGCTCTTCCCCTCCTCTTATACATGAAAGTGGGTCCGACTAAGGCGGCATCAGCATAAGTGCATGAGAGCGGAAGCTGAACTGTACGACGTCGACATTTTTGCTAAGACAATTGAGGAGGTAGTAGAGACGTTACGGTACCTGACAACATCCTACCACCATCTGAGGATAGAGTGGCCATGCTGAAGCTCCACGTACACGGTGTGACGATTTGATGTAGTGGGTGGCGAGTAGCAGCAACGGTGGCGAGGTGATCGGTCTGTGGGCTCAACTGTAAGTCTCGAAATGACAACTCTGAATGGGACCACAGGTAACAAGGGCAACGAGATGGTGCCCGAAACGGGTATGACCCTTCTGTGATTTGATATTGCAGGTGTTTCATCAGGCTCAGACAACTCAGTATGGACGTCAGTGGCATTATGGCCGCGAACGTACCTATGGCCAACAAAAATTTCGAGCATGAGAGATCTGGACCTCCGTCAGTAATTTGGCAGTTAGAGCTGACATCAATACCAACTATAACTCACAGTCTGTGGACATGGTGAAAGTGAAGTGGCCAATGCAATTAGATTTTGAACAACATAAGACGCAGAACTCAATGTGGTACCTAAATTTGGAAAAATGAACCAGGAAAGGAAGTTGTAAATCAATATCGATATAATTAAGTTTGCGGGATACGCCGCCCGAGTTGGTAAGGTACCAGTACCGGTGGCGAGATGACATGGCAAGTGTAGTTTTGACAGTTGCGATAAGAACGGGGGGATAAGAGGTGAAACAAGAGGAAAGAGAGATCAGTCACGGGACTCGGAAGGCGAACAATAGCCCGGTAGCTCGGCAACTTGTCCGTCAGACAGTCTGCAAGAACGGGAACACACGGAACGGAGAGGATGGGGAAAAGGGTCTTCGATTGCCTTCTTTTGACGAGGTCAGGCAAGGGAGTCTATATAGACAAGTATGCTACATGCAAGTCAAGAGAGGGGGAAAGGAATGAAGTCGCGCGGTGACGATGGCGAAGGAGGGTAATATAAGTTTGGGTTAAGTGTAGAGGGAAGGATTGAGAGGAAATGGTGAGGGTAGTGCAGAGAACTACTGTACGACCGTCGCGCGCAGCCTTCGATGGATAATATGGGGGGACTGGGATAGGCCGCCACACACACCGTCGAAATTGGGTTTATTCGGACATAGACAACGGCGAGATTGTTATTTTCGGAACACGGAGGATAACTGCTAGTATCATCTGGAGCATAGGTACAGAACCGCGATGACCATTGGAAGGTACTCACTCTCTACCACTTCAACATATCAGAATGTATACTTATTTCTAGTATCTGTCACATGGCGATAGCTTGTTGCTTGCTTATCCGATCTACTTTCTTCAAACGATTCGCCCACCCACCCGCCCTAATTGGACGCCCTACTTTCGTATATATGTATATTTTCACTGTTCAAAGTTCAACGCGTAAAATGCCTTCCTGTGCCGCAAGATTTCTCCGCCCTGTGAATGTTCGTGCAGGGCAGATGATTCCCCGCTGTTCGCGGTGGATAACCTTTCCACTAACCAGGCGGTCTCAAGTTGAACTAACAAACAAAAAAGTGTACACAGTCATAAGTCTCTACCACTATGTATAGCAGCATGACGACACTTGAATAACTATAGTACACCACCTGTTCTGTAAACGATGGGCAAGAAACAAATTGCAGGCAAAGGAGAAATGGGTCAGGAACCAAAGCGACAGACGTGTCCATCATCATCGGTTATTCTCCCCATTCCGTGCGAAAGTGAAAAAACAAGTTAAAAGGACATTCGAGGCGGATAAGACAAACAATTGATGCATCTGTACACAAATTTGAGAAAATGAGATTCAAAAAGTGATAATGGTGTTGAAGGCAGAACATACTCAGGTTAATAGTTCCTAGGATTGTGATGGAATAGCCATCATGTGACTGCCTAAAAGGCTGTCTACGCGACAACGCAAGCACTGCCTGAGCCGCCATCGGCGTCGATGGGAGTGGCACTCGTGGTGTCGGCCTCAGGGTCGTCAAAGGTGATGGAGAAGGGTGTCGCGAAGAGATCCATTAACGTGTGTCAATTTGAGATGGTATGCCGAAGTGTGATTGTGTATGAGATGAGGTAAGTTGGGATGTTGTTTGATATGCCAATACCAGGCTCTTTCCCTCCTTTTTATACGTCCGACCAAGGCGGAATCAGTATAAGTGCTTGAGAGCGGAAGCTGAACTGTATCTAGACTGGCCGAGGTCCGGTCCAGGCAGAACAGCGAACCTGGACCTGGACCTAGGTTCAGGACCGGTTCGGGTCTGAACAAGGTTCAAGTAGTCAAAAAAGCACCAAAATGTTACAGTTTCGTCATGAGCTTTGGACCGCCGCGACAGGCAGGCTTACCTGAGAGGGGACAGGCGGCTGCATGCCTGTCGAGATTCCGGTGTCGGTGCTTGGCCGTCTCTTGCGCTTCCCGACTCCCGAGGCTAAGTGGGACTTGTCTGGCGCACCGTACTATGCTCCTAGAGATGCTCTTCGTCACAGGCCTGAATGGCCGAGGGTCGGGCTGGTGCTTCCCATGCACCAACAGGTCTGAGTCAAGCGGTACAGCTGCAAAGTATGGCTGATCAAGCGGCGTCACAGGTGCCGAGGAGGATGGCAAGGGGAGAGCTCTGGTACGGTCAAGTCGCGTCGCGAGACCTGCTTGGCGGCAGAGATGTCCTGTGTGAGTGTGGGTTTCCTCAGTCAAATAACCAATGAACCCCCAGAAAGCGAGCAGAACTTACTATGTGAGGGGCGTGCATGGTGGACAGGTTTGAATGAATCGGATGTATGCGCTGGCACTGGCAGATGTGGTATGTATTGTAAGTGCCACAGTGGGCACGCCGGAGCCACCTTCGACCACGTGACGCCTTCCGAACCACCCGAGCCCGCCACGCTTCTGCCCACTGACAGCCTCTTGTCCGCTTGCACCTTCTCATCGCCCTCGCCACTCTCGTTGCTCCCGTTTTCCACCCTTGTCGTCAACCGATCGAGTATTTTCCTCAAGTAGTCAAGCCATCTTGCTCGTCACATGGCAATCCTCACGGCGGAAGACTCGCGGATCACCCACATTGCATCGGCCAACGTCAAGACTCGGAAAGATCGTTGGTCCATGTAGCACACGTCTCATGTTGCCCCTCGCCGACCGTCCCTCGGTCTGGACTCCTCAGGTTTTGGGAAGGGCCCAGGATGTATATAGGACCGATCGGTTTATTGTGTGCGTTTTCTACCTTATTTCGATTTAGACTTGTCTGCTCTCCATTCCACGTTCTCCCCTTTAGCTCTAGACTTCTCCTTCGACATTCGCCAAGATGATACTCACCCTCGTCGCGTTCGTGCTCGATGTCATGCAACTCATGACGATTCAGTAAAATTTCTTACCCTCGGACATTGACCTTATCGCATACAACGCCGCGTGGCCTGTTGCCAGCAGTACCACTTGGAAGTTCGTCCTCTATTTTTTCCTACTTACTTACATCGGCGCATAGAGTGCCTGTCATGTATCGACTTCGCTCTGCATATAAAACTCGGCGTCTGGCTTCATCAAGAGGCCAGGCCACCGGGGCCCCAATCCCATTTCTTTTCTCTTGTGTCCTTTCGACCGACCGTCCGACAACCTCGCGAGCCTGCTGAGCCGCAGTCGTCTTTCTGATATTCGCCTTTCCGTGTTCGTGCTCGCCTTTGCCTTTGCCGTCACCGATGCCTTTTGCCATTGTCTCTCGCCATCACTATTGTCTCTCACCACCGCCACCATTCCTCGCCATCGCCTCGTCTTATCAACACCTCAGTATACCTGCTAGCATCGACGCCAACACACTGACATCGTCGCTTCCCCGTTCTCAACCTCTGTGTGTTCTCGTTAGCTCGGGATCGCCACCCCTCATCTCCTCCAAGCACCCTTTGAACTCTCTTGCTCCGTCATCACGACTTAGCTCCTCAAAACGTGATCCAATGTGAGTGAAAATACCTTCAATATATACCTTAATAGTGGATGTAATGCGGATATGTGTGGCTCTGTTCCGGGAAAGAAGACCGAGTTAAAAACTACGGGACGCAGTCCTTAAGGGCGATTGCAAGTGTATGCCTGTGCTAAAGAGGTCCGTACAAAAAGGGAACAGCCATATCAGAAGAGTCAATACCACTATCAATCCTTTTTCATCCTTATCTCGGAGTCCTGGCCCGAGATCCGAAGTGGCCAGAGAGGCGTGCTCGTCGATTGTCCTGCATAGGACTATGTCTCCAACATGGGCCTATGACAGTTACCGCAGTATATGTTACGAATCGTTAACCCTTTGTTATGGGGAAAATAACCTAGTTACAAAACACCTTTACGCGCCGCCCGCATACTACCAGTAGCCCATCTATACACAAACTGAAGTGCTACATGGGGTTCTGTACCCCGAGGCGCACAACAATGGATTCCAAAAAAAAAAAAAAGGGGGGGGGGGCTAGACGACACTTGCATAATTATAGTACACCACCTGTTCCCCAAAAACAATGGGCAAGAAACAAATTGCAGGCAAAGGAGAAATGGGTCAGGAACCGAAGCGAAAGACATGTCTACGATCATCGATTATTCTCCCCATTTCGTGCAAAAGCAAAAACACAAGTTGAACCGATATTCAAGGCGGACAAGATAAACAATTGATGCATCTGTACACAAAATTTAGTAAACAATATTTAAAAAGAGATAATAGTGTTGAAGGCGGAACATACTCGGGCTAATAGTTCCTAGGATTGTCATGGAATAACCATCATGTGACTGACTAAAAGTCTGTCTACGCGATAATGCAACCCATCGATCCGCCGCCATCGGCGTCGATAGGTGTGGCACTCGCGGGTTCGGCCTCAGGGTTGTCCAAGGCGATGGAGAAAAGTGTCGCGAAGAGATCCATTAACATGTGTAAAATTGAGATGGTACGCTGAAGTGTGATTGTGTGTGATATGATGTAAGTTGAGATGTTGTTTGATACGCCAATGCCAGGCCCTTTCCCTCCTTTTTATACATGAAAGTGGGTCCGACCAAGGCGGAATCAGCATAAGTGCATGAGAGCGGAAGCTGAACTGTATCACGTCGAGGTTTAGGCCAAGACAATTGAGGAGGTAGCAGAGACTTTACGGTACCTGACAACATCCTACCACCTTCTGAGGATAGAGCGGCTATGCCCAAGCTTCACGTACACGGTGTGATGATTTGACGGAGTGGGTGGCGAGTGGCGGCTTGGAAATAACGGTGGCGAGGTGATCCGTCTGTGAGCTCAACTGTGAGTCTCGAAATGACAACCCCGAACGGGATCGCAGGTAACAAGTGCAATAAGGTGATGCACGCAAGGGGTATGGTCCTTCTGTGATTTGGAATTCCAGGTGTTTCGCCAGGCCCAGACAACTCAGCATGGATGTCAGTGGCATCATGGCGAATGTACCTATGGCCATCAAAAGAATTCGAGCATGAGAGACCTGGACCTCCGTCAGTAATTTGACAGTTAGAGCTGACATCCATACCAACTATGATTCGCAGTCTGTGGACATGGTGAAAGTGGCCAATGCAATTAGATTTTGAACAACACAAGACGCAGAACTCAACGGGGTACCAAAATTTGTACAAGCGAACCAGGAAAGGACGTTGGATATTAATGCCAATATGATAAAGTAATGTTTGCGGCATACGCCGCCACCCGGGTTGGTATTACTGGTAGGGTACTAGTAGTGGTGGCGAGATGACATGGCTAGTGCAGTTTGATAGCTGC
>Ga0307510_10009708_pt1 | contig 11455 bp, 18 predicted proteins | sample 12_EM_MG_FD_207224 | JGI IMG/M metagenome (GOLD analysis project Ga0307510, IMG submission 207224) | Populus trichocarpa ectomycorrhiza microbial communities from riparian zone in the Pacific Northwest, United States - 12_EM | ecosystem: Host-associated > Plants > Roots > Unclassified | place... | reverse complement strand
TTGAAGGCTGTTCCTCGATAGCTCAGTTGGTAGAGCGCCGGACTGTTAATCCGTAGGTCCCTGGTTCGAGCCCAGGTCGGGGAGCCAAAGTCTTGATGTGACGGGCCTTGTAGGGCTTCGCGTGTAGTCCGCCGGTAACGGCGGTGTCTATCCAACGTGGAGCATCAACATGGCAAAAGGTATTTCGTCCGCCGGTGGCGGTTCAGCGTCTTGCAGCACTGAACAAACCGGCCTGAACGCCACCCCCCGGGGTGGCTTTCGTGTTTCTGCGACCGCTGTCGCGGCCGCAAAGACCGTTGTCAAGCGCGACGACGCCCTCCCCTTCATGTCGGAGACGTACTCCCCGCGTGGGCGCTTGCTGGCCTGGTCGTACTTCGACGTTCCAAACGAAGGCTACGCCGAAGGATGGGTCACCGGCGTGCGAACCGCCAGCCTGCTGTTGAGGGCACTAGAACGCGAACCGTCATCCATCCGACTCAAGCACATATTGAGAGAAGCGATCAAGGAGGCGTCAGCGATTTGTTCGGAGTCGAAAATCGAGCGCCGCCCTGACCGAAGAGGAGCGGCAACCGCGTTTCTGGTCATCGTTCAGGACATCGTCGCAGCGGGCGCAGGCGGCACTGCGCGGTACTTGGCAAGTCGGCTCGCGGAGGCCCAGCGGTCAGCCGACATCTGGAGAAACCTAGAGGAACAGGGCCGCTCGGACTTCGTCAATCGCATGCGGGCTGCAAAGACGGCGAAGGCTGCAACGGAGGTCGCCAATGCGTGACCCCCGCACCCCAGTGTCCCGCGCCTTTGCGTTCGCGCTTGCCGCACTGCTCACCGCCTGCGGTGGCAGCGACGACATCGACCAACAACCGCAACAGGACCCGCCGCCGATCTTCAGCCCGCCCTCCTGCCCGACTACAGGGGTGTGCCGATGAGCGCCGAACTCCCCACCCTACCCCAACGTGCAGGCGACTTGTCGATCCCTGACCTGATCGACATCTACATGCGCCACTACGCTGGCCGCGACCCGACTCGCCTTCAGCGCCTGAGCTGGTGGTCGACCCGACTGAGCGGGAGGACGTTGCAAGACCTCAGTGACGACGACGTGCACGCGGCGCTGGAGGATCTGGCGCAGCAGCACTCGCGCTACTTCGCCGGCAAGGACGCGGATAACAAGCCGATCTACAAGGCCAAGCGGAAGCCGCTCGCGCCGGCCACCATCAACCGCTACGGCGCAAGCCTGGCCGCAGTCGTCACCTGGGCCATCAAGCGCCGGGTGGCGCCGCGCGGCTATGTGCATCCGTGTCGCAGCGTCGAGCGACGCGCCGAGAACAACGAAAAGACTCGTTTCCTGTCGGACGCCGAGCGCGAGGCACTTCTCGCCGCATGCAAGGCCTCTTCCTGGCCGCGCTTGTATGTGCTCGTCCTGATGGCGCTCACGACGGGCGCGCGCAAAGGCGAGCTGGTCGGATTGCGATGGGGCGACGTGGACTTCGATCGCTCGATCGCACACGTCGGCCGGACCAAGAACGGCGACCCACGCGTACTGCCTCTTGTGCCGGCGGTAGCCGACGAGCTCCGACGTTTTGAAGGGGCACGTGGCGCGCTGGTGTTCCCGTCTCTGCGCAATCCTGATCTGCCCTTCGGATTCGAGCCGCGCTGGCACATCGCGCTGAAGGCAGCCGGGATTCGGCATTTCACGTTCCACGCGCTGCGGCACTCGTGCGCATCGATGCTGGCGCAGAACGGAGCGACGTTGCTCGAGATCGCCGACGTGCTCGGGCACAGGCAGTTGCAGGTGACCAAGCGCTACAGCCACCTTGCAACGGGGCACAAGGCCGCGCTCGTCAACCGCGTGCTCGGAGGGATCAAGTGATGTCGAGACCTGACCGAGTAAGAGCGGGCGCAGAAGCCTTTCGAGGCCTCGTGCAGCGGATCTGCCACAAGGCAGAAGCGGACCTTGAAGACTCGCTTGATGACGATGACCGCCCGGACCTGATGGACTACCGCGCCATGGCGAACATGATCGCCGATAGCCTCACGGCCAACTTCGTCTCCAGTGACGCCGACCATCGCGAGGGCTTTCTGCGCGCGCTTAGCGATACGCTCCTGTTCGCATGGGACGGGTCGGCGCCTGGCGACGACTGGGATCCGATAGGGAGAACTGAGGCGGCGTTCGCGGCTCCCGAGGCGGTGTTCGCTGCGCTAGACGCGGCTCGGCGATCGGCCAAGCACGGCGCCGCGAGGAAGCATCGTTAGCATTGCACTGACCACGCCTAGGCTGATCCCCGAAAAGCCGCTTCCCTGGCGGCCCGGCGTGGTTCTACTTTCAGGGTGCGCGAAGGGGCGCATATGGCAGAGACAACGGAGCTCGACGAGCTCTCCGCATCACTGGTGAGATATAGCGCTCGCCGTCATCTAGCGCTCTATGTTCGGACGCGCGACGGCCTGCTGATTTGGAAGGCCTTTTCCGAATATCGCAAGGCCGGCCTGCCGGTGCCAGAGAACATCTTGGCGAAGCTCGACGAATTTGCGCAGTCGCTGGTCGCGGCGCGGGGCGATTCTGAAATTGCGACCGCGCTCGAGATGTCGACTGGGGCTAAAGGTTCACAACGCATTCGGCTAAAGCAGGCGGAGCGGAATCGCGATGTCGCGGAGGAGTATCGAATTCGTGTCTTCGAACTCAAGCAGAGGCCTGCCGATGCGATCAAAGCAGTGGCGGCCAACTCCAACCTGTCGAATGGCAACGTTAAGCGAATCGTGAGCGAATGGGGAGGCTTGACCCTTCTCAAACCCCAGGCGAACCCGCCGTCAAATGCCAAATCAAGGGCGGCTAACGCCGCAGAAGCGCCATGGTGGTTAGCCTGGAAGGCCAAGTGACCTAACCATATCGAGGCCACAAGAATCCTGCCGGACTGCTCAAGCTTTTTGCAGTCCGGGCTCTGCAAGCGCCCGTCCCATCAAGACAAGCGCCCCATCACAGCAAAGGATTCATCATGGTCAGTACGAACGCATTGGCATCGCCGCTCGCGAACCTGCTCGATATGGAGTCGTACCGCGAGCAGCGGTCACATGTCTTCCAAAGCTCGCAGTCGCTGCACTGGTTCCTTCGCAATCATCGCGATGACTTGATCGACGCGGGAGCCCTGATCTACATCGCCGGCCGAAAGAAGATCGAGCCGAGCCGCTTCGACGAATGCGTGCTTGCGATCGGCAAGCGCACTGCAGAGGGCTACAGAAAGATCGCGGCGTGATCACCACCACGTCCGAGCCCCCAAAGGTGGTGGCCCCACAGAGTGAAACGGCCCGTGCTGGAGACACGAGCCGCTTCGAAACCCAACCATCAGAACCAAGTTTGATTGTCGGCGCTTCGCGCGTTAACTGCAACCCCGTCGACGCCGACGACCGCAAGCCGCTCAGCACCCTCAGTGCACAGCTCGCGCTCCGCGGCTTCTCGGTCTATGAACTCGCGTCCGGTGGCTACCTAGTCGCACGTTGGGACCGCACGCTGCATTGCAGCGACCTCGCTCAGGTCCGCGCCTTTCTCGAACGGATGGGTGGTTCCACATGAGTGTCGCGCCCAGGCCCTCAGAGGGCATCTATAGGCGCGTCACCGTTCGCATGTATGGCGATGAACGATTCACGCGCCTGTCGCCCTTGCAGCCCTCTGGGCAAGCCCTGTGGCTGTATCTGCTGACCGGTCCACACACGGGGCCGATCCCTGGAGTCTTCGTCGCCGGCCGCGCCGCACTTGCAGAGACGCTCGCATGGGACTCCGAAGCCTTTGCGAAAGCCTTCGCCGAAGTGTTGGCCGAAGGGCTCGTGCTCTTCGATGAAAAGACTCGACTGTGCTTCATTCCGAACGCGATTCGGCACAACGCGCCTCCTAATCCAAACGTCGTTAAATCGTGGCGCGCGCATTGGTTGTTGCTACCTGAATGCCCGATGCGCGAGCAGATTCGCGAGCACATTTTGACCGCTCTGACAGAGGTATCCGAGGCCTTCGGAAAGGCTTTCGAAGAGGCTTGCGGAAAGACTTTCGTAAAGGCTTCCGGGAAGACTCTGCCGAAGACATCGCCAAAGCATATGGCGAAACAGGAAGCAGGAAGCAGGAAGCAGGAAGCAGGATATAGAGGATCGCGCGCCCATAGGCACGCGCCTCTCTGCCGACTGGACACCAACAGTCGAAGACATCGCATATGCCGACAAGCATGGCGTGCCGTGGCAGCTCGAGGCCGAGAAGTTCGTCAACCACTTCTCGACCATGACCGGCAAGGGATCTGTGCGCAAAGGCTGGTCACCATCGTGGCGTACGTGGTGCCTTAAAAGCCTTGAGTTCAAGCCCAAGAGCAACGGCAGCGCCCCACATTCCGACCTCGGCGATATGTTCCGGCGGGGTGCGCAATGACCGGCATGGATGAAATCGTGAACCTGCGCCGCGCCGGCCTAAAACCGTCGGCAGTGTTTGTTGACCTCGTCCCTGAGGCACCGCGTGACGAATTCGTGCTCAGCTCGAGCGGCATCGTCCACGTTGCGATTGCCCGCGCTGACAGGCTCTCGGAAATCGACTTCAGGCCGCTTGTCGGGTTGCAGGTCCACATCAGCGACTTCACGGGCGATCGGCAGCGTCATCGCAGGGCCGCGGCCATGGTCGCCGCGGTCGAGCCCTCTCACCTGGTGATGCCGGTGTGGGAAGGCGACGCACTCGCAGTTCATCAACGCTGGGCCGGAAGCCCGACACGCACTGAGACGTTCCGCGTATGAGCCTCCTTCTGAAACCCGACGACATCGACTTCGACCACTACATGGCCGCGACAGATGCCCAGCACAACGTTAGGCCAGTGGCCCACTGGGAAGAAGATATCAACTGCGAGTTCCTCGACCAAGGCGAAGGCAATACGCATCCTAAGCTGCCCTGGTCGCGCTTGGCGAGCAAGATCGCATTGCGACCGGGCGAGGTATCGCTGTGGTTCGGCTTCAGCGGCCACGGAAAGAGCTTGCTGCTGGGACAGGCGGTTTTGAGCCTCTGTGCTCAGGATCAGCGATGCTGCGTCGCCAGCTTCGAAATGTGGCCGCGCAAGACCCTAGCCAACATGGCGCGGCAGTTCGCAGACGCGATGCAGCCGAGTCCAGATCGTGTGCGTGCGTTTGTGCGTTGGGCGCAGGGCAAGTTGTGGGTGTACGACCAGACCGGCACCGTCAACCCGGAACGCGTCTATGCCGTGATCCGCTACGCCGTTGACAAGCTTGGCGTGCAGCACTTCGTCGTCGACAACCTGACCAAGTGCGTGACCTCGGACGATGACTATGCCGGGCAGAAGGCAATCGTCGACCGCCTCACATCGCTGGCCAAAGACCTCGGAATTCACATCCACCTGGTGCACCACGCGCGCAAGGATCGCGACGAAACCCGACCGCCCCGAAAGATGGATGCGCTTGGCGCCTCTGCGATCACGAACCTCGTCGACAACGTGTTCGTCGTCTGGCGCAACAAGGCCAAGTATGAAAAGGCGAACCCGGATCATAGCCAGCCCGACGCGATGCTCATCTGCGACAAGCAGCGTCACGGCACCGGCTGGGAAGGCTTGCAGAACCTGACCTATCACGCCCGCTCGAAGCAATACGTCCAAAGCGGCTCAAGCGCGATCGACATGAGCACCTATCCGCACGACGGTTATCGCTGTCAGGGGGTTACATGACAGACCCATTCCAAGCGCTCGTGGACTCGATTCTGAAGTGCAGCCAGATGCGTGGCGACACGCAGGCCAACACCGCGGCATTGATCGACGAGGCCTCGAGCTTCACGCCCACGCAGCAGGTCGACCTCGCCGAGTTTTTCAACGAGCAGGCGGCGATCTGGTCCGCGGCGACAGGGCGAGGCGCGCGATGAAGAACCACTAGATCAGCAAACCAGTCACGAAACGAAGTTCCAAACCCGCGCCGATCTGGCGCACGAAGAAAGGACCAACCCATGACCCATCCCTACCTCACGCACCTGGTCGAGCAGATCGATAAAGCCTTCCCAGGCAGCAGCAAGATCACGCGGCGCTTTGCCGATCGGCCCGAGGCCGAACAGATGGCCGTCGAGATCGAGGCGGAAAGCGTCGCCGAGCGAGCGAAGGACGCCGAGCAGTACCGCACGGTCGATGAACGCTGCGACGCCGCCTCGCGCCAAGCGCTGAAGGCGTTGAAGGTCGCGCAAGACCACCTGGTCAAAATCGAGCGAGACCGCCTCGCGGCCATTGACGGCGTCGCGAAGACGAGCGCGGCCGCGGCGTCCTTCAACTTTCAGCGGGACCACGAACGTGGCCGTCTGGAGCAGAAGCTGCGCGACAGCGCGCACCCCCAAATCGCCAAGACTATCGACGCGCTGCAAGAGATGTTGACGAACAACTTGCGCCACGGCGTCGCGCTGAGTTTCGGTGAATATCGTTCCCCTCAGACCGGCGAGAGGCGGCACGGCGTCACCGGTTCCAATGCAGCCGAGTGCCAGGTCGCAATCGACGCGACCCATGCCGCGATGGCCGAGTGCGCCGCCCTGCAGCTGAGCGCCCTGCGCGTGACCGAAGTGGAGTCGCGGCTCGCCGCATGTCTTGAGGGGCTGCACAAGCCATACGCCGACATCGGACTCGGGGTGCCTTACGCCGCCGGCGACGAGATTGTCGTTCCGCGCGCCGCGCGGCCGGCCGCGGAGGTGCAAGCATGATCACGCTCAACAGCAAAGAGGCCGACAGTCTTCGCGTCTCATCAATTCATGAATCCGGCCACGCCGTCGTAGCGGAGATTTTGACCGGCCAGCCGGCGAGAATTTCGATCGAGCGCATGAAAAACAACGCCGGCGATGTGTGGCACAAAGCCTCGTGTGCGCACGCTGTTGCTGACCCATCATCGCAACGCACGATTTCGCTCGCGGGCGCCTGTGCCGAGGTGCAGGTCAATGGCCACAGCGCCAGCCGCGGCCCCGTGCTGTTGAACGCGATCCACAGGGCCATGTCCACATCGGATCGAGAGGGCGCAGGCAACGCTTCGCGCGAGGATGTTCAAGCGACGTTGGATATGGTCATCAGCAATTGGACCGCAATCGCAGCCCGCGCCAATCTCGAGGTGGCGAAGTTTCTCGGCGCCGCGCCCGCGCCGGCAAGCAAGGCATCGGGTGCGCCGGCCGCGCCGACGCCGAAATCAAAAGGCGGCGACCCTGCTCGCGTGGCCGGCGCAGTAGAGCGGCTCAAGGCAAAGAAAGCCGACGCAACCATGGTCGCGAATTCGTTGTTGGGCTTGGTCGAAGCCGAAGGTCGCGAATTCCTCACCACTGAAGAGCGGAGCCAACTCGACGTGTATATCGCGAACATCAAGGGCATCAATGTGGAGCTCGACGATCTATGCGCCGCATGAACGAGGGCAACGGCCAGGCGCTCGAGCAATTCGAAGCGACACCATCGCCGAGTGCGGAGCATCCGAGCATCGCCCGCCGCCGCGCCGAGCTCGAGCGCTCGCTGCAGGACGCAGCGTTTCAATCGTTTCATTTTCAGCTTCGGGCGCATGCACTCAGATGCGGTCGTGGCGAGCTGGAGCAACTTCAATGACGATGACCCAAGCAGTGATCCGGTCCGAGATGGCCTGGGTCGTGACGGACAGTATCTGCCAGTATCGCGACAGCGGCGAGATCGTCCGCGGGCCTGACGGTCTTGAGTTCGAAGATCAGAAGCTCTTTGAGCAGCCCCGGTTCATCTTGACTTCGCTCGGCTCGCTGGCGCTACGACACTATGCCCAGGCTCGCGCACACGAGTTGCCAGACATCGACGCGGCGATTGAGCGGCTGCCGGAGATCTTGCGCAGGGGCTACAGCGAGCTCGGCCTGCACGAGCAGCAGCAGCAGACCGTGATCGTGGTTGGGTGGTCGACGCTGCGAGGCCACATGACCCTCGCGTCGTTCAAGGCCGAGGACGACTTCAGAGCGGGGATGTATGGCAGCGCGGACGCCAACGGCTATACGTTCTGGCGCACTCCAGACATCCCGCGAGAGCCGTTCTGTCAATGCCCGGACGACCGCGAATCGCTGATCGAAAACGCGCAGGCCACGAGCCGTCATTGGCGCGACAACGTCGACTCCGCAACGCCCGTGGGCGGGGCGTTGCGGATGGCCGAGATCTCGAAAGACTCGATCTTGATCAGCACGGTAGGCCACCTAGGCATGCCGGCGAAACGCGGCATCGCTGCCGTGACGCTTGCTCTCGCCGCTTGCGGTGGCAGCGCTGATCCGGTTGAAATCGAAGGCGCGCAGCTGGTGGCAAATGCGGCGACTGACTCGGGCAAGATAACGCCTGCCAACGGCACTCGCACGTCATTCACTTACAGCGGCGCCGCGACGACGCTGTGGCAGGACGACGCCACGCTGACCTACGTCAACACCGCGGCGGTCGCGGTCGAGGTCGAAGTGTTCGGATCAATGACATGGTGGGTGTCCGTAGCCGCTGCCGGCTATGTGATCGGGCCGTCGTTCCGCGGCACCAACGACGTGACCGACATCAGCGACAGCGCGGCCATCGGCACCGCCGGCACCACGTCGCCTGCGCCGTACTCCTTCTCGCGCAGCTTCACCGTAGCGGCCGGCAAAACGCTGACATTGAAGATCAGCAGCGGCTTCAAGACGGCCGGCTCTGGCGCATCCGGGGGCGTCTACAACTGGAATGACATGCTTCTCAAGTACAACGCACTGAAGCGCTGACCATGCCAGGCCGCGGCACCACTCGGCGCAGATCGATCGCCCCGTGCGCAGGCGACCGGGCCGGCGGGACGGCGGCCCGGCATGTCGACACCCCACGGGGCGGGTCGATTCCTTCCCGATCACCAAAGCTAGACCGATGGTGAGCCTCCGTGCACACACCCGCGAAATGAAACCTTTTTTCTGGAGCATCAACCATGAGCATTGACATGGCCCCCGGATGGGCCGAGCGCATCGAAGAGGCGCAGCGGCAGCCGACTGAGGAGATCGGCGGCAAGCTGTTCCAGCGCGTTCGCTACGGCGCCGAAGTCCCGAACGCGAAAGAGCATTGCCGTGACTGTGCTGTGGAGTACGGGCAGTACCACGTCATCGGCTGCTGCGTGGAGCGTTGCGCAAGGTGCGGCGGGCAGGCCATTGGCTGTCCATGTGCCGAGGCGACCGTGCATTGAAATGGCGACTGCAAAGAAGCGCGCCCGGCTCGCATGCCTCAAGCCGCGTGTGAGCGTTGCGCCCACGACCCGCCTCAAGAGCGCGGGTGGCAGCTGGCGCGATGGCAAGACCACGAACGAGCGCGGCTACACCTACCAATGGCAGCAGGCCCGTGAGCGCTTCCTGCGGGCGAACCCTCTGTGCGCGTACTGCCGGCGCAAGGGCAAGCTCAAGGCCGCATCCATCGTCGACCATGTCATCCCGCACCGCGGCGATCAGGCCAGATTCTGGGATGAGACGAACTGGCAATCACTGTGCAAACCTTGCCATGATGTCGACAAGGCGCGCGAGGAGCGGGGCTCACGTCAGCGGCAGAGCATCGGGCTTGATGGCTACCCGGTCGCGGACTGAGGTCGGCGCAGGAGGTGATCGCAAAAGCGGTTCAAGATCGGAGCCGACGACTTTGAAAAGTCTTGGCGTATCAGGCTGCACAGAACGGCTCGGGACGCACGCAAGCGGCGTGGCTGTGGTGCCGCACCGGCGAGTGGTCGATCGGCTCGTGTGCAAGCGCATAGGCCGTCCGGTCGGCGCGTCCACACCCCCGGGGTGGGTCAATTCCTTGAAGAGTCGCGGGCTCTAGACCGTGTGTGAGCCCACGCGCGGAATTTTTCCCCTCGTTTGATTTCTAATCAAATGGCGCGCGGGTGCTCGTGACCCGCTATGCCGCGCCGGCCATGGATTTCTGATTGATCGCACCCGGCAAAAGAATCAACAAACGCGCCCCTGGCTTGTTAACCTTTTCAGCAAATCAAATGCCCGCTTCGCCGGTGGTTTTCATAGGCGGAATGACCGCGTTCCAAGCCACGGGGCGGCTTGCTAACCTTTGCTAAGGTCGACGCCCAGAAAAAACTTCTCAGCTTGCGGATGTGCACGCGGAGGCACCCATACGGTCTAGTTCGACCGATCCTGAAGGATCTGACCGGCCCCCTAAGGCTCGCATGCCGCCCGCTGCTCACGCTCGCCGTTGCGATCGCAGTGGTAGAACGAGCCAATGTCGGACACCGCCGGAGCGGCACAGGCTGTCAACAGTCCAACTGCCGCCGCCAATAGGCAAATCGATCGCGTCGTGAGCTTCATCGGGCAAGGATATCCCGTTCTGCTGCCCCCTCAAACGCGGCATAGCCCCGCAGTCAGGTGGATGCGATCGCGTAGACCGAGAGGCAGACTGGCGCCACAGAGGAGGCACCATGCAACTCGGACCGATTTTCTGGAAGTCGCTGTTCACTCGGAGAACTCGAGTTCGATCGGCGCCTGTCGGCACTGCGAAGACCTGTCCGCCTTGCTTCGGCAACTGTGCGCAAGGGCATGCTTGTCCGGCCCACCTTCAGCGTGTTCGCGTCATCCGGGAAGAAGCCAGGTCATAGGGGTGGAAGTGACCAGGCGGCACGCCCAGGCCTGCGGGTAGTCTGTTTCGCGCATGTAGGCTCCAGACGAGTGAATCCCGACGACGACGAAAGCATTGCCTTCGAGTCGCTCGATGCGAGCCTCGCGTAAGGACGGCAGCAGCGTGGGTTCGCGCAGGTCGGTGTCAGCATGCAAGCTGGCGAACACGATGGGCATCAGCGGCAAATCGGGTCGGAAGGGGCTGCGCCATGGCACAGCTCGGAGTGCGAGGTGGCCCCGGACCATCGCAGCCTGCTGCATGGCTTCAGCGGAAAGCTTCACGCCGTCGCGGCGCATGAGCAGCACGTCGACCAGCATCAGAACAGGTCGCCGCTGTCGGGCTCCGGCTCAGGTGGCTTCGGTGCCTGCGGCTTCGGGATACGCGGGGCTTTGGCGTCCTCGATTGCATCCAGGTGGCCATGCCACTGCCGGAAGTACTTGCGCGCATCCTCGATCCCGCACGACAGCCAGTCGTCGTACTCACTCGGGTCCAGGATGACAACCATGCGCTTCTCTTCTTCGGACCGGTGCATGCGCTTGAAGATCGGGTGCCCGTCCGCGTTGACGGTGAGCATCGCCATCGTCCACAGCCAGCGTCCGTCAGTGGCCTTCCAAGGGCGATAGATGCCGGCGATGCCCATCGGCACGCCGCCAGCTTGCTGGATGCGCCAGCGCACAGCCTTGCCGGTCTCATAGCAAGGTTCGAAGATTGCTTCGGCGGGAATGACGCAGCGCTGGCCCTTTGCCCAGGCCGCCTTGAAGGTGACGAGCTGGTCGATCGTCTCGGAACGCGCGTTGTAAGTCTTCCTCCCGTATGCGATCTCCTTCGCAAAGGGCGGGATCATGCCGAAGAGCGCGTTCTCGACGATGCGC
>Ga0307510_10009707_pt1 | contig 11455 bp, 2 predicted proteins | sample 12_EM_MG_FD_207224 | JGI IMG/M metagenome (GOLD analysis project Ga0307510, IMG submission 207224) | Populus trichocarpa ectomycorrhiza microbial communities from riparian zone in the Pacific Northwest, United States - 12_EM | ecosystem: Host-associated > Plants > Roots > Unclassified | place... | reverse complement strand
AGCTCCTCTGTTCTCAATTTTCTTGTTCGGAGCCACTAGTTATTCCTGCTGAATTCTCGATTGTCAAGTATGATTCGTGCGTCCATCATGCTCTTTACGGTCATTTGCAAGGGCCACAGAAAAAAAAATTGATGTAAAATATCCTCTCTGAGTTTCTTGTTAGGCTAATGCTTCCTTAAACTGAAACAGTCAAGCTGAAGTGCAGCGTTCACTTTAATATAGGACCTCAGATCTTGTGGAAGAGCATTGTCGTGGGAACGTTAAGCTCGGTTGCTTAAAAACTTGATTATGATTTATTTAGTAAAATCTCAACATCTTTTGCTAGTTTCAACTTATGATTGCGCACTAAAAAAAGAGACTCTTGGATGTCTTTACCCCTTGATGGCTCTTCGGAGAAAAAGGCACCCTTGTAGTTATTGTTGCAAACCTTGTTATCGTGCAGTTGTAAACCGACCCAAAATGATTATTTGACAGTATTGAGGGGAGTCAGAACATGTTATTTGAGGTAATCGTGACATTCAATGACGTTTTAGAGAAAAGTTCAGTCTGGCGGTAGTTTTTGTTTTTTATCTGACAATGCAAAAAAAAAAAATATTTGGTTAGTTAAATAATTTTTTTGTTTTTTTATTGCATCCTATATATAATTATATTTTAATTTTTTTATGTAAAAATTAAAATATTTTTTATGATAAAAACTTGTTTTTCATTTATTTTATTTGTAAAAATCCATCTCGTGACAGTTTTAACCTAATATAATTTTGAAAACTTTTTTTTTAATTATAATTAAAAGTATTATTTTTAAAACATATCTTTTATAAACCGCAACCTCAAAAGCTATTATAATATTAAATACACACTTAAATTATACCAAAAAAAAAAAGTACAACAAATGATTCCAAGTCATTTAAGATATTATTAAAACAACTAAAAAAATAGGAGTAAATTTAACTGTTTATATGAACAATAAATCAGGTTAATATATTATTTTAATCATTAGATTACCAAATTCGTGTGGTGGCTTAATGGTTAATACACGTGTGAAATGTGGAGATTGCGGATTCAAGGCTACAAGCATGTTTTATTAATTTTAATGTTGTTGTCTCTATTTTATATATATAAAAAAAAGATGAATAATAAGTCGTCAGAAAAAAAAAAAAAAAACTCAGCCCACCCACACAGGCTTTGTTGGGACATGCTCTTTGGGTTTTTGTATTAGTTATTTGGTTTTAAATTTTGTTGTTTTTATTTTTTTAATTTTATTCTTTAATTTTCTTTGGGTTTTACAGTCTTTTTTTATCTTTTTTTTAATTTTATTTTTTAATATAAGTTTTTTATTTTTATTTTATCATTTAATTTTAGGTTGATAATAAATCTATTTTGATATTTTTTATCATATAATAAAAGTTTTTAGACTTTTTTTGTATCTTTTGGTTTTTAGTTTTTAAATTTCATCATTTATTATAAAATTTTTATTTTCTTTGTGTTTTTTTTACTTTTTTTTTCAATTATATCTTTTAATATAAAATTTTTATTTAATTTTATCTTTTAATATTGAGTTTAAGTTTTTTTATTTAAACCTATCCAATAAAAAATGGCTAAATAAAAATAGCGAGGTAAAGATTTTTCGAGGTTAAACATTTACTTTCAATTTATTTTTTTCTATTCAAGCTGCAAGAAGAGCGCGTTCAATACTCTAGTGAATTACTACAACGGAAGCTTGTTCAAGGCATCTTTTTAAAAAGAAATTCTAGGACGCTCTGCTTTAGCAGAGTTTGACTCACATGAAGCTGTCATTGTTTTATTAAGATCAAGGAAACTTTGCTTTCCAAAGATCGGTGGAAACCATAATGCTCACTCGACAGTCTCAACTTGTCCAGTATTTTAATGTTTTTGTAAGACTGGTAACTGTTCAAGCATGAGGACATGGTCTTAAATCTTCGCAATGGGGCGACAACAACCTACTTTGGGCCAGCTTGTTTTGACAAAATGACACTTCCCATCAGGGAAAGAGTTTGTCAACGAGAAAATCAGATTCTTTCGATATTTCACACCAACCATGCATGGCAAAGGAAAAAGGAAACAAGCCAAAACCCCTCGAGCTCGACTCATAATGAGGCTCACAAAGTACACTTGCAATTTAGGCCTTGATTGATGAACCTCATGTGGCGCAACCGAAGGTGAACTAGGATCTGTGTGAACACAACCAAATCCTAACCCTTATTACCTAAGCTGACCCCAGGATCTGGCTTGCTTTCTACCAAGATCAGAACATCACACACATGACATGCAAAGATCTCTCAAGTCAAAGCACGGTTGTATCAAGATTCCACAGTGCTCTGTTCCATCTCAAATTCAAATGCCCATTACACAACCAAGAACAGAGTAGGTGCCATTGCCAGCAACCAACAAAATGAAAACTGGTGCAAAGGAACTGTTATTAGAAAATCACTAGATATCATGCATAAAAAGGGACACGCACCTTAGCCTCCAACAAAAAAAAGTAGCCAAAACCACCAGATCAAGAGAATTCACTAACCATAAGGAATATCGCAATTCCAATACATACTAGAAAAATCCAAGTTAAATCTTAAAGTTGATAAGCACATAAGCCTACACAGTAAATGGTTTATACTTTATACTGATGGAGCATGCTAACTAAAATCATCAAGTTCTTCACAGGATTTTAGAAGAGGCACAACTCCAAAACCAACAAAAGGAGGTTAAATTAACATACATGACCAAAATATAGAGATCCAAGTACAACTCACTGCATTCGCCGACGCTTCTTTGCAAGATTTTCAAAAATCTGGTGGACATCAGAACATGTGATTGTCTTTGACATATCAAATGACTCCTGCAGAAAAACATGGATATCTGCATCAGTGCTGCATATTTGCTTTCAAAATATAAACTTGAACCAAAGTAGAGGAAAAGCTAAATTTTACAGCTTCGTTTGCAAGATTGCATATCACAGAGTAAGCTATAAGGTGTGCTATCAAGGACATACCAAAAAGGAACAGAACTCATCCTTAAAGTCTGCAATACCATTTAGAATCTCCACCTTCTCTATATGGCCAAGTTTATTGAAAAAACTCAACTCAGCACCCTCCTGTTGCTGCAATTTTTCTTCCCTCTTCTGTTTGGCCATTTTCTCATACTCAGCAATTGTGTCCTCCCTGTCAAGGAGATAATTTATTTGCTTCTGGTTGTACATATCCAAGCATTTTTCACATCTGCACAGGATGTCCCTCCAGCTTTTGGAAAGAAATAATGGTTTTCCTTCTGAAACGGGTGAAGTAACTTCCACATTGATTCCAAGAACACACGTAGTATGAAGATTGGTATCTTTTGTGCATTGGTCTGAGTCATTTGGCCCACTACTCTTCCCAGAACTTTCTCCAACAACAGATGCATTTCCAGCAGCCACAGATTGACAATTAGAATTAGCTGTTGCATTATCCTTTTCAGAAGAATCATGAGCACAAATATCAATCTCAAGCTTCCCAGAACCACAAGCTGAAGAGACATTTTCCAACACACCTTTATTTTTAGCATTACTAGCAGTGGCATCACCTTTCTGCCCCCCAGCTTCCCAAATCGTCTGAGGATATAGTGTCAGAAAAGAACAAACTGTTGAGCATGTCTTGCATATAAAATCCTCATACAGAGGTTCTCCTTCCTCGTCTCTCGGGATCTGTAAACCAAGGAAATGTATGGGTAGCTCATAATCACACAACTTAATCAGAACCATTATGGCTCAAAGAGTGCCAAAATTATAAAAAATACCAGCTATCCCTTTACAAAGGTGTGGTCCTGGGGAGGGAAGTTCAAACTGGGAAGACAGTTATTGAAATTGTGTTTGCAAGAAGTGCAATCTGAAGCCTAAAATATGCAAACCCCTTGGTTGTGGACCCTACACAAAATAATTGGATGTCGCTGATGATTACATCATGCATTGTGAACTGAATTAACTTGATCATGTCTCCAAAATAATGCCAAGTATGATACCATCAAACTTATTAACCATGAAAACCATAAATCACAGAATCACATGAAAGTTGCAGATATATCAACCAGATTTTTCTACCAACAGTAGGCCGTAGTGAGGGTAGGGAGTGAAGGGTGTTATGAATCCCAACTTACAAAAGAAAAGTTTGGGAGAGAGACAAACTGAAAGTATGGTTGTCCAACAAAACAACCATAAATAACACATACAAGAATTAAGTGAACATGGAAGAAAACATCAGCTTGTCAACCTACTTTATTATGCATCTGAGGATTATCCCCACTCGGACAACACAATTTTTAGGCTAAACAATGATGCCAAAAAGTAATTGCGTGAAAGAAAGAGGCAAAAAATTGAGATCAAAGAGGGAACAACCAGGCTACCAACCTCATTGGAAGACTCTAGACCAAGATGCTCCTCATGGAACCAGTCTTCGCACATAATGCACTGTATCATCTCTTCTTGTGCCTTAGCATCTGGATCAGGATAGGGCCGATCACAAGAGCAGTATAAACCTTTAAAGTTATGATTATACGAATTTTCAGCATTTTCCACATTTTTCTTCGGGAAAAGCTTGCAGACGAACTCCCCAAATTTTGAATTGCCACAATCGCACCGAAAATTTCTCTTGGTCCATAACTCCACAATCTTTTTGCATGTGGAAACAGCAAAAGGCACCAGTAAATGTACGATAAATTTAACCAAACAGATGTTATTTAAGAGAAGGCATGGGGAGTGGAATGCTGATGAACTGCCACAGGTGTGGATAAATACTTAATTTCGAAGTTGTACATTCAGATTATAAGTTTGGTTTTGAAGTGAAGTTTTCAACCTCCTTTTAAAAATGCTAGAATGTGATGAAGATTTTATCAATTCTTGTGTAACTTTATTTTTATATGTTGGCAATGTTTTTGTATGGGTAAATCTAACTTTATTTTTGTAAACACCAGTCCACCAGTGGTTTTCAATTTCTATTAAACACTTTTAAGGGCATGAAATTAGTTTTGATCTTGCATTATGGTTTGCAAGGAAACATCTTCCTCCTAATCATGCCTCCATATTTCAAATTTGGATCCAGGTGCCCTGTAAATTTGTTAACATTTCATGAAAGTAACAAACATCACATTACAAAGCTTTTAGCATTCGCAAGATTATAAAAGGATTCAGCAGCTATATTTATAGAATTTTGTTTCATCTCATGATGTGCTTAAACACCAGTGTTCTTGCTAATGTAAATAGCATCTTTTTAGTCAGTCAATATGGGATCATGTCATAGGACCTCACTCTCAAAGAATATTAATTTACAAATTGGTTTTAAATCAAATTGAAAGTTGGGACATTAAATTTACGAGGAATTAACCCAATCAACGATCAAACCTCTATACTAAAAGGAAAATAAAACAAGTACCTCATGGCCATCATGGCAAGACAAACTGCAAGCAGTGCAAACTCCAGCATTTCCATCCGGAGTGCAAGTCAGACATGAAAAAATAGCTTGTCTCTTCATATATCCCATGTTATAAGTGCACTCCTCTCCTTCATCTCCACCCAAAACCAAATCTGCATTCTTTGAAATCAACAACCGAGATAAAAAGCACAGAAAAAAGTTAGAGAGTAATTTTATTGAAATCTAACAAGCAGACAATTAATTGAATTATACATATGTAATCTACCCACACGATCAAAGATTACATCATCTTATGGAGCAATACCAGAGCAACCCGTTTGAAACATAATGCATTTTCATTGAGATTACTGCTAGAGGTAACATATTTCATGATAGAAAATTTAAATAGAGATAGCTGCAGTTATCATAATCCAAATCAACTTTTTGCCTTTTATTCACTAAGTCTAGTCATGAACTTGTGGTGTTGTGATATCTATCGATTTTCCTAAATGTTGGAAAAAGATCAAAACTTTCTTGTTTAGCAATTAAGAACCAATTACTAAACCAATTTGTACCCTAAAGTTTCAGATGTCCACTCCACTTTGCAAATGCAAACATCAATCTCGATTAAAAGACTTTTCATATGTACCAAAACCCTAAACAACACAAAGCATATGACTCAGGACCCTAACTTGATTTCCTCCTAGCAACCAATCAAATAGCACAAAATCAACAATAGCAACCAAAAGGGTAAAAAAAAACAATTGGTACTTTCACTCGGCTAAAACAAACGAAAGATTACCAATTCCTCTGCCTCAACGTTGTTGAGGTACTCATCAATAGTAACAGTTTGTTCGACCTCATCATCAAATACACCATCCATCCTTTCAATAAAGTCCGAGAATTTGAAACTTTATGCTTTCTACCTGAAATTAAAGCAGAGAAAAGGAGATGTTAATGATAGTTTCCTTCAAAAAAGCGTTGGTTTTGATTTGGGAAAATTTATGGGCTTGACCTAAAACTAAGAAACCCTAACTTATTTATTCACTATTAAATAAGTAAATGAGTTATTGGGATAAAGGGAACCTACCTGATTGAATTTTGTTGATTTCTAATATTTTTTTTGGGTTTGGTGATAGGATTATGAGAGGGAGGGAGAGATGTGTTGTCTGTGTATTGAGAGAGAAGACAGAGTTTGTTAGTCTTATATGGGAGTGTTAAGGACTGCACGGACAGTTTCCCGCCATGAAGAACGGTATGTGGTAGTTGAAGGTGCATCCTTTTAACAAGTTGAACTTTTAATGCTACTTTCCCTCCAATTTGAGGTTTGTGTGTGGAATGGCTTGTCTCATGTTTTCCTTCCCATTTGAAGTTGAACACTTCAAATTTTTCCTCTTTCATCTTTTTTAACATTAGATTGCGATTGCATTGCTCAAGAAGGATGTACTTCTCTCATTTCCGTACATTATGAGACCGCTTCAAATAACGTGGAATGGTACTGTAGTTATATTAAGAGAGAGAGAAATATGAATATGTATCAATTCGAATTTACATAAGATCTTGGAGATCTAATTGAGGAAAAACTTAAAAAAATATTTCAAGATTATTCTTTCTACTAAAAAATTATATATTAATATTGATGGATGAAGATTTATCAAAAAAATTCAAATAATTTTTCGTTGGCCTAAGCTTACTTTTACAAAGACTTAGATCTCGGAAGGAGTTGGAAACAAGTTTGAGCTCACGCCAAGCACGTGCTTAATACTCGTGGGCTCAGCAATAACACCTGAGCCCAAGCACGAGGCAGCTGTCTGGCGCTCGTAGGCTTAGGCTCCACGCCTGAGTCCAGTCACCGAATACATGCATAAACCTTGTCTTTTGATCTAACCTTGACACTTATTCCCTTGGGAGTTTTTTCAAACTTAATCCTTTTTGCCTAAATCTTACTTAATTTGCACTCCTAGGTATACAAGTATCTCTCATGGTCTATCATATTTCCATCTCATTAATGTTTGCGTGAGGGATATTTATCTCTTATTAGTGCATGTATAAAGATATTTATCCATTGTTAAAGTTATTGTGACAAAATAACTTTCCAACCCTCTTCCTCAAGCAAAAAAATTAGGTTCACGAGATATAAATATTCTTGAACTACTTAGGCAAGGGGTGAATAATCTTTTTATCCTCAACATATACACATATCACGATCTTCTTTTTTAAAGAATTCATTGCACAACAAAACAAGACACGAACAACTTTGTTCTTAGAATTTAATATTTTTTTGCATGTTTATTTCAATTTCTCTCTATAAATATATTGACTTAATGTAAACCCTCGTGTAAACATAGGATTTAAAGTAGTAAAATCTCAACGGGTAACGAAAGCTTAGGATGAAAAAGAAAGATAAATGGTGATAAAAATAACAAATGTGATGCGTAATGGATGGGATGACCTCCATAAATAGATATAGAAGCATTGTGAAGGTTAAAAAATAGAGGATTTGAATTTTTAATTAAAATTTATAACATCAACAAAATTGATAATGGGTTTCGACGAATAAAAGAATTCAGATAATTTAAAATAAATGTGTTATTGTAATAAGAAATAGTTCCGGGGAATTATAATGGACATGAAATATGAAAGTTGAGAAAGAATTGCATGTAAAAGTGTTAGTGTAGACCCAAATAAAAATTGATAACGTTACTGCGAGCCGGTAAGAAGTTAGTAAATGAAATAATTAGTAAAAATAAAAAATAAATATACTTGGGATAATAAAATGGTCTTGAGTATTTATTAAAATAATCAGTATAATTTTATGCAAGGATTGAATAAGAAAATTCAGATTTTCGATGAAAAATCATAAATTATCAAGTTTTATACCATAAGTCATAATTCTCAGTCCGACCGTTTAATCGGGATAAAATTTTACGAGTAACCTCCTAACATGTTTTTATATCTTAATTTAAAATTTAAGGTAAATTAAAACTCGGGAAGAACTCATGATTTAGGAGAATTTTTATCATCTAACCTCCAGCTGAAATTAAAACTAGATGATAAAGGAATTTAAAACATGTCTAGAAAGCTGTAGTTAAGGATGTTAACTTTTAAATAAAATTTGTCTTGCTTGATTTTGATTTTTTAGGTTAATGAGAATAAGAAATATTGAAGAAGTGATTATGGCGAGCTAGTGAATTGGAATTGGGTTATATGGAATGAGAGCTTATTTGATGACACAAAGGTTGGTTTGTAGTGTAGATGGAGAATCTACATAAAGATTTATAAGGAAAAAATATTTGATTTTTGAGATGTGTTGTATGAAAAAAATTTATGGATGAATTTTTAAATTATAGCATGGGTAATAATAGTTAATGACGAGGAGTTTGTACGAGGAGGAGTTTGTAGGAGAAGCATCTAGAACGAGATTCAATTTCTTGGGAGCTTGGATAGCTGGAGTAAAGGCAAGGGATTAACCCTCCATTACCTTTTTAATTGTTTATACATGCTTTTATAATCATTAGAATTACAATAATAATTAAATTGTATAGTGTATTAGTAACTTTGAGGTAGAAATTGGTTGGGTAGTTTTTATTTTATTTTTTATTAATTGATTTTTTTTTTAATTTTACATGTTTATGTTAGATTGATTATGAATCAAGCTTTATAATTTTTTTAATTTTTTTTATATGGTCTTGTTCTTATTATTCGAGTTGTATATTTGATAGATTAACTCGGATTGGTTTTTTTAAATGTTATCGGATTAATTTAAAATATATTTTGAATATTATTTCATTAAAATCCATTGAATCTTCACTTTATTATGCTGCGAGATTACAATTTTCTTTTAAAAAATATTGTCATGTACTTTTTTTTTATCATTTCATCATTTTCAATTTTTTTTTGTTTAATTTGGTTTATTTATTATAGTTATCTATTTTTATTAGCTTATAATGAAACAAGATAAACTTATTAAATAGTCGGATCTGAATCTTTAGTATCAGATAGAGCCATCTATATTTTAACAAAAAAAAAAAAAAATCAAAAGTATTTGTATTTTTGTACAGCTTATGATGATAGCTGGTGGCAAACAGATCGATATCTAACTTTGATGCTACGTGTAGCTTTCGTCACTCGATGCTATTATAAAATTGCTTTCACCAGCCATTTCCTCGTCCTTTTCTGGCCTTCTTCCTCACTATTTCTTTATTCGGGGGAATAGAAAATGTCAGTTGTTTAACAGCGACATCGCTGCTGCCTCGACACGGTTTTGACTTTACCAAGGGAGGACCTGGGATACGAGTTGCTATAGTTTTTTTTTTAAAAAAAATGTATTAAAAAAAATATTTTTTAAATTCTATTTTTTATTTTAACAAATTAAAACAACCTAAAAATACAAAAAAAAAAAAACATAAAATTTTGACTGCACCGCTGCCTCAAAAAAAAAAAAAAACTCTAACTACCAAATTAACCACTTACTAAAAGAATTTAACATCTTTGAATTATGTCATCACTTTTAAATAATATTGAAATAAATATGTCATGGCTTTTAAATAATATTAGAGCTTTTTATAATAATATTAAGAGCTTATTCTTGAATAATTATGCATGAATCTAATATATATATATATTAAAACTTTACTCGTGAATATTACTAGCTAAATAAATATTTATTTTGTTATTTTCATCACAATTTTTTTTTAATATATTTTTTAAATTGTTATTTTATATTTTTTAATACTTTAACGTTAAATTTATCAATTAACTATTTTTAGGTAAAACTTACTTTTAAGATTACGGTGTTTTGTCTAAAAAAGAGGGAATGCATGAATAAGAGGAGATAGGAGATAGTTTTTATTAAAAAAAAATACATTTTTCTTTTATATTACAAATCATTAGAATTTTTTATAATATTTGTGTTAATTGACTTTAGTTTTTACCCAATAAACCAAACTCTCAATAAAAAAAAATAATGAAAAACTTTAATAATAAATATGACAATTTGACAAAAAAAATTATGTTTTTCATATAGAATTTAATTATTATTTTTATTATGAATATCTATATTTACTGATATATAATTAAAAAATATAAAAAAGTGCTCCATAACAGGAGATCAATATTTTTTTTCCTTCTTATAAGAAAGATAAAATTTCTATTTTAATTTTTAATTACTGCTATTTTTTATTTATAAATTCTTAGTTCATGTATCTTTTTTATATATTTAATTAAGCATGGTCATCATCTTTCTAATTCTTAATTAAAAAAAAAATTACAATACCAAAAAAAAAAAATCCACCACGCAAGCACCTTCTTCTCTTGCATGAAAAATTGATTAAATTGTAATCCTATTCACAATGTAAAATGGATATCTAGCTAATGAAATACTAATTATGCTTATAGATCGCATTAGTAGAGCAGGATTGTTGGAGCATAATAAGAAGGATTAAGGACATATAACAACATATTTTTGTTTCAGATTTTTTTTATAATTATGATCATACGACGTGTGTGTTTGGGATTGGAGTAACAATGACAGTTTAAAATATTTTTTATTTATAAATATATAAATAAAATTATTTTTTATATTAGTATATCAAAATAATTTAAAAATATATAAAAATATATTTTTTAATTTTTTTAAAATATAATTTATACCACGTTGCCAAATAAATACTGTATCAGTCGTGCTGTGTAAGTTAATTATTAACCCGCTAGCTCCCATACATGTAAAGCCAGTAGAAGGTCTCTTTCGGCTCTCTGTTATAAATAATTAAACCAGGGGTCGCATCTGTCTGAAATGCAAGTGCTGGCAGACCCGTTCAGGCCGACACTGTAATTTTTGGGTCAGCAGGTGTCCAGTACTTCAGCTGCAAAAAATAATCGATGATTTTCACCGTCAAGAATCAAGAAAAAGAAAGAAGGAAAGGATAACAGTTGTCCGTCAAGAAATCGTCAATTTTTCCTTGTTGGAAACAGAGTGAATTATTCTTTAGTCTCTTGATTGTAAAAATGACTCCTTCATATTTAAAAATCTACAACTTAGTCCCTCAACTCTTGTTGGCCGT
>Ga0307510_10009706_pt1 | contig 11455 bp, 9 predicted proteins | sample 12_EM_MG_FD_207224 | JGI IMG/M metagenome (GOLD analysis project Ga0307510, IMG submission 207224) | Populus trichocarpa ectomycorrhiza microbial communities from riparian zone in the Pacific Northwest, United States - 12_EM | ecosystem: Host-associated > Plants > Roots > Unclassified | place... | reverse complement strand
ATATTAATTATTAATATTAGTATTAACAATTATTTTGATTTTTATTATTTAAATTGCTATGTTTTAAATTTTTTTTGTATGATTTTTTTTTAATTTTATCATTTAATATTTAATTTATTAGGAATTGAACTTTATAGTTTTTCTAAATTGGATGCTTCGGGTTTAATGACTCGAGTCACGAGTTTAAAAAGTTAATTTTTTTTAAAGGCTTTATAATTTATTTTATTTTTTTATCAAATTATTCTTGTCATATAATATAAATAGTAGATCTAGCAAAGTTTCCTGTATTAACTTAGCCCTAATTAATATTATTACATATTTACCGGTTTTTATTTCTTCGGTACTTTATTTCAATGTATAAACACTATTTTTTATATAAAAAAATGGTTCAGTCTCATAGTAAAACACGTACACCAAGGCTATTACCACTACTATAATCCAACACATCCCAATCTCCTTGCATGTGTTCCATTCCTTCAATTCTAGGTAATTAATTAAAGTAATAACTACTTTTCTACTTCCTTAACTGGCCTCAGTTGACCTGGATAGCAACCAACCAAATACGGCCACATAAAGCCCCTTGGGTTCCATCCCTTTGGTGCCACTCTGATCTTTAACGAACCCCACCTGAGGTGACGTGATAATTACGCCCTTGCTTCCATGTAAAAATATCCTGCTTTACAGCCCCACACGTTTTCAAATTTTACTTTCTTTCCTGTCCTTTATCTCCTCCTCCCCTCGCAAAAAAATTAAAATAAAATCCCCAATCTCTTTCCTCTCCTTTTACAAAACCCTAACCCTAATTATCCGTTGATTTCCGCTTTTCAATCAACAATCCCGTCTAAGATTTCTTCTGCTAATTTGGTAACCTTCTCGCCTTGATTTAACACAGCAATTGGTTGTTTTTGTATCTCTCTGCTCACATCTTCACTTTACTTGTATAGTTTTTGTCAACGAATGGTGAAACTCTATGTGGTTGCTGATTTTGTGATAATTACGTGTAAAGAGCTCCCAGTCTCCTTTGCCAAGGAGTTGCTTATTTTTTGTTTTTGCTTTTATGTGAGTTTTTTGGTGCATGAATTGAAAAACGCGATTTTGACAAGCTACAGGCACGAGTTTGATGATTAGTCACCTTATTAAGATCGTTTTGGATTGGTTTTTTGGTTTCTAGGGTTTTCGAGCTTTTAGAAAACCAAACCTTAACGCTTTGCGTTTCGAGAAGAGTTATATGATAAGCTTTAGCTACTGTCTAATTTACTAAAAATCAATTCAGTCCGCTCAAGTTGATGACTGTTATTTGGGTAATTAAAATATGTGTTTCAAGGTAATTGCAACTGTGGGGGAATTGAATGGTATGTGTAGATGGTCTGTACCTTTCTCTTTCGGTAACTGCATATTAAGACTGGAAACAGTGCCTCTTTAAGCTCAAAGTTTGATTTTGCTTTCTGGTTTTCCCCTTTGTTGGGACACTTGGGTTTTTTTATTTATTTATTTATTTAACTTTTGTTTCTCAATCTATAGACTTGTCTTTGCTTTGTGCTGTTAGACGTTTATTTGTTTTTAACCTTTCAAAATCTTTAAATAGTTGTATTTACTTGCATACACAGTTGACTAATTTTGTTTCTCCATGCAGATGGCTACTAAACCACTTTCTCGTGAAGAAATTGCTAATACAGAAAAGAAATTGGACATGCCATTAGGTATCCCAATTTGCTGCTCCAAGATTTGATTTGATTGTTTCCTTTCACCTCCTGAATTCATTACTCATGGATATTGTTCTGTTTTGTGTTATTTTCTAGATGACATCATCAAAATGTCTAAAAATACAACTAAACCTAAAAAGCAGCAAAGGGCTCCGGTAGGGAACTTTTCTTTTGTTGGAACACTTTTTGCCTCTGTTTTTTAATATTCTTAGATGTTATTGATGACATGTCTTTTAATTTGGACAGATTAAAAATCAGAAAACATTTAACCCTGCCCACGAAAAAGCTTTAAAGGTGCGGCGTTATATGGACATGGGGCCCTTGGTCCGGCAGGTATGAATTTGCAGCTGCTAACACACATTAACTTTTAATACATTTTTCCTTTTTTTAACGACCCATAATTTAGTTCTTCTCTACATGATTAAAATTTGGTTAATCAGGGTGCCTTGGCTCAAAGAAGGTCAAATTTCCATGGTAACCAATTTCCTTTAACATCCGAGGCTGCAAGGAAGGCTGCAGTGTTTCCCTTTCACAATAGAAGTTTTGGTCGCAATTTCATAGCCAATTCAAACAATGCAAGGTATAATGCTATGCAATTTTGTATTGCTCCTTTATATAAGAAGCAATGGTTTTGACCAGTTGGCATGATACTGGTGGCGATAGGAATTGTCCATCTTATTTTATTTTACTGTGGACTTATTACAGGTAAATCCGATGAACTCTGCCACATGGCGTTCCATGTAATAGTTTCCTCACATATTGTTGTGGAATTCCTGTATATGAGTGGTTGGGTTACAAGTGGCCCATTTGGAGTGATGCTAATTATTGTTGGATTCCATTCACATCACCCAGAATTGAATAGCTGTATTTTGGATATGGATTGCCTGTTGATATGGATACTTGTCATTTGTGTAGACTGTAAAAAGGGTTCTGCATGTGATCACAGAGATTTTATTCAGAGATGGGTGATGAAACACAACAAAAACAGATGTATTTGGAGATGGATTATGCAACACGATAAAAAAATGGATGCATTTTAAAACAGCATACAGGCTTAAATAAGACAAAAGATGTCTGATCAGTTGAAGTGATGTTGAACGAGCAATTTTGTAAAGAATTCATCCTTTACATGACTTGCTAGTAGTTTTCTGTGCATTATTTTTTTAGTGGACAGTTCTCTTCCTGTCTTGCAGCAGTTTCAAGTGGTAGTTCTTACCTTATGGGTGTATATCCATCATTTGGAGGGTTCTAAACTTCAAATTATGTTATCATATGTGGTCGTTGGCTTCTTCTTGCTGCTGGCCTCTGCTCCCTTTCCTTGTGCATCTAGGCTGATTGTTCAACTGATGCAATTTTCTGTTGCTTATCTCTCATTCACAATCTTTATTCTCATTATTTTTTACTTTTCTCTGAAAATTGGGGGATACCAAATGAAGGTGCCTATCCTTTGCTGTTAGAAGTTAGTGTCAAGGAGATTTGAACTCTGGAGTTTTCTTTCCTCTTAGTAAATTTTGATTGATTCTTCATTGTTCTCTGTTCCTTTGATCTCTCATTTGTGTCATACCTGACTGGGTTTTGATCCAATTCGTGGTGGCTGAGATGGAAGTTAACAGAGCCTTATTGGTTATGAAATATGGGTTGTTTTTGGTCGTAAGAATAAGAGTTTTGTGTTTAAGAAATTTCATGCTCCAAATGATAAAGAGGGAAGAAGTTTGAGTGAATTACTAGAACATGCCTTCTTGGGAAGTTTGTGAACTCTTTTAAGATATGGCTGGAGAATCATTAGTCTCTTTACCAGCAAAAGCATGTATGTGGCTTTTGTGGTTGATGGATGGTGTTCTCGAACCTGGGCTGGAGTCTCCTGCTTTTTGGACAGCATGAGAATTGGTTCTCACAGTTCTTCAGATCTGCTGCTTCCATTGAGGTCCTATCCTCTGTTTTTGCAAATTGCAAAGACTTACGAGTTCTGACAAGCTTCCATTTCTTTAAAGTTTTCTTGAATATTAAAGGAAAAACTGCTGAGAAGGGTCTTCACTTTTTTTATTCGAGCAACTGTTGTCTGCAAAAACGGGTTTGTTGTAATTCTTAGTTCAATATAATTTGAACACTTACGGTAAGAATATCAGGTCTCAAACTCAACCAAGTGGAATTTTATCTCATGTAGTTTTTGTAAGATTTGATTGGTTGTGGTCAGAGCAGAGAGTATTATATTGGGTTCAGGTGCTTGAAACATCATCCTACTCGAGTTATTTTTTCTTGTTTCTGGATGCAGGGCTGCAGGTTTTACAGTTAAGAAGAGGGCTGCAAATGGAGGCTTTGCTAGAAAGGTATTTTTTTTCTCTTTTAGCAGTTGGGATTTCTTCAATTAAAGATTCTATCTTTGTCATTGGAAGATGTAATTTTTTTTTTTAAATGCTTGTGTGTTCCATATTTGTGAAATTATTAGATTTGTCTGCAGCCTAGATATGTCTGACAAGTTTTTTGGCAAGACACATTAAACCATGCACCAGATCATTTTAGGGCTGTAGTGCACCAATGGTGATTTGCTAGGGTGTGCAGCATCGACAGTAACAGAGAGCTGCTTCTTTGTTGTGAATGCATCCATATCATACTGACTTTTGTTGTCGTTGTGCAGTCACCCCCACGCCAGAACCAACAACAGCATCAAGGGGATGTGGGTGCCAAGCAGAGGCCTCAAACATTGGATTTATTGTTTGCTAACATGAAGGAGCAGAGGATGAAAGTCTTGTCACGGCAAAACAATGCTATAAAATACAACGGCGGTGGCAGGCGGCCAAGGGTGCCATGGGCAAGAGGCCGATTCTGATGCGAGCTCTTGCAAGAGGTTGATCAGACGGGGTGTTTGCGACTCTGAAGCAGAGTCTTCTATGATCATGTCTTCTCAGCCTCCCTACTGACCCTGTTCATTGGAGTGCTAAGGGTGCTTCAGTTGCAGAACCTAGGCCTCCCTAAAAATTTTCATTTTTGCTTGTCATGTTGAACTATATCCAGCTTGGTATTTTCCCAGTGGCATTTTATCAGTTACAGGATGTTAATGCAATTCATGGCTTCTCAGGAATTTACTGTTGATTGTTTTTCCGCCTTTGTGTGCTTGAGCTCCCCGTAAATTGTGGCTGTTGAACGCTTGGTTTTGACATTCACGGGTGAATAGCAGATACCAAGTTTGAAGATGGATGGGTTTAGGTGGTTTGTAGAGAATGACTTATGTTTTCTCTTACCTCTCCTGCTCAGCCAATTGCAATGACAAAAAATTCCTTTCGATCAGCGGCAATGTCTAGTTGGTGCGCAATGTTTTAGTGATTTGTAGACGCAGATTGACAGTAATGTCTAGTTGGCCCTGCATTTTGGTCCAGTAGCAAGTATTTACTGTCCAAAGCATGGTGCTATTCTTGATATCTATTAATGCTGACCAGAAGCTATAAAGCAGAATCAGAACGTGGCAGCAAGTAATGCATTTGTAGTCATCTAATGAAGTCAGCCTGTCGCTTCGCATGATTTTGGGCATCTTCTCCCAACAAAACGATACTTTGCAGCAGCAGGGGGTTGGTTTTTTCTACCGATCTGCTTTTAAGCAAAATGTCAAGGGAGAACTAAAAACCCTCCAACAGTGACTCGGCAGCGACAGAGATCCTCGATCTCTCTACACGCCCCTCGAAACCAGAGAAAAGCAATATTTGGATTAGTGAAATATTAACTAATCTAGCGTCCTGGAGTTTAAATATATGGGGTTGTAGCTCATATGGTAGAGCGCTCGCTTCGCATGCGAGAGGCACGGGGTTCGATTCCCCGCAGCTCCATCAAAATTGTTTTGCAAAAATGAATATTCTTTTTTCTTTTATCCAATAGTAATCAACCACGCCCGACAACCTCTCGTTTCTCATCTCGTCATCCGAAACAAACAGAGAAAGGAATTAAACAGTCACAGCAAACTCCGCCAGCCATTAACGAAACCACCTCCCCTCCCTCTTCAATTTCCTTATCTTAACAATATATATAAAAAATGACACCAAACTTAGGCTTTTGCTCCTCCTCCTCCTACCTCTCCCGCTTCTCACACTCCCCTCCTCTCCTCACTAAACTCTCTCCAAAACCAAACTACACTACCACAGCCACTCTCCTCTCCCTCTTATTTTCTTTCCATAAAACCGCACCATTTTTTTCCACTTCAAGAACACCATCCTTAAAACCACTCGCTTCTTCACGAAGCCAATCCGCCGCCGCCGAAGATGACAACGACAACAACAACTCTTTTTTATCACTAAATGAAGACTCCCTCTCCAGAGTCTCCGCTGCTAAAGACGCCAATGAAGCCCTGCAAATAATATCTGTAATCACTAATAAAAGTAACGGTTTAGTTAGTGTAACTGATTGTTGTGGTATTATAACTGCCGCCATTGATCGCGGCAATACTGATTTGGCTCTCTCTGTTTTTTACGCTATGCGTTCCAGCTTCGATCAAGGTAGTCGGTTAGTTAGTTAGTTATTAATCAGTATTATTCAATTTGAATTTGTTCTTTTTAAACAAATAAAAAATATATATATTGCAGGCGTTACTGAGATAGAAAGATGGAAATGGTCGCGGCCGGATGTTAGTGTTTACACGTCATTAGTTCAAGGTCTTGCTGCGGCATTGAAGGTTTCTGATGCTCTTAAGATGATTGATTATATTTGCCGCGTTGGTGTGTCGCCTAGCGAGGACGAGGTAAATGGTGATTTGTAGTTAATTAATATTCATTAATGAAAAAAGGGAGTCTAGTAATAATAAAGTTATGGATTGTGGTTTTGGTAGGTGCCATTTGGTATGGTTGTGAGATGTCCAACTTGTATGATAGCTGTTGCTGTTGCACAACCTCAACATGGCATTCAGGTATTTGGATACATGGGCTTTCAATATAATGTCTAGCCTGGATGTCTGGCAGCCCTGCAATTCTGGATATTATTGCTCTCGGCACTGTAGTTTAATTGTTTGATATGTTGTAGTGATGATATAATGCTTTTTCTGTAGATTGCATCTTGTTCCAAGTGCCGGTACCAATACGAGCTTGTTTCTGGGGATATCACTAGTATTGACTCAGAAGCAATCAGGTTGGTTTACTTCCATCTGTTTGTTACATTCAAGCTACATGCTGTCTGTTCTGCTTGTAAAGTTTAAAATATTTAGTCAAGAGCACAGCTACGGTGTTTTTATTTGACAAGGTATAGTTTGAACTGATAAATTCATTTTTTACAATAACTAGTATGGTGTTGATCCTGGGATATTCACTTTTTCTAAGGAAATACTCCTGCCGAACGCAGCATGGATCTTCCTGCTTGGGAAAGGGGGCTAAGATTTTTGCAACTAATGAAGCAAAGTATTCCTGCAGCTGTTCACTCCATTGTGGTATGTTTTTCTTGAATTTGAATGTCAACTGGTTCTTGTACTTTATTCAGGTTTTAAGCCTTTCTTTGGAAACTCATCATTATTTGATATCGAGCTACCTTCTAAGTTCTAATGCAAAACTAATATTCTGACCAGCCGTTTCAGAAGTGGTATGAAACATATAAATTGTTGTGGTGTTTGTAACTTTTATGGCCATCACTGCTCATGTTCCTTAGGTTTAAAAAGTTCTGCTGTTGCAAGACGAGATTGTTATGGTAGTTCAAAATAGTAAAATCGCTTTCTTTAGTACCAGGAAGTTATTTCACAAGGTGATCCACTGGCCTCATACTAGATAGGATTCGTAGGTTGTATACACCATTAATGCCAAAATTTGCCTTTTGTGCGCTGAAAAAATCATCTTCAATGGCACCCTTCATGTAATCTTCTTCTTCTTCCTTTGGTGGCAAGTTTCGGTGTCCCATATGGCTTAATAGCAAATTTATCCTTATCTGGTTGTCCTGCTACATTCTGGAGACCTGAAATTTGATCTTTATGCTTCTTTTCTCTCTGTCCACTGTTAATGTTTTCACCTCGTATTAACAAAGAATCCCTCCCGATTAGATGCCCTTATTCCCTTTAAACATCTCATAATAATTTCTATGCATTTCTACTTTTCAGGTACAGACCCCTTCTGGTATGGCAAGGACACAGAGATTTGCTACTGAAACAGTAGACCTTCCAGCACAAAAAAGTGAAAGGGTGACCATTGCTTCAGCAGTTCCATCAAATGTTTACAGAAATGTGGGCCCCTTTAAATTTAGTCCAAAGGCTCCCAATGTCTACCCTGGAGAACCAATGTGCCTGACAAACCATGAAAATGGCCGGGAGTCACTGTTGTTAAGAGCCCCTGTAAAAGATGGAAAGCCATCCTTGCTTAACCCTTCTGTTCTTGTTCCGCTCCTTGCTGTCTTGGTTGCTGGAGATGCTGCATCTGGTATTATTGATCCCAGCTTGCCCCAATTCCTTGTAGTTGCTGCTATTTCTTCTCTTGGTGTTGGAGCTACTCTAAATACACTGGTTTTCCCTGGATTGAACCAGGTGAGCCTGACTCTCCTGTTTTCTTGGATATTTTTCTGTTAACTAGTTTCTGCTTTTGAGATTCCAAAAACTTGTTTAAGACATCCATCTAACTCTTAATCTATTCATGTCATAAAAGTTCCAGCATTTAGCTACTAGACTCCTTTTCTTTTCTCGTTTATGTCCATGCTTCATTTGTATCAGAGGATTAATTCTCTGGTTCCTTTGCCTTCGATGCTTTATTTAGACTGTCGCAGTTGTAAGGCTGCTAGTTGTAATTCAATGAGGCTAAATTTGTTCAACTGATTTGGATGTTATTCAACCTGTTAAAGATTCTTCTGAAGAGAACACAGAATGAATAATCATCTCTTTGATGGTGTCAGCTTCCTCAGAAGTCAGTGGATGCAACTGCAATCAAGCAGAAGCTGCTGTATCAGTATGACTTACTTCAGTCTCGCATTAAGGAACTAAAAGAAGCTGCTGAAAAAGAGGTATTCACATGCGTGCTGTGACTGGTACTATCACAACTTCTGTTACTATTTCTTGATATGTCAGTAATATACTGAGGTTCACATTGTCTGTTGGAACCTCAAGTGCAACAGATGTGTTCAAAAGATTTGGAAGAAACGACTGTAAGATGTCCATATGTTGCATGTATAGGTTTGGATGTTGGCTCGGATGTGTCAGCTGGAGAACAAGATTTTTGCTGTAGGAGAACCTTCTTATCGGTGAAACCCTCTTGACATTCTAGCAATCTAGTTCATCATGCTTGCTGAATTTATTCTAATCCACATGCAGTCCCTTCTTTGTAGCTCACTCATTTCATTCTTTCAGTGCCCGTAGAACTAGGGTGAAAAGGGTCCGAGAAGGCCTGGAAAATTCACTCGAAGGACGGATCCAACTCATTGATAGCTATGCAAGAGTATGTTTTTGACAATATAGGAGAAAAAAGAAAAAGAAAAAAAAGGGTTAAATTTTCCCCTTAAATCATTACCATCAACAAATGCACATATATTGTTTTAATTTCTGCTCCAGATTGGGATTGGTCACTAGGTTACTCTTCACTCTCAGATTTCTTCGATGATTGAAATTGAGGTTGAAATGGACTCTGATGTTCTTGCTGCGGAAGCGTTGAGCAATGTGGTGCGTGCTATTTTAGTTGCTTCATATCCTTGATCTCTCGATGCTTAAACAAAGTTACTGAACTTAGTAATTTTTGTTTACAGGAAAGCATAGCTGAACAGATACAGCAAATCATGGAGCTGGAAAATCTTGAAGAGGCATGTTTTTTTTTAGTTTTTACCATATTTGAAAGAGAATTGGTTAGATTGAGATTCTCGAAGTCAAACTCTGGAATAATTACTGCCTAGAAGAAACTAAAACTTAAATATAACTGAAATGAGTGTACATACTGTACTTGATCATGAACTCTTGAACTTGACCACACGGAATGCTTGAAAACAAATAGATCAATAGAAAGTGAAGTGAATTATGTAAACGATCCAAATATCTACTTGTCACGCAGTTTGCTTTACGTTTCCATTTATTCCTTCTGTCTTACCTTTTCCTTTCCTTTTTTTATTTTTTGAAAGAAAAATCTGGTTTGATGCAGAGATGGAGACTACAAGCTGAAGCAAATGACGAGGCTGAAAGACTACTTAGTTCTCAACCTGTAACTACTGAGTGGATTTAATCATGGTTCTGGTTAGAATTCAGCCACCAACCTCCAGTTTGCATAGTGTTGCATTGGTATACCTTATGCCTCTACTTGAGAAGATCTGCTCGGTTGAATCATCTAAAAAGCAGGCAGGAAATACGCTTGCGTGAATGCGCTAACTCGTGATCAGAACTACCATTGCACATCAGCAATTAAATCTTGGCATGTGTTTAAATGGAGGACCAGAAGCCAGCTGCTTGGTTGTGCCACAGCCGAAAACTGTTCTGGAACCCATTGAGTAATTAACCTACTTAAGCTACAAAGGTATTTTTATGTGTTGTTAGCATATGGCAATGGAAATCGTAAAGTTGATCACCTCACTTGTGAGTTTTGTAACACAAATGTCTGTACAAATATAGGGACATGTTCTTAGTTTTCCTGCTTGTTACTGTAGATAAATTCTGATCATCTCTGCAGAAAGAAGTTGGAACAATTTCATGTTTCCTTTTGTGGAGCCTGGATTATTTGGTAATGGTCAACAATAAAAAGAATGCTAAGTTGTCTCCACCTGATATCCTGTAGTAGTCCTGTGAGTGGATTTCTTATTTTTCCGACTGTATTTGTTTTTAGTCAAAAGTCGGTTGAAGATAAAATAGGTGGCACTTATTTCATGGTTGAATCAACATGGTGACTGCAACCGGTTACCTAATTTAGCAGCAAACACAGTATATGCAAAGTCAATCGGTTAGATCTAATGATTTCTTTTCTTCTTGTCATTTTGTTTTTATTATTGTTTTCTTGTTTCTCTGGGTTTAGGCGTGGCAGTGATTTGAAAGAAGACTAATGCATGTGGCATGGCTTAATTCGCATGCCTCATTATTTCTATTTCTTCTTCTTCTTCTTCTTTTAAGAAAAGAACAAGACGGAAGGGAGAGGGTGGCGGGGGTTGAAAGGCTGACAGGGACTTGCCCTATCGTAGTTTTGGAACAAACAGGGCTCTGGCTTTTACTTTTGAGGGTTGCAAAACCTGCTAAAACTAAAGGAGAGCATCTCCAGCTATTTTTGCATGTAAAGCATGGGAATTTTTTACAAGATAAAAAGCAAGACGACACGAGCGGAACCTTGTTGAAGGCCGGAAGAGGTGATTACCTTTTATCCTTTTTGCTTTTGTGTAAAGTCAGGGCGGCGAAGCAACATGCAACCCAGTTGAATTCATGAAATTGTTAATTATGTCTAAAAGGTACGCGAGTGGCTTGGATATTGCGATACCCCTTTTAAAAATAATGTTATAAAAAGGTAATTTGGATCTCAAAGCATCTTTTTAGGCCTCTAATGATGCCGATGAAAAGCTAAATCAAATCAATAAAATATCACAATCTCATCACCTACCTTGTAATTCTTTGTTGCCTTAAAGGGACATGTATTTGAGCTCTGGAGGTTTCCCGGAACGATCTAGTGATCCTAATATCGCCAAAATAAAAAAATAAAAATCTATAAAAAAAAAAAGAAAAGAAGGGAGGCATGCTTTGCAGTTTCGTGTTCTAGGCTTCCACTTACGGATAGAGAGACGAGCAATATCCAAAAGAGAAAAAAATAAAATTCAAAGGATAGGGGGATAAGAATAAGGTTCTCTTTCTT
>Ga0307510_10009705_pt1 | contig 11456 bp, 8 predicted proteins | sample 12_EM_MG_FD_207224 | JGI IMG/M metagenome (GOLD analysis project Ga0307510, IMG submission 207224) | Populus trichocarpa ectomycorrhiza microbial communities from riparian zone in the Pacific Northwest, United States - 12_EM | ecosystem: Host-associated > Plants > Roots > Unclassified | place... | reverse complement strand
CGCGCTTCCGGTGGTCGGCACGGTCATTGCCGAGGTGCGCTGGTGGCTCGGCGGCCGCATGGGTTGCGAGCTGGAACGCACGATCGACCTGGCGGACTATTACGAGTTGCTCGCGGCGCTGCTCAAGGCGCGCTGAGCTATCGGCGGTAGCGTTCGAACCTGCTTACCGTGGAATCCCTGAGCATCAGTCCAATGCACCGTTAAGCGCGCTTTGGCACGGTCCGCTACGCCTCGAATATTGCATCCGGGCGCCAAGGACTTGCGCATGGGCCTGGAACGTCATTCCTTTCATGAAAAGCGCGTCGACGACCGCGTCGCCGTACTCCATCGCACCAGGGCGGTAGGCCCCGAAGGACGGTCGCTGCCGCTAACGATCGTCGATGTGTCGGTCAGCGGCCTGATGGCTCGGTGCGACATCGCCTTCGTGCCTGGCGTACTGATCAGCGTGAAGCTCCCGGCCATCGGCGAGCAGCCGGCACGAATTTGCTGGTCACTCGGCGGGCGCATCGGCCTGGCCTTTTGCCCGGCGCTTGCCGCTGACGATTATAGGGCGCTGCTGGCGGCGCTTGCCCAAGCGGGCTGATTCACCCCGATCGCAGCAACGCCACCCCCGCATCGCGCTCGAACAGATACAGCGCCGTCCGCGCCGCCTGCCCCCTCGGTCCCTGCAACCCGCCATCGCGATCGATCAACAGACGCGCGTCATCTGTCGCGACAGGCAGCAATTCACCGAGCATCTCCGGCGTCGCCAGCCGGAACCCCGCCTCGCCCGATTGCTTAGTGCCGAGCAACTCACCGGCGCCGCGCAGCCGCAGATCCTCCTCGGCGATGCGGAACCCGTCATTGGTCTCGCGCATCAGCGCCAGCCGCGCCCGCGAGGTCTCACCCAGCGCCGCGCCGCGGACCAGCAGGCAGTTGGACTTGCCGCTGCCGCGCCCGACGCGCCCACGCAGCTGGTGCAGCTGGGCAAGCCCGAAGCGATCGGCGTGCTCGATGACGATCAGCGTCGCATTGGGCACATCGACGCCGACCTCGATCACCGTCGTCGCGACCAGCACGCTGGTCTGGGCGGCCGCGAAGGCGGACATCACCGCATCCTTCTCCGGCCCCTTCATCCGGCCATGGACCAGCGCGATCCGCTCGCCGAACCGCGCCCGCAGCGTCGCCGCCCGCGCCTCGGCCGCGGCAAGGTCGCTCTTCTCGCTCTCCTCGACCAGCGGGCACACCCAATAGGCTTGCCCACCATCCGAGATATGCCGCGCCAGTGCATCGACCACCGCGTCTAGCCGATCCTCGGAAATGACCCGTGTCTCGATCGGCTGGCGGCCCGGCGGCATCTCGTCGAGCCGGCTGACGTCCATCTCGCCATAATTGGCCAGCGTCAGCGTGCGCGGGATCGGCGTCGCGGTCATCACCAGCAGGTGCGGCGAAGTGCCCTTGGCCTGCAGCATCATGCGCTGCGCCACGCCGAAGCGGTGCTGTTCGTCCACCACGACCAGCCCGAGATCTTTATAGGTCACCGCCTCCTGGAAGATGGCATGGGTGCCGATCAGGATATCGATCGCGCCCGACGCCAGCCCCATCAGCGTCGCCTCGCGCACCTTGCCCTTGTCGCGCCCGGTGAGCACCGCGATCTCGATCGGCAAGCCGGCCAGCTGCCGCCGCAGCGTCTCATAATGCTGGCGTGCGAGGATTTCGGTCGGCGCGAGCAGCGCGCCCTGTGCCCCGGCCTCGACCGCGATCAGGAGTGCCATCGCCGCGACCAGCGTCTTGCCCGATCCGACATCGCCCTGCAGCAGCCGTAGCATCGGCTGGGTCTGCGCCAGGTCGCCCTCGATCTCGCCCACCGTGCGCGTCTGCGCGCCGGTCAGCGTATAAGGCAGGTGAAGCTGGTCGCGCAGCTTGCCGGTGCCGGCGAGCGCCCTGCCCCGCCGCTTGCGGTTATCCTGCCGCACCAGCATCAGCGCGAGCTGGTTGGCGAAGATCTCGTCATAGGCCAGCCGCTGGCGTGCGATCATGTCGGACGGATCGGTATGCACCCGCGCCAACGCGGCGCGCCATGCCGGCCAGTCATGCTTTGCCAGCAGGCCCGAATCGACCCATTCCTCCAGCTCCGGCGCGCGCTCGACCGCCTGTGCCGCCAGCTGACCCATCCGCCGCGAGGTGATCCCTTCCGACAACGGATAGATCGCCTCGCGCTCCGGCGTCGTGTCGACCTCGTCGAGCGGCAGGACATGGTCGGGATGGACGATCTGCAATTCCTGCCCGTACATCTCCAGCTTGCCCGATACGCGGCGCGGCTCGCCCAGCGGCAACAGCTTCATCGCCCAGCCGGGATGCCCGCCGAAATAAACCAGGCTGACATAATTGCCCCTGGCGTCGACCGCCTTGACCCGGCTCGGCCCGCGGCCATTGCCCGAACGATGCTCGACGGCGGTCAGCGTGATCGCGATCGTTCGCCCGGCATCGGCCATGTCGAGCTCTTCGCGCGGCACCCGGTCGATCCAGCCGGTCGGCAGATGGAAGGCGACATCGACCACCCGGTGCAGCCCGAGCTTGTCGAGCGGCTTGGCGAGCGCCGGCCCGATGCCTTTCAGCGCCGTGACTTCGGCGAACAATGGATTGAGGATATCGGGCCGCATGACTATCTAGCCCTCTACCCTCAGCCGACGGTTGCTCCAAGCACCGCCGGCCAATTCCGTTTGGAGCGATATGGACCGCGAGACCCGATTGAAGCGCCTCCGCTTCCGCGCCTGGCGTCGCGGCACCAAGGAGGCCGATCTGTTGATCGGCGGTTTCTTCGACGCGCATTCGGCCGGCTGGAACGACGCTGAGATCGAACTGTTCGAGGGGCTGCTGGAAGAGCAGGACGTCGACATCATGGCCTGGGCGATCGGCACCGAACCAGCACCCGAGCGCTGGCAAGGCACCATCATGGCTGCCCTGCACGCCCTGAACTACGTCCCGATAGCGAACTAATCTCCCTCTCCCCTAAGGGGAGAGGGCCGGGGAGAGGGGTGGCCACAAACGCCGCCCTCTCCCCCTGAAAACCTGGAACCCCATGCCCGATCTGAAACGCATACTCTCTACCCCAACCCCCCTCACCCTCGCCGGCGTCCCGACGGGGTTCGAGCCATGGCTGCTCGCCGACCTGTCGCGCGCCGCGAAGACCCGCGCCGTCTTCATCGCCCCCGACGAGGCGGCGATGCGCGCCATCGCCGCGACCGCGCCAATGTTCGCCCCCGAACTCGAAGTACTCACTTTCCCCGCCTGGGACTGCCTTCCCTATGACCGCGCCTCGCCGACCCTCCAGGTCATGGCCGAGCGCATGGCCACGCTTCACCAGCTCCAGCAGCCGGTCAAAGGCCCGCAACTGCTCATCACCACCGCCAACGCGGCGATGCAGCGCACGCTCACCCCGTTCCGCATCCGCCAGCTCGTCGCCCGCCTCGCACCGGGCGAGCGCATTGGCCGTGATCGCCTTGCCGAACAGCTCCAGGCCAATGGCTATATGCGCACCGAGACGGTCGCCGATGCCGGCGAGTTCGCGGTACGCGGCGGTCTGGTTGATCTGTTCCCCAGCGGCGAGGCCCAGGCCCTGCGCCTCGACTTCTTCGGCGACGAGATCGAAAGTGTCCGTACCTTCGATCCGGCCGATCAGCGCACCACCGGCCGCGTCGACGGCTTCACCCTGCTGCCGGCGTCCGAAATGCTGCTCGACGAGGACAGCATCAAGCGCTTCCGCAGCCGCTACCGCGAGCGCTTCGGCGCCACCGCGACCGGTGATCCGCTGTACCAGGCGATCTCCGACGGCCGCCGCCTCGCCGGCATGGAGCATTGGCTCCCGCTGCTCGAGGACAAGCTCTCCACCCTGTTCGAGCATCTCGGCGACGGCGCGGTCATGGTGCGCGATGCCGGCGTCGTGGCGGCGGCCGAACAGCGTTTCGAGGCGATCACCGACTATCACGCCAACCGCGTCCGCGCCCAGTCGAGCGACCCGGGCAGTTACCGCCCGCTGCCGGCCGACTCGCTCTATCTCAAACCAGACGATTTCAACGATCGGCTCGAAAGCGGCCCGGCGCACCGCACCACACCCTTCCACGAGCCCGAAAGCGCCGTGGTCCTCGACTTCCAGGTCGATGGCCCACGCGACTTCGCGCCTGAGCGCGCCAGCGGCGTCAACATCTACGAAGCCGTTGTCGAGCATCTCGACAAATTGCGCCGCGATGGCCGCAAGCCCGTACTGGCGAGCTATTCGGTCGGTGCCCGCGAGCGCCTGACGGGTTTGCTCAAGGATCACGGCCTGACCGCCGCACGGCACGCGGATAGCTGGCACGAGGCACTCGGCGCCGCCGCGTCGACCGTCGCGCTGATCGTCCTGCCGCTCGACCATGGTTTCACCACGCCCGACGTCGCCCTGCTCACCGAGCAGGACATGCTCGGCGACCGGCTGGTGCGCCGCCACAAGCGCCGCAAATCGGCCGACGCCTTCCTTGCCGAGCTCGCCGCGCTGACCCCGGGCGACCTCGTCGTCCATGTCGATCACGGCATCGGCCGCTATGAGGGCCTGACCCAGATCCCGGTGCAAAAGGCGCCGCATGACTGTGTCGCGCTGAGCTATGCCGGCGGCGACAAGCTCTACGTCCCCGTAGAAAATCTCGAAGTCCTTTCACGCTACGGCTCGGACTCCGAAGGCGCGAGCCTCGACAAGCTTGGCGGCGAGGCATGGCAGCGCCGCAAGTCGCGGATGAAGGAACGCATCCGCGAGATCGCCGGTGAACTCATCGCCACGGCAGCCGAGCGCGCGCTGCGCCCAGCCGATGTGATGGAGCGCGACAGCAGCGGCTATCCCAGCTTTGTCGATCGCTTCCCATACGAGGAAACCGACGATCAGGACCGCGCGATCAACGAGACGCTGGAAGACCTGTCGGCCGGCAAACCGATGGACCGGCTGATCGTCGGCGATGTCGGTTTCGGCAAGACCGAGATCGCGCTGCGCGCCGCCTTTGTCGCGGCGATGGCCGGGCATCAGGTCGCGTTGGTCTGCCCGACCACCTTGCTCGCACGGCAGCATTTCCAGAATTTCGTCGCGCGGTTCGAGGGTTTCCCGCTTAACATCGGCCGCCTGTCTCGGCTTGTCACGGCAGCGGAAGCGAAGACCACCAAGGAGCGCCTCGCCGACGGCACGATCGATATCGTCATCGGCACGCATGCGATCCTCTCCAAGGGCATCGAGTTCAAGCGTCTTGGCCTCGTCGTGGTCGATGAGGAGCAGCGCTTCGGCGTGACGCACAAGGAGCGGCTCAAGGCGCTCAAGTCCGATGTCCATGTCCTGACGCTCACCGCCACCCCGATCCCACGCACCTTGCAGATGGCGATGTCGGGCCTGCGCGAGCTGTCGGTGATCCAGACTCCGCCGGTCGATCGTCTCGCCGTGCGCACTTATGTCATGCCGTGGGATCCGGTCGTGCTGCGCGAGGCGCTGCTGCGCGAACATTATCGCGGCGGGCAGAGTTTCTTCGTCACACCGCGTGTGAAAGACCTACCCGATATCGAGGAATTCCTGCGCGAACATGTTCCCGAGGTGCGCTACGTCGTCGCCCATGGACAGATGGGCGCGGGCGAGGTCGAAGAACGGATGTCGGCATTTTACGACAAGAAGTTCGAAGTACTCGTCTCGACCACGATCGTCGAAAGCGGGCTCGATATCCCCAGCGCCAACACGATGATCATCCACCGCGCCGACCGCTTCGGCCTCGCCCAGCTCTATCAGCTGCGCGGTCGTGTCGGCCGGTCCAAGACGCGCGCCTATGCCTATCTCACCACGGCTGCCGACCGCATCATGTCGGAAACAGCCGAGAAGCGCCTCAAGGTGCTGTCGGACCTCGACACGCTCGGCGCCGGCTTCCATCTCGCCAGCCACGACCTCGACCAGCGCGGCGCCGGCAACCTGCTCGGCGACGAACAATCCGGGCATATCAAGGAAGTCGGCTACGAACTCTACCAGTCGATGCTGGAAGAGGCGATTCTCGACGCCCGCGCCAGCGGCGCCGCGATCCGCCCGCGCGACTTCTCGCCGCAGATCACCGTCGATGCGCCGATCCTCATCCCCGAGGAATATGTCCCCGACCTCGACCTGCGCATGGGCCTTTATCGCCGACTCAACGACGTCGACGACAAGGCTGGTCTGGAAAGCTTCGCCGCCGAGATGATCGATCGCTTCGGCCCCCTGCCCGACGCGACCGACAACCTCATCCGCCTCATCGAGATCAAGCTCGACGCCAAGAAAGCCTGCGTTTCGAAGATCGATGTCGGCCCACGCGGTGCCGTGGTGTCGTTCCATGACGACAAGCCACCCAACATCCCCGGGCTGCTCGCCTGGGTCGAGCGACTGGGTGGCGTCGCCCGGCTGCGTCCCGACAACAAACTCGTCGTGTCGCGCGCCTGGGGTGACCCCAAGGCGCGGCTCAACGGCGCGCTGCAACTGGCCAAGGGGCTGGCAAGAGCGGCGGGCTAGCTCATCCTACTCGTCACCCCGGACATGTTCCGGGGTCCAACCTGCCGCGTAAGAAGTGGCTGGTGCGTTTGCGGAACGTTGGATGCCGGAACAAGTCCGGCATGACGAATATGTTAGCTGCTGTGATCGGCGATGATGCGCCAGCCGCCAGCCTCGTGCTCGAAGACCAGCGTGGTCGGCCCGCTCGCCGTCTTGCCGTCGGGATAGGTCAGCAGATAGCGCCCGATATACAGCACGTGGCTCGGGTCGAGCTGGCGGAAATCGAGCGTCGTGAAGGTCAGCGTGCCGCGCTTGGCGGGATCGCTGAAGTCATAGCGTTGGCGATAGCGCGCAATCATCGCCGGCTTGCCGCGAATCAGCCCATCCTTGACCACGAAACTGGTTTGCGGCGCGGCGGAGTAGATCGCCATGAAGCGCTCGACATCGCCGGCATTCCAGCCCGCCGCGCTTTCGGCCATCGTCCCTTCGATCGATTGCTGGACGGATGGGGCGCTCCAGCGCGCCATCGCCGGCGTCGCCAATGCCAGAAGCAACAGGGCCATGAGAATACGCCGCATCTTCGACTCCCTTTGTCATTGGACAAGCATCGCCCCGCTGCGTAGCACGCCGCCGGGGCGGTGGGGATCAATCGAAACATGACAACGCCAAGCGCGCGCAAGGCCGGGCATTTCACCGACCTCGACGGGATGCGCGGTGTGCTCGCCTGCATGATCATGTTTTTCCATCTCGGCCTGAACGGCATGATCGTGCGCGTGACGCATGGATTGTTGCCCGGCGGGCTATGGACGCTGAGCGTCGACTTCTTCTTCATCCTCAGTGGTTTCGTGTTGTATCGCTCGCTCGAACGCACGCGGCCGGGCTTCAAAGCCTATTTCATCAAGCGCGTGCGACGCCTCGCCCCGATGCTGTGGATCGGCACGCTGGCGATGCTGGCGGTGAGCCACGCCACATTCTCGCCGCTGGCCATCGCCAGGAACCTGGCGATGGTGCAGTCGCTGAGCGGTATCCTGCATCCGTGGCACCCGGCACTTCAGGGGCTTTCCATCGACCCGCCGGCATGGAGCATACCCTTCGAGCTGTTCCTCCCGGCGCTGGCCCTGCCGTTGCTGCCCCGCCTTGCGCGCCTGAACCGGGCACCGGTGCTGGTCCTCATCGTGATCGCCCTGCTCGGCGACGCGGCATGCGCGGTCTGGCTGGCGCGAGGCCATGACGTGCAGATCGCACGGGCCGTGTGTGGCCTGGGTCTGGGTTTCGCGCTCGGGCGCCTATGGGCCATTCAGCCGCCTGCCGCGCCCCGCCCCATGCTGGTCCTCGCTCTGTTCGCCAGCACGATCGCCATCATGGCGTTGTCGCCGCGCGCGCCCTGGATCGCCGCGCTGTTCCCGGTCCTCGCGACCGGCAGCATCATGCTCGGCGCACAGACCGGGACATTACTCTCGACCGCGCCTTTTCAGGCGATCGGGCGATGGTCCTATTCGATCTACCTGCTCCACTTCCCGATCATCACCCTTGTGGGCCTCACATTCGGCAGCGCGGCGGGCAGCGTCGCGCTCAAGGCGCTAGTCGTGCTGGTCACGGTCGCCCTGTCCGCATTGACCTATCGCTATGTCGAACGGCCTTTGATGGGCGGTCGCGAAACGCCCGCCGCCACGGCGCCCTGATCACTCCTCGCGACATGACAAAATTCAGCCGCCGTTTCGGCCGGCCGCCCTCATAAAGGCGGACGCAGCGCCCGATAATATTGTCAGGGGTCGTCGATCGCGCGCTCAGGCGGCGAGCAGTTCCTCGAGCGCCGCGCCCGTCACCGCGCCGGAGCAGAGGAAACCCTGGTAGATTTGGCACCCTTCCTTGGCGAGCAGGTCGAGCTGTTCGGCCGTCTCGACGCCTTCGGCGATCACCGTCAGCCCCAGTGACCGTGCCATCTCGATCACGCCGCGCACCACCACCCGGTCGCGCGTCGTGCCGGTGATGTCCTGCGCCAGCTTCTTGTCGATCTTGAGATAATCGAGCGGCAGCGCCTTGAGATAGGCAAGGCTCGAATAGCCGGTGCCGAAATCGTCGATCGCAACGCGGCATCCCGCGCTGCGCAAGGTCGTGAGCAAGGCGGCGGCGTTGCCGAGATCGTCGATCAGGCCGCTCTCGGTGATCTCCAGCGTCAGGCGGTTGCGCGGAAAACCGCTGGCGTCCACCCGGTCGAGGAACAGGTCGGCAAAGCCCGGCCGGGCGATGTCGCCCGCAGTGAGATTGAGTGACAGGCGCAAACCCGACAGCCTCGCGGGCCAGGCAGCCGCACGCTCCAGTGCGAGACGCTGGATATGGTCGGACAGGCCGATTTCGAGATCGGCACGCGCCGCGGCGGCGAACAGGGTTTCTGCGCCGATCGTGCCATGCTCGCCATGCTCCCAGCGCGCCAGCGCCTCGACGCCCAGCATGATGCCGGTCGAGACCGACACCTGAGGCTGGAACAATATCTCGATCTCGCCCCGGTCGATCGCGCGGTGGAGCTCGACCGAGAGCCGGTCGATCGTGCCGTCGCCGCCATCCTGTCCGGCCACGCGCATCGTCGCGCTGTCCGAATCGCGCGCATCGGCCAGGGCTTCGCTGGCACGGCGCAACAGGCTCGCCGCATCGTCGCCGCTCATCGCCTCGGCCATCCCGATGCGGCAACCGAGCACGGCAATCGATTCGCCGATCACGAATGGTCGGGCCAGTTCCCGGGCAATACGTTCGGCGACGAGATCGACCCGTCCGCGCTCGACCCGCGCCGTGACGAGAAAGGACGATCCGCCGAGGCGCGCGGCGCGGGCTTGCTTGCCGAGCAGATCGTCGACAACCTCGGCAATCCTGCCGGACGCGGCGCGGAGCAAATGGTCGCCGGCGGTCCGCCCATAAGCGTTGTTGACCACGTCGAAGCGGTTGAGCGCGACCATCATCGCGAACAGCGGCACCTCGTTCGCGGTTTCGAGCTGACGGTTGATCCAGCTCCGCGCGCCCGCCGCGTCGCGTCCGTCGCCCGATGCCTCGCCAGGCTCGATGTCGGGCGTCGGCACAGCGCCGAGCAACTCGACCACGGCCTCGACACGGCCACTTTCGGCGTCGAACTGCAAATGTTGCACGACACGACCATGGCCGATCATGTCATGCGCGAAAGCGGTGACCGGGTACCGCGCGGAGAGGCGACGCAGCGCGGCAATCGCCGTACCGCGCTCGGGTCGATCGATGCAACGCAGCAAGGTTGCGATGCCGACCTGCTCGTTCAGGCCGAGCAGATCGGCCAAGGCCGGCGCCAGATGGACCGCACCCGACCCCGGCTCATAGCGCCAGCCAAGCTCGCGCTTGCGCGCACCTTCGCGCCATTCTCCGGCAAGCCGCTCGGCATGGCGCGCGGCGAAGCGCAGCATCTGGAGGAATTCGCCTTCGCTCGACGGGCTGGCGAGGAAGTGCGTCGCGCCGGCATCGTGGAAATCGCCGAGCATCGCGATGTCGCCGCGCGACACCAGCACGAGCAGCGCCCCGCCATTGGCCTCGATCGTGTCGCTCAGCGCGCGTGTCACGGCCAGGCCGTCGCTCGCCGCGCCACGCGCATCGATCACCGCGACGGTCGCGCCGCTCGACAGGAAACGCCGCTCCGCCCCCGCGGCACGGCGCGCCGCGACGACCTGCCAGCCGGCACCGGCAGCCAGCGCGGCCAGTTCGTCACGCTGACGAAAGGACAGAATGAAGAGCGAGGCCGGGACAGTCACGGACTCCGTCTTACACCGTTACCCTTACCAAGCCATGCCGCCGATACCGCAATCCGCACCGCTATCCCCTTGTGAGCCGCGTCATGAACGCCTAGCTCGTGCAGGATGGCCTCCCCTCCCGCCTTGATCGACCGCCATGGCCGCACGATCAGCTATTTGCGGATCTCTGTCACCGATCGCTGCGACCTGCGCTGCCGCTATTGCATGGCCGAGGAAATGACCTTCCTGCCGCGCGACCAGCTGCTCAGCCTGGAAGAGATCGCGATCATCGGCGAACGCTTCATCGCGCGCGGCGTGCGCAAGATCCGGCTGACCGGCGGCGAGCCGCTGGTGCGTCGCGATGTCGGCGAACTGGCGCAGCGGCTCGGCCGCCATGTCGGCGCCGGGCTCGACGAGCTGACCATGACGACCAATGGCAACCGCCTTGCCGACTATGCCGACCGCCTGGTCGATGCCGGCATGCGGCGGATCAATGTCAGTCTCGACAGCCGCGATCCCGATCGCTTCCGCCACATCACGCGGCATGGCGATGTCGCCCGCGTGCTGGGCGGGATCGACGCGGCAGCGAGCGCGGGCCTGGCGATCAAGATCAACATGGTCGCGCTGAAGGATTTCAACGGGGACGAGATCGCGCCGATGCTCGACTGGTGCGCGACCCGCGGTTTCGACCTGACGCTGATCGAGACCATGCCGCTCGGCGCGATCGACGAGGATCGCGTCGATCGCTTCCTGCCGCTGACCGGCGTGATGGACGACCTCCAGGCGCGCTTCCCGCTGGTCCGCGACGCGCATCGCACGGGTGGCCCGGCACGCTATTGGCGGGTCGAGGGCACACAGACGAAGCTCGGGCTGATCTCGCCGCTGACCGCGAATTTCTGCGACACCTGCAATCGCGTCCGGCTGACCACCGAAGGTGTGCTGTTCACCTGCCTCGGCCATGACGACAAGGTCGACCTCAAGGCGGCACTGCGCGCGAGCGGCCTTGCCGGCCTCGATGCCGCGATCGACGCGGCGATGGCGACCAAACCGGCGCGGCACGATTTCGACATCGCCGCCTCGGCCCCTGCTGTGGCACGGCACATGAGCGTAACCGGCGGATGAACATGCCGCGCTGGGCGCTGGTCGCCTCGCCTACCCCGCCCGCCCAGGCCGCCGCGCGCGAGCTGCACGACGCCTATGACTGGGTCGATGTCACC
>Ga0307510_10009704_pt1 | contig 11456 bp, 7 predicted proteins | sample 12_EM_MG_FD_207224 | JGI IMG/M metagenome (GOLD analysis project Ga0307510, IMG submission 207224) | Populus trichocarpa ectomycorrhiza microbial communities from riparian zone in the Pacific Northwest, United States - 12_EM | ecosystem: Host-associated > Plants > Roots > Unclassified | place... | reverse complement strand
AGTTCGCCGGTCGAGATCGCCAGGCGGACGCCGGCCGCATCGCCCTTGACGGGTTTCCGCATCGTGCCGCTGCGCCAGACGGTTTCGGTGTCGATCAGGGTGATCTGGGCCGCCAGCACGCCGAACAGCGTCTTGGCCAGCCGCGCGGCGCGGTCGAACACCGCGCCGGACAGTTCCATGCCCTCCGGCGCGAGAGGCTCGAGACCGTCCTTGAGCTTCTTGGCGCCCTGCATCAATCCCCTCCGGGGACGCGGTTTCACCTTCACCGCACCACGGTACGCGGGGCGAGTTAAGGCGATCTTTAAATAGGTTAAGCCGGCGCCCTGCGGCGCAGGTGATGGAGCACGATGCCGCTCGACGTCGCAACGTTGAGGGAATCGAAGCCGCCCGCCATGGGGATCCGCACGCTGGAAAGGCCCCGGAGCACCGCCTGTGGCAGGCCGGGGCCCTCGGCCCCGAAGAGCGCCGCGGTGCGAGCCGGGGGGTCGAAGTCGGCCAGGTCCCGCTCGCCTTGCGGTGAAAGCGCGATCATCGAAAAGCCGGCCTCGGCCAGCTTGCGCGTCAGCTCCGTCGCACTGCCCGCCGCCGCGAACGGCATGGTCAGCGCCGCGCCAACCGAGACCCGGATGGCCTTGCGGTAGAGCGGGTCGCAGCAGGTGTCGTCCAGCAGCACGGCGTCGGCCCCGAAGGCGGCGGCGTTGCGGAACAACCCGCCCATGTTGTCGTGGTTGGCGATCCCGACCAGCCCCACCACCAGCGCCCGCCCCGGCAGGTTCGCCAGGAGCGTTTCCGCGTCGAGCGACCGCCGCTCTCCTGACGCCAGGATGCCCCGGTGGATCGGGAAGCCCACGACTGCGTCCATCGCCGCCTGGCCGGCCGCATAGACCGGCACGTCCCCGGGCAGCTCCGCGAGCAGGTCCGCCAGCCCCGCCAGGCGTTTTTCCGCCACCAGCACCGAGCGCAGCGGATGGCGCCCGCCGCGCACCAGCTTCTCCAGCACCACCTGGCCCTCAGCGATGAAGCCGTCGCGACCCGCCAGGTCGCGCTCGCGCAGCTCGCGATAGTCGGCCAGCCGCGGGTCGGCGGGGTCGTCGATATGGATCGGAGCGGTCACGCCGCCGGTTCTGTCATGCGCGGGCCGATCACGAAACCGCGCGGCGATGGCTGCAAAGTTGACGCCATCGTCACTTTGCGATCTATACACTGCTAAAATTCGGAGGATCCACCATGGCCGACGGCAATCTCGCGAACCTCGCCCAGGCCAGGGACGAGGTCTACGCCACGCCGCTGGCGCTGCTGAACCCGGCGCAGCCGGCCCTCTTCCAGAACGACACGATGTGGCCGATCTTCGACCGCCTGCGCGCCGAGAGCCCCGTGCACTACACCGAAGAGCACGAGTTCGGGCCCTATTGGTCGATCACCAAGTACAACGACATCATGGCGATCGACACCAATCACCAGGTGTTCTCGTCCGAGGGCGGCATCACCATCGCCGAGCAGACGCAGGGCGACGGGCCGCTGCCGATGTTCATCGCCATGGACCCACCCAAGCACGACGCCCAGCGCAAGACCGTCAGCCCGGCGGTATCGCCCACCAACCTGCAGGTCATGGAGCCGCTGATCCGCGAGCGCGCCGCCTCGATCCTCGACAACCTGCCGATCGGCGAGGAATTCGACTGGGTCGACAAGGTCTCCAAGGAGCTCACCGGCATGACGCTGGCGACGCTCTTCGGCATGCCCCAGGAAGACCGCCGCAAGCTGATCTACTGGTCCGACGTGGTCACCGCCGCGCCCGGCCAGGGCCTGGTCGACACCATCGAGCAGAAGATGGAGATCTTCGTCCAGTACCACGCCTACTTCACCGAACTGTGGAACCAGCGGGTCAACGCCGATCCGACCGGCGACCTGATCTCGATGCTGGCGCACGGCGAAGCCACCCGGAACATGGAGCCGCGGGAGTATTTCGGGAACATCGTGCTCCTGACGGTCGGCGGCAACGACACCACCCGCAACACCATCACCGGCTCGATCCTGGCGCTGAACCAGAACGCGGATCAGTACGCCAAGCTGCGCGCCAATCCCGACCTGATCCCCTCAATGGTCTCCGAGACCATCCGCTGGCAGACCCCGCTGGCCCACATGCGCCGCCGCGCGCTCTCGGACTTCGAGTTCCAGGGCAAGCTGATCAAGAAGGGCGACAAGGTGGTCATGTGGTACGTCTCGGGCAACCGCGACGAAGAGGTCATCGACCGGCCCAACGACTACATCATCGACCGCGAGCGTCCCCGCAACCACATCTCCTTCGGCTTCGGCATCCACCGCTGCGTGGGCAACCGCCTGGCCGAGTTGCAGCTGAAGATCATCTGGGAAGAGATCCTCAAGCGCTTCCCGACGATCGAAGTGGCTGGCGAGCCGAAGCGCGTCTACTCGAGCTTCGTGAAGGGCTACGAGAGCCTGCAGGTGATCATCCCGTCGCGGACCTGATCCGCGTGGATGAGAGGGCCGAAATCGTCGCCAGACGCGCCTGATCGACAATCCCGCGCGGGCGCGGCGCGCGCTCCTGCGGGCCAGGTGTCGGCCGTCTAGCTGCGCGTGAAGGTGGGGTCGCGGCGGGCGCGGAAGGCGGCGACGGCGGCCTTGTGGTCGTTGGACGCGCGCAGGACCCGCTGTTCCTCGCCCCAGATCGCATTGGCCTCCTGCGGCGACAGGTCGGGCGCGCGGCGCGCGGTGCGCTTCACCGCCTCCACGGAAAGCGGCGCGCGGCTGGCGATGCGTTCGGCGAGCGCGAGGGCTGCGGGGCGGAGTTCGTCGGGCGCATGGACGCCGGTCACCAAGCCGTAGCGCTCCGCAGTCTCGGCGTCGTGCGGCAGGCCGGTCAGCAGCATGGACATGGCGCGCGAGACGCCGATCAACCTGGGCAGGCGGTAGGTCGAGGCCACGAGCCCGACGTTGACGCCCGCCGCCGTGAACGTGGCCGCGGTGGAGGCCAGGCGAATGTCGCAGCACAGCGCCAGCTCGAACCCGCCGCCCAGGCACCAGCCGTTGACCGCCGCGACCACCGGCGCCCGCGCCGCCTCCAGCCGGTCGAGGACACGGCCAAAGCCCGCCAGGTCGTCCTGCGCCGGGCCGTCGCTCTTCAGGTCGTCGCCGGAGCAGAAGGCCTGGCCACGGCCCGTGACGATCAGGCAGCGCACGGCGTCGCCGGCCTCGGCCTCGTCCAGCGCCGCAATGAAGGTGTCGCGCATTTCCGCGCCCAGCGGATTGGCCGGCGGGTTGTCGATCTCCAGCAGGACGACGGCCTCGCTGATCCGTTCGACGTGAACCGTGCCGGCCATCGCCCTTTTCCCCGGTTGCGTTCTTAGGCCTTGAATAGCGCGCCGTAGCGATCGCGCAGCAGGTTCTTCTGCACCTTGCCCATGGCGTTGCGCGGCAGGTCGTCGACGAAGACGATCCGCTTGGGCGCCTTGAACGCCGCGAGCCGGCTGCGGCATTCAGCGATCATGGCCGCCTCGTCACCCTGGCCGATCACCACGGCCACCACGCCCTCGCCGAAGTCCGGGTGCGGGACGCCGACCACCGCGCTTTCGGTGACGCCGGGAAGTTCATCGAGGACCAGCTCGATCTCTTTCGGATAGACGTTGAAGCCGCCGGAGATGATCAGGTCCTTGGCCCGGCCACTGATCCAGACCCGGCCGTCCGGATCCTGGCGGCCCACGTCGCCGGTGAGGAAGAAGCCGTCGGCGGTGAACTCCTCGGCGGTCTTCTCGGGCATGCGCCAGTAGGCGGAAAAGACGCTGGGCCCACGAATCTGAATGACGCCGGTCGCCTCCCCGCCGCCGATCCTGAGGTCAACGCCCGGGAGCGGATAGCCCACCGAGCCCGCGATGCGCTCGCCCTCCAACGGATTGGAGGTGATGATCACCGCCTCGCTCATGCCGTAGCGCTCGAGGATGCGCTGGCCCGTGCGCTGCTCGAACTCGGCGAAGGTCGACTCCAGCAGCGGCGCCGACCCGCTGATGAAGAGGCGCATATGCTGGGCGGCCTCGCGGGTGAAGCCCGGGTTGGCCAACAGCCGCGTGTAGAAGGTCGGCACCCCCATCATCACCGTGGACTTCGCCAGGCCGCTGAGCACCTGGGCGTCGTCGAACTTCGGCAGCCAGACCATCGGCGCGCCGGAGAGGAAGGCGCAGTGGAGCGCCACGAAGAGCCCGTGGACATGGAAGATCGGGAGCGCATGGAGCAGCACCTCGTCCGGTGTGAAGCCCCAGATCTCGTGCAGGGCCACCGCGTTGGCGGCCAGGTTCCCGTGGCTCAGCATCGCGCCCTTGGACCGCCCTGTGGTGCCCGAGGTGTAGATGATCGACGCGAGATCGGCCGCGGCGCGCGGGACGGCGCGCGCCAGCGGCTGGGCCGAGGCGGCCTCGCCCACGAATCTTTCGGCGTCGGTGATGAACACCTTCGGCTCGGCGTCCTTGACGAAATACTCGACCTCGGAGGCGGTGTAGGCCGAATTGAGCGGCAGGAAGACCGCGCCTGCCTTCAGCGTCGCCAGATAGATCGCCACGGCGGCGACCGACTTGTCCACCTGCAGCCCCACCCGGTCGCCCGGCTCGACGCCCTGGGCCAGCAGATGTCCCGCGACCCGGCCGACAACGGCCTCGAGGTCGCCGTAGCTTACCGCCGAGCCGTCGCTCAGCAGGAAGGCCGGCTTGCCGCGATCAGCCGGGAAGCCGGCGGCCAGGAGCTCGTAGAGGTTCTCGGACATCGGGCCTGGTTATCCCAGTCGCGGGCATTTTCAAGCGTCCGCGGGCTCCGGCGCGGCTAGCCGGCGCAGCCCTGCGGCCCCGCCACCGGCGGCGTCTCAGCCCGTGTTACGCAGGCCTGCGGCGATGCCGTTGATGGTCAGGTGGATGCCGTCGCGGACGGCCTCGGCGTCGTCGCCGCGGCGACGGCGGCGGATCAGCTCGATCTGCAGGTGGTTGAGCGGGTCGATATAGGGCAACCGCGAGCGGATCACCGTGGCGAGGTCCGGGTCCTTCTCCAGGAGCGAGGACTGGCCGGTGATCGCCAGCAGGGCCTCGTTGGTGCGCTCCCATTCGGCCTGGATCTGGCCGAAGACGGCCCTGCCCAGCGCCTTGTCCTCCACCAGTTCGGCGTAGCGGCCGGCGATGGCCATGTCGGCCTTGGCCAGCACCATCTCCATGTTGGCGAGCGCCGAGGAGAAGAACGGCCAGCTGTCGTGGAGGTCCTTGAGCGCGGCGATGTCGACGCCCGCGTCGCGCACCGCCGAGCCGAAGCCGTACCAGCCGGGCACCATGGCCCGCGACTGGGCCCAGGAGAACACCCAGGGGATGGCCCGAAGGCCGCCGATGCTGCGGGTGGACTGCCGCGAGGTCGGGCGGCTGCCGATGTTGAGGTCGGCGATCTCGGTGATCGGGGTCGCCCCGTAGAAATAGTCCACGAAGCCCGGTGTCTCGTAGACCAGGGCCCGGTAGGCCGCCATCGCGGCCTGGGCGAGCTTATCCATCTTCGCCGACCGGCCGGCGGGAAGCTGCTCCACGGCGGCGGCGCTGCGGAGCGAGGCCAGGACCACGCCGGCGGTGATGGTCTCAAGGCTTTGGCGGGCGAGCTCAGGGTCGGCGTATTTGTTGGCCACCACCTCGCCCTGCTCGGTGACCCGGATGCGGCCGTTCACGGTGCCGGTTGGCTGCGCCAGGATGGCGTCGAAGCTGGAGCCGCCGCCCCGGCCCACGGCCCCGCCGCGGCCATGGAAGAGCTGCAGGCGCAGGCCCTCGTCCTTGGCCACCTGGGCCAGGGTGCGGGAGGTTTTATAAAGCTCCCAAGTGGAGGTGAGATAACTGCCGTCCTTGTTGCTGTCCGAATAGCCGATCATCACCTCCTGGATGCCGATCGGTTCGACCAGGTGGCGGATCAGCGGCAGGGCGAGATAGGCCTTCAGGGTCTCCGGGGCGGCGCGCAGGTCGCCGATGGTCTCGAACAGCGGCTCGGCGAAGATCTGGGTGCGCGGCGCGGGCCCCGGCGTGAAGAGGCCCACTTCCTTCAAGAGCAGATAGACCTCGAGCAGATCGGACACGGAGGTGGTGTTCGAAACGATATAGGCGCGGATCGCGTCGCGGCCGTAGAGGCGTTTCACCTCCGAGGCGGTGTGCAGGATGTCGAACTCCCGCGCGGTCTCGTCGGAATAGGCCTCGTAGGGCGAGTGCAACAGCCGGCCGTGGCCAAGCTCGCTCACCAGCAGCTCGATGCGGGCCGCTTCGTCCAGGCCGCAGTAGTCGGGGCAGACGCCGGCCACCTTCAGGAGCTCGGCCACCGTGCGCTCGTGCGCCGATGAATTCTGGCGCATGTCGAGCCGGGCCAGGTGGAAGCCGAAGGTGTCCACCGCCCGGATCAGGTCCGGCAGGTCGCCATAGGCGAAGGCGGGGCCGTGCTCGGCGATCAGGCTCTCCAGCACCGTCTCGAGGTCCGCCTTGAGATCGTCTGGGCTCTCGTAGGGCGGCGCGGCCAGGCTCGCCGCGCGCATCGGCGGCTCGTCGGTCAGCAAGGGATAGGTGGCCGCAAGCCGGGCATAGACGCCGGTAAGGGCCTGACGGTAGGGCTCGTCGGCGCGCTGCAGCGACCTGTCCTGCGCCGCGCCGGCCAGGGCCTGCAGTTCGGGCGTCACCTTGGCGAGGCGCGCGGAGACCGAAAGTTCGCCGCCCAGAGCGTGGATCCGATCGAGATAGACCCGAAGCGCCGCGCGCGACTGCCAGCGCATGGCTTCGCGCATCACCTCGGCGGTGACGAAGGGGTTGCCGTCGCGGTCGCCGCCAACCCAGGAACCGACGCGCAGGAAGCTGGTGAGGCCCTTGGGCTCGCCCAGCACCTCCAGCCAGTGGGCGTAGAGCCGGGGCAGCTCCGGCAGGAAGCTGCGCTCGAAATAAGAGACGGCGTTCTCGATCTCGTCCTTCACGCCGGGCTTCACGGGCCGCAGCTGCCGGGTGCGCCAGAAGATCGAGACCTGGCGCATCAGCCGGCGCTCGATGGCAGCGCGCTCGCCATCGGTGCGGGCGTGGTCGTAGGCGTCGAGGTCGTCGGAGATGGCGCCCACATGGTCCAGCACGCTCTTGCGGCGCACTTCGGAGGGGTGGGCGGTGATCACCGGCGCGATCAGGGCGTGACGCAGCAGCTCGACCACCGCATCCACACCGACGCCGTCGGCCTTCAGGCTGCGGATCGCGCCGGCCAGAGTGTCGGCGCGCGCGTCGCCGGCGCGACCGCGACGGCGCTGGATCTGGTCCTCGGCGATATTGGTGATCTGCAGGAAGCAGGCGAACGAATGGGCGAAGCGCACCGTCTCGGGCAGGCTGAGCCCCGCCAGTCGATCCGCCATCAGCTTGGCGGCCTTCTGCGTGCCGTCGCGATGGAAGCTGACCGAGGCCTGTCGGATCTCCTCGATCTGGCTGAACACCGCCTCGCCGTCCTGGGCGCGGATCACGTCGCCGAGCACGCGGCCAAGGAAGCGCACGGCGGTGCGGAGCTGTATCGGAAGCGTCTGGGTCATGCGGTTGCAAGGAAAGCCATAGCGTTGTCGCGACGTCATCTGGTTTCCCACGGACTTAGCGGCGATAGTCCCCGCCGATCATTCCGGAGGACGCATGACGCCCGACCAGGCGCTCGACCGTATCCACCGTTACAACGGACGCCTGCACGCCTTCGTGCGCGTCTTCGATGAGGCGTTGGGTAAGGGCGACGGACCGACCTTCGCCATCAAGGACCTGTTCGACGTCAAGGGCGCGCCCACCGGCGGCGGGGCCGTCGTGCCGCTGGCCCAGAACCCGCCGGCCAACGCCGCGGTGGTCGACCGCTTGCTGGACGCCGGCTGGCGCGCGGTGGGCAAGACCCACACCGTGGAGCTGGCCTATGGCTCCTGGGGCGCCAATCGGGCGGTAGGCGCGCCCTGGAACCCCTGGGACGCCAAGGTGCATCGCGCGCCGGGGGGCTCGTCCTCGGGCTCGGCGGTGGCGGTGGCGGCGGGGCTGGTGGACGCGGCGCTGGGCAGCGACACCGGCGGCTCGGTGCGGATCCCCTCCGGCGTCTGCGGCATCGTCGGCCTGAAGCCCGGGCGCGGCCTGGTCAGCTTGAGGGGCGTGCATCCGCTCAGTCCGGCGCTGGACACGGTGGGCGCGCTGGCCCGCGACGTGGCGACGGCGGCCCGGATGCTGGCGGTGATCTCAGGGCCCGACGGCGCGGCGGCCGAGCGGCCAGCCTTCGACGCCGAGGCGGCGCTTGGCATGGACGTGGCGGGCTCCAAGCTCGCCGCCATCGCACTCGACCACCTGGGCGAGGTCGATGCGGACGTGGGGCGGCTCTATCTCGCGGCCCTCGACAAGCTCAGGAAAGCCGGCGTCACCGTGCAGATGGTGCGGCCGCCGAAGTCGATGGAGGAGAGCTTCACCACCAACGGCTACCTGATGTCGGGCGAAGGCTTCCGGGTCTGGCGCGAGCGGTTGGAGACCCATCATGCGGTGATGGATCCCTGGATCGTGCGCCGCTTCGACGCCGGCCGCGACATCAGCGACGAGCGGCTGGAGGAGGTCCATGCCCAGCGGGCCCGCGACCAGGCGCACTTCCACGACTGGATCTCGGCCTATGACGGGCTGGCGACGCCCACCTGCCCGATCCCGGCGCCGCCGCTGGACACCATCGACGAGACCACCTCGCCGTTAAGCCGGCTGACGCGGGCGGCCAACTACCTCGACCTGCCGGGGATCAGCGTACCGAGCGGGCTGACCAAGGATGGGCTGCCGGCGGGCCTGCAGATCGTAGGCCGCCCGCGCGACGAGGCCATGGTGGTGGCCCTGGGCGCGGCCTTCGAAAAGGTCTCCGGCTGGAACGGGCGGACGCCCGACCTGACGGGGTTCGAATAGCCCCGCCGTCAGCCCGGCCGGTTTGCACCGGCCGAGCTGATGCTCCGTTTCAGCGTACCTAGTGGTCGGTCGTGACCTTGGTTGTCGTGGTGACCGTGCCCGAAGGGGTGGTGACGCTAGCCGCCGGGGTCGTCACGCGGCGGGTCACGTGGGTCCGCGTGGTTCGACGCGGACCGGCCGGCTGCTGGGTGGTGACGGTCGTCTCGACCTGGGCCGGCGGCGTCTGCGCAGCCAGGGCAGCTGCGTTGCGCGCGGCAGCGGCGTCGGCCGCCGAGGCCGCGGCGGATTGCTGGGCGACCTCAGCCCGTGCATTGGCGTCCGCGGCCTGTTGCTGGGCGGTTACGGCCTGCTCGTGTGCGGTGGCGGCCTGGTCCTGCGCGGTCGCGACCTGATCCTCGGCCGCGGCGACGCCGTCTCGGCGGGCGGCGTCGGCTGAGGCGATGGCCTCGTCCTTGTTGCGCTGCGACTCGCCGATGGCGGTTTCGGCGAGGGCCGAAGCGCGGATGGCCGCCTGGATCGACGTCGACTTGTGACCAGCGGCCAGATTTTCCCTGGCGATCGCCAGGGATGCGCGGGCGTCGGCGGTCGCTGCCGGCGACTCGGTGCTGGTCCCCAGCGTTTCAGCGGTGTGGATTTTCGCCTCTGCGGCGGCGATGGCCTCGCGAGCCCGGTCGGACTTGTCGGCATGCGCCGGCGTCGTGATGGCCAAGGCCAGGGCGCTGGTCGCGAGGAGCGATGCGAAGGTGGTTTTACGAAGCATTGGTCTTCTCCTGCCATTGCAAATCGGCCGCCACGGGCGCCGTTTGCATGGCCACTTCCTATTGGCGTGACGGTGCAAACGGCCGACGCGGACAATTGTTGCAAAGTCGCAGAAGAGCTCCGGGCCAAGGATGGACGGGTCAGCCCTCTCACCTCCCCCATGACGCTCAAAAGGTGGAGGAATATCGCTCGCTACCGTGGCCGGCAGAATGTCGGTGGTCCTACTCCGCCGGCTGGTCGGCGGCCGGCGGGGCCTTGACGGCGTAGGGCGACTTCCACAGCCGGTCGCCGATGGCGCGGCACAGCACGTAGAAGACCGGCGTGAAGAGCAGCCCGAAGCCGGTCACCCCGATCATCCCGAAGAACACCGCGGTCCCCAGCGCCTGGCGCATCTCCGCGCCCGGGCCGCTGGCGGCGACCAGCGGCAGCACGCCCAGGATGAAGGCGAACGAGGTCATCAGGATCGGCCTGAGCCGCGTGTGAGCGGCCTCGATCGCAGCGTCCCAGCGGCTCAGTCCGCGCTCCTGTCCCTGCTTGGCGAATTCGACGATCAGGATGGCGTTCTTGGCCGCCAGCCCGATCAGCACGACCAAGCCGATCTGGGTCAGGATATTGTTGTCCTGGCCTCGGAGATTGATCCCGAGCATGGCGGCCAGGAGGCACATGGGCACGATCAACACGATAGCCAGCGGCAAGGTCACGCTTTCGTACTGCGCGGCCAGCAGCAGGAAGACGAAGACCACAGCCAGGCCAAAGGCGATGGCGCCGGTGTTGCCCGCGGTCTTCTGGGCGTAGGCGAGCTCGGTCCATTCGTAGCCGAAGCCCTCCGGCAGCCGCGCCTTGGCCATCTTCTCGACGGCGTCGAGGGACTGGCCGGAGGAGAAACCGCGCTTGGTGTCGCCCTGCAGCTCCGCCGCCGGATGGAGGTTGTAGCGGACCACGCGATAGGGCCCGGAATCGTCACGCACCGTAGCCACCGACCCCAGCGGCACCATCGACCCCGAGGAGGAACGGGTCTGCAGGCGGGCGATGTCGGACGCCTCGTCGCGATAGGGCGCGTCGGCCTGGGCCGTCACGCGATAAGTCCGTCCTAGATAATTGAAATCATTGATAAACGCTGAACCCAAATAGACTGACAGCGTCTCGAACACGCTCTCGGGCAGGACGCCCGCCATTTCGGCCTTGTCGCGGTCTATATCGGCCCAGAGCCGGGGCGTGGAGGTGTTGAAGAGGGTGAAGACGCTGGTCAGCGCCTTGTCCTGGTTGCCCTGGATCATCAGGTCGGTCGTGGCGCGTTCGAGGGCGCGGTAGCCCTGGCCAGAGCGGTCCTCGACGATCAGCTTCCAGCCGCCGCCGGTGCCTATGCCGCGCACGGGCGGCGGCTGGATCACCAGCACATTGGCGCCCGGGATCTGGCCCAGCCGGCTACGGAGGTCCTCCAGCACCTTCTGCGCTTTGATGTGCTGCTTGCCGCGGTCCTCGAAGGGGGTCATCGGCAGGAAGACGGTCCCAGCGTTGGGAGCGTTGCTGAAGGTGGTGCCGTCAAGGCCGACAAAGGCCGCAGCATGCATGATGCCTTTGGTGTCGAGGGCCACGTCGACGACCTGTTTCACCAGCCGATCGGTGCGCACCAGCGAAGAGCCGGGCGGCAACTGCACGACGGCGATGAAATAGCCCTGGTCCTGCGCCGGGATGAAACCGGTCGGGGTCGCCATGAACCGCCAGATCGTGAAACCCAGCAGCACGACATAGACGACCAGCATCAAGGGC
>Ga0307510_10009703_pt1 | contig 11457 bp, 12 predicted proteins | sample 12_EM_MG_FD_207224 | JGI IMG/M metagenome (GOLD analysis project Ga0307510, IMG submission 207224) | Populus trichocarpa ectomycorrhiza microbial communities from riparian zone in the Pacific Northwest, United States - 12_EM | ecosystem: Host-associated > Plants > Roots > Unclassified | place... | reverse complement strand
GTGAGAAGGGGAATAAAAGGCAGGGATGCAATCTGAACGTGAAAAGGCAGTCCGGTCCCATGCAAGCCAGCCAGCCAGCCAGCCAACAGCAACCGGGCTCAAAAAGACCACGAATGTCCACCATTTTCCCAAACAAATCCTTGACAGCCTACATGTATGATGCACTCCATCACGGCCCCAGGGCTCGGGAGGCGGGGGGGCCGGGGGGGGATACGAAGGGCTCGTATAACCGACACGTGCGGGGAGTAGCTTTACCATCTGAGTCTAATACCTCTTTTACACGAGGATGTTCTAGTTTTTCTCTCTCTCTCATTTCCCAGGTTGTGATGGCGGTTGAGAATGGTCTCCTGCCTTCCTGCCTTCCTGCCTGCTGCCTTGCTTGCTTTTGTTTCTAGGCCCGTAGCTGTGATAATCCGGGCGTGTTATTCCCTCTCCATATCGCTCGCATCGGAACTCGCCCTTCCCGAGCATTCCAAGTGTTTCCTTTTTGGATTCCGAGACGTGCTAACCTTTTGCCCATCCATATATCTTTCTGCCTGAACAATGCCCCACCAATCTATCATAGCCAGTTATTATTAAAGTTAATATAAAAACCAATTACAGACCAACCCCTTGCTTACTGGTACTACACGGTATAAGTACAGTACCTCCTAAATAATAATATAATATTATCGAAGAGAAGAAAAAAGCAAGTGCACTAACCCACCCCACGAATAGGGCAATCCTTGCAAACACACAAGTGAAAATTTGTTTTCTCTCTACTCGAGGACCGATATAGTATATTCAGTAGTCGATATAAGCCGTCCAGAGCGGGGGGCCGAGGGGATCACCCCCGGGACAAAACTGGACATCTCTGGATTTTTCCGGAGATTTTGGTCGCCAGTTCGATTACCGCCCCCATCTACTCCCGGCCGAGCGAAGGTCCTACGTACCAGCCCGACCCTAAGCTCCCTTGGTCTTGGCTTTGCCGCTCTGGTTAAACGGGATGGGGGGGGCATTTGTCCGTATCATACATCAGGTAAGCTTTGACCCCGAAACAATGTAAGGACTCAAGTTAAGCAGGCGCCAAGGGATGACAGCAGAGCGGGTCTAGCACCCGGAGATGGGGGGGAAGTAGACTCTGAATAACGGGAATTGATGCAAGTGTAGTAACTTAACGTGGCACCCCCATCCTACCGTCAATCCAACCTTCCCACATGCTGATCGTAACTTCACCCTGAAGTATCACGACCCTATATTCACCCTTGGCCCCCCCCCCACTCATACCCATTTTGAGAACGCCATCATACATCCAACCCCCTTTCAAGAACCATTCATCCAAGAGCCAAAAAATCCCCCCCCCATTCCCAACGCATAGTCTGCCACACAACGTAGGACACGCACGTTCTCTGCTCCAAGAGATACGATATCCCGGTTCCCATTCATCGTACACAAGAGTAAGAAGTGAAGGACAGGCCACTAAGTTACCATCAACAGAACAGCACAGAACCGGAAGGTTGTGGGCCGGCCAACCGAATGCAAGACCCATTCTACCCGCCATTCGGCACCGCCATTCCAGACATATCCAGGAGGGAGAGGAGGGGGGAGGCACAGCACAGATGTGAACAGTAACTTTATATTACTTACCACCTGTATGCGTGCATGCATGCGAGTACCGCACAGTACCAAACGCAGGGCCAGAAACCCAAGCAGCGGTACAAGGGGAACAGGCAAAGGTTCCGAAAAATATGGAGGAAGCGGGAGGGGAGGACACAAGGGAGGATTCTGGGTAAGCCAGTATAGGAAACGAAAGGAATAAACAATCACTACTGTACATACATGAAGTAAAAGTGGAATCCAAAAGTACTGTCCTGTACCGGACACACACACACACACACAACCCCTTCTCAAATGGACATGAACCCTCCGGACAATACGCATGCCACCCATTTCAAGCTGGAAGCGGAAGCCCGCAAAACACCATATTGCGATGCCTATCCGCAAGATTGCCATACCAAACGCCCGAACCTGAGGGACCCCACATTCATCATCATCATCCTAAGGCTCGGTTCGGCTACTGCCTTCACACACATGTCCACCCCGCATTCCCATTCTTGATTTCGTTCCCGCTTTCCTATTTACCTACTTCTGCTCTGGATGTGTTAATCTAGTATACCACATTGTGCTGTACCAGGGTTCCCGCGCGATACCTATCTATCTATCTATCCAAGAGGTCGCCGAGTATGACGAGCTTGAATACCTAGGGTGCGACAGTTTACCTGCGGGATATTGCACTGTACTGTATGGTGCAATGCCAGAAGCAACCAACCAGTCAAGCAGATAGATACCCATCCAGCGTCCAACAGAGGATGCTTTAAAGTAAGTATGGGACAGGGCAGTACCAAGCATCCGCTACCATGACGATACCTGATCATACATCTGAGCACAGTAGCATAAACTCGAAAATCCATCCATCTCATCCAAGTAATAAAAAGAACCCTAAATTTGCGCATCATAAAACCAGTCCAATTATATGAATGGCCCCCAGCCAGCTGAGAGAATTGAGATGAATCTACGATAACAAGACCAAGCCCGATAGTGCTTGAGTGGATGCAACAGAAACAAAACAGACCAACTACCGTAACCAACCCGGCTCACCCCTCTCGTTCGTCGAAGCCCAACCAACCACCAGGGCAAGGCAAGGCAAGGCGGGACACCCATCGCGAACTACGCACCAAAGCGAATCAAAGGTTCTCCGCCAACAGTCATGAAACAAATAATGTTGGAAGAAAAAAAAGGGTATCGTATCATGCTCATATCATATCTACAATCCACACAAGTACATTTCCCAAGCAACCCAAAACCATCTACAAAGCAGCAAGCGAGTGACGCCGTCTTAATGAACCGCCCAACACCCGAGGAGAGGGAAAAAAAGCGATAGCAAACAAACAGCCACCAGCCAAACGAAAGAAATTTGCCCTTTGTAAAACAAAAAAAAACCTGTACCGTACGATGGATATAAAGTGATGAAAATGAAGATGAATCTCTGGAGGAAAACAGAAGAATAAATATACTAAAGAATATAAAAAGTTACAATGATGTCAAAGAATTAGCTCCCATGTTTCCTCCAGAAGAAAAAAAAGAAAAAGAGAAAGCCATGTGCGGCGCCCAGCGCAATGAAAATTTTGCCCGGCCCATTCTTTAAAAAAGGAAAAGCGAAAAACTCCCGCTTTGATCTGGCCCAGTTCATCATAAACATCGTAGTAAAAATGATAAAAAAGAACGCCGGTATTCCCAATAAAAGCACAGGCAATAGAAAGCAGGCTCAAACCCCAACGAATGAAAAATGTGGCACAATCGAAAACAAAACGGTGGAAAAGAAACAAAAACGCCAAAATGCTAGATACATACATTCGAACCCCGTGACCCAGCCGTGACAAAAGAAAATGACAAACGAGAAAGAAATAGTAAAACAGGGAGAAGAAACTTAGATCAAGAGGAAATCCCATGAGTGTCCCTCCATCACATCGCGCCATCCACCTTCCCATCCGCTCCCCCTCTTTCCCCAAAGGATGTCCAAGATCCTGGCCATGCGTCCGAAACTTCCACAGGCCCCAGCTTCTCCCAATGCTAAACACCTGCTCTTGAAAAATCTCATAAAGAGCGAGCCCGGGGTGGCAACGGAGCCACCAATAAGGTACACCCAGACGAGGGAACGGTCAAATCCGTCGGGTCCTGCGGGAATCGATTCAAGGCAATGTGTGAGTTTGTTCAGGAGCTCAATGACCTGTGGCTGGTGGCGATCAAAGCCAGGCACGAGCGAGCAAAGATAAATGCGGGCGGCGAAGCGGAATGCGTCAGTGGTGGTATTGGTTAGTTGTCTAGTATCGATCTGACCATTTGCTGTAATGACAGGTGCTGTTGGTACCGGCTGGTCAAGAGATGACTCAGTAAGATCGATCTGGTGGGCGAGAGACTTGACATGATCGCAAAGGTCAATATCCGAAAGCATTCCGTCATTCTTTAAGGCTTCCAAGCAGGCAATCTCAGAGATAAGATACATGACCCTGTCGTCGCATCCCATGAGTTCCCGCAGTCCACTGATTCCATTGCTGAGATGCTTTTCACGGTAGGTGTCTGCGAATTGGGGTGCGCGGCCAAGCATGGTCGCACCAAGGATATCGATCCATGCAGTAAGGGTCATGCTAACTGATAGGGGGGAGTGGTTGCTCTGAGAAATGTGTTGAAGGCATTGGGTGAGATCCATCTTGTTGACTAGGCTTGTAACAGCCTGGAAGTGTTGGTGCCATGGGATATCCGGGAGGTTGTCATCAGGGGAGCCAACGGAGCACTACCCGAAAGCGTTAGTAAAGATTTCAGGAGCAAAAGATTTTCAGATATTATTCTTACCTGGAAGAGAACCATCCCAAGAGTCGCCTCAAGGATTTGTAGATGGTCTTGATCCCGTGCCAACGCATCGCAGAGCCCTGAAATGGTGGCATATCTATGCCGCGTAATGCTCTGATCAGTCCATTCGTCCTGAAGCCCTTGAGTGACCTTAAGATGAAGAGCAGCGATGCTCAAGCAGCAGTGGCGGTAGCATTCGTTTGAGGCCAAAGCAGGGAGGACCACATCTCGCTTGGCATCCAAATTCAGATCAAGGATGGGGAAGATGATTGGAAGAACATTCTCTACAAAGTGGTTAAGGAGGTGTCTGTCGCTCTCGTCAACCTGGATGTAGGGCATTGGCGCCTCGGGCTGACCATAGCTGTAGTCGAAAAGGCCAAAGTCGGCGGTGGCAGGAAGACTCTCCTCGGTGCTAGTGCAAGAAGCTGGGTGCTGTACGTGTCCATTCAAAGTCTCGAACTGAGCAAGCCCCTCTGTTGGAACCATGACGTTGGCAGCCGAGTCCCGTCTCATGTGGTGGCTGCTGGTGTATGAGGCGGTGCTGGTGGATGCTCTTCGCATGGGCATGGGGAACGAGTTCACATAGGTCTGCTTCTCTGTCATGATGTCGACCTCAAAGGGAGGAAATGGATGGTATGGGTGGTGGATGTGTCCGTGGTGGATCTCTGGGTTCACAAGTTCATTGTAGTTCTCCATCTCCTCCTCGAGTGAGAAACCAGACTCCATTGAGAGCGAGCGTCTTCGAGCAATAGTGTCTGAAAGAGTATCGGAGGTTGGTAAAGATCGTGAAAGTTCGGGGGGGGAATCCGCACTAATTGGTGAGATCTGGGCGACCTTCTCGGACAGCTTTGTCCTCTTGATCAACATCTTGATATTCTCCTTCTGCCTTTTGCGCTGGTCGACATTTCCCCACCAGATGGGACGCTTGTATTCACAGCTCAACCCAAGATGCTTGCACGCTTTGCAGAGAGGCTTCCCCTCATCACACTTCTTCCGGCGAAGACGGCAAGTAAAGCAACCTATTGCAAAATCGTATCCGTCAGTAAAAGAACAAGGGATAGCGTCATCCCCGAGAAGTGCTTTACCTGTGCGTGAGCGACGGTGAGTCTTGTTTCCAGTCTTTGGTGCCTTTGGCTGCATCGTGACTGTCGTCAGAGGAGACGAATATGAAGTGATGGACGAAATTTTGGCGGTTGGGTGTCGCAAGCGACTGTTCAACTAGAAAGCTGTAGTATGGTGATGTGAAGGAGGAGGAAGGGAGGAAAGCACGGTGTGATATGATGATGATGTTGATTGATGCAGAATTACTTTTTTCGTCAACCTGTGGAATGGTTTGCAGAGAGATGGATGGATTGATGGATTGAAGCAAACAGTTGAGTAGGGCTGTGATTGATCGAACTCCTGTTGCCAAAGGGGGTGGGCGATGGGTTCGATTTGTAGAAGTGTCGTGGTAGGCGTGGGTATTTGGGCTTTGTGTGGTGGATAGGGAGAGCTCATCATCAGCGGGGAGGGGCGGCGGGCATTATGTATGCACGAGGAGAAGCTCTTAGTCTGTCGAGTTTGTTGTTTGGAGTACCAAGGCCTGCTCTGCCCATCCTTCTTCATCCCTCCTCCACCCATTCACCTGCATGCTTTGCCTTTCGCCCCCCCTCTTCTTCCACTCCCAGAATTCACTCCCACCTCACTTTTCGGGATGACCAGGGATTAGGTCAGGGGGGGGGGGGAGGTGGGTGTGTGGGTGGTAGTGGTGGTGGAAGTGGAGGGCAGGTTGAGTGAGGACAGGGGTTGAGGCGAAAAAAGAAAAGGAGCGAAAATTAGGGTGCAGGGTGGTGGTGGTGTTGTTTCAATGCTGTCCACCACAACTGCTGGGGAATCAAAGCAGAGGGTTGTCTGGTTGCAGAACCGTTTGCTACCCAAAAAAGAATCAACCCTCACTTTAGTCCTGGTGCCTCAAAAAAAACAAAAAAACAAAAAAAACACAAATTTGCAATAACCCTCAACGGAGACAAATGAAGGAAAAAAAGTAATAATAAATCCGTGCCCAAAGGGTACAAGTCAAGACAGTCAGAGAAATACATTTCATTTCAACACTCAACTCGCCCACATTCACACTGTAGGTAGACACAACACTCACCCAACACTTCTCGTCTAATGTACAAGTACCAAAGATAGTAACGTTTAGTGTAATCCACGGTAGTAGTGTACCGCCCTCATTGAACTCACTCACTCACTCACTCACTCCTTCACTCACTCCTTCACCCCCTCATTCACCCCGACCCGTTCTCACTTACACACACCAAGGCACGCTCTGCACTGCACGCTCTGCATATCAACCCACGCGGGCAAAGAATAGAAATGGAACCCCGAATTGGATCTCCAAATATTGGTTACTTCTCAAACATCGATCTACTATCCCCCCCCCTCCTGCTTTCCTGCATCGGCAACCTAAAGGGCCGCCCGGAAAAGTAAAAATGACCATTGTAATGCTCTAATCTGAGGTACCCGTAGAAATTACACCCAGAATTTCATTGGCATTACGGTGAAATTTAATTATATCCTGAGATCGCTCATTCGCTGTGATACTATGATACCCAAGTAACCTTTCTCTCCCTTTTTCCGTTTTACTAGGGCTGTTCCTTGGTCGCCTGCTGCCTACTACTCGAGTACTGCCCCCTCCCATTCCCCTCAAACCAGATGCAATCCCCACAATACTCGACCACCGTATCTTCTCGCTTGCCTTGCAAGTACGGTACGATAGGTAGACCAACGAAAGGAAAAGGAAAAACAAAAGTACGCCCCCCCCCCCGCTCTCCACTATCATCACCTCCACTATCTCCCAATCAACCAATACCAGGTACGATAATGAGTCTGTAGAAATAATAAAATAAAAAAACTACTTGACCGACAGAGGGCAGGGCCCCCCGCCCGCTAACGGTCACGAACTACGGTAAAAGCAAATTATTATTTTTACGATAACCCTGTTACGAGCTGTGATTTGGTTGATTGAGTGAGTGGGGTGTTGCACATCCTTCTCCTCTCCTTCTCTCCCATCCTCTCGTCCCCTCCACTCGAGGCAACCGGCAATTTCGATAAAATGGACCTATTGCGTGCACGTGGCAGAAGGCGGTGATGAGTGCTCGACGAATCAGCACTCGAGTACGAAATAGAAGGTACCCAAGCATGAAATGTGGGAAAGAGGAGGAGGAGGAGGAGTAGGAGGAGAAGGAGGGAAAAACGGAGCTGGGAGGAGGGATTGGGTTACTCGAGTACGGTACCGGTACATGATGGTTTTGCTTTTTGCCCCCCCCCCCCTCTATTTCCTATCCTAGTTTCTTTTCTTTTTTGGGCCTCTCTTGTTATTTTTGCCATAAGCCGCTTCCCATTCCTGTCCACACACAGATTGCATGGGTTTCCAGGGTCGGAAGTGATCTACCCTACCGAACCGTACAAGTCGAGCAGAGCACGAGTTAAGCGTTGCCTTTCCGAGCCAGCCCCAACAGGGATCCTTCGAGTGCATGATGCAACTTGAAGCGAAGTTCCTATCCACCATCACCAATGGCCTCCGATTATTCACCCCAGTAGGGTACTTACTACCGCATCTATTCTCCCGCACGGTCCATACACTGGTGTACTGTACGGTTACTGCGCTTCTGTATCTGTAGGCGGTGGACCACGCAGTCCCATATCTACTAGTACTTTATCCGCACTCTGACGTCCTTCGCGTGTGTCGGAACATCGTGCAAGTTCCCGGCTGGATCGAAAGGATACAAGAATATCATACATTGGTAGGGGGAAACCGGGGACCCGTCTCAAGGAGTTTGATGTCGAAGAGCCCCCCCCCTTCGTTGGCTCTTCCCAGAGGCTCTGCTCGCGTTGGTGATTCATATTCCTCGACTCCGAAAAAAGAAACACTCTTTTCTTTTTTCATCCTCCATCTAGAAACCCCAACGGTGAGCCGATACTTCTTCTATACCTGAAAGTTGGAGTAGCCTTGTATCGTCATCACCATCCTTGATTCATTCATCATCGCAACCAAACTCGCATCGGATTTGACACTCCCGTACCTCTCTTCTGACGATCGGACGCCCGGCCCTCCTGCCCACCCCCATCCCTTGCTTGTGGGAAAAACAAAATATGAAGATTATGAGGCTTCAAACGCACGTGGATGCGGCTTTTACGGAGGTACAGGGCATAAGTTTTGTAGGTTCCACAAGCGAGGTTTGCTGCCCTCACCCCGTGTGTAACCTACAGAACTTATGCCCTGTACCTCCGTAAGGAGGATGAGATTCTGTTCCCGTTTTGATATTGAGCTTCAGTTTGCGTCTGCGGCTGCATGAAGGAACACGCCGGCCCGTTTCAAAAGAGCCTTTTATTTTTGTACTCGTACTATCATTACCCTCATTACCACGAAAGTGGGTAGGACGAAAGGGCACCCAAAGCAATCGATATGGTAATCACCACCATCGTCATCATCATTACGACCGTAATCATCTATATTCTAGGCGCAAAAGCCACAAAGGCATGGAACCTGTGATAGGCTCCTTCATAGACTATCATCACGCTTACAAAACTGCTCTAGCTCAGGGAACCCCGTAAACCCGTAGACCTCGCACAAACGGTGCTACACACTAGCATCGCCTCCTCACAGGGTACGGTAAAGAATCAAAGTTAAGTATAATCCAAACAAATCTGAAGCGCGCAAGGCGAAGAATACTTCGAAAAACGATCCTGAAACACACCATGGCTAAAGAATAGAATGATCAACAGCACAGGGCCATCCCCAGGGTGCGCCGCGAAACCCTCGTCAACGGAAGCGATCATGACAAGATTCGTTCGCTTGTCGTTCAGCACTCCGCTATGCACGTAACATTTTCGTTAACGGGTGCAGTGCGGTAAGGCTAAAGATGCGTTGTGTGAGTGCAAAATAGAAACAACCAACAGCACGAGCACCGCGATCCCATCAGATATCGCCAAGGGATGCGGCGAAGGACAGGGGGGAAATGTGGTGTGAGTGTGGATGGTGATTGGCAAAAGGTAAAAAAAGGAAGGGGGGGGAAAGAAAAAAATGTGTGAACCCCTGTCAGCCGTCTATACTTAACACCTCTCAAGGGAGGGGAGCGATAATTATGGTTATTTTTGTTCACGAAAAAGCACACGGGCCACACCCTTTCTACATCGGGTTGCGGGGAAGGGTTTTAATAGACCGCATAAGGGAAGGACCCGGACGTTGGGGACATAATAATATCCGTTTTAAAAAAACATTAGTGCTAAATATATCACTTCAGCCAAAAGTGGTAAACCCCTATGACACAAATATGCCCGCATACGTCCGATTTAACGGTACTTTGTTACTATTTATTTTTAACTCTGGTAAAAATACATCCTAATGTGGCAACACGAGGAAACACTCAAATTAACCATGTGTCCAAACATGGAGATAGTATCCAACTTCGAAAGCTAATTGTGCTTCTTGTGGGAATGGCTGGTATTTTTTTATTTTTTTCTTCACCTCCCAGTACGGCAGGGTCTTACCTTTTCACCCGTGCTCCCTCTTCCTTCTTGGCAGAGTCCCCCACGCCGGCTGCTTGCTCGCTCGCTCACCCGCTAACTTAGCTCACCAGAGAGAGAGGCTTCTCTCGGATCGGATCTACCGAGCGACCCGCTGTGTCGCCGAAGTGTAAAGTTTAGCCTGCCGACACTGGCCACGAGGGGTGTGGACCGCACGGGCTGATGCGAGCGGGAGCGAAACTCTCTTACCGTCCCGTACTTAGCGAGCCGATCCAGCCCCAAAAACCTTTCTCCGTCCCCCTTTCAACCTCCCGGCAGAGGGCTGGCCGGGGGAAACATTTTCTCTATAATACTCCTGCTGTGTGAAGGGGAAAGGAAGCCCACAGCACCCATCCATTCCATGGCCAAAAGCCACCTACCTCAGGGCCCTCAATCATTATTATCTCTCCGCATCGAAAAATATACATAATATTAACTCATATAATTAATCCCCAGATCACTCATCTTACCCAGCGGTGAGATTCCACAGCATTTCGTTTTATTAAACTTTTACTCCATTTTACCATTCGCTTGGGTCGGGCTTACATACATACACACACGTACATACAGACACATACATACACACGCATCTACCATCGAACTTGACTTGACCGAGTTATCGCTCAATCTCACTCTCTTGGAGAGGCCTGGCAGAGACAAAGAGGGAAATTAATCATGCTTTTGCCAGACCAATTGCCAGATTCTCGGGACTTGGTTGGTGTTTCCTCAAGTCTCGGACGTTTTTTTAATCAGCCATTCATCAGGCCATAAGAGTGGACACCCATAGCGCATTAGTCATTGGTGCGAAGGGAGAGGTAAAAGGCAGTCTTCGTAGGCAGATAATTATGTGTGTGGGGTGTCTTCCCCCACACCTCTTTTTCTCTTTTTTCTTTTTCCGTTTTTTTGTTTCGTCCCCCCACACTTTCCGCTCCCCTATGATATGTGCTCGGATATGTCTATAAAAATCAGAGGATGCAACCCCTTGTCTCCCATTAAGTTGAGATCTGTATAGGATCAGCAGAAAATAGTTTTCCGATTTTTTTACTACGGTACGGTACTGACATACCCGGGCAGCTCAACCCCTGTCGTGACCGACGTTACCATGATGAGAAATCTTACCAAGCAGATCATACCCTATATACCGGTACATCCCGTACCAAATACCTACAGATGCTCACCTCTGCGAGTGTTCCCTCCTGTTCCCACTACTACTACCACCACCACTACATACCACCGCACAGGATACCCGCATACTCGAGCGCATACTCGTGCATCCAACCTCCTCCTCCTCCATGCGCTCCTAAAATGGCAGCTCTGCCTACATAATCTATCGTACATAATGAACACGAATGTTTCTTTCGCTTCTTTCAGCCTCAACACCACTGTACCCTGACCTGCCTCTGCAGGACTTGTGCTACGGAACATGGAATAATTGGAATAGCAACCACCCTCTCATGCGTGTATGATTGTACTGCATGCCATAACATGCAGGTGCCAGAAATGGTTCTATTATTATTATTATTA
>Ga0307510_10009702_pt1 | contig 11457 bp, 8 predicted proteins | sample 12_EM_MG_FD_207224 | JGI IMG/M metagenome (GOLD analysis project Ga0307510, IMG submission 207224) | Populus trichocarpa ectomycorrhiza microbial communities from riparian zone in the Pacific Northwest, United States - 12_EM | ecosystem: Host-associated > Plants > Roots > Unclassified | place... | reverse complement strand
GAACCCAAATCATCAATAAAAATAATCCTCCACTAAACCAAGTAAAAAAATAAACATTTAAAACAATACCTAAAATTCAAAAAACAATCTTCCTATATTACCAACATGCAAAAATTAACAAAACCCAAAAAAACCTAAATCACATAAACCAAATAGCAAATAAATTACCTTCAAATCGGGTAAAAACCATAACCCAAACTTAGGATTTAACAATGCCAAGTCCTTAGTTTATTAAATGAAGAAGAAGAAATCAAACTTGAGATGGGTAGAAAAGAGGTATTGTCAACGTGGGATGTGTGAGTGGGGTAGGGGTAAGATAGTTATTGTTGTTGTTTTAATGATGATGAATAAGAAAAAGAAGAAGAAAAAGAAATAGGAAGATGAGAGGAACTCTTGAGTTTTAATTCATTTTAAAAACATCAATGAAAATTCATTTAGTAATTTAAAAATATTAAAAATATCAATGTAATTGTCGACAAAATATTTTTATTTTTTATTCCGTTTATTTGTTCCCATAAAAAATTACTGAAGAAAATCTTTCATCGTAATTTCCATAAGTAAATAATTATGAAACATCTTTTGTCATGTTTTTGTTATTAGTGTATGCCCACATCTATTTGTTTTTGTTACTATTCTTCAATTTTTTAGTGGTGTATGCTCACGTCTATGAGCAAGTTGGTTTGTTTTTGCAAGTATAAATACTTCATGAAAATGTCCGGCAAGGGAGGACACAAAAAAAGAAATAGATAGACTCCTACAAGGAGAAAACATTCTCATGTGTGGAAAGGTCCAGAATCCATCAAGGTTTTCAGCAAGGAAGGAAGATGATAAAAACTCTTGCTTAAAATTATTCATGCGTGCATGCCATATAAAAAGGAGAAAAGAAGAGAAAAATCTTTTGAGAGACTACGACCGTGTCTTCATCACAAACTTGGAAATTAATTATCATCTTTATAAATTTAAGAACTCGAGGTCAGTCGGATCACGTTGTAGGTGAAGTGTTGAACAATCAAACTGTGAATTTAAAGGACGAAGGTAGAGTATACGAAGGTGGAAGTTTCTGACTCAAAATAAACTTTATGTATGTTACAATCCATACAAAAAATACCAAAATCTATTCAAAAGATACTCCAAAAAAAGAAAAAGAAAAAGAAAACAAAACTGTAGTGAATTGAGGTGGTGGGGCTGCGACCTCAGTACGTGGTCCTTTCTTTTATAGCTGTGTGATATTTGTCAGTGAAGGTAAGGCCCCCATGCAGATGTCCCTTTTTCACTCTTTTTTCTTTTTCCCGACCCCAGATATATGTGGACTGTTTCATGTTTATTTTATTGGACACATGTAATATTTAATCAATCTTTGGACATGTTGTTGCCTCTCTTTTCATCATAACTTTTGGGTGTTAATGAGGGTTGCTTGCAGCAGCAGATTTAAAATAAAAATAAATAAATTTTCATAAAAAAAAAACATGTTGAACCTCATCCACGAATATTAGATATGCGTTTACAATCTCCACGTCTCGTGATGCTGTCAGACAAAATCTCCCATATTATAGTAGATCCAACTCTGTTTTGTGTGGTGTGGCTTCAAAGATTTTAGCTCAGCCCCACGTTTACAAAAGTTTATTGGCAAAATCTAAATTAGACCAACCATATTAGCTCGATGTGTGAATGCAGATTAGAGATGCATCCCATTATCTATGAAAGCTCTTCAGAATACTTTTAAAAATGATACAGAAAGGGAGAGCATTCCCGCACCCAATTACAGCACAGGAGCAAGCTCTTACTGGTTCCAACTTCCAAGCCTTAACCCCAAGGATGGGTCGACGGTCAGCTTGACTTGCTAGCAATTGAATTTTATGTTTTGAAAAATTGATTTGATGCCTAATAACCAACCAATGGTATGCCCCGCAGTGTTTGTCAGGCTAAGCATATATTTCCACGAAAAAAACATAACAATCACTACGCTCGCAATGATCACCACTTAAAAATGATACAGAAAGGGATAGCATTCCCGCACCCAAGGGCAGAGGGCATGTTAAAGGATACATGTAAAGATTTTATCAATATTTTTTAACTAGTTTTATATAAAAGTAAATTTATAATTCATAATTGAGTTGTTAAAAAATTTTAAAAATTTACGTGGAGCCTTTTAATATGATGCTTTACCTTTGGTTAAAATTTCAGAATTTTTGGAGAAATTCAGAGATTTAATGAAAAATCACAATTTAACTAGTTTTAACTTATTGGACGTAATTTTCAATACGACCATCAGATTGAGCTAAAGTTTTACGAGGGATCTTAAAATATATAGAATAAAATCTGGTTAAAATTTTAGGATGAACAGAGTTTTATTTGCCATTAAAAAATAAAACAAATCAACTCTTTTTTTTTTTCATATGTTGCCGACCGGTCAAAAGTAGAATAAAAAAAAAAACCAAAAGAAAAGGTGTGAGAGAAAGAGAGAAAAGTAAGGGAAAATTAAATATAAAAAAAAATTCAAGAAAAAAAAAAAAGAAAAGTGAGAGAATAACCTTGTAAACTTACAAAGTCCAACTTATAAAACACTAATATAAGGAAGAATCAAGTGAAGGAATGAGGAATTGAGAGAGGAAAAAAATTTAATTACTTTCTTTTCCAGTTGACATGAGATTGTTATTTTATCTCGGTTGAGGGGTTGTTACAATATTGATTCAGATTCGATTATAGATGAATTATATTCTACAAAACATCGAAGGATGTAACAATTTATTTTTACTTTCACTTCAATTTTATGTACTTTCAAATTTATTTTTTAATATTTTGGGTAGTGTATTTGAATTAAAACTTTACTGTTAACTTTAAAAATTTATGTACATGAGTTAATAATTGATTTAAAAAAAAGTTATATATTTAATTAATAACTCAGGACAAAAAAAATTCCTGACTCCGCCTGACCCACACCCATTTACAGCACAGGAGCAAGCTCTTACTGGTTCCAAATTCCAAGCCTTAACCCCAGGGATGGGTCGACGGTCAGCTTGACTTGCTAGCAATTGAATACTATGTTTTGAAAAATTGATCAGGTCGTCTGTATCCTAATAACCACCCAGTGGGATGCCCCGCAGTGTTTATCGAAAGTCAATTTTATTCTAGGATTGACTTGCTAGCAATTGCTAAGCATACCTTTCCACGAAAACAAAATCAATGTGCAGTCAATTTATTAGTATTGGGATGACAGGTGGGCAGTTTTTTTTATGAACGAAGGCTGGTAGCTAGGTGGTTAGTGCAGAATCCCCACCACCACCATCTCCATCTCTGGTATATTAATTTGTAGTAGCTAGGTGGTTAGTGCAGAATTCTGGTATATTAATTTGTCCTGGCTCAGAGATACTTTTCATTGTTGAAGCCTGAAGAAGATGTCCAATCCTAAACATGTTTTCCTACAATATCTTGGTCCTGTTGGCTACATCACGGAAACAAGAGCACTGCAAGAGTAAAATACTCATCAATGACATCAACTTGCAAGCGACAGCCGCGACTGCCACATCCAACTATCCATGATACCAAATTTTATTCTAGGATTTGTTGGAATTATATATTTTGGAGATTTATAGTTCACCTTTCCAGGTGTTTTTTTAGTAATGGTCTATTTACTTAATTCATTAGGATTTATGCTAAATATCCTTGATTATAATAAATATGAAGAATTATGGACTACATGCATGTTTTGGTTATTTAAATGATGCAAGCTTGAAACCTTTTCTTATAGGGTTAGGTTTGTTTATCTAGGATTTGTTGATTAGGAAAGAATTAGCTTGACTAAGATTGTGTGCTTTATGTTAAACTTGGATTAATTTTTTTGTTTTAAAAGAAAAAAAATCAACAAAATCATTTATTTTTAAGGATTAACGTGCGTCAAATTTATCGACGAGTTTTCTATTCATAGGAACCAATATTATTTTTAAAAATAAATCATGAATAAGCTTAGAAATATATCTAAGTAATTAATGGCATGTATAGAATAAATTTATGAGAAAACACATAGTAAAATAATATTTTTTTTCATTTGAAAAGATATTGTAAAGGTGACATTTATCTTCTCTTTAGCATAATTAACTAACTTAGTAGCTGAATCTTTGAGACCGGTGTCAATTTTAGAATTTTTAGTTTTTTTTTTAATTATATCATATATTCATTGTGATGTGATAACTATGTTAATGTACGAAACCGGGTTAGGTTTAAAAACATTGTAGAATAGATCCCATGAAAACATATAACATTACTTTATATAATATTACATGTGATGGAAACAGGTACTAGAGCAGGCATAAAAGAAAGTAAAAATAACCATCATAATATTTCATTACTAATTATTTGTCCATTGCATAGAGAAATAACATAATATTAATGGGTAGAGATAACATATATAGTAGTGGATAATATATATATAATTTGCAATATCATAGAGGTGATATGCAATATCTAAACCCTTTCAGGCATATATAATTAAGGCAAGGCTAGCAACATAAGACAGCTAAATATCCATTAGAATTTTAATGGAGTCTTGATGACCAGAGGTTTGAACCCATGTTGGATACTTGCTTGCCAAACTTTGTCAATGTCAGCCATGGTAGAACCGCATTCATGCTCGTCCCATCCTTCCAAGGCATGCACTATTCCAGCCACACGCCATGCGCTCATCACTCTTCTAGGCAGCCAATTCTGTCATCAAGTATTTTGCAATACAAATTAATTATCTTTCCTAAATTAAGAAAATAATGCAAATAGTACTTTAATTTTCTGCAATATTTGACTAATTAATTACCTCGCAAGAGTCCACATTTTCAAGAGATGCAGGGGCTGCCATTACTGGTATGCTGTGATAGAAGCAATCCTTGCGCAATTTCTTTGGGGGAAATTGCGAGAAGGGAATAAATAATGTTCCTTCTGCTGCTTTTTTTTGGTCCTCTTCTTTCAATCCATCCCCAACTAACCACGTCTACACAACAAAGTTTATTATGATATTAGAAATGTCAATATATATACTACTTAAATAATTTAAGTTGTAATTTTATTTTATTTTTGACAAAAAAAAATTAATTTCTAATTCCTTGGTAGCTAAAGAAAGCATATATGTAGGTATAGCGTACCTTTATTGAATAACTCTTTGAAAGAATCAGATTGTTCTGATCAGATGTGATGCCGAAGGATTTTTTAAGCTTCTGGTAATCATCCTCACATGGAACAACTACCTAAAAAATCAATGAAAATTATCGTAATAATTAGGAATTATAAATTAAAACATGACCATAAATTAAATTTGCCTATACAATCAATTTAAATAAATTACTGTCAAATTGAAGCAAGTGACAAACTGTGCCTATTTGCCTAGTAGACAACAACAATACCTGGATTCCCCTCTGGCAGAGATTTAAAGCAACAGCATAGGCAACCTTAGAGAGATTGCCTCTATGAAGCACTTGTGTTGTTCCTTTAGGTATGCTATTCAGCACTGCAGCAACGGCTAGACTGCTTCCATCCACCACCTTCGTTTTGAGCCTGGGATGCCTTTGCACATAAAGTTCACCATACCTATTAAGCTCCTCTCCCTGCATAATTTATGTTTGAACATGATGAAGATATAATTAATAATTTATGGTATCCATGAAATATGGGAAATTGAAAAGAAAAAAAAAAAACCCTATAAACTCAACTACGTTGCATCTAGTAATGGCCGTTCTAAAGTAACCACCACTGTTTTTTTTTCCCTAGAAATGCATTATATTGAAGTGCTTGCCTGATTCAAGAGACCGAGACTTAACACTTTAACACCTTTTTCCTCAGCTTCAAGTACAGCTTCTTCAATCAAGGTATTTATGGATACTTTTTGCCATCGCAAGTTGTACTGCCAAAAATTAGATAAGCAAATTAAGGAGAACAGATTAAACTGAACGCCCTTGATTAATCAATGACAAAGAAATATCCTTCTTAATTACTTGAATATTGTATTTTGGTAAGGTCCACGTCTGTAATCTGAGTTTGTGGAAGCGATTCCTCTCGACAACAAAAGTGCGTCCATAAGTCCAAGTTAACATCATAGTCCACAAGGTCACCGGCCACATTAACCATAGATACCACTTCGATTCTTGAGGGTTGGAAGCCAAGCAGGCAAGTCCAAGCCGTAAATGATAGATGGAATCTGGTGTGGTAAGATGAGTTAGATGCACTACATCAGGGGCTTCCTCGGGTCTCTTGAGCGAATCTTCATAGAGGGTAACAGAAGACGTGTCCATTGTGCCATAGATGTAATCATAGATGGGCATGAATAGTGAGTAATTGGTTCTGAATTGAGTGTGGTGAAGAGAGTGGTACCTGCAGCCATATCAAGTGTTAAGTAGTTCATCATGGAGGGAGTAACTAGTTCTAAACTGGCTTTGGTGAAGAGAGTTGGAACTTGCAGCTGCATCAAATGTTAAACCATGCATTCGCGCTTATCAGATATTGTTTTGAACACTGATTAATAGACAACGCAATAATGCACTGTGAGTGAAAATATAGTGGAAAAGGTGAAATGTACGCGTCAAAGCTATTAAAATACAGTATAAAATCACAAAACGATACTATGGAATTATAATTAACAGAGTATTTTCCATAGACGACTGTATATTCTTTTCATCTTCTTTTTATGCAAAATTTGGTGAATCATTTTCCTGCCTTTTGTTCATAAGTATGGAAGAAATCCCATTAATAAAACGAAGAGGATACTGGTGAGAATTAATGATTGAAAATGCAAAAAATCAACTGAGATACATCTAGACTTACGATGGGGTGTACATGAGGTACTTGAGAGGGGGGAAAATGATGAAGAGCCATCTGGGAATGAGTTCAAAGTTGCAGTGACCCATGTTGTTCATCAAGTCGATGTAAGTGATATAACCAGCAAAGGATGTTAAAGAGGCTGTCCCCGTCACAATAGTCGTTATCAAAGGTATTGCGAATAGCATGGAGTAGGATATGTGCTCGGCGAATGGATGAATCACAGCTGCGATGCAGATTTCCAGAAAGAAAATGTCAAATAATTACACTTACTGTATATCATCATCATGTATTGCTAATAGTAATGGAGAATGGTATGCGTTCCCCTCAATCACACACAACATTTTTCTTCCGTTATTATAAAAATACTCGAACTTAAAACCTTCTATGAAAGGTCAATTAAACTAAGTTTATCAACGATCACACAAGATTATTAATAATTCAAATGCACACCATATATAAATGTGTGTCATTCTTCTTAAGGAGTACTTAAGAGATTAACTATTCACTTTGAAATTCTTAAATAACTTTTAAACTACCAACACCATATATACATGGGGGCCGGGGGTGTTTGGAGGGAGACTTACAAGTAATGGGCTCTGTGACAATGGAGGAATGGTGGTGGGAATGATAGCGAGAGTAGAGATAGTGGTGATGAAGAAGTCGATGAAGCCAATAATACAGAAATTCCACCGGACCCATATGAATCAGAGCTGTTAGAATTACACCATCTAACCTCCACATGGGGAGATGGCTAGCTCCTGGAATTATTTTGCTACCAACGTAGAATAAAATTCCATTGAACAATATTTGGTCATCCCTGCGGATATCCAACCAGAAAATCCAAGTATCAAAAAACTCACAAGCACTAGAGTGGAAATTAATGCATGAAATTATTGAAAAAGTATATATATATATATATTTGATTATACAAATACCAGTTGCTTTCTCTATCAACTTGATCAAATTCAATGCCTTTGTCAATAATCCTGTTATTTCCTTTGGCTGTTCTGTAACGGGACAGGCTGATCCATAACTGGTTGTGAAGCACTCTCCACAACAGAATTGGGAAAATGAGAAAGCTTGGGAGATCTTTTTCATCTTTAACCATGAAGGCGTAGATGTTGTGAATGACACAAGGAGCCAATATTACATGCTGCAATATTTAAACACACAAACAAAACACAGATATATATTATTGTTTTAGGGTTATGATATATTAACGTTGTTTGCACGAAAACGAGTTACTCTACGTGTGATATCAGATAACGAGAAGAAAAGGAGCGAGAGAGAGAGATGGGAGGGATTTCCATATGACCTTAAAGCTTCCAAGAGGTTTCCATGGCCAGTCTGTGAGAATTCCAGGCCGAGAAGCCATCACTTCACTGCTACTACTTGTCTTTGTTTCCTCGCTTGTAGGGAAGTCGTGTATATATAGACGATGAGTAATATATTTTCTTTAGCGTTAACGTTATAATTATTGATGAGTAATGTTTTTTTAATAACAGTACTGCCGCTCGATCAAGTTAGAGCTGAGTAAATTATAAATTAATCCTTTTAATTTTGGAAAATAAATTAATTAGTCATCTTCTTAAAAAAAAAACAAATTATTCAGTTTTTTTGATCTATTATATGTTATTTTCTAAATTATGTTTTAATAAATAAATAGATATTATGGAAAGATTGATGAGAAAATTAAGTAGATATTTTTGTAAATAAATTAATATGAAAGTAAGCATGATTAACAATGATAAGTGATTAAATAATTAAAATAGATTGGTCAACCATATTTGTAAAACGATACATGTTTCAATATACTAAACTCTCTTGCAGGGTATTCTTTGTCTTTTTACCATGGCTTTCTTTTTATTAATATCAAGTTACTCATGATGATTATTATATATAATCATATATTAAATATTATTAAAAAAAATTTAGTTTGTGCGTCGAGCTAATAAGCAGGCGTCATGTCATTTGGACAGTATATGTGAGGTCATACAGTTATCAAACACCACCTACTGCAGTAGTATTTGAATCATCTCAGCTTCCTCTCCTTGAAGAGGTGACACATGTTTCAAACGACCCTTCAGTTTGGCATCAATAGTCTTTTCATCCTTTTCTTTTTCTCTCTATCTTGATTTTCGCACTACCCCTTAAAAATCTTAAAACATCCCATTCAATTTGTATTATATTAAGATTTTGTTTTTTTTATTTTTATTACTATTTGTTTTATTTTGAATAACTTATAGAATTAGAATTCTTTTTCAATTTCATCCCCCTTCAATTTTTTAACCTTTCAAAATTGGTCATCATTCTTTTAATTGTTGTTTATTTTATTTGAGATAATTTTTAAAATTGATTTTTTTTCCATTTTATCCTCCTTGAGTTTTTTCCTATCAAATTTGATCCTCTTTCTTTTGATTGATATTTTTTACTTTGAAAGAAATTTTAAAATATTGATTTTTTTTTCAATTTCATCCTTGAACATTAAATTAATTGGGAATTGAGCTTTTCAGTTGAGCTCAGGTCTAGGATTTCATGGGCTGCAAGTTTTAGAGATTAGCCAAGGTTTAGAAGGCTTGCTCGGATTTGCTTGATTTTTTTTATTCATTTAGGCTTTTTTTTTAGTTTCATCCATTTATTCAATTTGAGATTAAGCTCCATTATTTTTATTTATTTTATTTTTTTAGAATTTTACACTAATTTTTAAAATGTACAGGTTATTTCAAGTCTTTTTTTATTTTTCGTTCTTTGTTGAATTTCTTTTGCTAATTTTTTAAATTGATAATTTTTTTATAATTTCATCTTTCAATATCTAGAATAAATTTTTTATAAAATTAGAATTCTTTTTCAATATTGTCCTTTTTGAATTTCTTAATCTTTCAAATTTGGTCCTCATTCTTTTGATTGTTATTATTTTTGTTTAAGATAATCTTTTAAATTAATTTTTCTTACAATTTCATCCTTATTAGGCTTTTTCTATCAAATTTGATCGCCATTCTTTTGGTTGCTATTTTTCTACTTTGACAAATTTTTCAAATTCATATTTGTTTTTCGATGTCATCCTTAAACATTAAATTAGTTAAAAATGGGGCTTCTTAATTGAGCCATAGTATGAGATTTCAATGTTGAATGATATTGTGAATTTCACTTTTGCTTCTTCCAAACATCATTTTGAGTTAAAATTGACTAAAAAATATGAAGTTCGAGAGTTGATAATAACCGGAGAACTTGAGAATGTTATAAAGGCAAATGAAGCTTCTATTTTACATGAACCTGAAACAACTAGTTAGGGTTCTTATTTTAGTTCAATAAGGAGTTTAATTGAGTTATTTGAAACAACAAGAACATTGCTATTAAAGATTGATGAAAATGGACCAAACTTTCAATTTCATACTAAGGCTTTCAAATATTGAATTGGCCTCTACCGACACCAGCACCGTCTCGTTGCCATTAAGCCTGAGCTGTTCACAGTTGTAGAGAAATTCCATTTGCGTGAGTAGTATTAATCAAGATAATAAATTTCAAACACCATCATCTTCTGGCGACCCTCGTCTGGTACAGCGGCTTAAGGAAAATAGGAAGCCAATGAGCTCAAGCAAATGGACATGTCCTTCAAACACGAGAGCACCTGCTATTGCCCGGTCATTTTACATGGTCCCACCTATGCTGGCGATTATTCAATTCTTACTTGTGAGTTTCGTGAACATTGTAGAATTGCTTACTCTCCTGTTGGCTTGAAATGATTAATTTTCTGGATGAGTATCTCATATGCATTAAATAAGTGGATTTCGTTAATCATTCTCATAAAACTAATAGTTGGTTTTTTGGTAAGTAAATTCCGTAAAATACTTATATAAAAATAGCATTATTTATTATAGAAATGTGATGTAAATGTCATTGGTTCAATTATGTTAATGGGTTCGTGAAAAACTCTAACAAGTTTTTATTTTTTATTTTTAATTACGAAGAACTAGAAAGTGAGAAGATTGGCCTTAAGTTGCATGTATATAAAATTATTATAAAAAGTGACATGAACATTTTTATACAGGATTTTTATTTTTTTAAAGTGAATTTTAAAAAATAATTAATAGGATATCACTGGTTATTTATTAAGCATAAAAAAATTTATTTTTGAAATCTTAAATTTATATTTATATGAAAAAAAATAAAGTTTAAAAAATTATACTATGTTTATTTAATCTTAAATTAAAAAAATTAGTGTTCACGTCAACGTAAACAATGCGAGTAAATATTAATTCACTGCCTGGTTTTTTGAAAAAAAATAAAGTTTAAAAAATTATACCGTGTTTATTTAATCTTAAATTAAAAATAAAAGATAAAGAGATCACATTAAGAGTTTTTAAGTAATTAGATTATGAAAACTATTTTTGTTTTCTGAACACATCAAGAGCACTGAAAAACTAATAATATTGCAACATTAAAGCATACGTTTCAGTATTTAGTATTGTAAAACTGGAAGTAATTATTAACAATTAATAATTAACGGCACTAATATGCGAGCAGGCCGTCGTTTCTCATTTTAATTATTTCATCAGAAATAACATGTGTCAATAAATGTGAGGGTGCTTTTTCTGCTAGCTGCGGCAAGGTTTGTTGACGACAGTGATTTTGTTTTCGTTTTTTTTTTTTTTTTTTTTT
>Ga0307510_10009701_pt1 | contig 11457 bp, 9 predicted proteins | sample 12_EM_MG_FD_207224 | JGI IMG/M metagenome (GOLD analysis project Ga0307510, IMG submission 207224) | Populus trichocarpa ectomycorrhiza microbial communities from riparian zone in the Pacific Northwest, United States - 12_EM | ecosystem: Host-associated > Plants > Roots > Unclassified | place... | reverse complement strand
AATACGCTGCACAGTCCAAACCGTTCGTCGCCCCGATGCTGAAGATGTCGGCCGGTCGCTGTATCGAGCGCTGCAACTCCGAGGCGCCCGCCTTCGCGCTTTTCCAACGCGGCGAGTCGCCCCGCGGCGCCGTGGGCGGCCGAGTGCGCGCCAGCGGCAGCCTTGTTCCCAGCCGCAGCCGTCGCACCGCGCCCTGCCGTGGCGCCAGCAGCCGTGCCGCCGCCGTTTGCCGCGCCACCTTCCAGCGCCGCTGACAGCGCAACTCGCCCACCGCACACTACCGCAGCCGCACCAACCAACAATCCACGTCGACTCACTTGATTATTCATGTCGCTTCCCTAATAGCCCACACACACGGCAGACCGTATGGCACTCCTGTGGCAGGACCATGGTGCAATTCGGGCAAAAAATGGCGGCCGCGGACCCTCCGCCGGACAAACACCCGCAGGGCGCGTCCACCGCGCTGCTCACGAGGTTCACCTCGCACAGCAGGCCGCCGCGCGCCGCACCGACGCGCACCAACCTAAAGCGCAGCGAACTCCCGCGCCTCTTCCCCCCAAGCAGGCGCGCGACTCAACGCCTCCGGCACATCCTCGGGACGCGCTACCACCTCCCACATCAGAGCGTGGCGCTCGTCCATGAAGTGCTCCGCGATAGCATGGTTGAGCACATCGAGCAGCGGGTCGAAGAATCCGCGCGTGTTGACCAGCAGGATGGGATTCAAATACAGCCCGAGTCGCTTCAACGTAATCGCTTCGAGCAACTCTTCGAGCGTCCCGGACCCACCGGGCAAAGCAATCGCAGCCTGGCTGCGAGTCAGCATCAGGTGTTTGCGGATACGCATGTCTTCAACGAGCTCCAGCTCGGATAGACCCACGTGCCCCCATTCCAAGTCGGCCATGAAGCGCGGCAGGATGCCCACGACACGGCCGCCTTTACTCAGGGCGCCATCAGCGAGCGCGCCCATCGATCCTCGGGCGCCGCCGCCGTAGACGATCCCGAGGCCGTGGCTCGCCAGAACCTCCCCCAACCTGAACGCCGCCTCTCGATACTCAGGATGCGACGACCGACTGGAAGCGCAATAAACGCACACGGCCCGGGACGGCCGTAAATCAGTGCTCCCGATGGTCATGCCGCCGCCCGCCGAGCGCCTGATCCTGCCTCGCGCAGACGCGATGTCTGGCTCGGCGGACGCTCGGCAAGCGAGGACTCGTTCCCGCTGACGGAGGCCCCACACCTGGACCCGGCCCTGAGAATGTTTCGGGCCGCGTTGACGTCCCGATCGTGCGACTCACCACAGTGCGCACACTCCCAATGCCTCACAGCAAGCTGCCTCAGACCGCTGGGACCACTGAGGGCTCCACAGCTAGAACAGGCTCGCGAGGTGTTTCTCTCGTTGACGACCTGGACGATTCTGCCGGCGCACTCGCCCTTGTACTGCAAGAATCGTTTGAGTATGCCCCAGCCGGAGTCCAGTACGGACTTCGCCATCCGTGTCTTCGCCAGCTTCAGGCTACTCACGTCGCCTACGACAATCTTCTGATACGTATTGATCATCTTGCGGCTGAACTGGTGGCAGGCATCCTGCCGACGGCGCCGGATCCGTCGATGCACCCGCTTGGCTTGCCGCACATGCCCTCGTCGTTGCAGGGCGCCGATCCGATGTTGCGCCTCCCGGTAGAACCGGATCGCTTCCAAGCGCTCCCCGTCGCTCGTCACCGCCGCATCCTTGATCCCCAGATCCACTCCCACAGACTCCTTCGGCGCGGCTGTCTGCTCAACGTTCACTTCCACGGGCAAACACAGCCACCAGTCCCCGACGGCATCCTGCGCAAAGCAGCCCTGCTTCCAGGTCACCCCGTCCAAGCGCTCACGCTCAAATACACGAAAGGTCTTCCCGCAGAAGCGCAGTGCTGTGCCCTTGCGCTTCAGGTTGGCCGCCTTGAACGGGATCCAGCCGAGGCTGCGGCGGGCTCCGCGACTGACCCGCCAGCGCAACTTCAGGCGCCGGGCCGCCACGCGCTTCTGCGCGTACTCCACGCAGATGCGCTGGATGGTGTTCGCACCGATGCGCTGGAAATACTCAGTCGCACCGGCCGTGAGGTTACACAGATCGTAGCCGGAGAGCCACTTGCGCTTGCGATCCGTACGGGTGGCCGTTGCGAAGGAGATCTGATTGCAGTAGTTAAACACAGCGTTCACTTCGACCGCGGCCGCGTTGAGCCATGCATGAGACTCCGGACGGACCTTGAATCGCAGGGTTCGCGTGAATGGGACTGACATGGGTCCATTGTCCAACTCATCGATCCTTCCGGCGATACCCAGAAACTACCCAAAACATCGAGAAATGCAGTATTCACTAGTGGGTCGTCAACATCCCGGTTAATTCGTCGAGCACCTCGCGAATCAATGCCGGTCCCTGATAAATCAAGCCGGTGTACAACTGCAGCAGATCGGCGCCGGCTTTGCGCGTAGCTGCGCCCAGCTCCGCCGAAACGATTCCGCCGACGCCGATGATGGGAAAATCGGCTCCCATTGCGGCTCGAAGCGAGCGCAACACTGTGACGCTGCGTGAGTGCAATGGCCGTCCACTGAGACCTCCGGTCTCAGTTGCAGCGGCGGACTTCAGTGGTTGAGGGCGCGAAATCGTAGTGTTGGTAGCCACGATGCCGTCCACCGGAAGTTCGCGCAGTTCCCGACTGACACTGGCTACGTGCTCATCGGTCAGATCTGGCGATAGCTTTACGAGCAGGGGAACGCGCTTGGAATGCACGGGCTGCAGTTGTTCCCGCAGATTCACCAGCTCGAGCAGCAAGGGCCGGAGCGCGCCAGGGTCTTGCAGGCCCCGCAGGCCGGGTGTGTTCGGCGACGACACGTTAATGGTTACGTAGTCGGCGACGCCGTAGACCGTGCGGAGGCAGCTCGCATAGTCGTCGACAGACTTCTCCAGGGGAGTGTCGAAGTTTTTGCCGATGTTGACTCCGAGGACGCCCGCGTAGCGGCGCGACTCGAGGCGCTGAGCGATGGCCGCAGCGCCTTCGTTGTTGAATCCGAGGCGGTTGATGAGCGCTTCATCGGGAACCAGGCGGAAGAGATTGGGCCGGGGATTGCCCGCCTGGGGGCGTGGCGTGACCGTGCCGACTTCAATGAAGCCGAAGCCCAATCGACCCAGTGGGTCGACGTCGTAGCCGTTCTTGTCGAAGCCGGCGGCCAGCCCAACACGGTTGGGGAAGCGCAGGCCCATGAGCTGAATCCCGGCGGGCCCGGCGGGCCCGGCGGCCCCGGCGGCCCCAGCGCCCGCGGACCCAACAGCGCCAGCGCCCACGGAACCAGTTGCCTCAGCACCCGCATCCAGATAAGGCGCCAGCGCATCGCGCGCAAACGCGTTCCGCATCCGCAACGCCGCCATCGCGACAGCTTGGGCGCGGTGCGGATCGAAACCGAACAACCAGGGCCGTATCAGCCCATACAACAACCGATCGACGCTACTCAGGTCTTCATCGCCTTTGCTGCGGCAAGATCAAACGGCAGCTTGCGCAGATGGATCCCCGTCGCCGCCCGCACCGCGTTGGCTACGGCCGGTGCGATCGGCGGCGTTCCCGGCTCACCTACGCCCGACGGCGCATTCGTGGACGGGACGATGTAAATCTCGATGACTCGCGGCATCTCGTTGATGCGCAACACCCGATACTGGTGGAAGTTGCTTTGATCCACCCGGCCATCCGTCAGCGAGATCTTGCCGTACAGGGCAGCGGACAGCCCATAGCCGATGCCACTTTGCATCTGGGCGCGGACAACGTCCGGAGTCACAGCGATTCCGCAGTCGACGGCCGTCACCACTCGATCCACTTTGACCGTGCCATCCGTCACAGTGATTTCAGCGACATGGGCGACGACGGAGCCAAACGATTCGTGGACCGCGATTCCGCGGCCACGGAAAGAGCCATTGGCGGCCTTGCCGGTCGGAAACGGCTTATCCCAGCCGGCCTTTTCGGCAGCCAGTTTCAACACCGCGGCACTGCGCGGATGCTTTTCCAACAAGGACAACCGATAGGCCACCGGATCCTTGCCCGCGGCAGCAGCCAGCTCATCAACAACCACTTCTTTCACGAAGGCCGTGTGCGTGTGCCCCACGGAGCGCCACCACAAAATCGGCACACCCACTTTGGCCTGCGTCCACGTCACATGGGCGTGCGGAACCTCGTATTGCTCGGTGGTGCCACCTTCGACTGAAGTCGGATCGACACCGTCCTTCATCATGCCTGCAAAGGGAGTGCCGGCCATGATCGATTGATTCACCACGTCCTGTTTGACAGCAACCAGCTTGCCGTCCTGGCTCAACCCCGCTTGCACGTGGTGATACGTCGCCGGACGATAGCGGCCGCCCGTGATGTCATCCTCCCGCGTCCAGATCAGCCTCACGGGATAATTGCCACCAGTGGCCTTTGCGATGGTGACCGCTTCCACGATGTAGTCAGACTCAACATTGGCGCGACGTCCGAACGTTCCGCCCGCGGCCAGCGTATTGATGGTCACCTGGTCCGGCCGCAGGCCCGCGGCCTGAGCGGCATTGGCCTGGTCAATCGTCTGGAACTGACAGCCCGCCCAGATTTCACACTTGCCGGGACTCAACTTTGCAACCGCCGTCAGCGGCTCCATGGGCGCATGCGCCAGGTACGGAAACTCGAACTCAAAATCGAGCACCTTGGCGGCTGTTTTCAAAGCCCCCGCGGCATCGCCTTTGTCATCAACCTTCACAGCGCTGGCCCCGCCACTCATCTGGCGATATTCCTTGAACAGCGCATCGGTCCCGCGCTTCTCCGCGCCGGACTCGTCCCAGGTCACTTTCAATGCCTCACGGCCTTTCTTCGCTGACCAGGTGTCGCGTGCGACAACAGCCACGCCGCGGGGAATCTGGACAACATCAACGACGCCGGGCACTGCCTTGGCCGCCGCTGAGTCAATGGACTGTACCTTTGCGCCAAAGCGCGGGGGCCGCAGCACCATGGCAGTCATCATGTCAGGCAGCATCACGTCAATCGCGAAAGTCTGCGTGCCCGTCGACTTCGAACGGCTGTCGAGTCGCGGCAAGCGCTTCTCGCTGCCAATGAGCTTGAACTGGCTGGGATCCTTGAGTTTGACGTCCTTGGGAATCGGCAGCTTGCCTGCCGCAGCCGCCAGCTCACCGAAAGTCGCCTTCTTCCCAGAGCTGTGCGAAACAACACCTTCACTGACAGTGATCTCGGAGGCAGGCACTTTCCAACGATTCGCCGCCGCCTGAACCAACATCGCGCGTGCGTATGCGCCCGCATGCCGCAACTGATCCCACGAGTTGGCCATCGACGTCGAGCCGCCGGTGCCCTGCACGTTCCCCTTCGGGCCAAACGCGAAGTTACCGTACGTCGGAACTTGTGCCGGCGAGCTCTCGGCCCGCATCTGGCTCCAGGACGCATCCAACTCTTCCGCTACCACGGCGGGCAAGCCGGTCCACACACCTTGCCCGGCCTCAACGTGTTTGCAGATGACGGTAACGGTGTTGTCCGGATCGATTCGCACAAACGGCGTCGAATAGTCGCCGGGCGTGCCCTCGACACCTAACACCGTGAGGCCGTTCTTCGCGACTGCCGGAACCGCTACGCCGAGCGTCAACCCGGAGCCGGCGATGGTCGTGAATTTGAGGAAGTCGCGCCGGCTGACATTGCGAACGAGCCGGGCCAACGGCGGCCACGCCGCCAGTGAGTCTTCTATGTTGGGTAGGTGCATGGAAGTCCCCTCAACTCTTGGCCGGCAGTGACTCGGCCGCCTTGTGTATCGCCGCGCGGATGCGCACATAGGTAGCGCACCGACAGATGTTTCCCGACATGGCCGCATCGATGTCCGCATCAGTCGGCCGGCCATTGGCCGCGAGCAACGCCGATGCGGACATGATCTGGCCGCTCTGGCAGTAACCACATTGCGGGACGTCGATGCCGACCCATGCATCCTGAATGGCCTTGCCCGCAGGTCCCGACAACCCTTCGATGGTCGTGACGGTTTTACCCGCTGCTGCCGAAACCGGGGTCACGCAGGACCGCGTCGGCTGACCGTCAATGTGCACGGTACAGGCTCCGCACAAGGCCATTCCGCACCCGAACTTGGTGCCCGTGAGCTTCAGGTGATCCCTAAGGGCCCACAACAGCGGCATCTCCGGATCGACATCCAGCTCCTGCGGCTGATTGTTCACTGTCAATTTGATTGCCATGAGGCGGGCTCCAGTGTCATCTCAATCGGGACCATTATCGCTTGTAGCGGTCGAACCAGGCCAGGATGGCACTGGCCTTGGCGGCAGACTGGGATGGTCGCGCCGCAAGTCCTCCGTGGGAAGCCCCTGGTACTTTTACCAGTGCCGTCGGTACGCCGCGAAGCTGAAGCGCGGCGTAATACTGCTCGGAATCGCTGACCGGCGTCCGATAATCCTCGCCACCGACCACAACCAGGGTCGGCGTGGTGACATTGCCCACCAGCGACAACGGGGAGTGCTTCCAGTAGGTCTCCGGATCCTCCCACGGCAGTTTGCCGAACCAGTATTTCGGGACATAGGTTGAGATATCCGTGGTCAATGCAAAGCTCCCCCAGTTGATCACCGGTTTTTGGGTCGCGGCCGCTTTGAAGCGGTGCGTTTTGCCCACGATCCATGCGGTCAACACGCCACCACCCGAACCACCCGTCACAAAGAGCTGGTCGGGATTGACTGAACCTTTGGCGACTGCGGCATCGACCGCGCTCATGAGGTCGTCGTAATCGTGGCTGGGGTAGTCGTGCAGAATGAAGTTGGCGAACTCTTCGCCATATGAAGTTGAGCCCCGGGGGTTGGTGTACAACACCATGTAACCCGCTGCGGCGTACAACTGGTCGTCCGTCGAAAAGACCGGGCCATAGCTCGCGTACGGACCACCGTGGATTTCGAGTATCAGCGGATACTTTTTGCCCGGGTCAAAGTTGGGAGGTGTGACCAGCCAGGCACCGATCGACCGCTTGTCCACTGACGAGCTGACCGCGAGAGGCTCTACTTTCCCCAACTTTCGGACGGCGAACAGGTCATCGTTGAGCCGGGTCAAACGGGTTACGCGACCACCGCGCGCGATCGCCAGATCCGACGGATGGTCGGGCGCTCCGCTGGTAAAGGCTACGATGCCATTGGAGGAAACAGTGAACTCCCCTCCACTGTAGGGACGATCCAACTGAGCGCCGGCCAACCCTTCGGCCAACTTCTGCAGATGGCCATCGAGTGTGAGACGCGCCACGCGCGTCACAGCCTCGTCGGTGTATTGAATAAACAGGCTGCGACCGTCGGACGCCCACTCGACGTTGTCGACGGACCGATCGAGGAAGTCGCTGATGGAGTGATCATTGCTCCCATCGCGATCCATCACATGTACCCGGACGTTCTGATAGCCGAGGAAGCGGTCATCGAAGGCGAGGTAAGCGATCTTCTTGCCATCCGGCGAAACGCGCGGCGACTTGTCAGGTCCAACCCGATGAGTCAGCGGGGTCACGACTCCATCTGCAACTGCAACCTGATAGATTTGTGTCGTGACGGAATCGCGTTGCCAGCCTTCCGCACGGTTGCCGCTCAGCAGGATATTTTTTCCATCGGGCGTCCACGCGACCGGACCTTCCTCGTTGAATGCGCCGAAGGTGAGCTGGCGTGGAAAGCCGCCTTCCGCGGAAACAACAAAGGCGTGCGTGTAGCCCGGCTTCAGATAGCCTTCGCCATCCGCGCGATACTTCACATCGGTGATGACCGTGAGCGGCTCGGCCCAGGTGGCACCTTCGGGCCGCGCAGGAGCCGATCCCAAGCTGGTCTTCTCATCCGCGCTCATCATGACGAACGCAATGGAGCGGCCATCCGGAGACCACTGCAGACCTTCCGGTGTCTCGGTGAGATCGGTGATGCGAGCAGCCTGCTCCGACTGCATCCAGCGAACAAACAACTGCGAGTGGCCACCCTCGCTTGCAACATAAGCGAGGCGTTTACCATCCGGCGACCAACGCGGCGAGGAACTGGAGCCCGGTCCGGTTCCCAACGGTGTCTGCACGCCCGTGTCGGCATCGACGAGCCAGATCGAGCGACGGGGTCGATCGGTCATGATGTCGTAGGACATCCGGACGTAGGCGATTACGTGGCCATCGGGGCGGATCTGCGGGTCAGTGACACATTGAAGGCTGAAGATATCTTTGCCTTCGAACGAGTGAGACGGTGAGTCGGCCGGTGTAGCACCCACGGTGCTGGCGACCGCAAGGGCCATTGCAGCGTAAATGAAGCGCATGAAAACTCCCTGAGGCTCGTAGCGAGCATGCGCCGCAGTATATTATTTTATTGGCGCGGCACTGGCCGCGCGGAGCCCGCCTAGGTCGCGGCCTCTGCCATCACCTGCCCAAAGCGCCGCTGCCGACTATGGTAGTAGTCGAGCGCTGTGTGGAAGCTCGCCGCATCGAAGTCAGGCCACATGCATTCGGCAAAATAAAGCTCCGCATACGCCGATTGCCACAACAGAAAATCACTGAGCCGCCGTTCCGCGCCCGTACGGATGAGCAGGTCGACAGCGCCAGCGGACGCCACCGAGTGGTCTACCTGGTCCAGCAACTCCTGAAACCGCGCCGCATCCACACTGGCTTCCATCCCGGCGAGGCGCGCCGCCTCGAGAATGCTGTGCTGGGCGGAATAGTCGACGGCAATGCGCAGGTGCATGCCCGCACAATCGGCGGTGAGCTGTTCGCTCTGCTCGATGGCGCGCACCAGGCTCGGAGTGAGGCGATCGCGGCGACCGATGAAGTTGATACGGATCGACTGTTCGATACAGCGTCGTGTTTCGGTCGTCAGATACCGGCGCAGCAGGCCCATCAGCGCTGTGACTTCAGCGCCTGGCCGCCGCCAGTTGTCCGACGAGAACGCATAGAGAGTGAGAACGCGGACGCGCGCGCGGGCAGCGGTTTCGACGATCTCACTGACAGCCCTGGCACCTTCAACATGACCGGCCGTGCGTGGCAAGCCGCGCCGCTGAGCCCAGCGGCCGTTGCCGTCCATGATGATGCCGACGTGCGGATTTTGCATTGACAATTACTTTATTCTACAGAGTTAATGATGGCACGTAGCGAGCGGGCAGCCATTATTCAGATCCTGCGCGTCGCCTTGATGACAGCCTCGATGTGCTCGAGGTAGCGATGCAGTGCTTTGCGGCCCACCTGGGTGAGACGATATTCGGATTTCGGGCGGCGGCCCTCGAACGACTTGGAACAGTCGATGTAGCCGGCCTCTTCCAGCTTGCGGGCATGGGCGCTCAGGTTGCCATCACTCACCTTGAACAGCGCCTTCAGCTCATTGAATGTGAGCTGCTCATTGACGGCCAGGGCACTCATGATGCCCAGCCGCACACGCTCATACACCAGCCGGTCGAACCGGGCGTCCGCGGCGGTGTTGGATGGAATCGGCACCGACACCGGCTTATGGGCCGGAACGACCGGCTCATCGCGGCTCACGGGTGGAGGTTTGTGGGTGGCGGCTTTACTCGACACGATCAGTCCGTCCAATCAGGATCCCGAACAACAGGTGCAACACGCCGAAGCCCATTCCCAACGCCAGGTTCTGCCAGCGCGGCGGCAATTGAAAGGCAATCATTCCACACACCACAAACAACCCACCCATCATGGCAACCAGGCGCACCATCGCGGCGTTGGTCATCATGCTCGCCGACAGCACGGCGCAACCATACAACACCAGCCAGGCGCCCGGAATCAGCGAGCTCAGGCCCTGGTCCCACAGCACCACTGTCAGCACCGCGCCCGCGAGCAACGAGGGACACAGTGACAACACAAACTTCCGGGCCGGCCCGCGGTAAAGCATGCCGCGAGCGGGCTGGCGCGAATGCCGCGCAATAAACAGCACACCGCTCGCCGCCGCCGCGACCGCGGCAATCAGCCAGATCTCGAGCCAGTAGCCGGCGAGCCCCGGAACCGACGCAACCAACGTCGCGACGATTCCCACCACACCCATGGCGATTCCAGCGATGCCCGGCACCGCAAAGGCTCCGGCCGCCTCAATCGAGGCACGGATATAATTGAGTGTTCCGAGAGCGTGACTGTCGATAGCAACAGTATTGTTCGATCTTGGGTTGCTCACATCGGCCCCGCGCCCATGTCGTTGAAGGCGAGGGGCGTAACTTTAGGGTTGCCGTGCTGCAGCGTCAAGTTCTTTGCGTTGCAGAGTAAACTTCGTCGGCGGCACCCGGCTTGCGAGGACGTCAGCCAATACCAGCCAGCCGCGTTCCTCAGGAAAGATGAGCCAGCATTTGACAATGTGCGCCCGAGGCGCCCGCGCCGCTGCGCTGGTGCTCCTGGCTGCGGGCACTTCTATAGCTTCCGCCGCCGGCCTGACGAAGCAGGACATGTTGTGGCTGGACCGGGTGACCTACGGCCCCACCTCGGCCACAGTCGACGAATACCTGAAACTCGGCCGCCGTCGCTTCCTGCAGCAACAACTTCATCCAACCGATCTGCGCGTGCCACCTGCCGTAACCACTGAGATCACGGCACTCGAGGTCTCGCACTCCGACCCCGCGATCGTGCTGCCGGTCGTCACTCAGGAGCAGCAGCGAATCAATGCGCTACCGGATGAAGCAGCCAAACAAACGCAGCGCAAGACACTCAATGACAAGGGCAGTCGCCTGGCGTATGAGGCCGCACGGCGCGAGATCCTGCGGGCTCTGTATTCGCCGGCCCAACTCCAGGAGCAACTCAACTGGTTCTGGCTGAATCACTTCAGCGTCTTCCAATACAAAGCCAACGACGCCTGGTTGGTTGGTGACTACGCTGAGAATGCCATCCGGCCACACGCTCTCGGCCATTTCCGCGATCTCGTCCTGGCGACGCTCACCCATCCGGCAATGCTGCAATACCTGGACAACGCACAGAACGCGGCCGGACACATCAATGAGAACTATGCCCGCGAGTTGATGGAGTTGCACACCCTCGGGGTCGGTTCCGGTTACACACAGCAGGATATTCAAGAGCTGGCACGGGTGTTGACCGGCGTCGGTGTCAACATGTCGGGTAACGAGCCCAAGCTCAAACCGGAATGGACGCGGCTGTACCGCCATCAGGGTGCATTCGAGTTCAATCCCGCCCGTCACGACTTCGGCGGCAAGACGCTGCTGGGAAAGCACATCGACGGCGGTGGGTTTGACGAAGTGGAGCAGGCAGTCGACCTGCTGGTCTCACAGCCCGCCTGCGCTCAGTTCGTTTCTCATAAATTGGCTGTCTATTTTGTCTCTGATAACCCGCCACGCTCGCTCACAGATCGGATGGCGAAGACCTTCCAGAAGACGCATGGCGACATCGCCGAAGTGCTGGAGACTCTTTTCGAGTCAAAGGAGTTTGAAGCGTCGTTGGGTGCCAAGTTCAAAGATCCGATGCATTACG
>Ga0307510_10009700_pt1 | contig 11458 bp, 12 predicted proteins | sample 12_EM_MG_FD_207224 | JGI IMG/M metagenome (GOLD analysis project Ga0307510, IMG submission 207224) | Populus trichocarpa ectomycorrhiza microbial communities from riparian zone in the Pacific Northwest, United States - 12_EM | ecosystem: Host-associated > Plants > Roots > Unclassified | place... | reverse complement strand
GGCGGCGAGTTTGACGATGCCGAGCGCGTGCACCAGCGCCATCGGCATGCGGTCCTGGCCGATGCGGAAATTCTGCCTGCTGCGTTCAGTCTGCGCGCCCCAATAGCGATCGGCGGGAACGTCGATCGGGCCGAAACTATCGGTCTCGCTGCGGATGGATTTGGATCGCGATGTCGTTGCAGGTCGGGCCATGAATGAATTCCGTTACACGTGGATGCGGAACATTCATATAGCGCGTCGTCAATTTTCTCGCGCGTGGATTGTTTCCAATTATTTCTTGCGGAAACGGTCCAGCCGCACCACTTCGGCGCCTTCGCCCGGTTTTGCCGGTTCCTTGGTCAGTTCATCCTTGCCATCGGTCTTGCTCTCGGCGGCGGGCGCCGGCGCGGGAACGGGCAGGGCGGCAGCCGCAGGCACGGCCGGCAGATTTGCCGTCGACGTCTCGGCCGTAGCTTCGGACGGCTGGAATTCCAGCCCGAACTGCACCGAAGGATCGAGGAAGCTCTTGATCGCCGCGAAGGGCACCACCAGCCGCTCGGGGATGCCGCCGAACGAGAGGCCGACCTCGAAGCGATCTTCGGTCACCACCAGATCCCAGAACTGGTGCTGCAGGATGATGGTCATCTCTTCCGGATATTGCGCCAGCAGCCGTGGCGACAGCTTCACGCCGTCGGCGGTCGACAGGAAGGTGATGAAGAAATGGTGCTCACCGGGCAGGCCGTGTTCGGCGGCGTCGGTCAACACGCGGCGTAGCACCCCGCGCAGCGCGTCGCGCGCCAGCACGTCATAACGGATGAGGTCGGTCGCCATGTTAGTCCTGTTAAAGTTGTGATGCCGGCGGCGCCGGTTGCCCGACTCGCCTTTTGACCCATGCTACTCCGGCAGGGGCCGCAGGTCAGCAGGCGTCATTGGTGGAATTTGCGGCGGAAACCTTCCGCCAAACGGTAAATCGCGAGAAAAGATCACGTGAAATGAAGTGGAGGCTTCTGTTGCCAGGTGCCTCCGAACCCCGCCTAGCGGAGCTTAACCCACCAGGACTTTAGACTTGGTTTTTCAAACTGCGTTACGCAGCCTGAGCAACCGGAGCATAGTTGTCGTTTGCAACTATTGCATAGCCCGATAACGGCGGAACCATACCGAGAAAAAACACGCCCTTTACGCCCTCGTCGATCCTGTTTCGCCCCCGCCGAAACCCGCTGTTTGGGGTGGGCTTGGGTGGAGGCGCCGGGTACTGCCCCCGGGTCCGAATGGTTTATTGCGACGGCAATTTATTTCCATAGCCGGCGAACCGGCACCCCCAATATAGGGTGCATGCGTCGAGAAAAACAGTGCCGCTTGATGCCCCTTTGGACAGGCTGTCATACGGGAACACGCCGAATTGGGTTGGCCTTGGCCGTGCCGCCGTTCTAGATTTTGCGCCATGCCCCCGGAATCCCCGTCGGCTGCCATCCCGGCACCGGATATCCCAGCCTCGACCCCACCCATCCAGCCCGGCCTGCTCGAGCTGTTCATCGCGTTCGCCAAAATGTCGCTCGCGGGCTTTGGCGGGGTGCTCTATTGGGCGCGGCGCGGCATCGTCGAACAGCATCGCTGGATGACGGCGGAAGAATTCAACGAGGCCTACGCGCTGTGCCATTTTCTGCCAGGCCCGAACATCGTCAACCTGTCTTTCGTGTTCGGCTCGCGCTTTCGCGGCATTGCCGGCGGGATTGCGGCGTTCGCCGGGTTGGTCGGTCCACCGATGGTGATCGCCATCATCCTGGCGGCGCTCTACGCCCGCTATGGCGAGATTGACGCGCTGAGGCGCATCCTGGCCGGCGTGTCCTGCGCGGCGGTCGGGCTTCTGCTTGCAACCGTTCTGCGCATGATGATGCCGCTGTTGAAAAAACGCGACCTGGTCGGGCTCGTCGTCCTGGCCGCCGTGTTCGTCGCGATCGGGCTGGCGCGGCTGCCATTGCAGGTGGTGCTCTTGGTGGCGATCCCGCTGAGTATCGCCATCACTTATTTCATGCGGCGGGCAAAAGCATGAATTCCGGTGGCAATCCGATTTCGACGCTCATTTGGACTTTCGGTTTGATGTCGCTGTTTGCGGTTGGAGGCGCGAACTCGGCCGTGCCTGAAATGCACCGGATCGCGGTGGATGTTCAACACTGGATGAGCGACAGGCAATTTGCCGACGTATTTGCGATATCGCAGATGTCTCCTGGGCCGAATGTCCTGATCGTGACCCTGATCGGCTATTCCGTCGCAGGTGTGGCCGGCGCGCTGGCTGCGACATTGGCGATGTGCGGTCCGACCGCCATCCTTGCCTATTATGTGAGCCGGCTGCTGCAACGATCCAGCCAGTCGCGCTGGCCCGCCATCATTCAGGCCGCACTGGTTCCGCTTTCGATCGGCCTGATGGGCGCCAGCGGCCTGATTTTGGCATTGACTTCGGACCGCAGCTGGGTGGCCGGCCTGATTACGGCCGCAGCGGCGGTGCTCGCTTTTGCCACACGCCTCAATCCGGTCTGGCTACTGCTGGCTGGTGGCGCATTGGGTTTTGCTGGTGTTATCTGACGAAAATCGCTAGGCAAGACCTTGGGACCAGTACAAAAAGCCATCCAATCAGAATGGGCGGGAAGCCCTGTTCGGGGGAGTGATATCGATGAGTGAAACGCCGGGCCATGTGCCGGTCAAATACATCATGCCGAAATGGATTCGCGGGCCGCAGGATTTTGTCGGCGGCCTCGCGATGATTGCGGTCGCGCTGTTCGCCCTGTGGGCGTCGAGCGATCTGCAGGGCATGCACGGATTTTCGTTCGGAGCCGGAACCGCCCCCCGGATGTTCGCGGTCCTGCTGCTTGGACTTGGCATCGCGGTGATGGTCGTCGGCCTTTTGTTCGACGGTGAACATATCACCACCTATGCGTGGCGAGGTCCGCTGTTCGTCTCGCTGGCGATCGTCTCCTTCGCGATCACGATCCGGCCCTTGGGTCTCGTGGTCTCGGCATTTGCCAGTTTCATTATTTCAGCGTTGGGCACGCCGGAAACCAAGTGGAAAGAAACCATCATCGTCGGCATCTGCCTGACGATCGGTTGCAGCCTGCTTTTCCCCTATGCGCTCGGGCTGCCGTTGCAGCTCTTCCCGCGTTTTCTGGTTCAGTGAGGGCGCGATGGCCGAACTTTTTACCAATCTCGCCCTCGGCTTCGGTGTCGCCTTCACGCCGATCAACCTTTTGCTGTGCCTGATCGGCGCCCTCGTCGGCACGCTGGTCGGCGTGCTGCCGGGCATCGGCACCATCGCCACCGTGGCGATGCTGCTGCCGATCACCTTTGGCCTTCCGCCGGTCGGCGCCCTGATCATGCTCGCGGGCATCTATTACGGTGCGCAGTATGGCGGCTCGACCACCTCGATCCTGGTCAATATTCCGGGCGAGGCGACGTCGGTCGTGACTACGCTCGACGGTTTCCAGATGGCCAAGCAGGGCCGCGCCGGCCCGGCGCTGGCGATCGCCGCGATCGGCTCGTTCTTTGCCGGCTGCGTCGCCACCGTCCTGATCGCCGTGCTGGGCGCGCCGCTGACCAAGCTCGCGCTGGCATTCGGCCCGGCCGAATATTTCTCGCTGATGGTGCTCGGCCTGATCTTCGCGGTGGTGCTGGCGAAAGGCTCCGTGCTGAAGGCGATCGCGATGATCGTGTTCGGCCTGCTGCTGTCGATGGTCGGCTCCGACATCGAGACCGGCGCCTCGCGCATGGCCTTCAACATTCCCGAGCTCGCTGACGGCCTCGGCTTTGCCACCGTGGCGATGGGCGTCTTCGGCTTTGCGGAAATCATCCGCAATCTCGACGCCGGCGCCGAGATGGACCGCGATCTCGTTCAGCAGAAGATCACCGGGCTGATGCCGACCAAGAAGGACCTGAAGGATTCCTTCCCTGCCATCCTGCGCGGCACGGTACTCGGATCGATTCTCGGCATCCTGCCGGGTGGCGGCGCGGTGATCGCCTCGTTCGCGGCCTATACGCTGGAAAAGAAGATCGCCAAGGATCCGTCGCGGTTCGGCCGCGGCGCGATCGAAGGCGTGGCGGCACCGGAAAGCGCCAACAACGCTGCGGCGCAAACCTCGTTCATCCCGCTATTGACGCTCGGCATCCCACCGAACGCAGTGATGGCGCTGATGGTCGGCGCGATGACCATTCACGGCATCGTGCCGGGTCCGCAGGTGATGCAGAAGCAGCCCGAACTGGTCTGGGGCATGATCGCCTCGATGTGGATCGGCAATTTGATGCTGATCATCATCAACCTGCCGCTGGTCGGCATCTGGGTACGCTTGCTGCGGGTGCCGTACCGGCTGATGTTCCCCTCGATCGTGATCTTCTGCGCGATCGGCATCTATTCCATCAACAACGCCCCGGTCGACGTCGTTCTTGCCGGCGCGTTCGGCCTGCTCGGCTATTGGCTGATCAAGCACGATTTCGAGCCGGCGCCACTGCTGCTCGGGATGGTGCTGGGCCCGCTGATGGAAGAAAACCTGCGCCGGGCGCTACTGATCTCGCGCGGCGACTGGTCGGTCTTCGTCACCCGTCCGCTGTCGGCGGTGCTGATGGCGACCGCCGCGTTCCTGCTGGTGCTGGCGCTGTTGCCGTCACTGCGCAAGAAGCGCGACGAGGTGTTCGTGGAGTCCGAGAGCTAGCCCTGCGTCGCTGGACCGCAGCCCGAAGTAGCATCGACTTGAGGCGCGGTATCGTGAAATGAAAATGCCGGCCGGTTGGGCCGGCATTTTTTTTGCGGCGTCCCGGAGGCATCAAATGAATTCGTACGGTTGCTCGCTGGCGAGCGGTTGTCTGGCCATTCTCGCCGGGCTGGGCGCATTTGCAGCACCTGCCCAGGCGCAGTCATACCCGACGCGCAGCATCACCATGATCGTGCCGTTTGCGGCGGGCGGCCCGACCGACGTCGTCGCTCGCATCGTCACCGGTCACATGGCGCAGACGCTGGGCCAGAGCATCATCATCGAGAACGTGGTCGGCGCCGGCGGCACCACCGCCACCACGCGCACAGGCCGCGCCGCCAAAGACGGCCATACGCTGATCACCGGGCATATGGGCACGCACGCGGCCTCGGTGCCGCTCTATCCCGCTCTCGCCTATCATCCCGAAAAGGATTTCGAACCGGTGGCGCTGCTCGCCAGCACGCCGATCCTGATCCTGGCGCGCAAGGATTTCCCGCCGAAGGATCTCAAGGAATTCATCGCCTACGTGAAGGCCAATGAGACCAAGGTCAATGCGGCACATGCCGGCATCGGCTCGGTCTCGCACGTGTCGTGCCAGCTGTTGAATTCCATCCTGGACATCAAGCCGACGGGAGTGCCCTTCAACGGCACCGGACCGGCGATGAACGCGCTGGTCGGCGGGCAGGTCGATTATATGTGCGACCAGATCGTCAACGCCGTGCCGCAGATCAATGGCGGCACCATCAAGGCCTATGCGGTCGCAACCCCCGAACGCAATCCGTCGCTGCCCAACGTTCCGACCACGGCGGAGGCCGGTCTGCCTGCCTTCCAGGCCCAGGCCTGGAACGCGATTTTTGCGCCGAAGGGAACGTCGGCGCCGATCGTCGCGAAGCTGAATTCCGCGGCTGCCAAGGCGCTCGACGACGAGAATGTCCGCAAGCGGTTGCTCGACCTCGGCAGCGTGATCCCGGGGGCTGCGGATCGCACGCCGGAGGCGCTGGCAGCCCTGGTCAAAAGCGAAATCGCAAAGTGGACGCCGGTGCTCAAACCGGCAAGTTGATCAATCCAATCAAGCGGATAGGCGAGGGGCGGGACGTTAGTTCCGCCCCTTGTCGTTTACGGAATGGATCATCATTTTTCCGGGTATAATCGGTGCGCTGCCGAATCGGCGCTGTCGATTGCCGCCTCCGGCCGCTAAATTCGCGTTTCCCAAAAAGGCCTGCGAAACCGACGCCATGAACCAGTACCACGACCTGCTTGAACGGATCCTCAGCGATGGTGCGGAGAAGCACGACCGCACCGGCACCGGTACGCTGTCGATCTTCGGCCACCAGATGCGCTTCAATCTGTCGGCTGGTTTTCCGATGCTGACCACCAAGCGGTTGCCGCTGAAGGCGATCGTGCACGAATTGCTGTGGTTTCTGGCCGGCGATACCAACATCAAATACCTGAAAGACAACGGCGTTTCGATCTGGGATGAATGGGCCGACGCCAATGGCGATCTCGGCCCGGTCTATGGCTCGCAATGGCGATCCTGGCCGGCGCCGGACGGACGCCGGATCGACCAGATTTCCAACCTCATCGATATGATCAAGCGCAATCCGGATTCGCGGCGCCTGATCGTGAGTGCGTGGAATCCGGCCGACGTCGACAAGATGGCGCTGCCGCCCTGTCACTGCCTGTTCCAGTTCTATGTCGCCAACGGCAAGCTCTCGTGCCAGCTTTATCAGCGCTCCGCCGACGTGTTCCTCGGCGTGCCCTTCAACATCGCCTCCTATGCGTTGCTGACGATGATGGTGGCGCAGGTGACGGGATTGAAGCCGGGCGACTTCGTGCACTCGCTCGGCGATGCGCATCTTTATTCCAACCATCTCGAACAGGCGCGGCTGCAACTGACGCGGCCGACGCGCCAACTGCCGGTCATGAAGATCAATCCCGATGTGAAGGATATCTTCGCGTTCCGTTACGAGGACTTCGTGCTCGAAGGCTACGACCCGCACCCGCACATCAAGGCTGCGGTGGCTGTATGAGCGGCCGTATGATTAGCGGCGTGGGCGATTGAATGTCTCTCGCCATCCGCCGCGCGCGTCCCGATGAAGCCGGACTTGTGTTTTCCTTCGTTCGCGAACTCGCCGAATACGAAAAGCTGCTCCACGAGGTCGAAGCTACCGTTGCCGATATCGACGCGGCGCTGTTCGCCAGCCATCCGCGGCTGTTCTGCGAGATCGCGGAGTGGGACGGCGAGCCGGTCGGCTTTGCGGTCTGGTTCATCAATTTCTCAACCTTCAGCGGCCGGTCCGGCATCTATCTCGAGGACCTGTTCGTCCGCCCGGCGCATCGCGGCAAGGGTATCGGCAAGGCGCTGCTGGTGAATCTGGCGCAGCAATGTGTGGCGAACGGCTGGTCGCGGCTGCAATGGTCGGTGCTGGACTGGAATACGCCGTCGATCGAATTCTACAAATCGCTGGGCGCCGTGCTGATGGATGAGTGGACCGTGTGCCGGGTCGGCGGACCGGCGCTGGCGGCGCTGGCGCAGGGGGCACGATGACCGAGATTGTTCTCATTGCCGCGGTCGCCGAGAATGGCGTGATCGGCGCCGATGGCGCCATGCCGTGGCGGCTGAAATCCGACATGGCGCGATTCGTGGCGCTGACGATGGGAAGGCCGATCGTGATGGGCCGCAAGACCTTCGAGTCGTTTCCTCGCCGGCCGCTTCCCGGACGGACCAATATCGTGGTCACGCGCGATGCCGCCTATCGCGCCGCCGGCGCTGTGGTCACGACTTCCTTGGCGGACGCCGAGGCAATTGCCACCGGCGACGCGCTGCGACGTTTCGCCACTGAGATCGCGATCATCGGCGGCACGGATATCTTCGCGCAATGGATGGATCGTGCTGATCGGCTGGAAATCACCGAAGTGCATGCCCGGCCCGATGGCGATACGCGTTTTCCCGCAATCGAGCCCAAGGATTGGGAAGAGGTCGCGCGCGTGCGGAATCCGGCCGGTCCCGGCGACAGCGCCGACTTCTCCTATGTGACATTTCGTCGGCGCAGGCCGCGATAACGGTCGCATTAACCTCGCTAACCAATGTTTGCATTGACAATTTTGGCCTCAAGCATAGCTGCATCGGGCCATAAGCTTGCGTTGTAAGGGCCCGGACGGTCCCCTATAAAGCCGGGCGGATATGCGAGGCCGGGCATCTTGCCCAATCAGGCGGACCCGGGCCCCGCAAAGGAGATTTTTAGATGCCGTGGAAGAATCAAGGCGGGGGCCCATGGGGCTCGGGTCCCAAGGGACCGTGGGGCTCAGGCCCGCAGTCGGTCGGGCCGCGCCCGCCGGATCTTGAGGACCTTCTGCGCCGTGGCCAGGACCGGCTCCAGCAGCTTTTGCCCGGTGGTCATTTCAGCGGCATGGGTATCGCGCTGGTCCTGATCGGCGCGCTGGCGATCTGGTTCCTGTCGGGTTTCTTCCGCGTTCAGTCCGAAGAACTCGGCGTCATCCTGCGCTTCGGCAAGCACATCAAGACGGTGCAGCCCGGGTTGAACTATCATCTGCCCTATCCGATCGAGACCGTGCTGCTGCCGAAGGCGCTGCGCGTCTCCACCATCTCGATCGGCATGACGCTGATCGACGATCCGGCGCGGCGTGGCCGCACCATGCGGGACGTGCCGGAAGAAAGCCTGATGCTGACCGGCGACGAAAACATCGTCGACGTCGATTTCACGGTGCTGTGGCGGATCAAGCCCGACGGCGTCGGCAATTATCTCTTCAACATCCAGAACCCCGAGGGCACCGTGAAGGCGGTGGCCGAGAGCGCGATGCGCGAGGTGATCGGCCGTTCCAACATCCAGCCGATCCTGACCGGCGCGCGCACCACCACCGAGGCGGGCGTACAGGATCTGATGCAGAAGACGCTGGATAGCTACGGCTCTGGCATCCAGGTGACACAGGTACAGATGCAGAAGGTCGATCCGCCCGCGCAGGTGATCGATGCCTTCCGCGACGTGCAGGCGGCCCGCGCCGACCTCGAGCGTCTGCAGAACGAGGCGCAGACCTATGCCAACCGCGTCGTTCCCGACGCGCGCGGTCGCGGCGCGCAGATCCTGCAGGTCGCCGAGGGTTACAAAGAACAGGCGGTCGCCGAGGCCAAGGGCCAAAGCGCGCGCTTCCTGAAAGTCTACGACGAATACAAGAAGGCGCCTGACGTGACCCGGCAGCGGATTTACCTGGAAACCATGGAGCGCGTGCTCGGCGGTGCCGAGAAGCTGGTCTATGACGGCGGTTCGTCCGGGCAAAACATCGTGCCGTATCTGCCGCTCAGCGAGTTGACGCCACGGCGTCCGCCAACCGCACCCACGACAGGCCAGCCGCAGGGAGGCACGCGATGAGATCCCCCGTCACAGGCATTGCCATCCTGATCGCGCTGTTCGTCGTCGTCATCGTCGGTTACAGCTCGGTCTTCACGGTATCGCAAACCGAACAGGTGCTGGTGGTGCGGCTCGGCGAACCCGTGCGCGTCGTCACTGAACCTGGCCTGAACTTCAAGGCGCCGTTCATCGATACCGTGATCTCGATCGACAAGCGTATCCTCGATCTGGAAAATCCGTCGCAGGAAGTGATCGCCTCGGATCAGAAGCGGCTGGTGGTCGATGCCTTCGCCCGCTATCGCATCAAGAACGCGTTGCGCTTCTATCAGAGCATCGGCTCGATCCAGGCCGCCAACATCCAGCTCACGACGCTGTTGAACGCGTCGCTGCGCCGTGTGCTGGGCGAGGTCACCTTCATCACGGTGGTGCGCGACGAGCGCGAGGCCCTGATGGCGCGGATCCGCGACCAGCTCGACAAGGAAGCCGACGGTTACGGCATCCAGGTCGTCGATGTCAGGATCCGCCGCGCCGACCTGCCGGAGCAGAACAGCCAGGCGGTCTATCAGCGCATGCAGACGGAGCGGCAGCGCGAAGCCGCCGAGTTCCGCGCGCAAGGCGGTCAGAAGGCGCAGGAGATCAGGTCGAAGGCCGATCGTGAGGCCACCGTCATCATCGCCGAAGCCAATTCGACCGCCGAGCAAACGCGCGGCGCCGGCGATGCCGAACGCAACCGCCTGTTCGCTGAATCCTACGGCAAGGATCCCGATTTCTTTGCCTTCTATCGCTCGATGACCGCCTATGAGGTCGGCCTGAAGAGCAACGACACCCGCTTCCTGTTGCGGCCCGATTCGGAGTTCTTCCGCTTCTTTGCCAATCCGGCCGGTCATCCGCCGGCAGCCGCTGCCGCGCCGAAACCGTAAGGTTTCCGGCCGGCCACGACAGGCCAAGGCGAAGCGGGAAACCGCTTCGCTGCACTAGAAGAAAAAGCGCCGAGAACGGGAGGTTACCATCCGATGAGGTCCATAGCGTTCGCCGACTTCCTCATCGGTGTGGGAATCCTGTTTGTGCTGGAAGGCCTGATGTTCGCCGCAAGCCCGGCCTGGATGCGGCGGGCCATGAAGAGCGCCCAGGCGACGCCCGACCACATTCTGCGCGCGGTCGGCATCGGCTCGGCGGTTGCGGGCTTGATCCTGGTTTGGGTGGTCCGGCGCTAGAGCCGTTTTCTGCATATGCCCGGGCGCATGTGCGGAAAAGCTGGTGCCGGATCAACGCGATCGTGAGGTTTTAAGCCGGGTTTTCGCCGAAAAGCCCGGCTCAAATGCTTGCGCCTCAGACCCGTTCGGGCGCACTGTGGTGCCCAAATCGACCTCTTGGAGAGAAGCTGACATGACCGGTGCCAGACCCGCTTTGAGCCGTCGCCTGCGCCTGATGGGAGCCGCGGTCTCGCTTGGTGCCGCCACCATGTTGGCCTCGGTGCCGGCTTTCGCCCGCGGCCCGGACGGCATCGCCGATATCGCCGAGAAGGTGATCGACGCCGTCGTCAATATTTCGACCTCGCAGACCGTGGAGGCCAAGGGCGGTGGCGACCGGGGCGCGGTGCCGCAATTGCCGCCGGGGTCGCCGTTCGAGGAATTCTTCGACGACTTCTTCAAGAACCGGCGCGGCGGCGCTGGCCCCAAGGGCGGGGATCGGGGCAGCGACATGCAGCCGCGCAAGACCAATTCGCTCGGCTCCGGTTTCGTCGTCGATACGTCAGGCGTCGTCGTCACCAACAATCACGTCATCGCCGACGCCGACGAGATCAACGTGATCATGAATGACGGCACCAAGATCAAGGCCGAACTGGTCGGCGTCGACAAGAAGACCGACATTGCGGTGTTGAAGTTCAAGCCGGTGAAGCCGCTGATCGCGGTCAAGTTCGGCGATTCCGACAAGCTGCGGCTCGGCGAATGGGTGATCGCGATCGGGAATCCCTTCAGCCTCGGCGGCTCGGTCACGGCCGGCATCGTCTCGGCGCGCAACCGCGACATCAGCCAGGGCCCGTACGACAACTACATCCAGACCGACGCCTCCATCAACCGCGGCAATTCCGGCGGGCCGCTGTTCAACCTCGAAGGCGAAGTGGTCGGCGTCAACACGCTGATCATCTCGCCGACCGGCGGTTCGATCGGCCTCGGCTTCGCCGTCCCATCGAAGACCGTGGCCGGTGTGGTCGATCAGCTCCGGCAGTTCGGCGAACTGCGGCGCGGCTGGCTCGGCGTGCGCATCCAGCAGGTCACCGACGAGATCGCCGAAAGCCTCAACATCAAGCCCGCGCGCGGCGCGCTGGTCGCCGGCATCGACGAAAAGGGGCCGGCAAAGCCCGCAGGCATCGAGCCC